>ENA-UEYI01000540-UEYI01000540.1-human-gut-metagenome-genome-assembly--contig:-NODE-540-length-37533-cov-7.543918_pt1 | contig 37533 bp, 24 predicted proteins | sample MGYA00242900_ERZ507916 | MGnify/ENA primary metagenome ERZ507916 (study PRJEB26167, sample SAMN06115521) | human gut metagenome | host: Homo sapiens | place: China:Chongqing | collected 2015-09-02...
GCGGGCGCGACGCGTTAAGCGAACAGTCCGGTGGACTGTTCGTAGCCAAAGCGGGGGACACAACCGATAGTGTCCCCCCCAACGACTTTTTTGTCGCCTAAAAAAAGTAGTAGTCTTACTTACTGCCGCAAGTAAAACTACTCCATTAAAACCAACTATTCTACCAAAATTAAATAATAAATATCCTATTAAAAAATTCGGGTTTTAGGGGCAATTACGCCACTGAAAATTAAAACTCTATTTCCAGCCCGTCGTACGCGTTAATAATACCGTACTTGGCGGCTTCGACCGCAAGTTCGTCGTGGGTAAGTCCGCCGTTGTGCGAGAAGTGACTGATAGCGATAACGGTCTTGTCGTCGGCAATGCCGCGCTTTTTCATTTCGTCCAGAAGCGGCATGATCGTCAGAACGCTCATGTGTCCGTACACCCACCCTACGCCGTCGCCGATACAGCCGGTGCAGTCGAACGATATAAAGTCATGGTGTCCTTCCTTTTCGAGCGCGTCCATAGTCTGCGGCAAGAACACGCCGGTGTCGTGCGCGTAAAGCATGCGCTTGCCGTCCTTTGCGATCGAATAAATCACCGGGGACGTGTCCTGACCGTGATCGGCGGGAAGCGGCAAGATTTCGTAGCCGCCTACCGTAAACTTTTTCAGCGGCTCGACGAGCGTGAGCGAAGTCTTTTCCGCGTCGCAGTCGATAGTGTAAGGCTTGAGCATATCGTAACCCGCTTTCCCTGAGTAAAAATTGATTTTGCGGTGGTTGTGGCTATAGCACCCGGTCGCAATCTCCGCGTCCTCGGGGTAAAGATGATCGCAGTGCGAGTGCGTGACGATTACGCCCTCTATCTTTTCCCAGTCGATGCCGTAGTTAAGAGTGTGTGTTACGGTGTCGGCGTTGAAATCGATCATTATCTTGTCGTCGATGACCGCCTGCGAACGCGTGCGGATATTTTTACCGCCCGCCGCGCGCGATTTTTTACACACTTCGCAGTTGCAGAACAGTGCCGGAACGCCCTCGTAAGCCGCAGTCCCCAAATACTTGATTTTCATAATTTTCTCCTTTGCCCGAGGCCGGGCGATTGCTTTTCTCCGCTTTAATCGGGTAATTTTTTAACCGAACAGCCGAATATAACCCGCACGTCGCGCCGATTCATTTTGGAATCGCTCGCCGCCGCGATCACTTCGTAGCTTTCGCCGTTTTCGACGACTTCTATCACCGTCGCCGCGACTTCTTTTCTCTCGCCGCCGTAAGTCGTCGCCACCGCCGCGATCTCGTCGCCCGCTTTTATCCCGGCATCGGTTCCGTCCTCGATTACGACGGCGGCGTACAGATCGGTAAACGCGGTCGCGTCGTTGTTCGTAAGCCCGATATAGCCCTCGATTCTGCCGTATCTTACGCCGAGCGAGTCCTCGTAAGTCCAGTACCAACCCGCGATTCCGCGGTCGCGAAGCGTGCGGTTGAACGCGCCCGTCGCGCTGCCGAGGTCTGCGTCGACGGCGGCGTTAAGTTCGTTTGCGGCGGTTATCGTAGCCGCGTATTTCTCTTCGCGCACCGACGAAACGAGCAGCGCCGCGGGTACGCGCGGCATGACTTCGCGCACCTTGCCGAGAGTCGCCGCCGAAAACGCTATCACGGCGAAATTCTCGTAAAAGTTCTTTGCTTCGACTACCGCTTTTACCTTTTCGGCGAGTTCGGGCTTGGAAGATTTGATCTCGAGCACCATAATCGCGCCCGACCCCGCGAACGCGTCTATCGCCTCGGACAGCGTAGGCACGTCCTCTTCCCCGAACAAGTCGAGTTTGTGCGTGCGAAGTTCGGCAAGAGTCATGCTTTCGATATTGCCCTCGCCGTCGGTCGTGCGCGAAATATCCGCGTCGTGCATGAGTACAACTTCGCCGTCGGCCGTGAGATAGCAATCGAGTTCGACGTGCGTAGCGCCCGCCGCGATAGCCGCGCGTATGCCGCCGACCGAGTTTTCGTTGTGCGTTTTCGGAAGCCCGCGGTGCGCCGCGTTGAACGGCGCGCGCAGAATATCGTAATTCCCGAACGTTTTCAACGCTTCGTAAGCCGCGGCGCAGTCGTCCGTCACGATACCGTAAGCGCCGCTCGCAGCCGCTCTCATTGCCGAAAAACCGTCCGCGCCCGAGCGCACCCACGCGGTCTTGAAACGCGCGTGAATATACCTGACGGTTTCGGTCTCTGTTCCTTCGGGCAGTATCGCGGTTATCGCGGAGTTCTCGCCCATGATTTTGATTATTTCCGCTGGCGTTTCCGTACCCGCAAACGCGATTAGTCCGCGTATCTCGGGGATCTCGTCCTTAACGCGCTTCACGAGCGCGGGGCTTGCCGACAGCACGCCCGAATCGGTCACTCGGTAAACTTCCTTGTAAAACTTGATAAGCGCGGCGGCTTCTTCGTCCGTTTCCGCACGGAAAATCGGCACGATCCTGCCGCCGATCTCGTCGTAGGCTTCGGCGAGCGTCCCCAAAGTTTCGCCGTTCTCGGCTTTAGCGTTGCCGTCCGCGCTCACTCGCAAAATAACGCTTGCCGGGCGAACGCCGCCCGTACTAAGTCCGTCATACGCTTCCTTGGAGCAAATTTCCGTCACGAAGGACGGCAGACACGGATTGACCGAGCCGGGATTATAGGTTTCGGCGAGCGCGGCTTTGACTTCCGCCGTAGGTTCGGGGGCGGGCGCGGGATCGGGCGAAGGTTTGCCGCCGCAACCTGCAAGCGATAACGCGATCAGCGCCGCGCATAATACGGAAACGTAAATTTTTCTCATTGTAATCTCCGGTTGCGGTTACCCGCACGTTATAATAATACGATTTTTGCGTTTTTTAGTCAAACGTTACTCTCAGAATTTACGAATTTTCAAAAACGCGATCCCTAAAACAAACGCGAACGTTGCCAACGCGGCTACGGATTCGCCGCGAGCGCCTCCGCAACCGTTTTTAGCCGACTCGACCGAGCCGCCGTTATCGGGCGCTTCGGGAGCGTCGGGTTTTTCGGGAGGTTCAGGATCTTGCGGGGTTTCGGGATCGCCGCCCTCTTTTTCCACGCGGAAAGCGCGGGTGAAAAGATTTTTGCCGCCGGTATTCGCATACGCGATAACGTCGTAATACTCGCCCCTGTCCTCGCATTTGAAAATCGTGCCGCTTACAGTCGCCGTTTCCCCCGAAAACGCAGTCGTTTCGACTTCGATTCCGTCGCCGGGTTTCGGGTCGGTAGCGGTTTGTCCGATTTTTCCGCGCACAAACCTGGTCGTATCACTCATCGAAGCGGCGTAATTATTGGTAAGCCCCGTATAGCCGCCCGCCTGCGCGGCTTTCACCGCCGACGGAGAATCGTAAGTCCAGAACCAGCCGGCATAACCGCGATCGCGAAGCATACGGTTATACAGCGCGTTCGCGCCGCTCACGTTACCGTCGACGGTCGTATTATACGCCGTCATTTTCCCGAGAACTTCCGCGAAGTTGTCGTGCGACGCTTTGTTCATAAGCAGCGACGTAGGAATCTCGGCCAAAACTTCGCTCATTCGCGCAATCGCTTCTTCGGTGAACGAGATCACGGTTACGCGGTCGTAGAGATCGTATTCGTCGAGTTTGGCTTTCAGCACGTCTATGAAATCGACGTACTTGTTCGATTTTATTTCGAGTATGAGTATTATTTTATTTCTTTTCATCGCCGCAAAAATGTCGTCGATCGACGGTATCTTCTCGTCGTAATACTGTTTGAGCCTGAATCCGTCGACCGTGGAAGAACTCAGGTTTTCTATGTACCCCGTACCGGTCGTGGTGCGATCCAGCGAGCCGTCGTGAAGCATGTAAATTTTCTTGTCCGTAGTAAGGTATCCGTCGAGTTCGACGTGAGTCGCGCCCGCTTTTGCCGCCGCCAGCAGTCCGCTCACGGAGTTCTCGTTCTTCGACGTCGGAAGTCCGCGGTGAGCAACGTTGAACGACGTGCGCGCAAGGCTTTCTTTCGGGTATGCGGCAAACGCCGCGTATGCCGCGGCATAATCGGTCGTAATCACGCCGTAAGCGCCGCTCGCCGTCGCGTCGATCACCGAAAACGCGTCGGGCGAAGCTGTTCTTACCCAAACGGTCTTGAACCGCGCCTGAATATACGCGACCGTATCCGTCGAGGCTCGGTCGGCGGTAAGAATCACCGTGTTCGCATAAGCCGCATTGGCGATCCCGGGCAGTTTTTTAACGTCCGTATTTTCGTCCGCCTCGTATACGCCGCGGATCTTCGGCAAAGCCTTGCGTACTTTTTTCAGGATAGCGGGATCGGACGATAAAACCGCCGAATCGATTATGCTCGTCTTGTTCAGATAAAAATCTATCATCGCGTCGGCGGCGGATTCCGTATTCACCCTTAAAACGGGAATAATCTTCCCTTTGAGCACGGTTTTATAAAGCGTTTCGAAATCGCATAATCCCTTGCCGTCGGCGTCCGCCGCTTTGCCGTCCGCGCCGAAATTAAGTATAACGCAGGTCGGGCGCTCTCCGCCCACCCCGATCGTATTCAGCGCAGTCTTGTCGTTCGCTTCGAGTATAATCGCCGGAGCGCCGGTAAGCCTTTGCGTCCCGCTCGGCTTGTATGTTTCGCAAATCGCGTCGTCCATCGTCGCCGCATGCGCAGGGCTTTGCCCGAAAGCCGCAAACGCAACAGCTGCAACCAACAATAACGCAACCGCTGCGTACGATAAAATTCTTTTCTTTTTCATATTCCCCCTCCGCGCTAAAACACGATCTTATGTACAAATTCCAATTCTTTCGCCTTTGCCGCAACCGATTTTTCGTCGCCGACGAAAAACACTTCGGACGAAAACGCGGGCATAACCGCGCGGATAACGTCGGTTTCGCCGAGGTCGGCGTTCTTCCACACGGCGTAAACGCGCGACTTTTTCGGCAAAGTCATCGACTTCGCGGCGGTCTTTTCTCCGAAATTAAAGAAGTAAATCGTGCGCACGCCGTCCGCTTCCCCTCCGTCTACGGCCGAAATAAGGTCGGCGGTATCGAAGTCAAGGGGTTTCGGGTCGGCCGCTTTGATATTTATAATAGTCTTATACAGCGCGATTTGCTTTTCGTCCAGCAGTTTTATCTTATCGGAAAACACGATCGCGCCGCCGCTCGCCGCCACGGTCGCGGCGTGAGTCTTTATCTCGTCGTCCGTGCGCGTACACAAGCGGAAGCACTGTTCGTCCTCGTTCTTCGCGGTACGGGCGAGAAAACAGTCGAAGTCGACGTTGAACGCTCTACCGCCGTAATAGTACCGTCTGAAATTCTGCAAGGAAATCTTGCGGACGGACTCGCGGTCCTCGAAAATGTCCGAACTCGTGCGCGCGCCGTCGACCAGTCCCGTACTAGCCCCTATCGGCGCGGTGCATGAAATAAGATAAGTATCGGGCGTGACCGCTTCGTTGATTATCCTCAGCGCGCGGCGGTAGTTCCTTATCGCGTTGAACGAGCGATCGAAGTGCCGACCCGCGGAAATCGCGTGCAGTACGAGGTCGATTTTTATATACCGATAACCCCACTCGCGGGATATCGTCGAAAAGATTTTTTTGAGGTGTTCGGCGGCGCCGGGGTGCGAAAAGTCCATAGACGGATAACCGAAAATGCCGTCGTCGTCAAGGTTTTTGACGAACCATTCGGGGTGATCGCGGTAAACCTCGCTGTTCTCGTCGGCGGCGAACGGCGCGATCCATATACCCGGGGTATAACCCGCGGCGCGTATCTCGTCAGCCAGCGCTTTCATATCTCCGAATCTCTCGTTCGGCTCCCAGTCGCCGCAAGTTTTTGCCCAGCCGTCGTCGATCTGGATAAGATTAACCGGCACTTTCGCGGTTTTCAGCGCGCGCATATTCTCGCGGATTATGTCTGCGGAAATATTCGGACCGTAATAATACCAACTGCACCAGCCGACGGGCGCGGTCTTTATCTCGCGCGGGTTAAACATAGCGGTAACGCGGGCGTAGCGCTCGAGCGCGTCGCCGAACCCCGCTCCCGGCACGAACGCGATCTCGTCGGATTCTATCGTTTCGCCCGTTTCGATACTCTTAAAATCGAGCCTTTGTCCTACCGCGACTTCTCCGTCCGAATTAAGTTCGATCTCGGTGAAGTACTTCTCGAACGTAGCCGCGCCTACCGTCGCGACTTTTCCGCCCGAAAACTTCGCCGCGACGGAATCGGACGAAACGACCGACTGATTGCGGACGAGCCGATTAAGGTGCGGGGCGGCTTGCATTTCGTTGAAACGGTTGCCGTTGCTCTCGGAAAAGCCGTTTACGACCGCTTCGGTTATCTCGTCCGTCAGCCCCGAGAACGCGCGGAAAAGTATCGCGTGGGCGATCTTCTCGCCCGCGGTATAACTCGCCTTTACCGTAAAACCGCCGTCTATCTCGCGGAATTTCAGCCCGAACGCGCCGCTGCGCGCAAGGTAGTAGCCGTCCGCAGTTTTTTCCGTCGTCCACTCGCCGCTCGATTTAACAAGGCGGTTATAATGCCCGCCGTCGTAGATTACGGATACGGAAACGTCCTTTATCCCGTATCCGAAATAAAGGACGCTCAGCGTACCGTTACCAGAAGTAACGTTTAACATCAGAATTTCTTTCTCCAGTTCTCGATCATGTCTTTGGTGTACGCGCCTTCGATGTAGTAGTTAAGTTGGAACTGCGTGGTATAATATTCGAAATCGTTGATCATTGCCGTGAGTTCGCTGCCGGTAAACTGCGCGGAGTGCAGCGTGACGAAAAGATACGTCAGCGACAGTTCTTCTTTCTTTATGCGATTATAATACTTCGTATACGCTTCGTTGTCCAGCGTTTCGAGGTAAGCGATAGAATCGTAAGTCTTGTCGAAAATGTTCTTTTTCCAGTTGTTCACGAGGTCGAACGGCCAGTATTTTTCCTGACAGATATCCGCGTAAATGTTCGTTCTGAACGGCGGCTCGAGTTCTTCCTGAATGTGTCCGTACCACATGCGAATCATATTGTAGTACTCGAGCATGTAGTCCGAAACCGGTCCGTAGTACTGACGGATAAACTTCTCGGCAAGCGCTTCGCCGTCCTGATTGCAATCCCACAAGAGGTTGGAAATAAGGTAGAACTTAAGTTCCATAAGCCCGGTGGTAGACGACTGGTTGGCGCCCTGCTCGTAGTACGCGTACATATTATACTTGTTAGCCACGCGGTAGTTGGCGGCGAGGATATTGTAGTTGTTGTACGGCAGGAAGTACTGTTTGAAGTTCACGCAGTACGAATAAATCCAGAGGTTGCTGGTCACGTTGCCCCAACCGTTGATAACGGAATTCATCGTGCTGTTGCGGCTGTCGTCGAAACTGTACGTCCAGTCGGCGGACAGCGGCGTAATCATCACGAAAACGTCGTCGCGCGGGCGGATCGTGGGTTCATTCCACTGCCCCGTAGTCGAATTGAACGCGATGGGCGGATCCATAGACTCGATATACGCATAGGTCGGATATTCGAGGTGCTTGTCGGGATAAGCGGTGGCGAGCCACGCGTCGAGCGCTTCGGTCACGCGGTTGACGAAGTACAGCAGCACGCCGCTGACGGTGCCGTACTTTTTCTTGGCTTCGGTGCATTTCGCGCAGGTGCAGAACGCGCCGTTGTCGTTCTGACCGAGCATAAAGTAGCGACCCGTGCCGCCCGCTTCGAAGTGGTTGGTAATTATCTTCTTACTGTTCTTGACGAACTCTTCGAAAACGTCGTCGTTCGTAAAGCACGGCTGACTGTTGCTCGCGGTGTGGTCGGCGAACCAGTCGGGGTGTTCGGTCGAGTATTCGTCGTTGGGCAGAATCGTGCCGAACGTGTGTCCGTCGATAATATAGCCCTCGCTGAAGTCCACTAAACGCAGTCTTTTAGTGTAGCTCGCACTGTTCCAAAGCGGCTTGTAGCCGAGCGCACGGCGCTGAATTGACGGAATCGTCGTGATATCGAACTTGAGTACGTCGAGGTCTGGGGTCTTGTCGATGACGATTTCGTCGTCGCTGAAAAACTCGTAGTTCGCGGTGTGCTTTAAGAACTCGTAAACGCCGTACAGCGTACCGTGTTCGTTCGCGCCCGAAATGAATACGGACTTACCTACGGTGTTTATGCGATACCCGCTAAGCCCGAGTTCGTCCTCGGTATAGGTCTTGCCCGTTTCGCCGCGCATTCTGGTCGCGCCGAGCGAAATGATCTTAGCGCCGTCGGAGTAACTTACGTTCGCGTCGTTGTCTACCTTGATCGTGCCGCCCGTAGACATCTGAAGGAAGTACGCCATTTCGCTTGCGGCGTACTCTTCGTAGTCGGTTGCGTTCTCGGGGATAACGAGCGTATAGTCGGACGTGCCGCCCGAAAAGAGTTTTTCGCCCGTGGTTCCTATCGCGGCGTTGTTTCCGTTATTACCGTTGTCGGGATTGTCGGGACCGGGCTTGTTGCCGTCGCACGCGACCGCCGTAAAGCACAGCATGGCGGCGAAAATAATGCAGATTAACCTATAAAAGCGTTTCATCACTCGGTCACCTCCACGGCGTATTCTTTATAAACGTAGTTGTACTGGCTGTCGTAAACCATGATTTTCACTCTGTAAGTACCCTTCTCGGTCGCGATAAACGAATTCGCGTTCTTCACTACCTCGAGTACGTTGGACGGCGTGAGGTAAGTCGTGAGGATTTTAACTCCGTCTTTGCCGTTGTTGTCGTCGTAAGTAATCTCGGGAAGCGCGATACTCTCGCCCGCTTTCGCTTTTTCGACCATAGTGCCGAAACTGACCGTGGGCGCTTGGTTGTCGCCGATCGTGTAGACGTAGGTTACCGGGGTGCGGCGGTTGTTCCAGTCTTTTGCGGTGTATTCCACGCGGAAGCGGCAGATCTCGTCGACCTTGATATACACGTCGGTCGAGCAATCGTAGTTTCTCAGCGGGTTGCCGTTTCCGTCGACGGGGATTTCCGCGGAAATGCTGTCGTCGGCGTTGAGTTTGTACACGTTGACGGTGACGGTGGCGTTGGGGTCGAGCACGTCGTAAGCGACGGCTTTGTTGATCTTGATCGTGTCGCCTTGCTCGTAGCGCACGCGCACTTCGTCCTTAAAGAAAACGTAGGGGCTGATGCTGTCCTTTCTCACGCCGGCAAGCGGCTGATTGCCGAGGTGCGACAGCGAAACCGACGAGTAGCCGCGGACTTCGCCGAAGCGCACGGAGAACTTGACTATGCCGCTACTAAAACCCGTGAACGTTCTGCCGTTAACGAAATTCTGCACGTAAGCGACGATGCCGTTCTCGTCGGATATCGACTTTTTGCTCGCGGAATACTCCAGCGTGAACGAGCCGCTCTCGAACGGCGCTTTCACGGTGTAAGCCTTGCTGCCCGAAACGCTGACTTTCGCGCCGTCGGTTCCTCCCGAAGAATAGGCGATCTCGACGCGCTCGTTCGGGTTTTCGTAGTCCTCGAGGCATACGATAAACTCGTCGAAGTTCGTCTTGCCCTCGTTCATTTTCCAGCGCAAGCGGAAGTTATTCGCGGGGATCGGATTGACGAATTTCATTTCCGAGCCGGTAGCGGAAGTATAAGCCGTGAGGTATGAGTTTTCCGTCTTTACCGCGTCGATCTTGTCTGTGACGAACAGTTGGCTCATATCAAGCACGCCGTCCGATATCGTAATAAGCACGGGTACTTCGTAGCGGAGCGTGCGGCTGTCTGCCGCCGTTTTTCCGCCAAGGGTGTATTCGATAACCGCTTTGTCGCCGCTACGGGTGACTTCGGGCGTGATCTTGCCGTCCTTAACGGTTATTTCCGCTCCGTTTATACTCGCTTTGACGGTGTACGCGGCTTCATTTCTCGTGCCGTCTGCGCTATAGAGATAGGCTTCGGGCGCTTCGAGCGCGTAGTCCTCGCCGGATACGAACGCGTACGGGAACGACGGAGCGTACTTTACGACCGCCGAGTCGGAAGCTACCGCCAGTACGTAGTAGTACGACGAAAGCGAAGCGCCGTCCTTGTGTTTTACGAGCGTGACTTTGTACGTGCCGGGTTTTTCGGGAGTGAACTCGCCGTATGCGGTTTCGATTTCGGTATTGTCGCCGAGGTATCTTACCGAAACGTCCGACAGCGTAACGCCGTCCTCGTCAAAGCCGATAAGGTCTCGTACCGCTACGGTTTCGCCCGCCGTGACCGTATAGTCGGGCACGATACCGTTTTCGGCGGCTCGGGAAGAACTCAGCCCCGCGGTCACGCCCAGCGCGACCCCGAGCGCGAGAACTACTGCAAGCAGCGCGATAAGAATCAGATTTTTACGTTTGGATCGGGTCATATCAGCCTTTGATACCTCCTACCGTGAGATTTCCGATAAATTTGTCTTTGAAAATAATGAATACGATTATCATGGGAAGCATAACCAAGATACTGCCCGCCATGACGATGGACACGGAACTCGCGCCCTCTTCGCCGATGTTGGAGAACTGGAACAAGCCGTACGCCACCGTCGCCCACGAGGGGATATACAGCATCGGGGTCTGATAGTCGTTCCAGAATCCTATAAACACCATAATCGCGACGGCGAATATCGTGGATTTTACGAGCGGAAGCATGATCCGCACCATGACGGTGAAGTGTCCCGCGCCGTCTACGAACGCCGCTTCGGCGTACTCCCACGACAGACTCTTGAACACCGCGTAGAACACGAGGAAGTACATACCCAGGAAGTTCGCTTTCAGTATGAACATACCCCACATATGGTCGTAAAGCCCGAGCGTTTTGACGAGTTGGAGTTCGGACGGAAGCGAACCTACGATAGGCAGGATCATCGCGACGATTACGATCGTGTGAATGATTTTATTGAGTCGGAATTTGTATTTCGCCGTAAGGTAAGCGACTATACACGGAGTCATGGTCGCGGCGATCGTACAGCCGAGCGAGTACAAAAGCGAGTTGAGGAACATTTCGTCCATATACACCCAGCGTTTGGTCGCGGTCTGCACTCGTATCGTGTCGAACAGTATCGAGTAGTTCGACCACTTCCACTCTTTCGGCAGCCCGAACGGGTTCATGATATAGTCGAACGTATCTTTGAACGAGGTCATCAGACACCACAGAAACATAAGTATCAGTAGCACCGAGTACAGAATCAGCAGTACCGTAAGCGCCCACGAAAACGCGTTGGACGTGTTGCCTTTGATCTTGTTACGCTTCGGGTATCGGACGAATTTCACTTCGTTTTCGCTGAGAACGCCGTCGTTTATAATGTTTTGATTATTACTCATTACGCGTCCTCCTTTAGTATTCCACCGTGGGCCCGTATTTCTCGAGCAAATGTTTTACGAGAAGCGTGACGGGAACGGCAATGAACGTGAAGATTATACCGGCAGCGGCGGCGTAGGGGTACTCCGCCATGGTCGAACGTCCCGCGATTACTTTGCCGAAGAGGAAGTAACCGAACGTGGTGATATCCGTACCCGCTCCCGTACCGTAGAACGTATACACGTTTGCCTGGTTGGTGAAGATTCCCGCGACGCCCACGACCAAAAACGTCGTTATCGTCGGGAAAATCATGGGAATTACTATCTTGAACAGTTCCTGAGCGTAACTCACGCCTTCGATACGCGCGTATTCGGTGAGCGACGGCGGTATGCGCGTCATCGCGCTCGTATACATAATTACGTTCGCGCCGAAGGATATGAACAGGTTATAGAAGATTATCCACCCGAAACGCGTGGAAGCCGTGGAAAGCGGCGGCTTGATCTTGACCCCGAACAGTTTCTGTATAGCGCCCGGGAAGCCCACGTCCGCAAAGTACTTGTACATAAGCACCATCGCGACCGACGAGATTATCGACGGCAGAAACAGAAGCACTTTGAACGCGCCGGTAAGCGGAAAGCCCTTGTACAGATAGAACGAGAACAGTATCGCCAGCGGCACGCCGACGAACAAACCGCAGCCGTAGACGATCAGCGAGTTGAGCGCTATCTGTTTGAGGTTAGGCCCGGTGAAGAAGTCTATAAAGAACTGCGAGTAGTTTTTCAGTCCTACCCAGATATAGCCGCTTTGCCCGCCCGTGACGCGGTATTCTTTGAACGACAACAGTATCGAGTTGAAGTTGACCGCCACGTAGAACACGAGAAACTGCAGAAGCGGGAACGCGATAAGCGAGTAATAGAAGATCGCTTCTTTCCGTCTGCGCGCTTTGGCGGTGGATTGTTTAGTTTTACCGGGGAATTTTTCTTTTACGCGGACCTTGAGGTCGTAGATGCGTTTGCCGATAAAACTCCCCGCCTTTTTCAAGGGAGAAAACAGAACGTCTATTATAGTTTTATCGTCGTCGTGTATTCGTTTTCCCATAACGTCCTCCGTTTCGGGAGCGGCAAAGTCGCCGCGCTGAAGTCAGTTAGTTTATTTTCGACAGATAAGTCGTCCATTTGGTCTTGTACGCGGGATACAGTTTTTCGAAGTATTCTTTCGCCGTGAGGCTCGTGTCGGCGAAGATCGCCGCTACCGAGTTGCCCTCGGGAATGGTGAACGCCCAGTTGTAGGGATGGAACTCGGCGAAGTTATTGAGGAACACTGCGTTTCCGGAGTACGGATATACTACGTCAACGTTGTTGTTCGGGTCTTTAATGGCGTACATTTCCTTGCCGAAGTACGTCAGTTTCGCCTGATTTTCCGCGCTGATCTCGTAGTTAAACGGCTTCATCATATTAGTGTTGACCGAGAAGTCCTGAAGCATCGCGTCGGTGTGGCAGTACTGGAGGAAGAGTTTCGCGAGTTGCAGTCTTGCGCCGGTGCTTCTGCCGCTGACGAAGCACAGCGAGTCGTTGATCGACACGAGCGTGCGCTTGTCGCCGAGTTTAGAGTCGTCGGCTTTGGGAAACGGCATGAAACCGAAACGCAGATCGGCTTTGTTGTAGCCGCGGTTGGCGAGGTTGGTGAACGAGCCGATGGATTCGGCTTCGCGCTCCCACCAGTTACCGTCGACGAGCATACCCACGCGGTTGGAACTGTCCACGATGCCCGAAAGGAAGGTCGCCTGAGCGCTGGTGTTACTCATGGACGGCGAGAACGAAAGGTCGTGATAGAAACGGTCGGTTTCGTCCGCGGGGCGCATGATGTTCTCCCAGAACTTGAGCACTTCGTACTTGCCGCGCTGTTTCTGCACGTCCACGCCGTTCTGATTCGTAATCGTCGTAGGGTTCTCGAGCGTGACGACGCCGTTAGCGTCGATGGACTTTACAAGGTCGTTAGCCGTGCCGTCGAACGAGAAGTTGAGGTAGAACTGATCTCTGCCCTCGTAGTCCGCCCACATCTGATAAGCGGCGTAAGAAGTCACGTAGGAGTACATGCCCGGCCAGATGAACGGCGTGATGCCGAGGTCGACCATGCGTTCGCACAGTTTGTAAAAGTCGTCGTAGGTCGCGGGCAGTCCGTCGTCGCGCGTGCCTTCGATATTGTCGGGACCTTTGCTGCGTTTGTCGGAAAGGTCGGAAATGAACATATCCTCGAGGTATTCCTCGTCGCGGTAGCCGTCCTTGAAGTACAGGAATTCGTCCTCGAACAGTTGCACGTTGTAGATAAAGCCCATATAGCCCTCGTACCAGGGGAGCGCGTAATACTTGCCGTCCTCGGTCTTGTAGAAGTCGATAAGCGCCTGATCCATTTTGCTCTCGATCGTCTTTTCTTCGCCGAACTCGGTGGGCTTTCCGGTGACTATGTCGGTAATGTCCGCCGCGCCGCCTTGCGAGATAATATCGTAGTAATAGACGGCTTCGGTGAAGTACACGTCGTTGTTGTTGCTCTTAAGCCCCGCAAGCAAGGTATCGCCCGCGGTATTGCTCTTGTTGGTTTCGGGTACGATCTGAACGCCCTTTTTGCCGTCCTCGAACGAGGTTTCGGCGTACTTCGCCTCGAAGCCGCGCACCGCCGCGGTGAACCACTCGGTACCCACGCCGCCAGAATAAACGCTGACGTAAAGTTGGGTCTGCGATTCGTTGATCTTCACGCCGCCGGGATCGCGGTGTCCTCTGCACGCGACTACCGGCAAAGCCGTCGCTATCGCGAGTAAAACGCATATTGCTTTTTTAAGTTTCATAATTACCTCCGTAGTTGTATAGCTTAGCGGATTTCCACCGATTTGCCGTTGTCGTGACGGCTCTCCTCGGCGGCGAACGCTATTTTGTGACTGATAATCGAATCTTCTATCGTGGACAGCATACCGTCGTCCACTCCGTCGCGGACGTAGCCGACGAAACTCTTTATTATGTTCTCGTCGCCGCCGCCGTGACCCGAAACCGCGCTGTCCTCCGTCAGATCGAACAGTTGCTCGGGCTGCTGGAACGGCTTGTATTTGACGTACACTTTTTCCGCGCCCATAAAGCCGTAAATCTCGCCGCGGGTCGCGTGGATCGTGATTTCGCGTCTGCCGCCCGACGAGAAGCCGGACATTATCGTCTGCACGAGCACTCCGTCCTCGCAGTACATATTCACGATCTGATCGGTCATCACGTCGTTGCCGCCGAAGTACGCACATTTCGAGAACGGATTAGACTTGTCGGACAGTATTTTTTCTACGCCCTCGTCGGTCATCTCCATTTCGGGATAGTAGCCCTTCAGCCACAGCGGCTGATTGCACATAATTCGTATGCCGCTGTACTCGCACGTTCTTGCGCGCGGACAGTCGATACAGTACTCGGTAGAGTCCGCGGGCTTGTTCTCGGCAAGGTACTCGTTAAGGCTTGCGAACGACGAAACGCGCTTGCATTTCTTGCCGGTCAGCCAACCGATGATATCAAAGTCGTGACAGCACTTTTGCAAAATTATCGGGCTGGAAGTTTCCTCGTTGTGCCAGTTACCGTGCAGAAAACTCAGCCAGTAATGCACGAAATCGACGTCCTCGGACTCGCTCACCGAAGTGATTTTTCCGATCTCGCCCTTTTCCAGCAATTCCTTGATCTTGCGGAAGAACGCGGTGTATCGCAGGACGTGGCACACGAGGATCTTGTTGCCGTGTTTCTCGGCAATGCGCTCGATCTCCACGCAGTCGGCATAGGAAGTCGCAATGGGTTTTTCCAGCAGTATATCGTATCCCAGCGTGAGCGCGCGTCCCGCGTGACGGACGTGAAGTTTATCCATCGTCGCGATCACGCACGCTTCTCCTCTGCGACTCTTGAAAAACTCTTCTTCCGAAGTAAAACACTGCTCGTCGGCGAGGTTGTACTTCTCTTTCGCGCGGTTCACCGCCTCGGTGCTCATGTCGCACACGGCGGAGATCTTCACTCCGTCGGTTTTATAGAGGAGATCGGCGTACACGCTGCCGCGGTTGCCGTATCCTAATATTGCACAATTTAACGTTTTCAAGCTCTTGCTCCTCTTCTTTTCTTCTTTCTTGTCTTGCTATTCGCTTATCGTCAGCGTTCCGCGATAGGTCGCGAACAACTCGCCGCACATGGCGATGATTCGTATATCGACTTTGCCCGCGAAATCGAACGTGCAGGTGATATCCTCGCCGTCATAAGCGTCCGCGCTGTACAGCGTGATCCACTCGGTTTCGTCCGGTTTTCTGTACGAAATCACGAGATTTTCGTCGATAAAGCCGCTGGGCGACGCATAGGACAATGTGTATTCCTGTCCTTTCACCGCCGGCAGTATCGTGAGGTCGTTGAAGTTAGACGTGTCGGTATCGCTGAAACGGATCGAGTCGAAGTACACGGTCGAGTCGAAATCGGGACTGTCGACGGTGCAGCCTTCGGTGTGGAAGGTGAACGCGCGGATCGAGCCCGCGAGCGCCGGGGTGAACTCTACGTAGGTTTCGAGGTTTCCGTAAAGTCTTAGTCTGCCCTCATAGAGGTTGACGCCCTCTTCGATGATAAACTCGTCCATATAGTACCAGATATATTTCTCTTTCGCGCTGTCATAGGCTTCGAACGCAAGGAACGACGGGTTCGCAAACGTGCGGTCGGATTTTATCCAGACGCTGATCTTGTCGGTGCCCTGCGGGACTGAATACAGTCCCTCGGGATACTTGAATCCGTACCAGGCGTCCGAACGGAAATTGACTTTCAGCGAGTGCGTGCCGTCGTATGCCCAGTCCTCGCTGAGGTCGGGCAGGAAGTGCGGGGTATCGTAGTAGGTCTCCACCCAGCCGCCTCTTCCGTCGGGTTCGAAGTCGATGAACACGCCCGCCTGATAGACGGTAATTTCATAGTCGCGAGAGCCTTTTATATCGCCCTTGGTCGCCTCGTAGCGGATAACGTATTCGCCGGCGGCGTTGACGTTAAAGACGTATTTGCCCAGTTTTTTCTTCATCTCGGTGAACGCGGACGAGCCTTTCTTCGCGTAAGAGATCTTCACGGTCGCGCCGTCGATATTCTCTTCGCTCGTAAGTGCCGGAGTGGCGAACTCGTACTCGCTGCCGGTGACGAATTCTGCGGGCAAAGTCGCGTCGATCGCGATCGTGCCGAACGCGTAGTCGAACTTAGCCGAGTGTGCCGCGTACTTGTTTTTCAGCGTGATCGTGACGGAGTAAATACCTCTTTCGGTAAGCGTGAGTTTAAGCGCGCCGTCAGAGGGCTGAACCGTCGTCGCTACGCCGTCCTTTTCGACCTCGACGATCATTTCGATCGCTTCGATTTCCTCCGCGGTTAAGTATTCGCTGGTGATTTCGGGACGAACGAACGTGTATTCGTTGCCGAGTTTGATGTCGGGGCGGGTGATTTCGGCGCTGAACTCGGTGTACGGGTGGAACACTACCGCGTCGAGATAGAACGGTTTATTGAGGTCGTCGGCGTTGGGATTGAACGCGAATTGTTTGATCGTGCCGAATGTTTTCGCTGCACTTACGCTCACCTTCACGGTGTAACTGTGTACTCCCGCTTTTATCATAAAGCCTTCGGCATAATAATCGCCGTTGTCGGTATCCACCCACCACGTGACGGGCTTGGTATAGTCGCTGCCCGCGCGGATAACGAACGTAACGGAATTCGAGCCGCTCGGCACCGCAAGGTTGATATTCTTGAATCCGTACCATTGCGAATTCGTGGAAACGTTGAAGTAAGTGGAATATTTACCGTCGTAAGCCCATTCGTCGGTGACGGGAACGTAACCCGCGAGGTTGGGATTTTCGGTGTAGGAAGCGCCGTAACCGCGATGTTCGCCCACGCCCTCGAAGTCGAGCGCCATGTCGGGTTCGCGGACGTACAGCGTTTCGGTGAGTTCGCCCCACTTGCCGTCGCCCTGAACTTTTATATAAACTTCGTAATAGCCGATTTTCCCGGGAGTAAACTCGAATTTATCGCCGTTCTTTACCGCGGTAATTTTCTCGCCGTCGGGATCGGTGACGGAAACGGTGACTTCGTCGCCCGCTTCGCCGCCCGCAATGTCCGAAATCTGCACGGTTTCGCCGATAACGCCCGCCGTCGGTACCGTGGCGGTAAGGTCGTACTTAGCCACATTGGCGGTGATTACGCGCTCGGCAACGCTACCCTCGCACTCGAAAACGTAGCGGAAGCGGTAGGTTCCGGTAGCGGCGATCATCGTGAACGCGCCGGAAGCGTTCTTTTCGATTTCGATCTCTTCTTCGCCGTCGCGGCTTGCAAAAAGCTTCATCGTGCCGCCGCTAAGAGCCGTTTCGTCGTAGATCGACGAGGTAACCGCAGGTACGGGCAAAGTCAGGGTATCGCCGTTACTCAGCGCGCTGCCGTTGACAGTTACCGCTTCCAGCGAAAGCACGTTGCTCACGTCGTAAGTACCGAACTCGACCGAATCGATATAGAAAGTACTGCGTACGGAGTGAGTGCGGAGTTCCCTTATTACTCCGAAGGGTTTGTTAAACTTGAGATAATATTTGTGTACGCCCTTCTTCACCGTGAAATTCACGATGCTGTAGTTCGTTTCGTCGGTGTAAATGCAAAAGTCTGTGTTCGCGTATGCTTCTTTGCTGTAAATATAGCAAACCATGGTGTCGGCTTCCGCATCCAGAGTCAGCGGACGATTGTAAATCATGCCCGCCCAAAACGCATTACTCGTCTGCTTCAGCGAGTATCTGCCGTCGTGCGCCCAGTCGCCGCTGACCTCGAGCATAGCCGCGCCCGCGCCGTTATCCGACCACTGTCTGTCCGCCATGCCGTAGTGCGTGCCGTCAACCCCCTCGAAGTCCATCACGATTCCCGCTTTTCTCGCGTAGGCTTCGTGAATATAGTCAAGCGTTTTGCCTGCCGCGGTGACGGTGTATTTTACTTCGTAATAACCCGGCTCAGGACAAACGAACTTGCCGTTAGTCGCCGTCGTGAATTCTTCGTCGCCGGATCTGCGATAAGAAATCGCGGGTTCGCCGCTCACGTTATCGGAAAACGCGACTGCGGGAACGGTGAACTCGCCGCCCGCGACCGCGATATACTTCGTATCGTCCGAAACGGCGGTAACGCCCTCGGAAGTAACGTCCTTGGTAATCGTAACGCCGCCGATAATAACGTTCGCGCGGATAATATAAGTACCCGCGACCTCGAACGTAAGTTCGGCTTCGCCGTCCGTAAAGTTAATCGAACGGAACTCCATATCGCCTACGGAAAACTCGGTGTTTACCTCGTAGGTTTCGCCGCTCGTTACCGTGACTGCGGGCTCAAGGATAGTTATCGTGCCGGCTATGAAAGCCTTGGGAAAATCTATGTCTACGCCTACTACTTCGACCGCTACGGTTTTAGTCGCCGTAACGCCGTTCTTTTCGGCTTTGAATTCAACGTTGTATACGCCCGGGGTTTGACTGTCGAAACCGCCGTCGTTATTTACCGTGACGATCAGCACGTTACCGCTCTCGTCCTTTGCCGTCGCTATACCCTCGAGCGTGCCGCCGGTAACGACGTACGCTTTGTCGCTCGCCGCGATAGTCACCGACGTTTCCGTCTTGCCGCCGTCCGGGGTATCGGGCTTTTCGCCGCAACCTATCATGAGCGCAAGACTGAGCGCGAAAATAATCGCGATAGTCGTTATAAAAAACTTTTTCATAATCGTTTCTCTCCTCTGCCGCTTTTATTTCGGGCATTCAGGGATACGGTTTTTATAAAACCGCAAAAATCAATCGATAGTTTCTTTTCTTTTAATAAAATCAAGGAATTGCCGCGGCGAGCGGCGTTTTTATCTCGCTCGCCGCGATCAACCCTCGATACGGGAAATTTTAGCCCCCGCCGACGGTTTTTGCGGCAATCCGACGGATAATTATGCGTTAAACTCGCTCCGCGTGACTATCCGTACGCGTTCGGTCGGTTACCTGTAATTATCTCGCCGTCTTGCTCCCAAAAACTTGCCGTCGTTGTCTGAAATTCCCCTTGGAGTGAATAAGCGTGTTAATTATTCAGCCATATAGCAGGTAAGGTCGTCCATATAGACCTTGTAGCCCGCGTCGGTGGTATTCGTTCCGTTAAGGTGAAGAACCGCCGTTTTGAGCGTATTGAACGATTTAGCGTAAGTGTAGGTGTACTTAGCCCAACCGCCCGTAAGGATCTGCCAGTGGTTTTCGTCGTCGACCGGATACATTCCGCCCGCGTCGGTATCAATCCACAGTTCGGCTTTGTTCACGAAAGCCGCGGTAGTAGTGCCGCCGTTGATATGTTCGCCGAGGTAGATATAAACGTCGATAGTGTTCGCGCTTAAACCGAGTTCGTGCGGCGTGTCCTTAAATCCGAGCCAGTTGCCCATTGCGTTAGAATACCACGTTACTCGCAAACTCTTGGTTCCGCTGAGCGCGACTTCTTCGAGCACGTCGTTCTGAGCAGTATCGGTAACGTACATGGTGTAATCACCGCTCTCGAAGTCGACTACATTAGCGCCGGTACGCGCGCAGTAGATATAGTAAAAGTCACCGCCGAGATTGACTTCGCCCGCGGCAAACGCGTAAGTTACCTTTACGATATCGCCTGCAGCCATAGTGATCTTGCCGTCGGTGACGGTGAGCGCCGCGCGGGTCGAATCGCGGAGTTCAGCATTGACGGTGTAGGTTACGCCCTGCGAAGTAACGGGGGTGCGGAGCGCGACTTCGCCCGCCGCGGTGACGGTCTGAAGCGTTCTGTCTGCAAGTTGAGCGTTGTATGCGGTGACGGTGGCGGTCACTTCTTCGGTGAGCGCTTCGGTGCCTTTCGCGGGGTCTGCCGCAACTACGGTCACTACGTATTTGACGGTATGCGCGCCTTCGGTAATGTCGGCGATCTTGTAGGATTCGCTCGCTTCGTCCATTTCGATTTCGGCAAAATCCGCTTCGCCCGTCTTGGAATAAACTTTGATCGTGCCGTCGATATTATCGGAAACCGTGGGCAAGCCCAGCGTTACGGTCTGTCCGACGATAGTCACGCTGTTGCCGGGCGCGGCGATCTCGTAAACGTTAAGCGTTACGGTTTCGCTGTAGTCGAACTTGTCTTTCTTGGCTTCGTACTTGACCTCGTACTCGCCCGCGGCAAGATCGAGAACGTAAGCGTCGCCGGTCTTTTCGAGTTTCGTCCAGTCGGCAGCGTCCTTTTCCTTGTACGACACGGTGAGCGCCGCGTCCTTTACGGACTCGCTGAACGCGGGCACCGCGATCGCGCCGCCCTTTTTAAGGTACGCGCCCATAGCGGGAAGCACGCCCTCGGCGACTTCGACCGTGCGGGTCTTGGTCGTTTCCTTCTCTTTCGAGTTCTTGGCGGAATAAGTGATCGTGTACTTGCCGACTACGTTCTTGTTGAAGCCGCCGTCGTTCGATACGGTCGCTCTGAGGTTCGCGTCGTACTCGTCGGATACGGTCACGCCGTCGAGAAGGTCGTAATTCGCGCCCTTGCCGATGATTACGCTATCGTACGCAAGCGTGATGGTCGGCGCGGAATATTCTTCCGTCTTACCGCCGTCGGGCTTCGGGTCGTCGCCGCAACCGACGACGAGCGCGAGGCTTGCGAAAATCATAACGATAGTCGTCACTAATGCTAAAATTTTCTTTCTCATTGTTTCTCCTCCCGGGAAAATTTTTTATGCTACGCCGCGCGGGTTTTTAGCGCCTGCCCGTACGGATCGTGCCGAAAATTAAAGGATAATCAGTGGTTTATACGCCGGGGATTATTACGGTCGCGGAAAGCCGCTCCCTCATAATGACGGTTAAAAAGTAAAGATATTCGTTCTGTTTTTTTAAATTTGCCGTAACCTTTCCGTCATATTTCGTCATTCTGAAGGAAAACCGTTGTTCGACCGTGAGGATCTCCTGCACCAAACCGCTATCCCAAACCTTATCTTTTACCGCTACGCTTCCACGATCGCGTTTTGGTCGACGTGGACGAAAGCGATCGAATCAAAGTAGTAGGTTTTGGCCGGATCGTAAGGAATATTGAAGATCAGCGAGCGGACGGAAGTGAACGTTTGTTTTTCCGCGCTTGCGCCGGTCGTCCAGTTCTCGTCCTGATACGCAATCTCGACGAAGTACTCGTGTACGCCCGCGACGATGTCAACCTCTTCCGAGAACAACCAGCCCTTGTCGGTCATAACAGAGAACTTCGCGCCGCGGGTGGGCTGAGAAGCGTTGATAACGACCTTAAAGCCGTTCACACCCTCTTCGACCGGAACGTTCTTGTCCGGTTCGTACACGTTGCCTTTGATCCAGAAGCCGCCCCAGCCGATATGGGTCGCGATATATTTCAGCGAATAGTCGCCGTCGTAACTCCACTCGTCGCTGACGTGAGTTTCGAGATAAACTTTCTGGTCGGGCGTATAGTTCGGGTCGTTGTACTTGCGGAACTCGCGCATATAGTCGGCGTAGAAACCGAAGTGTTTGCCGCCAAGCGAGCGCTCGAAGTCCGCAACCACGCCTTTGCCGTGCACGAACTGGCGGTAAACGCGTTCCACGGTCACGCCGTCGTACTCGACTACGTACTTGAATCGGTAGAAACCGGTGTCGCTCGTTCTGAACGCGCTACCCGCGAGTTCCGTCCAATTGACGTAGCCGTCCTTTTTATAATAGGTCTTAAGCGTTGCGCCCTTGAGTTGCTCGGCGTTGTACACGTTAGACGTAACGTTTATATCGGTGAGCGGATAGTCGGTGTCCGAGTACAGCGTGGGGATATCCGCGGCGAAACTGAGCAGGTTATACTCGGCGTTCAGTGCGAAAGTCGCTATGTGTTCCGCGCCCAGAATATCGGTGACGGCAAACACGAGCGTGTATTTGCCGCTAGTTAGCGCCTTGCTCTCGCCTATCGCGAGCGCGGTGTCGGCGGTAATGCCGTAACCGCTAAGCGCCTTGATTTCCTCCAAAGTTTTCTCGCCCGTGATAACGCCGGACTTGACGGAAACCGCGTACTTGCCGCCGTTTTTCAGCACTTCGGGCATAGTGAAGTCGTCGCCGTAACTTACGCCGTAAGTCATCGGGTCGACAAACAGTTCGTCAATCGTGAACGCGGTCTTTTGGACGTAGCCGATCTCGTCGATATACACGATAGCCGCGTAGTCCTCTTCGAGCGCTACGGTGAATTCCTCCAGTCCCGCGAGGTCGAACGTAAAGCCGTTTTCTATACCTGCGTACCACTCGATACGATTCCAGCCGGGTACGAGCGAGTACACGCCCGAGGTGAACGCCGTGCCGCCGAACTTGCCGCCGATACGGATATCGGAGTACGAATCGGAGTACGCGTAAGTAACGATCGCGTTCGCCGCGCCGCTCGCTTTGAGTTCGCCGAACGCTTCGCCGACGTAGCCGCGCGCGGGAATATCGTAACGCGCGGACTTCGCTCCCTTGAGAACGTAAGCCGCGTCGGTATTCGCTTTACTGCCGCCGCCGTAAGTCGCGGTCTTGGTAATATCGGTTTCGAAGTCGATAACGGAAGTATAATCGATTGCGGGCTTGCCGACGGGCGAAACCGCGGTAGCCGACAGCGTAATCGCCTTGAAGCCGAACTTGTACGCCCCTTTGGTGACGGCGGTAAGTCTTATCGCATCGACGGCGGTAAGATCCAGTCCGTACTTTGTGATATCGACGGTGAAGAAGTTCGTCACCGCAGCCGCGGGCTGAAGTCCGGTAGAGTTCGCGGGCGTAAAGCCGAAGTCGCAGATATCGACGAACTTGCCGTTCTGTCCGACGCCCAGTCTTAAAACCGGGGCGTTCGCTTTGTAGTTGTTGACGGCGATATTGAGCGTTTTATAGTCCGACCAGTCGGAGTTTATACTCGCGCGGGTAATCGAGCCGCCGCCAACGCCGTAGACGATCGTTTCGCCGTCGCCCGCGTACTTTTCGTTATCCGCTGTCTGCCAGAACGCGCCCTCCGCGTCGGAATTAAAGTCCGCGACCGTGCCGCGAGCGATAACGTTGACTATCGCCGTGACGGGCTTTGACGTATTGCCGCTGTCGTCGGTGGCGAGATAGGTTAATTCGTACTCGCCGATCTCGTCGGGCGCGAAACTCATATCCGTGACCGGAACGTTCGTACCGTTCTTTTTCGCGGTGACGGTGAGGTCGTAGCCGCCGATCTCGTACACTTCGGGAGTCGGTACCGCCACGGTATCGGCGATCCACGCGAACGAGGGTTTCATATTCTTTATAACGGGCGCGGCAGTGTCCACGGTCGTTATTTTATAATCTGTTTCGGTGACGTTGCCGCTTCTGTCGGAAACTTCGAGCGTGACGGTATAGTCGCCGATATTCTCGAAGAAGAAGCCGCCGCCGATCCCGGTGAAGTTCGAGCCGCCGTACGCGATCGATTTTACCGAAATCTTAATGTGCGACATATCGTCGTAGTTGTCCGTAGCCTCCAGTTCTTTAGCGTCGTCGGAAAATCCGTCGTAGTAGCCGATCTCCACGCCGGTTTTGTCCGCGATCTTTTTGGTAACCACGGGCGCTACGCCGTCGCGCGCTGTGACGGTGAACGAAACTTCTTTCGTCACGCCGTTTTTCTCGAACGTTATCTTATAAGTATAGACGCCGAGCGTAGTCGCCGTGAACGACATATCCTCGCCGAGCGCCACGGTCTTGCCGTCCTTGTCGGTGAGTTCGATCTTCTTTATCGTCGCTCCGTTTCTGACCTCGACGGCGGGAGTAAACTTTTCGCCCGCTTCTATCGTCGAATCGGTCTGCACGGTGTAGTCGGTATCGGCAAGCGGCGAGTTGTCCGGCTCGGGCTTTTTGCCGTCGCACCCCGCGAGCGCGAACGCCGCTATGAGCGCCGCCAGTACCGCGACTATCAAGGTAATTAACTTGGAACGCTTTTTCATCTTTTCACCTCATGAAACGGTTTTAAACGCTATTTTCGATTCTATACCGATATAATAAACCATCGCGCGCACAAAAACAATATATAATGTTAGCCTGACTTTATGTAATGTTCACTTTACTATCGTTTCCATTACCGAAGGCTTATATGATTTTACAAACGATTTTTTTATGTTTTTACCCAAATTTTACCGATTTTTTTCGTTTTTCCTTGTGTTTTTACTTTAATTAGTGTATAATAACCGTAATAACTTCTTCGCCGAGGTAAGGAAAATGAAAACCGACGAGCGCACGGAAATAGCGACCGATCAGATAGTCGACTACGTAAACCCCACTTATTGCTCGCTCCAGAGCCTTTTCGACTTCGACAACTCCAGCCTTTACATAGGCTATCAGAGCGCTTCGAAACTGATTAAAAATATCAGCGTGATAAAGCCGCTGTATATCATAAAGTACGTTATTTCGGGCAAAGGCTACCTCAAAATCGGCGGCAGAACGTATAGAGTCACCGCAGGCGACGTGTTTATGCTGCCCAAAAACGTGCTGATTTCCTATTACTCCGACCCCGACGATCCGTTCGCCTACTACTATATCGGCGTGGACGGCATGAATATAGAAAAAACGCTGGCGCGGTGCGGCTTGTCCGAGGACACCCCCGTGCGACGCTATCAAAGTCCTGAGGTGGGCAAGGCGTTCGAGCGGATCTGTGTGAAGCTTAAGACCTACGCTTTTACAGACAACCTCGCCGCGATCTCGGACTTTTACGGACTGTTGTCCGTCATGTCCGAGTACGACCGCGACAATACCGTGGCGCTGCGCCGGAACGACGTGAACTACGTCAATTACGCCATTCATTATATAAAGGAAAACTACGCCTACAACGTGTCCGTGTCCGAAATTGCCGAACGGCTGGGGATAGGTCGGTCGTACTTCAGCGCGCTGTTCCGCCGCGAAACGGGCGCTTCGCCGCAAGAGTATTTGCTACGATTCCGCATAAGCCAGGCGTGTAAACTCATCGCGCTCGGCATGTCGGTGACCGAAGCCGGCTCGCACTGCGGGTTCAATTCGCCCACGAACTTCAGCGTGCAATTCAAGAAATTGATGCTCGTCACGCCGCGCGAATACCTCGTCCGCTCCCGCGAGCGCGACAAGGAAGAAGCGTCGGTCGCCGCTCCCCCCCCCACCGAATAAGGACGATTTGCGCTTTTTCCGAAAGCCTGACGGAGACTTTAAGGGATAGTCCGTTCGTCCGCGCGAAGTTTTAGGATAACGAGTTGTGAGTTATATCCGCTACGCGGGTGATATTTTTGCTACGCAAATGTGATATACGGCTTCGCCGTGTGATATCCGCCTACGGCGGGTTAAGGATAATTACTTCTCTGCTGTGGGGGGGGATCCTCACGCTCACTTCGTTCGCTCAGGATGACGGTAAATAAACGGAAACTTCGCGTTAAATTTTAAAATATAACGAAAAGCCCAACTGTTATTTCGTCATACTGAGGGAGCGGTTTTCCGCGACCGTAAGTATCCCCTACTTTAAACAGATAATTATCCTTATACGCCATTCCGAGCGCAGCCCCGAGAATCTGGCGAAGCACAAAAATTTTTTCCGAAAAAAATTAAAAAAATTTTTTGAAAAACCTTGATTTTTTGAAAAATGCGTGGTACAATATATATAAAAGTTGAAACGGAAATTGCGACGAACCGTAACACGGCGGTCGCAGAGGAGGTAATCGAAATGAAAAAGACCATGTACAGTCTGATACTTGCCGAAGACGTTGTGAACGCGGTCGACAAACTGGCGGACGAAGAGGGTACGAACCGCTCGAACCTTATCAATCAGATACTTGCGGAGTACGTGTCGGTGACCACGCCGGAAAAGCGGATACTGGACGTATTCAGACGCGTGGAATCGCTGATGCACGGCGCGGGTAACGAACTGCCGGTGTACTTTGCCAACCACGACAACACGCTGTCGATAAAGAGCTCGCTCGCGTACCGCTACCGTCCGACGATCCGCTACGAAGTGGAGCTTTACCGCGTACCAAAAGGCACGATCGGCGAACTGAAAGTCAATTTCCGCACGCAAGCGCCCGAACTTCTCGCGGCGATGACCGAATTTTTCAGTCTGTGGAGAAATATGGAAGAGCTTTACGTCACGAGACTACTCGGCGGTAAAAAGATCGAATATTCTTTGGACGAAAACAAGTGGACGCGCTCGCTGTATCTGCCGAAAGACGGCGAATACGCGCCCGAATCGGTGGGGACGGCGATAAGCGATTACGTACGTTCGTTCGACCGTATGATGAAAAAATATCTTGCGGGAGAGTACGAAAACGCTCAGTCTCTCGAAAACGATTATCTCGCCGCGCTCAACGGCGGTATGATGATAATCTGACCGCCGCGGGCTGCCCCGCTTAATAACCCTATCATTACATCATAATAGCAAGGAGGAATACCATTATGGACGCTAACAAACTTACTCAAAAGGCGACGGAAGCGATACAATCCGCGCAGAACATCGCCATTGAAAACGGAAATATACAAATAATGCCGGAGCACCTTCTCTACGCGCTTGTCGATCAGGAGAACGGACTTATCGGCTCTCTCTTAAAGAAAATGGGCAAGTCGCCCGACGCGATACTCGCCGAGGTCGACTCGCTGATCCGCAAGATTCCCGCGGTTTCGGGATCGGGGCGCGAACCCGACAAGGTTTACGTTTCGCCGCTGACCGACAAGATCCTCTCCGCAGCCGAGAAACTCGCCCGCGGCATGAAAGACGAATACACTTCCGTCGAGCATATCATGCTGTCGATATTCGACTACGCCGACGACGGCATAAAAGGCATATTCCGCGCTCACGGAATCACCAAGGACGCGTTCGTGGCGGAACTGAAAAAGGTCAAGACCGACAGAGTAACGAGCGATAACCCCGAGTCCTCTTACGACGCGCTGTCGAAGTACGGCTTCGACCTCGTGGAGCGGGCGCGGGCGCAGAAACTCGACCCGGTAATCGGGCGCGACGGCGAAATCCGCAACGTTATCCGCATACTTTCGCGTAAAACCAAGAATAACCCGGTGCTTATCGGCGAGCCGGGCGTAGGCAAGACCGCTATCGCCGAGGGACTGGCGCAGCGTATCGTGCGCGGCGACGTCCCCGAGGGACTGAAAGACAAGACGATTTTCGCGCTCGATATGGGCGCGCTGATCGCAGGCGCGAAGTTCCGCGGCGAGTTCGAAGAAAGACTGAAAGCGGTGCTCGGCGAAATCAAGAAGAGCGAGGGTAAAATCATACTCTTTATCGACGAACTGCACACCATCGTAGGCGCGGGCAAGTCCGACGGCGCGATGGACGCGGGCAACCTCCTAAAGCCGCTTCTGGCGCGCGGCGAACTGCACTGCATAGGCGCGACCACGCTCGACGAGTACCGCAAGTATATCGAAAAGGACGCGGCGCTCGAGCGGCGTTTCCAACCGGTAACGGTGGACGAGCCGAACGTGGAGGACACGATTTCCATACTGCGCGGGCTGAAAGAACGCTACGAAGTCTATCACGGCGTGACCATTCACGACAGCGCTTTGGTCGCGGCGGCTACGCTTTCAAATCGCTATATCACCGACCGCTTCCTTCCCGATAAGGCAATCGACCTCGTGGACGAAGCGTGCGCGATGATCCGTACCGAGATCGACTCGATGCCGACCGAAATGGACGAGATCGCGCGGAAAATCATGCAACTCGAGATCGAGGAAACCGCGCTCAAGAAAGAAACCGACGAACTCAGCGCGGCAAGGCTGAACGATATCCGCAAGGAACTGGGCGACCTTCGCGAGAAGTTCGGCGCGATGAAAGCGCGTTGGGAAGCCGAAAAGCAGAACATACACGCGGTGTCCGACCTCAAGTCCGAGATCGAGCGCGTGAACGCCGAGATCGAAACGGCTCAGCGCAACGCCGACTACGAACACGCGGCAAAACTGAAATACTCTACTCTGCCCGAACTTAACCGCAAGCTCGACGAAGCGCAAAAGACCGAGAAGAACGACAAGAACGCGCTGCTCCGCGACACCGTGACCGACGAGGAAATAGCCAAGGTCGTGTCGCGCTGGACGGGCATACCGCTCTCCAAGCTTATGGAAGGCGAGCGCGAAAAAATACTGCATCTTGCCGACATACTGCACAAGCGCGTTATCGGTCAGGACGAAGCGGTGGTAAAGGTCAGCGAGGCGATCATGCGTTCGCGCGCGGGCATTGCCGACCCTAACCGTCCTATCGGCTCGTTTATGTTCTTAGGTCCTACGGGCGTAGGTAAAACCGAACTTGCCAAGGCGCTTGCCGAGTGCTTGTTCGACGACGAACACAACCTTATCCGTATCGATATGTCGGAGTATATGGAAAAGTTCTCCGTGTCGCGGCTTATCGGCGCTCCTCCGGGATACGTCGGCTACGAAGAGGGCGGGCAACTGACCGAAGCCGTACGGCGTAAACCCTACTCCGTCGTACTGTTCGACGAAATCGAAAAGGCGCACCCCGACGTATTCAATATCCTTCTGCAAGTCCTCGACGACGGCAGAATCACCGATTCGCAAGGTCGTACGGTCGACTTCAAGAACACGATTTTGATTCTTACTTCCAACCTCGGCTCGAGTTATATCCTCGACGGCATAGACGAAAAGACGGGCGAAATCAATCCCGAAGCCAAAGAGCAGGTAAGCAAACTGCTGAAGCAGTCGTTCCGCCCCGAGTTCCTTAACAGGCTCGACGAGATCGTCTACTACAAGCCGCTTACCAAATCGAACGTGACCGGAATCATCGATTTGCTCGTAGCTTCTCTGTCCAAGCGTATCGAGGACCGCAGACTGCGGCTCACGATCACCGACAAGGCGAAAGACTTTATCGTCGACCACGGCTACGACCCCGTGTACGGCGCGCGCCCGCTCAAACGGTACTTGCAGAGTAAAGTGGAAACCTTGCTCGCGAAGAAGATGCTGGAATCCGACCTCGAGCCGAACAGCGAACTTATCGTCGAAGAACGCGACGGCGACCTCACCGTAGTCGTCCGCAAGCCCGACGAAAAGAAAAACTAATAACTATTTCGGAGCAAAATCGTCCGCGTAAAACCCGCGGACGATTTTTTTATTTTACTTCGCCCCCGAAAACGTATAATTATCGCACTTTTTTTCCGCGCATTCTCAATCGGCTTGACTGTACTTACGAAATCGGTTATAATTTCACTGTAAACTATTATTTCGGGCAAAACAAATAATATCAAAAGAGGTGCGATAAATTGAATAGTCAATTCGATGAACTCACGGGCAAGTACCGTCAAAAACTCGTTAACAAGAACAAGGGCAACAAGTTTCTCTACTTTTTTCTGCAGATTCTCACTCTGCTTTCCGCGATCGCTTCGCTGGTGACTTATTTGATCAACCGCGAGGGCGGCGAAACCACGACTAATCAGATTTTTATGTGCGTTATGGCGCTGCTGTGTCTGAATATCCCGGTGTTTCTCGAGAAAAAATTCAAGATCTACGTACCCAACTACATCACGATCACGCTGTACGTGTTTATTTTCGCGCACTTCGTTCTCGGCGAAGTTTACCGCGCCTACGATAATCTGGCGTTCTTCGACAAAATTCTGCACACGACGAGCGGCGTTATTATATCGTTTATCGGCTTTTCGTTCGTGTTTATGCTGAACAAAGTCAATCCCGACAAGGTCAGACTCTCGCCGTTCTTTATCGTGCTGTTCACGTTCTGCTTTACCATGACCACCGAATACGTGTGGGAAATCTTCGAGTACGGCGCCGACCGTATCTTCGGAGCAAACATGCAGCGCTGGCAAGACGGCGTGGTCGAAGTCCTCGAAAACGGCAACGTGATAAGTTCCGTTCCCTACGGCAGCGGACTGAAGGACACTATGGGCGATATGATGGTCAACGTCGTGGGGTGCCTCGGCGTATGTACTTACGCGCTTATCGGCATGAAACTCAAGCCCGGCTGGTTCGACGGCAAACTCGTCATGACCGCTACGCAGATCGATGAGCAAGCGCGGCTGATGGCTATAGAGGAGATGGAAAAGAACGCGCCCGCTCCCGCAGCCGCCGAAGAAGCCGCCGCCGACTACGCCCTCGACGAAACCGCCGAGTACGCCGATTCCGCTCACGGCGATCCGCAGAGTAAACTCGCCGCCGAAGTAATGACCGAAACCGTCGAGAAAACGGAAACCGACACACGTCAAAATCGTTGACAAAATCTTAAAAACGGTATATAATACGAGCGTAAACCCGATCCGAAAGGTTCGTCCTGACGGTGGCGGAGCGCGATAAAACGATATAACGGAATACCGAGGTATTCCCTATATTTATTTCCCTCCCTCTGCCATGAATCCGGTCGGGGGAGTTTTCTTACGTATTTTTGCGGGCAGAAAAACGATTTTTGCGCCCGAAAGGAGATAATAATTATGGAAGACACGAGAATAGCAGTCGTCGCGATCATCGTGGAAAACGCCGACCGCGTAGACAAAGTGAACGCGCTTCTGCACGAATACGGACAGTTTATCGTGGGCAGAATGGGGCTTCCCCACCGCGAAAAGAACGTTAACGTCATCAGCGTGGTGCTGGACGCGCCCGCGGGCGTTATCAACGGGCTTACCGGCAAACTCGGTATGCTCGACGGCGTTGGCGCGAAAGCGTTGTACTCGAATAAGTAGCCGCATTGCGGAACGCGATCCGCAATTACAAAGCGAAAAACATCAACTTCAAAAAGGAGAAAAATATTATGAAAAAACTGCGTATCTTTTTATGCCTTATGCTCGCGCTCGTAGTCGGAGCGGTTTCCGCCGCGTGCGCATCAAACCCAGTTACCCCGAATATCCCCGCCGATCCCGGCACTACCCCGGGCAACAACAATCCCACTTACTCGTATACTTCGGCTATTTCTGTGTATATGCCCGACGGCGCTCCCGCGCTGGGCTTTGCCAAACTTATGCACGACGATAACAAACTCGGCAAAACGAACCTCACCTACACCGTAGTCGACGCGAATACTATCGGCTCTTACGTTCAGAAAGAAACCGCGACTATGGCGGTACTGCCCGTCAACGCCGCAAGCAAACTTTGCGGAACCGGCGAAAAGTACAAGATGGCGGCGGTACTCACGCACGGCAATCTTTTCGTCATCGGTAAAACCGAAGCCGCGACTTTGGACGACCTTAAAGGCAAAGTCGTCGCGGTCGTGAACAGAGAAAACGTACCGGGGCTTACTTTCAAAGCCTTGCTGAAAAAGAATAATATCGGATACGTCGACGGAAACGCGGGCGACAAAGCGACGAACGGCAAAGTCACGCTCGTCGGCATCGACGGAACGGGCGTTGCGGCGGCGGTAAAAACCTACGATCAGGTCGTCGCTCCCGAGCCTGCCGTTTCCAACGTCACCAAAAAGACGGGCGCGAAAATCAATATGAATCTGCAAACGCTGTGGAACGACGAGGACGGCAAGTCCGGCTATCCGCAAGCCGTACTCGTGGTAAAGAACGATCTTCTCCGCGACGAAGCGTTTATGACCGCGCTGTACGCCGCGCTCGAGGAGTCCGCAGAATGGGTAAAAACTCACGGCGCGCAGGCTGCGGAAGCCGTTCACATGATTTACGAACAGACCACGCTCAGCGGTCCGGCGCTCACCGAGTCCGCCGTCGCCGGTTGCAATATCCGCATAGAGAAAGCCGCCGTCGCCAAGGCTAAAGTAAACGACTATATCGCGAAGATCCGCGAAATCACTCCCGGTTCCGCTTCCGTCGTTTCCGACGCGTTCTTCGCGTAAAAATTTAATCCCCCGAGAGGACGAACGTTGCAAAAGAGTGCTAAAATTCTCAAAAACGCGGCTTACCCGATAGCCGTCATCGCGATAGTACTGGTTATATGGCATTTTGCGGCAATCGCCGCGGACAGCGAATTCATACTGCCCGCGCCTTTTGCCACGCTTCATAGGCTCGCGGTCGTACTCGGCGAAAATCGGTTCTGGTCGGCGTTCGGCGCAACGCTCGCGCGGTCGGTTTTCGCGTTCGCCGTATCGCTTGCCGGCGCGCTCGTTCTCGCGTTTATCTCGTACTTTTTCAAACCCTTGGGACGTTTCCTCTCGCCGCTCGTGTCGGTACTTCGGGCGCTGCCCACGATGGCGGTTGTGCTTCTGCTCGTGATATGGGCGGGCGGGCGCAAAGCCCCCGTGATCGTCGCGCTGATGGTGCTTCTGCCGACGTTGTACGCCGCGATAGCCGAAGCGCTCGACAACGTCGACCGCGACGTTCTCGATATGGCGAAAATCGACGGAGCAAGCCGCTTTACGCTGACTTTTCGGTTCTGTCTGCCGCTGATCGCGCCGCTCGCTTCGCGCTCGGTTGCCGCCGCGGTTTCGCTCGGCGTCAAACTCACCGTCGCCGCCGAAGTCCTCGCTTCTACGACGAATTCCATAGGTATGCTGATGCAACTGTCGCGCATTTATTTCGAGGTAGCCGACCTTATCGCGCTGACCGTAATCACCGTCGCCGCCGCGCTGATACTCGAAAAAATCGTATACTCGCTTCTGTCGCTGTCCTATAAAAACTGGAAGTAACGGAAACCCGCGCAACCGCACGTAGTTCTGCGATTATAAGGATAGGTATTTCTCTCACAGAACGGGATTCCACGAAACAGCCGAGCGGATTGCTCGGCTGTTTTTCTGAATGACCGTTAAAAACGAAAACTGCGCGGTATTATTTTAATAACGCGGACTGCGCGGCTTAGGGTGACGGCGCGGATATCACTTTTGCGTAGCAAAAATATAACTCGCCGTAAGGCGAATATCACTCCTACTCCTCTCGTCCGCTCGTTATCTCGCGTTATTATCTCTCGGAGCGGGCGGAACGACGGCGGCACGGTACTCGCCCGGGGTTATGCCGTAGACCTCGGAAAACACTTCGTAGAAGTGCTTTTTGTCCGAGTACCCCGCGTCGAGCATTACTTTGTCTATCGGGTAGTCGGTTGCACGCAGAAGTTCCGCGGCGGTTTCGACCTTTTTGGACTGAATGAATCTGACGAGCGATTTGCCGGTATGCTGTTTGAAAACGCGGCTCAGATACGACGGCGAAAAGAACATCGCGTGGGAAATCTCGCCCACGGACAAGTCCTTGGAATCGTGCGCGGCGACGTAATCGACGATTTCACCGACGATTTTGCGCTGAACGGACGGAAGCGGCGGGCGTTTTTTTGACGATTCGCACAGTCTGAAAGTCTTGATAAGCACGACGGACAACAGCGAACGTATGACTTTGAGGTACCCTTCGCGTTTTTTCTCCTGCTCGTCCACCATTTCGAGTACTAGCCGTTCGATCTCACTCGTGTCCTTCCCCAGCAGATACAGATAGCCTTTAGCGCCGCGATCGTCCTCGTAGCCCGAAAAGAACATATCGTACGCGAGGTCGATAAAACTGTCGCCGGTGATGACGCGCGTGAGAAACTCGGGGTAAAACAAGCAGTTGCACAGCGTGATTTTCTCGCCGTCCTCCACGCGGAACTCGTGTTCGACCCCGACGTCCATAATGAACAGATCGCCTTTTTTCAGTTCCATGGTTTCGTCGCCGAGCGTGTGGTGCGCGCGCCCGTCCAGAACGTAAACCAGTTCGACGAACTCGTGCGAGTGGCGGTTGCCGCTGCCGTGCCGCCAAACTCTGACCGATATACCCTCGTCGTTATTTATATGTCGATCTCCTTTCAGTTGCATATTCGCTTCCTCGTATAAAGTTTAGCACACTTCGCGCGAAAAATCAAAGACTTTGCGGCGATCGAACTCAAAAATACGGTTTCGTATCATTTTCGCCGCAGTAGCATATAATAATCGAAGAAAACGTTTCGGAGGGTACGATGAAAGAACTGAAAGGCACGAGAACGGAAACCAATCTTATGGCGGCTTTTTCCGCCGAAAGCATGGCGCGGGTCAAGTACGCGTTTTACGGCGAGAAAGCGCACGACGACGGTTACGTTCAGATAGGCGATATTTTCGCCGAAACCGCGGGCAACGAGAACGAGCACGCCGAGATCTGGTTCAAGATTCTGTCGGGCGGAAAGATCCGCGACACCGCAGACAACCTCGCCGACGCGATCAAGGGCGAAAACTACGAGTGGACGGACATGTACGGCGAGTTCGCCCGCGAAGCCGACGAGGAAGGTTTTACCGAAATCGCCGGGCTTTTCCGCAAGGTCGCCGAAATCGAGAAACAGCACGAACAGCGTTATCGCGCGCTGCTCGAGAACGTGCAAAGCGGCATGGTTTTCAAAAAGGATAAGCCGGTTTTGTGGATCTGCCTCGCGTGCGGACACGAACATTACGGCGAATCCGCGCCCGAAGTCTGCCCCGTCTGCGGACACTCGCAGAGCTTCTTCCAAGAAAAGTGCGAAAATTACTGAAATCGCCGCATTAAACCGCGCACCGGAACACTTCGGCATTTTACCGAAGTGTTTTCATTTGCGGCAAGGCGAAACGCCGATATTTTACCACCGTCGTTTTTGTTGCGCAATTCCGAAAACTGTGCTAAAATATTCGGTGAATTCTACAAACGGACGGTGATTCACGTTATGATCGACGACAGAACCGCTTACGCCGATGGCGACGAGCCGATAAAGGCGTTTATCGACGCTTGCAACGTAATGTGCGAAGCGAAATACCTTCTCAGCGAGCGTAAAATTTCCAACCTTATGAAAACGATCGCGACTTATCCGCGGCTTTATACCGTTTTTAAGGACGCGCTCGCGGGCTACAACAGCAAAGCGGAGTTCCGCAAGTCGCAAGTCCGCGTGGGAGTGCGCGGCAAACTCGTTCCGCCGCAAAACCAGACGAAGTTCCTCGCCTACGTTTTCTGTATTCTGCTCGATATCGACGGCGGACGCGTGAAACTCCGCGAGTTCCTCGACGAGTACTTCTACAACACCAACCCAAACGAGGAGTTCGCGTTCTTTTGCTCCGCGCTTATCGTGCCTTTCCGCGACGTGACCGAGTACGTTTATTATAACGGCGCGGACTCGTACCTCGAGGACGACGGAGCCGTCGACGGCACGCTCCGCGACTCCGTAAAGCAGCTTTTGCAGGAAATGAACACCGCCGTCAGCGAAAGCACCGTCATAACCATGGCGACCAAACAAGACCTTTTCCTTATCGCCCGCGCGATCGAAAGCGCCATGACCCCTAACCGCATCGACCTTATCAAGCCCTTGCTCACCGGCTACAAAAATACCGTCAACGCTTGCCTTATCCGCGAAAAACTCACTCCTTACCTCGATAAACTCTACAAACTCTTTATCGTCAGCGAAATTTTTTGAGCGAGCGTAAGAATTCGTTAAAATATATTTTTTAATACCATATTAAACGATTAAACTTTTTTAACTGCAAAATCCCGCGAAATGCGACCGAAATCGTACTGCGCGGGATTCTCCATTCCTTCCTCTATTGCTCTTTGATCACCCCGAAAGCGTTAAAACGAAAAGTTTCTCTTCCGGAATCCATTTGTCAACGTAACAGTTTATTACCTTATCGATTTTATCATTTGTAACGCATAACTATAAAATTGTTCTTGTCGTTTTCGTATACAAAAAAAGTGCGGTAACCGTATTAGTTACCGCACAAAAACGCAAATTCAATAGTCTTTATTTATTATTTTATGTTCTATTGAGGTGTGAAACGCATAAAAATTTTTTTAACTCGATAAATTTGCGCTTTTATCGTATTTAGTTCTTTTCTCCTCTCAGAGAACCGCTTTACCCATTTATTATACCACTTCCGTTATCGTTAGTCAATCTTTTTAATGACTTATAGTAAATTTTTGGAAAATTTTTACAAAATATCTGCGATGGTAGTTTTATATGGCGATTTTGTATATAAATACCCGAAATATTTTACTCTTTCTGCACTTTGAGTCTGTCCGTATCGCCCATATGCGCGCCGAGCAGTGCTATAAACTCTCTCACCGTATAGCCGTAGTCGTAATCGTACACCACTCCGCTCACGATCGTATCTATGTATTTCAAGTCGCCGTTCGCTTCCGCGATTGACAACGCGCGCTTAAATCTCATCGCTATCGAATTTTGTCCGACTTTCTTTTCTTCCGCGAGATATTTAAATATCTCGTTCATTTTCTTACCGTAACTGACCGTGTAACACGCTATCGCCCTCGCCATCAGTTCTGCCGTTATCTCGTCGTTTATTCCCAGTTCCCTTATCGTTTCTAAAAGATAGGTTTTATCGTAACTCACTATATAACCGTTCCATCGCTCTATTGCACGGTCCGGTTTACGCTCTTCTCCCACTCTCTCCGATAGCTCATCATCCTTCATGATATTTTGCCTTCTTTTTATATTGATTTAACCTCAATACATTAAATTATATCACTCTCAACTCCTTTACGCAAGCAAATCACCAACGTTTCACAAAATTTTTAAAAGTATTTTTTAATTCCGTAAATAACGATTTATTCTTCCTTTAATGCAAAAATCCCTCAAGCGCGCAAATTGTCACTTTTTGCGTTCATAATCGGCTTAATAAGTCGTAATTCTCGATCGCTTAGAGCTCCACTCAGACCTATAAACTCTCCGCGATAAACCTCATTTTCTTCCGCTTTTGCAAAATTAATTCCGGCAAACAAAGACGCTCCCATCGCAGCAATTAAAAATAAAACTACTATTACGTTTACTTTCTTACTGTGTTCCATAATTTTTCCACCTTTGTTTAGTTTTTAATCAATTTGTCTACTTTCCTACCACAATTTTATTTTTATTATTTTACCTCACTACTCTTTTACCCACTTTGCAAATAACTCTATTTTGTTTGTACATTTACCTTCTTCATCGTAGACGGGTTCCGGAACAATATCATGGTCAAAATTCCACGGCGTAATGCACTCTTCTTCTTTACACCATCCGTCAAATTTATATCCATTTCTCGTCGGTTTCGGTGGCATGACGGTAATTCGCTCATTATAAATTATATCAACCCAATACCAACTTAATATCTTACCGTAATTCAAATAAAAGCAAGTATTTATATTTAATGAATCCTGAGTTCCAAAATAGCTATACTTTTTGTCACTTTCGGCAAATTCTTTACTACTTACATCGTTTTGCCCCATGTTGATTACATATTTAGCTGATGTCTTTTTTAAAAATTCAACATTTTTTACAATAACTTTTTGACTGATATAAACCTTTTCTAAATTATCACTTTCCCAATATCCTGAAAATCCACCAAGAAGTTTTGATTTTCCTATAAACCCACCAATATACTCATCTATTTGCTCCGGCTCACTGATAGTATTTTTT
>ENA-UEYI01000546-UEYI01000546.1-human-gut-metagenome-genome-assembly--contig:-NODE-546-length-37383-cov-10.120115_pt1 | contig 37383 bp, 27 predicted proteins | sample MGYA00242900_ERZ507916 | MGnify/ENA primary metagenome ERZ507916 (study PRJEB26167, sample SAMN06115521) | human gut metagenome | host: Homo sapiens | place: China:Chongqing | collected 2015-09-02...
ACGGACAATTTTTGCAGAATGTCCACTGGCAGATCAATGTTTTTTCTTTTAATCGCTGCTTTTGCTTCCATATATTCTGTGTATCTTTGTTAGTGTCACTACCACTGCACAAAGATACACATTATATATGTGTTAAGCTACATACAGCTCTAATATTTAATGCTTTATTCCTTTCTAAAGCCTTATTTTACAATATTTCAAAGAGCGATATTTTCTTTTTTCCCGGTTTGCAATTTAAATAGGGATACTCAGTAAATGTCCCTAAGTAACACCCAAAATGCTTGTTACAAGACAGTTAATCATTACTCGAAGTTCTTTTTCCATAAATCCAGCAATATAAATCGTCCGTTATTGAATCTCCTTGTCAGTATAATCATCTTATAATCAAGCAATAATATTATGTATTGAATTGAGACCCATTTTTTAGGTTTTATAGGGTCGATTAAAACAACCCTATAAAACTTAAAGAACAGTAATTAAAAAGAGTTTTATTTTTTTGAGTTACCAGACTTGTTTAACGAAATAAACGTGTTTTATTTCATTCTCCGCAGAAGCATCACCAGTGATGGTCAGCCTGAAGGAGTAATTCTTCGTGTCACCTGTCCAGTGTGTGTAGCAACATGTATTACTTCCATGAGCTTGTATGAGTTCGCGGGTCTTGATAAACGAATAATTGCTTCCGCGAGATATGTCGTAGACGGACCAATATGTGGCAGGAGTAAAGTTGGAGGCTGTCGTTCTATCTTCCCACGCCGTAGCAGATCTTGCGTAGCCAACATTCGAGGAGCCCACTCCGGCTATTCTCACCTCCGACAAGTCCAAGGCGTCAATCGACCCCTTGATTAGCAACACGGAATACCAACTGTAGGATATCCCTGTGTTGAAAATTGAGGCGACCGCATTAATAATCTTGCCACTCTCCATTCCGTCCGCACTCGCGTATACAGCGTACTGCGTGATATTTATATTTCCCAAGGCGGTGGTACACACGAACGCGGCATATCCGGACCGGCCGTTAAAAGTTACATTTTTACTTACTACGCCACTCACGTTCCCGCCGTGCCATCCCAGATCGGCTGTCCATAAATTTAATTTTGTAGCCTGCGCCAGTGCAACGGCCAACCCAGATTCCGGCAAATTATAGCCTTGTGGAGCGGATGACCCATCGACAAGCGCGCGATCACCAGCTCGAGCAGCCTTCAAAGTTTTCTCTGTCCCGGCGAGCACGTGGTACACATGCCCACCATACACGAATCCTTTAACAAATTTAATAGATTTTGTGATTTCTGCTCCCGTATTTTTATCAGTGAACTTTAATTCAATCGGGGTTTCTGTTGTATCAAATTGTTGACTAAGTTTAGTCTTGATTTTTATAACAGATGTTGGACTGCTTGATCCAGCGTCCCCTATCCCGGTTTGGTTCTGTTCAAAAGGTTCGATAAGATGACCTTCTATGGTGTTTGACTCATTCATTTTTACCGACCAGTCAAAGTTTGCGTCGACATAAATCATCTGTTCATTGCCATCACAAATGACCATCGTTTTTGACAGATTCACCCCACGTTTAATCTGCGACAGCCTTACAGACTTTGCAGTAATGTCACCGTTGTCATTCTTGGCAATCAGTCTTAGCGTTGCCGTTTTCTTACCCATCGCATCGCCAGCGATTGCTTGTGCCGTAAAATTCGCCGCTACTTGTTTACGGTCGGTTGTCCCTGATTGTACCCCCACGTTTCCATCGGTACTTCCATCTATAGATTTTGCGGTGAATGTTATCGGATTGTTTCCGTCCACCACTTCCCAGGTCAGAGTCGTGTTCTCCGGCCCGAACGTTATATCAAAGCTCCGGGCGGCGTCAACGGCAGCGTCGAACTCGATCACTTCGTCCGGTATATCTATGAACACCGGATTGTTGTCATCCTGTATCACCCTTGCATCAACCTGCAGATGGCCGGCCGTGAACCTCATGATGGCCACGCGGTCTCCCTGGGCGTTTTTTTTCATCACCTTGAACTTCAGGTCAGCAGGGGTGTCCGCTCCTGCCCCCGTACCGGTGGCTTCCGTTTGATCCGCTCCATCCACCACGAATCTTATCCAGTCCGGAGTGCCCTGGCCGTCCGCGTTCAGCAAGGCAGCCCTCCATTCCAGGCCGGTGCTTGCAGCAACTTTCTGTATCAGGTTATCGCTTCCCATTTTCCCCACGCGGTATTCCATCGTGCCTATCCCGAGGAATTTCTCCCCGTCAAAGTCAATGTTTCCTATCTCCGTCTCGTTCCAAGGAATGACTTCGGCTGTCATGTTGGCCGATTTCGACTCCAGGGCTCCCTGCTCGGTGTCATGCCCCTCGCCGCTGACCTTTGTCACCGTGATTTCATAACTATAGTTACGAAGGATATCCAGATAGTCCAGCTCCTTGTTGCCGGTACCGTCTTTCGGTGTTCCCAGGTCGACACGGTAATACTTGTCGGCGGTCCCGCCGTTGTATTTGCCGCCCACCACCAGGCAGGGGCGGTTTGCATGTCCGCCGGCAGCCGCAGGCTGTGCGGTTTCAAACATGTAGATGGAGTATTCCAGTTTGTTGTCTACAACGTTATATCTCGCTTCTCCCTTTTGCAGCACGGCGCCCGCGGGGATTGTCGTCTTGTTGACTTTACCGCCCAGTTCGGCCGGAATAACCTGCGCCTTGTCGTTGAAGTTGTAAAGCCTTACCGCCGTCGGGGTAAAATTAGCCACGCCGGCTCCGTTCTTGTCACCGAAATAGAGCTGTATGCGCGCCATGATGCGGTAAAGGCTAACCTGCAGGTTGATATTACCGCCCGCTACGATTGTAGTCGGTGCCGTTTGTCCGCACATTGTAAAGGCGCTATGGTCGTTCTCCGCCTTGGCATTGAAACCAGACTTTTTCTCGGTATCATTCAGTGTCACCGTAAGCTGCTGCTTGATGGCGGATTTGAGCGTTCCGGGCTTCAGGCTCTGTATCACGTTAGCCAGATTCGGGTTCGCACCAAGTGCATTGGCTATCACTATGAAGCGCTGGTCGTAATCCCTCACCTTCAGCGCGGCTGTCCAGGTTGCATTGTCTACACCCTTCTTTGCAGGAACCCAATACTCATAGGCATCCGTGGCTTCATCCGCCTCTGCCTTGAAGGCCAGCACATAGAGGTCGTCGATCTCCTCTTCCACGTTTTTATTAACAGCCCGCGCTCCGCCTTTCTCCCCGGGTTTCGTCGTTCCGGGGACATGCAGTTTGAGCAGTACTTCCTGCTCGCCTTTCCCGTTTCCACCACCCGGCGAAAACTTGTTGCTATCCAATTCCGTCGTGCAGGAACCGAATACCACTGCGGCCGCCAGGAGCGGGGCGCCCAGAAGCCGTAATAGTTTAAAAATTCTGTGATTCATAATTTAATTTATATGTTTTATTGTTAACTGTTCTCTGAAGGCCGTTCCCGTTTTCCCTCTTATGTGCGGTTACGGGACGGTATGTTGTCTCAGGCTTCCTGCCTTTGTGGGTGTTCCGTTCAGGGTTCTCCCGTACGGAGCTTAAGGTCTCAGCCCGCTGTCGTCATCCACCACATTCCAGCCGTCTATCGTGACTATTGCGTTGAAACCAGCGTCGAATTTCAATTTGATGTCGAATTCGTGGCGCTTGTCGAAGTCCACCGTTTTCCCGTTGTTCCGGTAGGCGTTCTCAATCATTTTGACAAGGTTCGTCTCCTGCTCCTCCGAAGAGGGATAGAGTGTCTTTCCTGTCGTACTGTTGCGGAAGGCAAAGACAGGGGTACGTCTTGAGGCGAGTCTCAGAAGGCTCATCCCGGCGGATAGCTTGTCCTGTGTGTCCGCAAAAGTTGTCCGGGCCAGGTAGCGGAACGGTGCGCAGGCGTCAAACTCGTTCTCGAAAGTATATGCGCCGTTGTGGTCGCGCACCTCGAACTCGTAAGTGTCCGCTGTGCGGTCCAGCCCTTCCGCCGTAAATGTAATCCGGTTGGTATTCTGTATCAGGGGGATGAATATCTTCTGTCCCGAAGTTATCTGCAGCTCCTTTACGGAGCCATGCAGGAGTGTGGGCAGCTCATAGTCCACAATGCTGTTGTCAGGTATGTCCAGATAGAGGACTGCTGCGTCTTTTTTCGGCTTCACCTGTGGGAACTGCTCGAATGCGGGCAGGCTAAAATAAGTCTCGTCTTTGTTTAGCCATGCCACGATGTCGTACGTACCCGGCTCGAGCGGGACATCTATGGTGGTTTCGCCCCCAAGACCCATGACGTCGAACTCGTGCACTAACTGGCAGTAGCCCTGCTGGTCAAAGGCGTACAGTGTCACATGGTGTTTTTCCGTTTCTGCCGCACGTGTCTCCGTTTCCGCCTCGAATATGAACGAGACTTTCAGTTGCAGCCGCTTCCCGCAGTCGGACAGGTCTTCCGCTATGCAGGAAGAGAGCAGGGCGCAGCCAAGCAGCAGCGTCCATGCCTTGTGTATGTATCTTCTTATATTTTTCATCATCATTTGTACCATTCAGTTTTCTTTTTTTCGGGGAAGCGTAGCGTACCCCCGGGCACGCTACGCTCTGTCTAAAATTAAAGAGATGATTAGGGTCTGAGGTCGGCGTTGAACTCAACGAAGCTCCAAGGCTCAACGGTCACTTCCACGGTGATGTTGGTTTCCTTGTCGATGGTTTTGTCATCCTTGTCCGGATCGAACTTGCCGTCCGTACGTCCCGGAGCCCAGATTGAAGTCACGTCAACCTTGTAGAAGTGGTTGCGCAATACATCGCCCTGATTGTCCTTCACAGTCACCCACCAATAGTTCAAACCATTCTTATAGGTTTTCTTGGCTTCTTTAAGCATTTCATCAGTCACTGCATTAACATTCACCCCCTTTTTCTGTGCCATGAATGCCTTCAACTGGGCGTCAGTTGTGGCTTCCGGGAAGAAAGCATATCCGCCGGCTTCCGGGAAATCAAGCAGATAGTAAGTGGCGTTCGCATTGATATGTCCGGGTACATTTTCCTGGAAAGTGATATTGCCTAAACCGTCATCCGTTACCTTTACACCCGCCGATGGAGTAAATTTTCCTTTCACCACAATACGGGTCACACCTTTTATCATCTTGTCCTCGGTCAGGTTTTCAGAAGCGTAGCCAGCATTCCAGTTACCGCCATTAGTATTAACGTAACCTACACCCGGGGTGATAACATTATAATTTACTGTCGGTGCGGTGAAGTCGGGGATAAGCTCAAAGTCAGTATCCTGATATTGCCCCACGGTCATGTTCGCGTCCTTTGGGGCAGCGTCTGCACCGCCGTAAGTCAGGTAGTACATCTTGTTGGTGTTGTCCACAACGAAGCCAAGCTCCTCAATCTTTCCGGCTGCACCCTGTTGTACGTTCGCATCAGTCAGTTGGGCAGTCATACCCACGGCAATCTTTGCGGCAAGACGTTGCAGGTTAACTTCCACCTGGTTCTCTGTAGGGGTGTCATCGGGATTTGCATCCTCTACCAGGGTAGGTGTCGCGCCTACGGTGCTGAACATTATAAACTTGTTCGGTGTCGCAATGTCAGCAACAACTTGGCCGACTCCTTTTCCTGAAAGTCCGGTGACGGGAGTAGCCTTCATGGTTTGTATCATGGCTGCGGTCATGTTCGCGCCCACGTAAATGGTCTTCCGTCCCGTAGTGGCTAACAGTTCCTTGGTCTTGTACTTGTTGTTTCCGGCCTCTGTCAGTTCGGCAAACCCAACTTCGTGTACCTTTTCAAGAACGCCGTTCTCGCCGTAGATGAAAATGTTCAACTTCTCAATGACAGTTTCCTCAGCTTTCGCATTGTCGTCGTTGATTGCACGTGTGGCGGCACCACCCAGGTCGAGTACCAGCTGCATCCCGGTAGCCTTGCCCTGTGGCAGCTCCTGACCGCCTGCGGGGTCATTGTCATTCGAACAGCTTGCCAGGCCCATTACAGCTGTGGCAGTCATTGCCATAAACACTTTTGAAAAAAGATTTCTCTTCATACAAATAAAAATTAAAATGATTAATAAAAAAAATAATTAATGAATGGTTAATAAAATGATGAACAAAAAATTATATGGTTCACAGGTTTGCTTATTTCGTCCATGAGGGGTTCCACAGCCCCTTGAGTATCTTCAGGTTCTCCACTGCCTCCCTGTTTCCGCTTCCCACCGCGCGGTTCAGATAGGCGTGCGCGTCCTTGTATCTACCCTGCATCATGTACAGCACGCCCAGGTTGTTCCAGGCCAGGGGATCGTTTTCGAATCCCTGCAGCAGCGCCCCGGCCTCGCCCGCCTTGCCCTCGAGCAGGCACGTCGCGCCCAGGTTGAACTGCGAGGTGCGGTCGGTGGGGAAGAGTATGCGTGCCGTATGGAACACCTTGCAGAACATCGGGCTGCCCATGGGGTAGCTGAAAGCGATCCGGTAAAGCTCGAACTGGCTCAGCATGCCCGGACGGTGCTCGAGGATCTCCTTGCCGTATTCGAGTCCGAACACCGGGACGGTGTATTCGATGCGGTAGTCCGAACGGCGCAGCAGCGGGAAGTAGCGCTGCATCAGGTAGCGGTAGGGACGTCCCCCCGCAAGGTCCATCAGCTGTTTCTCGCGTCCATCGAAGATGCCCGTCTGCGTCATGATGCGCAGCACCTCGGCCTTGCTCTCCACATGCGGGTCAGCCTGCACGAGCTCCGCCAGCTTCTCCCAGTCCTCGCCCTTGCCCTCGGAAGTGAGCCTGCACCCCACGGGAAGGCTGAATCCGTCCTCTATATAGCGTTTCAGCGCGTCGGCACGTTTCTGCGAGAGTTTCATGTTCGTGTCCCATGCCCCCTCGGGCGATGCCCACGAGGTGATGCTCACCCCCGTTATGGCAAGGTTGCCCTGCGCGTCGCTGCCCGCCAGCGAGAGGCTTTCCGCTATCTTTTCCAGCTCGCCGTGGTTGTCCGCCAGCGAGGGCTGCAGAAGGGCCGAGCCCGGAAGGTAGGTGATATACGCGCTGCCCTCCTCCGAACGGCGCTTCACGTTCTCACGCGCGGGCTCAAAGAAAGTGACATAGGGCGTCAGGGCGCAGCCACCGGCCGTAAGGGTGCAGGAATCACCAGCAGTGGCACCCGAAACCGTCCCGGTGGTACCGTAATCTCCCCCGTCCATGCTGGCAAGGTCTGGCGCGGTGTCACCCATACTTGCGGCGACCAGCCGCTCGGCGAACTCCTGGCCATTGCCGCCGCACCCGCAGAACTCGCTCTGCAGGTAAAGCCCGGCGTTGTCCATCCAGGGCTCGTGGACCACCGCGGCGCGGTACCGGATTTTGTCCACACCGCCCTTGCGACCGGCTCGGACAACCTTATAGACCATCTCCGGGTCGGAGGTATGGCGGCTGATCTGTTTCATGCGCCGCTCCACCCTGTTCCGCCGCCGGCCGTTGACAAAGACCGAAGGAAGCGCGAGGGAGTTCCCCTGGTGATCGGTGATCAGAGGGTTCATTACAAGCTGCTCGTTGGCGGAGATAAGGATGCCGCCGGGATTGATATCAAATTCGATGCTCAGGCGCTTCTCACCGTCGGTGTGCAGCCTGACGTTCTCGGTAAAAATGTTCAGGGAACCCTTCGGCACATCCTGCGCCGCAAGACAATCCGGCAACAGCAGTGCCGGAAGAACATAAAGGAACAGTTTCTTTATTTTCATCATTACATTCGGGATTTTATTGTTAATATTATAATGTATAATGGGAAACGGTACACAAGTCGGGGCTTGCAGACGGCGGCCGGCTATTTGATGATGTATATCAAGGATACGGCGGCCTTCGTGGGGCCGAAGTAGTTCATCCTGTCATGCGCCTGAAACGCCCCGCACTTCCGGCACAGGTAGCGGTCATAGTCCATGTACGCGTAGCCTACGCCCACGCTCGCCTCGATGCTCCACCGGGAGGAGAGCAGCCACTGGTAGCCGTAGCTCACGCCGATTCCCGCAAGCCACCCCTCGAAGCGGTAGTCCTTCATCCACCGGCTGCCGACACCGCCCGCATTGTAGAAGGCGTAGTGTGCGTGTATACCCAGGAAATGCCCGTTGAAAGGCTCGCATGTCCAGTAGCGGAGCTCCGGCTGCACAAGGAAATGCTTCCATTTCCTGCCCTCACCGAACTCCAGCGGGTTCCAAACAAGGGGGAGGTCAACGGTAAGCCGGGGGGCCACCTTGAACTCGGCTCCCAGGTTGAAACCGCCCGTGGCGTCATAGGCAAGGTTACTCTTTAAGGATAACGCGGGAGTGTGCCGTCCTCCGGAAAGGGACTGCGCACGAAGGACTCCCCCAAAGAAAAGAAGGAGGAGAACAAGCAGACCGGGAAGTCTGCGAAAAAACAGGTAGTGCCTCATAATTGCAATGTATTACATATTAAATAATAGATCTCAAAATAGTGCGCCTAACAGGGCAAACAGGGGCCGAGCTTGTAATCCTTTTACTTAAAAACACCCGAAAAAGAGGTGTATGACAGGATGTCTCTTTCTTACGAAGAAAGTGACATCACGAAAAATAGAATTATATTTTATTGTAAAACAGATGATTAAAAAGGCAATCAATGTTATAAGAATCGAAAAAGAAATAAAAACCAGAAAAAAAGACATTAAGGTCACTTGTAAAATAATCGCCAAAACATTTGCCGTATTTGCGTGAAATACATACCTTTGCACTCAAATAATAATACCTGCTGATTGGGCACTAGGATTGATGTCACTTTCTTCGTAAGAAAGGGACATTTTTTGTTTCTAAGGGACAATAAGCCATGATTTTGCCCCACCATTTGTGGTGGAAGTGGTGATTTTGTCTCGGTTATGTCCACTTTTGTCTCTTTGGTTACGTTATGCCTAAGTTGGCGGTCGTACATTCCCCTCACCGCTTTGTCTATTTTTCTGCTGCTGATACGAGACAGGTAAATCTGCGTTGTACGTATGGAACTATGCCCCATGCACTGGCTGATAACTTCTACCTGACTGCCATCTTCAAGCATCAGCGTAGCCCAGGTGTGCCGCAGTACGTAGGTGGTAAGCTTCACATCACCTATTATATTATATACGGCACGGTTTATACGCCGCAGGGCGGATTTCTCTGAAAGCTCTTTCCCGGTATTTCCTTTTCTCGATTCGTGTAAGAACGGTAAAACGTACGGCGAGTCTTTGCGGTGGTAGCGGCGCATTATTTCTTCCAATTCGGGCACCACCTCTACATCTATCAATGCCCCGGTCTTGCTGCGTTTGTAGCGTATATGCCCATCGGATATCATGCCCCACCGCAACCTATATACATCCTGAAACGCCATTCCACGGGAATAGAAGATAAAAACAAGTACATCCAGCGCTTCTATCTGTCGTGGTTTCAGTTTTTCACGCAATTCTGGCGAAAGTATCTTCAGCATATCGTCGCGTTTCAACGCCCGCTTGGCGGAAAAGCTGCCGCCCGGACGCGGTCCGCCAAATGGTTGAGCGTTTGCGGTGCTTTCAGTAAGGTTCAGCGCATGGCGGTACACCGCCCTAAATGTACGCAGGTAGAAATCTACGGTCTGTGGCTTGTCGGCATGTTGCTGCTGCAGCCACCGTGTAAAATTGTCAGTCCACTGCCGTGTAATGGCAGCTACGGTAAGGCGTTGCCAGTTATCGCCTGCAAATTCTCTTACTTTACTGATAGCGCTACGGTAATTCTCTAATGTACGCAGGCTAAGTGTGTTCTCTAAATCCCACAAAGTTCGTTTAAAAAGTGGTAATAATAACCTTGATTTGTCTTCTCTCATTGTTTAATTTTTCCATTTAAACTCGTAACGTAATATGTTAATGAAAAAAGACGAATAAACCAAAGGGGGGGGGGTATCGTAAGTCAACTAATGCGAGCTGAAAGTCCGCAAACTCAACAGCCCAGAGAGGCCACTGAAAAAGTCCCATAATTAAGCCATCTTAACTTAATTAGGGGACTTTGAATTTCTTTGGCAACCCTGCAGGTGAAGATTCTTTGCAGTGAAAAGAAAAAGGAAAATTCATTGATTGTATATCAAATGTTATTCATAAATTTGTAATTTAGACTAGTTTATTATAATTAATAGCCCGGTTATATGAGTAAAAGTCATCTGTTTTTAAAGAATGAATTTGGCATCAGTCGTATATTTAATCGAACAAGAGGTAGAGATGATGATGAAGAATTTTCAGAAGATGAAAAGAACTATTGTCAGCAGAGGGAGAGTTTTCATCGTTTCCGTATAGAATTTTATCAAGCTTTAGAAAGTCGCCATAACTCAAGAGCTACAAATATCCCAGTTGAACATTTTGATGTGCTTTCGATAGACTTTTTAAAGATTGCAGATAGGGCATTGGTAGAATGGTATTGTCGGGTCTATGGTCTATCGGATCTTAATTATTCCAATATGAATCAGACCGTTTTGTTCGCTATATCTGATGAAGAGCGATTCAAGGAAGTTTTTATGGCTCAAGTTAAATCTTTTGTTGCGGAAGAAAATAATGCTAGCACAAAATATAAGCCATTAACCATGATGGCAGGTTTTCACTATTGGGGTAGTGAATCAATGAAGCCTTTTGGCTTTGCGGATTGTGAAGCCCATGATGTACTTCTCGAACTGGTAGAAAGTTCACCAAAGATAGTGTCGAAACATCGCAATATGGTAAAAGCTTTGGAAGAGTATCTAAGTAGAAACCAGATTGCTTATAAAAGGATAGAATCAGGAATATATCAGTTAGATTTTATACCAAAGGATGATTTGAAAACTTTATTGGACAATTTTGATGTAATACAAAGAATCCAATCTTTATTCACTGTTCGTGTACGTCCCAATGCTTTTGGTGAGCCAAAACGAGTAACAGATGCAACTTTGAATTTGCTTGAAGGAGCGCCGACGATTGGTGTAATTGATACAGGAGTGCAAAGGCTTGCTGTATTAGAACCCATACTGGAGCAGGATGGAATTGATTTAGTGGATAATAATACTCCGCACCCTTATGAAATTGATCTACGTTCTGATTCAAGTCACGGTACAACGGTTGCAACATTAGCTGCATTCGGAAACAATTTTTATCGTAACATTGATGCAAACGTAGTTGATGCTGATGCAAAAATATTCTCCATTAAAGTGCAAAGCGGTGAAACAGGACTTGTGAACATTGCCAACATTAAAGATGCTATTATTAGAGCTCACACAAACTATGGTATTCGTATCTTTAATCTTTCTATGTCCGTTCGTGGAAAGTCTTACAATCAGGATATTTCTACCTATGCATATATACTTGATGAATTAGCATACAAACACGACTTGCTGATTTTTATTTCTGTCGGTAATCTAAGTGTGAATGATATTGAGAACATGCAGATTGTGGCTGCTAATTCTAACACACGTGATAAGGTAAAAAGATTTCTGAAATACCCCAATCATTACTATAATCCATTTGTTACATTAGAAGAAACAGAATGTCATTATGATGAGTTTATGAATTTATGTGAGCCAAGTGAAAGTATGAATAATATATCTGTTGGAGCTATTGCTGAAAGCTTTAATCCTAACCATGCCCATGGACTGAGCTTGGGACGTGAATTTCCGGCTTATTATTCGCGTAAATACTACGTGGACTATAATTCATTGATTAACGGTACTCGTTTCAAGAATAACCAAAAAAATAAAAATCTTTTCAAACCGGATATAGTTATGCCCGGCGGTGACCAATTAGACGTTGAATCACGAATGTTAGTCTTAGCACCGAGGATAGATGGCTCAGGTTTGAGAATTGAACAGAATTCAGGAACAAGTTACGCAACTCCACTAGCGGCTAATATAGCAGCAAAGATCATTCGTAAATATCCCAATCTTAATATGCAATCCGTGAAGGCCTTAATCATTAATAGTGCAGAGCCGATAAATAAACATTATCTTGAAGGAACTATTAATGAGCTGAAGACCTTGGATAATAATTCATATCCAAATGTTGACAGTAAAGAGAAAGCCCAATTATCAAAGAAATATAGTGAAGAACGATTATCCAAGTATATATCCGGTCATGGTGTGCCCAATATATCCAAGTGCATAGATTCAGACAACAATCGTTGTACGTTTGTGATTGAAGATACGATAGCCTTTGACAGTCATAAGGTTGTCAATCTGAATATTCCTGATTATTTGGTTCAATACCCCAAAAGAGATGCAGTGTTGACTTTGACTGCTACACTCTGCTATAAATTTAATCCAAAGAGAACTGATGTATTGTCTTATTGTCCTCTTCATATTGCTTTCAATTTTGGAAATAGTATGAATCATGATGATCCTAAAAAGAATGCTGAGGAGTATGCAACAAGAAGAGCCTCTAATGATAAAGACAGAATGGCTATAAAATCTACTGTGTGCTCATGGTCTGATGATTTTTACCCAGCATCAAGCAAAATGTTCTCAAATGTCCAAAAGATGAGTTTGAATATCAGTCGTAACGAAATAGTAAAGATTCAAAATCAGATATCTATTATTTTTCGATGTACAGGCCGAGAAGGTTTGGAGGGAACAAATAACCCTTTCTCATTCGTGCTGACGATTGAACAAAATCATTCTGCAGAGTTGAATGGAAACAGCTTGTATGATAGTTTGGAGCAGATTAATCATGTAGAAGCGATTGCTCAAGCTGCTCTTGAAGCAGAAGTTTAACTTAAACGACAAAAGGATTGGTTAGTACCAATCCTTTTGTCGGGTACGTAAATAGAACTGTGTCAACCCTTTAGTTTGTCATTCGTTTAGCTCAAGATTGCTTCAAACATATCTGATTTTCAGATATTTATCCGAAAGTAAAATTTGAGGTTATCAGGCTTGTTAGGGATTGACACAGTTTGAATTACGGTCTCCTTTTGTCGTTTAAAAGTTTTCTCCAAATATCTGTTCGAATGACATTATCATTATATCCATCTAGTATATTTCGTTTTATTGCATTAAGCAAAGTGCGTTTGATGACGTAGTAAGATAGACTTTTGCATTCGCTATTTATAATTCTTTCTTTGTTTTGTTCATTGTCAAAGACAAACCTGTCTTTTATTGTATATTTAATAAGATCATGTATCTGCTCTGAGTTAGGCAAATCTATCTTAATAGACAAATCGAACCTTCTAATAAGTGCTTCATCAATCATTTGTAATTGATTGGTTGCTGCTATGATTATGGTGTCTTGGCTTACAAAATCAAACAGTTGCAATATTGTATTTACAACCCTTTTCATTTCGCCATGGTCTTGATCATAATCTCTTATTTTCCCTAAACTATCAAATTCATCAAGCAGAACAATAGCTTTTTCTTTATCAGCACTCTTAAATATTTGGGTGAGATTTTTACTAGTTTCTCCTAGTTTAGATGAAATGATTGTACCCAAATTGACTATAATCAGAGGACGATTCAATTCGCCAGCCAAAACATAGGCACTAAGAGTCTTCCCACACCCAGATGGACCATGTAGCAATATTTTATTGGATACTGGAATATCCATTTGTGCAAGAGTGTCAGCTTGTTTTCTTTCCTTAATAAAATATTCAAACTCTTCGCGAACATCTTGAGTACAAACCAAATCCTTCATTGTAAAAGAAGACATCACAGTTTGTAAAATGTACTCCTCAGCCTTGCATTCAAAAGAATCTTTGTTCAACCTGTACTCTCTGAGTTTACCCAAAGAGTTCTCTCTCTCAGAATTTTTAATAATAGAGAGCATTTCTGTTGCGAATTTACCCCTGTTGTTTTCTTGTAAGTATTCCACAAACTGATATAACAAATCCAGCAAACGAGCATTATCGTTCGCCAAGGCTAATTTAGCCATTTGTTTAATATAATCAGCTTGTTTCATGCAGAGAAAATTTCTTTTAATTTGCAAATATAGTTCTTTTAGACCGAGAATCCAAGACAAACAAAGGATTTTATTTCATAATAGCTTAGGAAATTGTATTCCTGTTACCAAACAAGAGGCATCAAAACTGTAATAGAGTTTTAATGCAGCGAAAATAAGACAAAGCCGTTAGCTGAAACAACGCCGTCTGCAAAATATGTTAATGAAAAAAGACGAATAAACCAAAGGCACTTCGCTATTGCGGTATTAGCGAAGTGCCTTCTGCCTTATGGTTCTCCAAGATGTTTTACTATTACTTCCACTTCACGTTTCATGAACGAGTGTAGCGATGGGTTATATCCCATACTGCGCAACTCTTCGGTTAACGGTTTGCAATACGCCATCCAGCGCCGCAGGTGTTGCTTGGCGGTCTCTACGTTATCATCGGGGAAATAAAGACTAGCCAGAGTAGCCTTTTTCATGGTGCGACACTGAAACGGGGGTAGCAACTCATCTTCGGCATACGGTACTCCGGGCCATTTAGGTGAGAAGGGTTCATTACCATACTGTGCAGAATTAATTTTGTTCTTCATACTGTTTTTTTGTTGTTAAGGTTTTGTTTTCGATTTCCAGTTCTCTTAATTGGTTATGTGCAAAAGTACGTCTAAAGAAAGATGCAGGTGTACGCACAAACGAGTACAATCTCTGAATATTTGTTATAACGCCCTTAATCAATGTTAAGAAAACCAAGTTTAGATTCTGTTACCAGAGAATTTAAATCTGTTACAACAGAAAAAAAATCTCTCGCATCAGATTTTTATTTTGATACGAGAGATTATTTTTCTGTCGCAATGTTTTTTTTAAAATACATAATTATAAAATTCACCATAATAAATAAGTATCACCACATTGTTTGCTGAAAAAGAATAACTACTTTTGCAGATTGAAATGTAGAATACAATTTTTATACTGACTACAAGCTTTACAAATTGTAACAACCAATAAAATCCCTCATACCACATGAAGAAGAAATTAAATAAAGTCCTGGTTCTAGGATCGGGTGCGTTAAAAATCGGACAAGCCGGAGAATTCGACTACTCTGGTTCGCAAGCGTTGAAAGCACTGCGCGAAGAAGGCATCAGCTCAGTACTTGTCAATCCGAACATCGCTACTATACAGACATCGGAAGGTATAGCAGACAAAGTTTACTTCTTGCCGGTAACAACCTATTTCGTAACCGAAATCATCAAGAAAGAACGTCCAGACGGTATCTTGCTGGCTTTCGGTGGACAGACTGCACTGAACTGCGGTACTGAACTTTACACATCGGGCGTATTGAAAGAATACGGTGTAGAAGTATTGGGTACATCTGTAGACGCTATCATGTATACAGAAGACCGCGACTTGTTCGTGAAGAAGCTGGATGAAATAAATTTGAAGACTCCAGTAAGCCAGGCTGTAGAAAGCATGGAAGACGCTCTGAAGGCTGCACGCGAAATCGGCTATCCGGTTATGATCCGTTCGGCATACGCCTTAGGCGGATTGGGTAGCGGTATCTGCCCCAACGAAGAAAAGTTCATCGAACTGGCAGAAAGCGCATTCACTTTCTCTCAGCAGATATTGGTAGAGGAATCACTGAAAGGCTGGAAAGAAATTGAATTCGAGGTTATCCGCGACGCTAAAGACCACTGCTTCACAGTAGCAAGCATGGAAAACTTCGACCCGCTGGGTATTCACACCGGAGAGTCTATCGTAGTAGCTCCTACTTGCTCGCTCACAGAAGAGCAGGTTACTATGCTTCAGGACATCGCCAAGACTTGTATCCGCCACTTGGGTATCGTGGGCGAATGTAACATTCAGTATGCGTTCAACGCTGAAACTAACGACTACCGTATCATCGAGGTTAACGCTCGTCTTAGCCGTTCTTCTGCTTTGGCTTCTAAGGCTACAGGTTATCCATTGGCTTTCGTGGCAGCTAAAATCGGTTTGGGATACAACCTCGACGAAATAGGCGAAATGGGTACTCCTAACTCGGCTTACGTAGCTCCGCAGCTGGATTATCTTATCTGTAAAATACCTCGCTGGGACTTGACCAAGTTCGTTGGCGTATCTCGCCGCATCGGTTCAAGCATGAAGTCTGTAGGCGAAATCATGTCTATCGGACGTACATTCGAAGAAATCATCCAGAAGGGTCTGCGTATGATTGGACAGGGAATGCACGGATTCGTTGGTAATGACCACACTCGCTTTGAAAATCTTGACGACGAACTTGCTAATCCTACCGACCTCCGTATCTTCGCCATAGCACAGGCTCTAGAAGAAGGTTATACCATAGACCGCATTTACGAACTTACTAAGATTGACCCTTGGTTTATAGGTAAACTTAAAAACATAGTAGACTATAAGTTCAAGCTTCAGGGATATAACAGCTTGGAAGAAATTCCGGCAGACGTAATGCGCGAAGCTAAGGTATTAGGTTTCTCTGACTTCCAGATTGCTCGTTTTGTATTGAAACCACAGAACGGAAACATGGAGAAAGAAAACTTGGCAGTACGTAACTACCGTAAGAAACTGAATATACTTCCGGCAGTTAAGCGTATCAACACTGTAGCTTCTGAACATCCTGAACTTACCAACTACTTGTATATGACTTATGCGGTAGAAGGATACGATGTAAACTATTATAAGAACGAAAAATCTGTAATCGTACTCGGATCGGGTGCTTATAGAATCGGTTCGTCTGTAGAATTCGACTGGTGCTCTGTTAACGCTATCCAGACTGCACGTAAGTTGGGCTACAAGGCTATAATGATTAACTATAACCCTGAAACTGTATCTACCGACTACGACGTATGCGACCGTCTTTACTTTGACGAGTTGACATTCGAACGCGTACTCGATATCATCGACCTGGAACAGCCGCGCGGTGTTATCGTATCAGTAGGTGGACAGATTCCTAACAACTTGGCAATGAAACTGCATCGCCAGTCAGTGCCTATCCTTGGTACATCACCGGTATCTATCGACCGTGCCGAAAACCGTAACAAGTTCTCTGCAATGCTCGACCAGCTCGGCATCGACCAGCCGGCATGGCAGGAATTGACCAGCCTTGACGATGTTAAAGCATTCGTCGATAAGGTAGGCTACCCGGTATTGGTTCGTCCGTCGTACGTATTGAGTGGCGCTGCCATGAACGTATGCTACGATGAAGAAGAACTGACACGCTTCTTGCAGATGGCAAGCGAGGTATCTAAAGAATACCCGGTTGTAGTTTCACAGTTCATGCAAGAAACTAAAGAAATAGAATTCGACGCCGTAGCCCAAAACGGTGAGGTGGTAGAATACGCTATTTCTGAACACGTAGAATATGCCGGAGTTCACTCGGGCGACGCTACTTTGGTATTCCCGGCTCAGCAGATTTACTTCTCTACAGCACGTCAGATTAAGAAGATTAGCCGCCGCATCGCTAAGGAATTGAACATCTCAGGTCCATTCAACATTCAGTTCTTGGCTCGTAAAAACGAAGTTAAGGTAATTGAATGTAACTTGCGTGCATCGCGTAGCTTCCCGTTCGTTTCTAAGGTATTGAAGCGCAACTTCATCGAGACAGCTACACGCATCATGCTCGACGCTCCTTACACTATGCCCGATAAATCAGCATTCGACATCGACCGTATCGGTGTTAAGGCTTCACAGTTCTCTTTCGCACGTCTGCAGAACGCCGACCCTGTACTGGGCGTAGATATGTCGTCTACAGGTGAAGTTGGTTGCTTGGGCGACGACTTTGACGAAGCATTGCTTAACGCGCTTATCGCTACAGGATATAAAATTCCGAAACAGTCGGTATTGCTTTCTTCGGGTGCAACTAAGTCTAAAGTTGACTTGCTCGACGCTAGCCAGATGCTTAGCAAGAACGGATATCACTTGTACGCTACAGCCGGAACAGCTGCGTTCTTGAACTCGCACGGCATTCCTACAACTCCTGTATTCTGGCCGGATGAACGCCCGAACGCAGAAAACAACGTAATGAAGATGATTGCCGCTCACCAGTTCGACTTAATCGTCAACATTCCTAAGAACCACTCTAAACGTGAGTTGACCAACGGTTACCGTATCCGCCGTGGCGCCATCGACCACAACATTCCGTTGATGACCAATGCCCGCCTTGCAAAAGCGTTTATCGAAGCCTTCTGTAAGATGAAGCAAGAAGACATCCAGATAAAGAGCTGGCAGGAATACAAATAATGTAATCCGAAACCCAATATAAAAGTAAGGCAGACAGCAGAATAACAACAAAGCATTCACTGTCTGCCTTCTTTATTACAAATAAAGACTCTCACTATGATAGAAATCATAAGCATCATGTTTTTAGGTATCGGAACGGGATATTTATTTCGCAAACACCAACGCCCCAACACCCTCCGTACCATCATCAACGTGCTAATATGGACACTGCTGCTACTCCTTGGCATAGAAGCCGGTAGCAACCCTAAAATCATATCGTCAGTAAGCACACTCGGTATAGAGGCGCTGGTTATCACGCTGGCAGCCGTATTAGGAAGCTGCTTCACCGCAAGCCTATTATGGCACATGATTAGTAAGAACAGAAAACAAGAAAAAAAACCATGAAAGGTAGTCTCATCATAATAGCATTTTTTATTGTAGGGTGTATAGTCGGTGTTCTGCACATCATCCCCATCGACATAGCTAAATACGACGTTAGTCTGTACGCGCTATATGCGCTGATGTTCTGCGTAGGATTCAGCATAGGTAACGACCCGCAAACCATCCAACGATTTCGTGCCATCAATCCCAGACTGGCGTTTCTGCCTATCATGACAATCATAGGCACATTGGCAGGCACCGCTGCAGTAAGCTTAGTGTTATCGGAACGTAGCGCAACAGACTGTATGGCTGTAGGAGCAGGATTCGGATATTACTCATTATCCAGCATATTCATTACAGAATATAAAGGAGCGGAACTGGGTACCATAGCCTTACTGTCTAACATATTACGCGAGATGATGACATTGCTATTCGCGCCACTCATGGTACGATGGTTCGGTAATTTGGCCCCCATCTCGGCTGGTGGAGCAACATCTATGGATACTACCCTACCAATCATAACCCGATATACAGGCAACGACTATGCCGTGGTGTCTATATTCCACGGTTTCCTCGTAGATTTCACGGTGCCGTTCCTTGTTACATTCTTCTGCTCTATATAACAAAGATAGTTTATAGTTTTTTTATAATATAGCGTAAGGCGCATCTGCATAAAATATTGTACTTTTGCACAAAACATCAATTATTATGGAAAAGAACAAAAAATTAATCATAGCTATTATAGTACTTATAGCCGCAATTGTTGGCGTATCGTTTTTAGCATTCTACCAATTCCACAAGAATCAAGAGATGACTGAGCTGTTTGCCATCGATAAGCAAGAGATGGAAAACGAGTACAGTACATTCGCTACTCAGTACGATGAACTACAGGTGCAAATCAATAACGACTCGCTACGTGAGAAGTTGGAAAGCGAAAAACTGAAGACTCAACGTCTGCTTGAAGAATTGCGCTTGGTTAAGACAACCAATGCAGCAGAAATAATGCGCCTTAAGAAAGAACTGAAAACAGTACGTGCCGTATTGCGCAGCTACGTAATACAAATAGACTCTCTGAACCGCCTGAACGAATCATTGATGGCAGAGAACAAAGAGGTTAAGAGTAAATACTCGGCTGCTACTGCTCAGATAAACAACCTTTCACAGGAAAAGAAGAATCTTAACGAGAAAGTTTCTTTGGCTGCACAACTTGATGCTACAAACATCGTGGCAAACCCGCTTAACAAGAGAGGAAGAAAAGCCACTAAGGTAAAAGACGTGAAGAAAATAGCTATCTCGTTCACGATAGTGAAGAATATCACGGCGCAGACCGGAAACCGCACGCTATACGTTCGCATAGCTAAACCCGACAACGAAATCTTGTCGAAGGGCAACACTACATTCCCTTACGAAAATACTAATATCACATACTCTATCAAGAAATACATTGAATATACCGGCGACGAGCAGAACGTAACCGTATATTGGGATGTAGAAGAATTCCTGCCGGGCGGAAGATACACCGTATATATCTTTGCCGACGGAAACATGATTGGCCAGAATTCATTCGAAATGAAATAAGGGCGCATCGCTACAGATAGAAACTTCTAATAATCGACAATGAAGCATTTCATGAGAAAATATACCTTATTATATATGATGGCATCGGCTGCCGCCTTGTTCATGACATCTTGCGGAGAAGACCGTTCGCACGAATATTACGAACTGATAAATCCGAAGATATGGCTTTATGACACGATGGAAGAGAACTATCTGTTTTACGATGAATTGCCCGACCGTGAAAGCTTGAATTCGAATAAGTCGTTCTTCAAGAAGCCGGATGAGTTTGTGCATGCTGTAGCGTCGCGAAAGGACCAGAAGAATGGGGTGTATTTCTCGCACGTTGACTCGGTATTCACATCGAGAACAAAAAGCGAAATACCTTCTTTCGGTTTTGAAGGAGTTGTAGTAAGAGACGGTAACACCGGCAAATATTATATCCAAATTCTTTATGTGCAGAAGGCATCGCCAGCAGCAGAAGTGGGCTTGCAGCGTGGCGACTGCATAACCGAAGCAAACGGATATAACATTACATCATCAAATTATAGCAGATTCATCTTTCAACCAACTCAGGCGTATACTTATAAAGTAGCCAGATATAACGAGGCTACCCAAATGGCAGATACGCTGATGGTAGATATGCCTGCACCTACATACGTAGACGAGCCAAGCGTGTATATAGCTAAAACTATCAACGTAGGCGGTAAGAAGGTATTCTACCTGATGTACAACGCATTTGAAGCGGAAGAGACAGAATTACTGCAGCAGGCATTGACGCAAGGATTGGCAGAGTCGCCCGATGATGTTATATTAGACTTGCGCTATAACCCTGGAGGTTCTGTATCAACAGCTATAACGCTCAACACGTTCTTAGCTCCTGCTTCGGCCATGAACCAGACTTGTGCAAAACTGATTTTCAACGATAAGATAAAAGAAGACGCTACTTATAAGTTCGACCCGTCATTACTTAACGGCGCCCAGAACGCATCGTTCAATCATCTGTATGTGCTGACTACATCGAACACCGCATCGGCTTCGGAGTTGGTAATAAACTGCCTACGCCCGTACCTCGGCGAAAAGCTGTTGCAGATAGGCGAAAATACATTCGGCAAGAATGTAGCTCAAAGCAAAATAACCAACGACGCGTATCCTTTAATAGAATTTTGGCTGACAACGGCATACGTAAGTAATGCGGAAGGAAACTACGACTACTACACCAACGGTCTGCAAGCCGATTATAAAATATCAGAAAACTACGGTTACCCGCTAGGCGAACTGGGAACAGCATCCGACCCGCTGACTGCCGTTGCCTTGTATCACATAGCAAACGGAGCGTTCCCAAAGACCGAAACCGAAGGAGAAACAACTCCCGAAAGTCGCTCCTCAAAGCACAATACGGTTCGCTTCAATTCTATCGCGGCCAAGCCTAAACTGACTAAAATTCAGTAAATTTCATAAAAAAGGCAAAAAACAAGTTGCACAAGCAATCTTTTAAGATGTTTTTTTTGCCATCTCAATAAGACTTAATACTTTTGTGCCGTTGCATAAGCAACCAAAGACACAAAACAAAGATTCTATTGTCAATGAAAGGTACATTAAGTTTAGTCTTATTATTTTTCGGACTGTCATCGGGTATACAAGCACAGCGTACGCTAAACCTCGACAGTTGCCGCACATTAGCTCTTTCGAACAATAAAGAGTTACGAATGTCGAAAGAGAAAGTCAATGCAGCACACTATCAGCAGAAGGCTGCATTCACCAACTTCCTTCCCAAGATTGACATGATGGGTACCTATATGCGTACTGAAAAGGAGATATCGCTTCTTAGCGATGACCAAAAGTCAGCTATCAGCAATATAGGAACTGCCGTTGCACCTATGGGACAGAAATTACAGCAGATCTTAAGCAGCGACCCGTCGCTGGCACCGTTGCTAACTCCTCTTCAGAGTGTAATGGGTACACTGCCTGGAGCCTTGAACCAAGTGGGACAAGGTATGGTAGATGCCCTGCGTACAGATACCCGAAATATGTTCGGCGGTATGGTTACGCTTACCCAGCCTATATTCATGGGCGGTAAAATCATCGCTTATAACAAGATTACGAAATTCGCGGAACAGTTGGCCGAATCGCAACACGCCACTGAGCTGCAAGACGTTATTCTGAATACCGACCAAGCTTATTGGCAAGTTATATCTTTGGTCAACAAGAAGAAATTGGCGGAGAGCTTCCTCGAACTGGTGAAGAAGTTAGATTCTGATGTCAGCAAAATGGTAGCCGAAGGCGTTGCCACCAAAGCCGACGAGCTAAGCGTAAAGGTAAAAGTGAACGAAGCCGAAATGACTATGACCAAAGTAGAGAACGGACTGAGCCTTTCTAAAATGGTACTCTGCCAACTCTGCGGTATTCCGTTGGATACTCCTATTACACTTGCCGACGAGAGCATGGAGAACATAACCCTGCCCGATACATACATACAAGGTAATGTAAACACAGCCCTCAGCAACCGCGAAGAACTGAAGAGCTTGGAGTTGGCTTCTAAAATCTATCGCCAGAAAGTAAATGTTACACGCTCAGAGTTCCTTCCATCTGTAGGACTTACCGCTACTTACCTCGTAACAAACCCGTCGTTAGTGAACGGATTCGAAAAAAAGATGCGTGGCATGTGGGGCGTAGGCATGATGGTAAAGATTCCGGTGTTCCATTGGGGCGAAGGAATATATAAGGTAAAAGCCGCAAAAGCCGAAGCCAACATAACTCAATACAAGCTTGACGACGTGAAAGAAAAGGTAGAACTGCAAGTTACACAGGCTACCTACAAAGTAAACGAAGCAACTAAAAAATTGGCGATGGCAGAAAAGAACATGGCTAAAGCCGACGAGAATCTGCGATATGCCAACTTAGGATTTCAGGAAGGCGTAATACCTACCAGCAATGTGCTCGAAGCACAAACCGCATGGCTATCCGCTCAATCGGGGAAAATAGACGCCCAGATTGACGTGAAGATGAGCGAAATATACTTAAACAAATCAATGGGTACTTTAAAATAATAAAAGATATGGCCGAAAAATCTCAGCGCAACAACATTTTACTGGCGTTTTTCACTATCACAGCGGTAGTGATAATAGTCAGCGTTATAGGGTTCTTTACTTTAGGAGAAGGACCGGAAATTATACAAGGACAGGCAGAAGCTACAGAATATCGTGTTTCGAGCAAGGTGCCTGGACGTATTCTTCACCTTTTGGTAGAAGATGGTGACAAGGTTAAGGTGGGCGATACGCTTGCCATATTAGAGGCACCGGATGTAATGGCAAAACTGACTCAGGCTCAGGCTGCGGAATCTGCGGCTCAGGCTATGAACGAGAAAGCGATTCGCGGAACCCGACAGGAGCAATTGCAGGCTGCATACGAAATGTGGCAGAAAGCTAAAGCTGGACTAGAAATAGCGGAAAAATCATACAATCGTATCAACCGCCTTTACGAACAAGGCGTAATGTCGGCACAGAAGCGCGATGAGGTAAAAGCTCAATACGACGCAATGGTTTCTACCGAAAAAGCCGCTAAAGCTCAGTACACTATGGCTAAGAACGGTGCTCAGCGCGAAGACAAAGCAATGGCAGCCGCACAGGTTGAGCGTGCCAAAGGTGCAGTGGCAGAAGTAAGTTCGTATATAAGCGAGACTTATCTTACAGCTGCGGCCAACGGAGAAGTGACCGAAATATTCCCGAAAATAGGCGAATTGGTAGGTACCGGCGCTCCTATCATGAACGTAGCTCGCATGGACGATATGTGGGTGACATTCAACGTAAGAGAAGATTTCCTGAAAGACTTCACCGTAGGACAATCTATCAAGGCATACGTCCCGGCACTCGAGAAAGATGTAGAGTTTAAAGTTACCTACATGAAAGACTTGGGTACATACGCCGCATGGAAAGCAACCAAGACCACCGGTCAGTTCGACCTGAAGACATTTGAAGTAAAAGCCAAACCCGTACAGGCTGTAGAGAATCTGCGTCCGGGCATGTCGGCTATCATCGAAAAAAAGTAATCCGCAATTATGTCATATACCGTTCAACAACGCCTGCTGCTGATAGCAAAAAGAGAAATCTACCGAATAGGTACCAAACCCATGTATCTGTTCTGTATGGTTATTGCTCCTATTTTCTGCTATCTGTTCTTCACTACGTTAATGGATAGTGGGCTTCCTACCAATATGCCGACAGGTGTGGTTGATATGGACAATACATCAACGACAAGAAGCATATTACGAAACTTGAACGCTTTTCAGAAGACTAACATAGTGGCTCACTATGCCAGCTTCGACGAGGCGCGACAAGCTATGCAGCGAAGAGAGATTTATTCATTCTATTACATACCTAAGGGAACTACCGAAGAGGCGCTTGCCAGCAGACAGCCCAAGGTATCGTTTTACCTGAATTACTCGTACCTGATAGCCGGCTCATTGTCGTACAAGGAAGAACGTACCATATCTGAGTTGGCAGGAGGTGCCATCGGAAGAGCTACGCTGAGGGCTAAAGGAGCTACCGACGCACAGGCGGTGGCATACTTGCAACCCATCGTCATAGATACGCATATCCTGAACAACCCATGGATGAACTACTCTGTATACCTCTGTAATACACTGGTGCCGGGTATGCTTATGATTCTGATGCTGCTTACTACCGTATATACATTAGGTACCGAGCTGAAAGAGAACACAGCAAAAGAACTGATGCAGTTGGCAGATAACTCCATCGTTACGGCATTAGCCGGAAAGTTGCTTCCGCAAACAGCGGTGTTCTTCATCTCAACGGTTTTCTACAACACATACCTCTACGGATTCCTGCATTTTCCGTGCAACAGCGGAATATTGCCTATGCTATTGGCGGGACTTTTGTTGGTATTGTCGTCGCAAGCCCTCGGAATATTTTTCTTCGGCATGTTCGGTAGCCTGCGTCTGGCGTTGAGTACAGCCTCGTTGTGGGGAGTGATTTCAATCTCAATCTCCGGATTCAGCTTTCCGGTTATGGGCATGCACCCTACCCTGCAAGGACTAAGTGTATTGTTCCCGCTCAGGCATTATTTCCTGATATACGTAGACTTGGCGCTCAACGGCTATCCGCTCATCTACGCATGGCATTCGGTAGTAGCTCTGCTGATATTCATATTGTTGCCGTTCTTCGTATTCAAGAAGATACGCACCGCCATGATGCACTACGTTTACATCCCTTAAAAGCAGAAGAACAATGAGAAAAGAAACATCATTACGAAATATCATCCTACAAGGGATGAACAGCGTATTCTATATATGCCAGAAAGAGCTGAAAGCAGTATTCAAGGACCAGGGTGTTCTGATATTCTTTCTGCTCGTACCTCTTGCATACCCGTTGCTCTACGCTTTTATATATACAGGCGAAGTGGTGAGAGAGGTACCGGCAGCGGTAGTCGATATGAACAAATCGACTCTGAGCCGAGAATTTATACGCAAAGTTGACGCCACGCCCGACGTGAAAATACAGTCGCACTGCGCCGATATGGAAGAGGCTAAGTTGCTGCTTAAAGAAAGCAAGGTGTACGGTGTTATCTATATCCCCGAAAGCTTTAGTAGCGACATAACAAAAGGCATCCAGACTCAGGTTACGCTATACTGCGACATGAGCGGTATGCTTTATTACAAGGCGATACTGACAGCATCGACCGAAGTATCTCTAAAGATGAATAAGGCAATAAAGGCTAAACGTGCCGGAAACACTACCAACCGTCAGGATGAGATAAGCGCTACGCCTATTACATACGAGGCGGTTAACCTGTTTAATCCGCAAGCCGGATATGCCAGTTTCTTGCTGCCAGCCGTACTAATCTTGATTATACAGCAAACTTTGTTGCTTGGTGTGGGACTCTCTGCTGGTACAGCCCGCGAGAATAACCGATTCCGCGACTTGGTACCGTTAAGCCGTCAGTATCAAGGAACCCTGCGCATAGTGTTAGGTAAATCTTCTGCCTACTTCATTATCTATGCCATCGTTTCGGCATACATTCTCTGTGTAGTGCCAAAGATATTCAGCTTGGTACAGATAGCGCAAGCCGGAACATTGGCGGCATTTATACTGCCGTATGTGCTGTCGTGCATCTTCTTCGCCATGACCTGCTCTATCTTTATACACCATCGCGAAGCATGTATGATGATTTACGTATTTACTTCCGTTCCGCTCTTGTTCATATCTGGTGTTTCATGGCCCGGATCGGCAATACCCGAATTCTGGAGAGTAATTTCATGGCTGTTCCCGTCTACGTTCGGCATCAACGGCTATATAGCCATCAACTCGATGGGTGCTACCCTCGACCAGGTGTTGCCTGAGTTCAGAGCGTTGTGGATTCAAACAGGGGTTTACTTCCTGACCACCTGCATCGTATACCGACGCCAAATCATGCTTAGCCGCAGTCACGCTATGGAACGCCTGAAGGAATTCAGACGCAAGAAAAAGAATCTGGTAACTCAGCAGAAAAACTGATTTTCATTGTCAATAACTATAAGCCAAAAGGCAAAAAAAATGCCGCATGAAACAAGACCCTATTTCATGCGGCTAATTTTTTGTCACATCATTGCTCTACCGTAGCCGAGAACATCCATTTTACCAATCTGATTTCGTTGGCAGAGAAGCGGCCAACGGGAAGTTTCAGCACCAATTTGTTCCAGCCTTTACGCAGACTGATATCTACTGCCGGGCGCGATACGCAGTTCTCATTGCGCAACGGCAACTCCAACAGACGCTCTTTATTAGTATTCTGCCATACAGGAGGCATAATCTCCTCACCATTTATCCAAGCCTTGCTGCCCTTGTAATCCCATGTGCCGGGAAGCGGCGGCAAATCACTCTCAGAACGACTATAATTCTGGAACTCAAGATAAAGATGCACCTTGCAAGCCTTCTTTGAGTAAATCCATCGAGTAGCATATGCCGTATGGTTCTCCTTCGGATTCTCATAAAAGCCGGGAACCAAAGTTCCCCACACATGACGCAGATAAATGCCATTACCGGTGATGGTGCGCGAATCATAAGTACTTCCGTTATAAGCATAAGAAGTAATATCAGAGTCGGGAGTTCCTACTGGCATAAGATGCTCTTCGGGAGGGAAGCTACGTTGCAAATCGCCATCATTGGGGAAAGCGTCGGTTATGCGCCACTCCACATCCGCCTGTCGCTGATAAGCGAACGGCTCATCCTTCAGCGTATTCTTGGCGTGCCACAACATACGGTTCTCGAATTCGGCAAACTCTGCTTTCTGTTCAAGTTCATCATCCCACAGCAGCGTGGTCTTTCCATTGAAATAGCCTCTGCCACCACCACGCCAAGCCCGTTCGGCAAGCGTGAGCATATAAGGATAGAAATTGTTTTCGTTAAGAAGCTGGTAAGTATTGTCTATATAACGGTCGTTCCAGAACGCCACGATGCAGCCCGCCAAATCTTCGCTTCCTACCGGCTTATCATATATGCGGCTGTTGAAAAGAGCTACCAAGTCGGCGTAATTATCAAAGTGGTTGGCATAATGAAAACGGCAGTCTATAGCCGGAATTCCTGGCTGAGCCGTGCCACGATAACTCCACAGCTGTGTCATGTCAATCTCGCCGGGATTATACTGCCAGCCGGGATTCCACGAAATAACTTTCTTTCCCTTTGAACGCACAAACGCCACCATCTCGGGCACGAACTGAGGGTCGGTAAACGCCACTTCATCAGTACCGATATGCAGATAAGGCACATCGAAAGCCTCACACGCTTCTGTTATGATATCCTTCATAATACGCTTGCCCTCGGCGGTTTGCATACCAAAACCAAATGTCCGTTCAAAAGCGGCGCTATGACCAGGCATATCAATTTCCGGAATGAGCAAAACATTATGCTTACGGCAGAATTCTACCAAATCTCGAGCCTCATCAAGCGTATAGAACTTTCCCTTCTCACGCTGCATATTCCGGGCGGCATTCAGTTTCGGGTAAAGGCGGCTCTCAAGTCTCCAAGCCTGATTTTCCGTGAGATGCCAGTGAAAGGTGTTTATCTTAAAGCTACTAAGCAACGCTATTTCTTTCTTCAGCTCATCTATGGGAATAAAACTACGGCCTATATCGTGCATAAATCCGCGAATGCGGAAAGCCGGCCAGTCGGTAATTTCACACAGCGGCAAGCACTTCTTGCCATGACGATCGACGGCAAGTTGCGCCATAGTCTGCCGTGCCCAGAACAATCCTTTTTCCGTAACCGCCTCAATAATCACCTCATTCGGAGTAACAGACAAATGATATGCCTCATCTTGAAACTGAGCCTCAGGCACTTGTTTCACCAATACTTCCCTTACCGGAAGATTGGCCTTAACATATTTACCAGAGAATGATGACTTCTGCGGCATGGGCAACAGATGCGGAATTTGCGCATTCAGCAGAAAGCAATTCAGCAGAAAGACGAAATAGAACAACAGACGTTTTATATTCATACTATATAGGTTTAGGTTGTTTACATTAAATACACTTGTAAAGATATGTATTTAGTTCGGAATGCGCAAAAAGCCTCCCTACTCTCCGCATCATAGCCATACGCATACAGAGAAAACACCTAAGATATGCGTTCCCTTTTCATGTAGCATACTTTTACTATATAAAGCATATTGGCTTTTGCTATTTTACAAGGTTAAGTCTGTATACATTCTTTAAAAATCGGTCTCAGAACACATTCTGAAGGGGGTTAAATAACATTGCGATGTTTACAACAACAGAATGCGATAAGCCAACTGAAGCATCGCAATGTTTTAGTGTGTTCATCGCATTCTTTCAGTTGACTTATCGCATTCTGTTGTTCGCTGTTTGCAAATATGTTTGTATGTGTGTAGTTTTTACTACTCAACCTTAAACAGAAACTCCTTGGCCATTGAAGGAAACGAGGTTTCCCCTTTCAAACGGAGAGCAACCTTTTGAGAAACCAAGTTATAATCATCCCAAGAACCAGCGGAAATCATCATCATAACATGACCATCTTCTGACATCCATTTAACAGGGAAATTTGGTTGGTAATCACCATATGTTCCCCAATTATCGTCACGGTGGAAAATACGCCAAGGTCCCCATGGTTCCGGTGCTTCATAGAGTGTTAACTGTGAACGAGAAGCCTCTGGATATCTCATTTGATGAATAGGCCGCGGATGCAACTCTTCATCTACAAAACTGTAATTACCCATTATATAACGTTTGATTCCTGGATTATAAACTACATGATTGGAGCCTGTCATTTTATAATAACGGAACACCAATTTAGCATCCTTTTCGTCGTGGCTCCATCGTGGTTCTGCCGGATTACTTGAAGAAAAGAATTCCCAAGCATCACGCTGCAAAATTTTATCCTTAGGAACTCGACCCAGCAACATACCGTCATTGTTCTCCCAATAGCTCTGATTATCATCTTCGTCACAAGGGAAATAGGCATATACGTAACCATCACGTGCACCTTCATATCCTTTTCCAAACTGCAAGAAATGACAAGAAGACAAACGTCCCTCAAAGAAATGGAATGGCGTAGCATAGTTGTCAAAAGTTAATCCTCCATCTTTAGAAACGGCAATCCATCCAAAAAGATTGTGCTGACGACGAAAAAGAGGATTATCACCATAATTTTGAGCTTCAAAACTCATGTACAACGTACCATCAACATCCAATAACCCAGATGGCTTTACGCCTTCCAAGCGTTTATCTGCCATAAGTAACGAATCGTCAGGGGTAGGAGAAGGGCAAATCATATCCATAGACCACTGTCCTACCTGAGTTAAATCACCTAAATTAAAACGCTTAAAAGTGCGTAATTTCCAAACATTCACTGTACAACCTTTATTGTCGCCTGCCCCCAAATAGATGTTATCATCCTTTCCCCAAGTGAGGGGCCACATATCACCTTCACCAGAATGATAACGATAGCGATCGAATAATACCTCCTCAATCAGTCCAGAAGGTTCATAAGGAGGAATAGCCTTAGGATAAATATAATAATCAGCCTTTTTACCGTTAGCACAAACGCAAGGCTTGATTTCACGCTTTTGTGCGCTCAATGTAGAGGATGCTGCAAAAAGTAAAACACCCAAATAAAACAGATAATTATTCATTATATTCATTGATTATATGCAATTTTACAACACGACCAAGTCGTAAAGTTATGGCACCATATACACTTTACAAATACACTTAAATCTGCATAGATGCTATCCAAAGTACTCAGCAAATGTATATAAATCTTTCGAAAACTAACTCTTAGAAACATTTTATTGTACATGATTATACAAAGAATATCACGTCTGTATATATTATTTCAAAATCGGCCTCATAACACCTTCTGGGGGCAGTAAAAAAAATAGAATGCGATGTTCGCATTCTATTTTTTCTCTGTTTGCAAACAGCTATATACTTATTTCTCTAACGCTCGTTTAATCTTGAATACAAGGTTTTGATAATGAGCACGCGTATAAGCGTTGCCTGTTGCCATGCGGCTCTTCAGCAAGCTATAAGCTTCTTGCAACTTTTGATAAACCGCAGCGTTTTTCACCATCTCTGTAGTACCCATCGTATTAAACTCAAAGCCAGCCTTCTGCCAGTCTATGTTGTCTGTCATCAACTGCTTCTCAACTTCGTTCAAGTTTTTGAGTCCAAATGGAGAACCTGCCTTATTAGCACCTAGTCCTGTAGCATCCAGAAGTTTATCTACATAAGCTATCTGCAAATTGCAATCGTACATGTTCAAATTAGCTCCTGCCTTAGTTTTCTTCCATACGAAATTATAGAAATCGTCCATGAAATCTACATAACGGTAAGCGTTCTTAGGGTCAAGTTCTTCGAACAACGCCAAGCTGGAAGTGATGGAAGTAAAGAACAATCGGCTCACAATGATAGACTGCAATGTAAGAGGTGAATATACAGGACCTATTCGGTCTATCACATTCTTATCGAGCAACCAGTTAGGCAAATCCATCATAGTTTCTAATGTAAACTTCAAAGCTGCCTTTTGCTCTTCTTTAGGCACGAAACGGATTATCTGTTTTGTATTGTCTCTACGCGGTTCATCCAAATAAATACCTCCTACAGAAACCATGGCATGAAGCAAATAACGCTGCATCTGCATCACCACCTCACGATAAGCATCAGAGAGACGAGTGTAATCGTTATCGTCTTCCTTAGTCCACTCAGGAAGGTTTTTCATGATAACCTTCAGGTTTTTCATTCCGTACTCACCTGCTTTCACCGCATTATCTCCAATATCTTCCGACTTGCAAGAAGGGTCGAGTTCATTGATAAACGGCTGCGGACCATACTTATACATAGGATCGTTTTCTTTCTCCTTAATCCAAGCGTTCAGTACACTCTTCTCTTCCTCGGGCGTTGAAGCCTCGAAAATTGGCTTATATCCCCACTTGATGGCATACTTATCATACACACCCAGATGCGGTGGCATCAAAGCCACACCTTTATCGCCCGGCTGAGCGACATAGTTGAAGCGAGTGTAATCCATAATAGATGGAGTGGTTCCGTATTTTTGGGTAAACGAAGCCGAACGCAAAGAGTCTACCGGATAAGAATACGATGCTCCGAAGTTATGCATCAAGCCCAACGTATGACCAATTTCATGAGCGGCCACATAGCGCAAGGCACTTCCCATAGTCTCGTCATCGAACACCGGTTTTCTTACTTTAGGGTCTACAGCTGCAGTCTGCACGAAACGCCAGTTATGCAGCAGTTTCACCACGTTAGAATAGAACAACACATCACCCTGAATGATTTCTCCAGAACGAGGGTCAACGCAAGAAGGACCCATGGAATTTTCCTCTGGAGTGGCAATCATACGGTAGCAACTGTAACGTATATCATCTGGATCGAAGTCTGGATCATCCTTCGGATAATCCTTTGCCACGATAGCATTCTTGAATCCTATTTCCTCAAAAGCTTCCTGCCAGTCTTCAATTCCCTTTTTGATGTACTTTCTCCATTTTTCGGGAATAGCCGTATCTACATAATACACTATAGGTTTCTGTGGCTCTACCATTTGGCCATCCTTGTATCTCTGCAAGTCTTCCGCTTTAGGCTGCAAGTCCCAACGGTTGATTAGCGAAAACTCCTGCAATCCGTCTTTCTTTTCGGTAAAGAAGTATTTACCCTCATCAAAGTATCCTATGCGCGAATCGCTATAACGTGGACGCATAGTCTGTTCCGGCAACAAAATAATGTTACGCGTCATGGTCACAGTAAACGGATTTCCGTCTACCGAATAACTCATCAGAGACTTGATGTTGATGTTTTGCGGAAAACACTTCATGCCCAGAATATACGACTTTGACGATGACAGACTTCCCGACAAAGGTTTCTTCTTCGAGAGAATATCCATGATGTTTCCACCTCGGAAAGGGCTGAACTCAGGCACGTCGGTAATGAACAGCGAAGTCATATCTACCACGTAAGCCGAAGAATCCGGCGAAACACTTTCTATCTTATATGCCTCCCAGATAGGGTCGGAATAATTTCGCTGAAAAGCCTTGTACATAACAGAAGTAGTGTCGCATAAGTTTCGCAGCATTCTTTTATGCATGAACAGCTTCTTCTCGTCTGTAGAGAAAGTAACTACTACCGGATTTTTAGGCATCTGGCCGGCAGCCACATCCTTATTGTTGCTGGTACTAGACACGCGCGAAGAAATCATAAAGTCTCTTTTCAACAGATTCTTGGGAATTTCAAAATAATATTTGTCCTTCACCTGATGAATTTTGAACATTCCTTCGGTAGTCTTTGCATCCTTCAATAGCTTTTTATAATCGGACACTTTTTCTTTTTTCACCGTGTCCGCCTGCTCTGTGGCATCTTTCTTCTTTTTCCTCAGTCTGGGAGCCTCAGCATTGGCTGCAAGCAAGCCAAAAGAAAACGCTCCCACGCACAATAGATTAAAAACGTTATTCATCATTTATTATACTTTAGGTTGTTATAGGTCTAATTTGGTCAAGTCGAATCCGTTGGCCAACATGGCGTTTCTTATGATATCGTACTTTTTCTTCATAATTGGATATTGCTCAAAAATATGCGCCAACTCGTTTTGCGATTTTTCAAACACAAAGTTCATCCACTGCGACAAGTCCATCTCGCGGGTAGGAGCATAAATGGAATAGAACGGAAAGTCAGGGTCTTCTTCATCTATATAAGACGACTCGGTATTATAACTGATTAATCCGTATTTATAGAAATCGATGGTAGAAGGGGCTTCGTATCCCATATAATACCAACCGCTATAAATCTCCTTGTCTTCGGCGGCAGTTTCTGTCAGCTCATAAAATTCGTCGGGAATGGAGAACGAGCCTCTCACCTCCGACATATACTTAGCCCAGAAATTAGCGTTGAGGTCTGCACGCATTTTCACGAAATCGCTTTTAGACATGCTACCAAGGGCAGAAGTGATATTGCTTATAGCTATAAAGCTATTGCTGGCATAGCTGTTAAGTACCGTAGTTTCTCCGTAAGAGTCCATCTGCACCTTTTCTGCCAGAATAATAGAGAAAGGCAGGTTCTTCTTCAAGAAATCAGACGGATACAAGTCTATCAACGCCTTCTTCAAGAAATCAACGCCTTCGTCTATTACAGCTTGAGTTTGCTCGGGAGCTGTAATCTGGATACCGTTTTCCGCATTGAAGTTGAATTTATAATCGGCAATCGTGGGGTTCACGATTATCACGCTTTCATATTTCTGGTAAAACTCGTAAATGAAATGCTGTGTGGGATCGGACGAATCTTGCAGCACACCATACTTATCAGAAAGGTCGGGCACGTTCAATTCGTCTTCATGGTAGCAGGCGGTTAGTCCTGACAACAAAGCTATCAATAATATAATCTTTTTCATAATCTTTCTTTTTTAGCGGATTAGTTGTTGGCCGAAACCGGCTTGTTTTCCGGGCGGCTGAAAATCTCTATCTGCATATTTTTGTCTCTCTCGCTCTTAGGTATAGGCAGTGTATACAAGTCTTTATCTTGCAACTTGAATTTGTCGCCTGCACCTTCGGTATTTTTCGATGTATAAACATGCTCTATCACCGGGCATCCGTATCTGCGCAAGTCGAACCAGCGGAAACCTTCAAAAGCCAACTCACGACGACGTTCCTTACGTACGGTAGCCACAATACCTTCAGCATCAACTTCGAGCGGCTGTGCGCCACTCTTCATGCGGTGTTCTGAAAGAGTTTTCAAGTCATCCATAGCCTTATCTTGTTCACCCTTTTCGGCATAAGCCTCAGCACGATTCAAATAAGCCTCCGACAAGCGAAAAGCGTTAGAGTAAACAGTAGGCGAAGTAGAGCTCCACTTAGACGGTACATAGTACTCTATGGTTTTTGCAACAGGACGTCTTTGTTTTCCTACCGTATGCTGGAAAAATTGGCTCAGACGCAAATCATTTTCGGAATATTGAGCCAGCAAGTCTTTAGAAACTACCAAATCGCCGGCATATCCGAAATCAGGCTTCATATACGATTCTATCGTAGTGGTTCCATAAGAAAACAAGATTTCCTTATTGGCAAATGAAAGGAATTTGTTTTCGCCCGGAGTCTCCGACAATTTAGTCAGCTGTTTACCGAAATCATTTATCACAACATCGCTGTAAGTAACAACATCATCGTATTTCTGCTGAAACAATGCGATGCGCGATGCAAGCAAGTATGCTCCAGTCAAATTCGGTCGGTATATACTCTTCTGAATATTAGAGCCTTTAAGACATTCTATGGCTTTTGTAATATCGGCTTCCATTTGGGCATAAACTTCGGCGTTAGTAGCACGTTTCATCATCTTATCCGACAAGCTGATTTCAGTATTGATAGGCACACACAAATCTTCAGTAGCCGTGGCTTCAACGTAAGGACGACCATATAAATTAGCCAGCATGAAATAAGAAAACGCACGCATAAAATGAGCTTCACCTTCCAGGTCTTGCTTTTCTTCTTCAGTTCCGTTCATCTCGCTCAACTTATCAAGCATGATGTTGCACATAAGAATCTTATGATAATAAGAAGTCCATGCCTTATCGGTGGTGAATTCATTAGAAATTCCTATTTCAGGATCCTGCTGCCAAGTATAATACGCCCACATAGGTTCTCGCCAGTCGTTAGAAATAAGCATCGGACTAGAACCGTAATAACAAAGGTCGGCCACATCGTCTGTCATATATTCCAAGTAAGGATGCAGCACTTCTTTGTTATTTATCACTTCACCAAAAAACAATTCCTTGTAGTCAGTCACCGATTTAGGAATCATCAGGTCTTGAGAGCTTTCTTCCAGAAAATTGCTACACGAAGAAAGTGCCAATCCTATAAGGATGTATATATAATATATGTTCTTTTTCATTTTTCTATTCTTACGTTAGAGTGTTAAACTAATACGGACAGCATACGAACGCTGTGGCGGAATACTGCGTGATCCCAATCCAATCTGTTCAGGGTCTCTTCCTTTCAAAGCCTTGTCTTTCAACACGAACACGTTTCCGGCATCGAAACTAACGCTGGCTCCTTTCAAATAAAGAGGTTTCAACCATTCAGGCTTCAAATCGTAACGGATTGACATAGAACGGCATCTCAAGAAACTACCCGACACTACTCTCAAATCACTCTTGTTATACATATCCCATCCATTATCGGCTATGCGGTAAGTAACATCGCTGTTACGGATGGCAAGACTTTTATCTGAAAGCACAGGAATGTTAGTTCTTTCTTCATCGCCTGGCACTCTCCAACGGTCAACAAACTCGCTCGACATGTTTTGGTCTGGATAAGGAAGATTCTGTCCGGAAGACTGATACAAGTCGTTCAAACGGATATTGCTTCCAAAGCTGAATGAGAACAAGGCATTCAACGAAATATTCTTATATTTCAAGAATGCAGAGAAACCACCATTCAGGTCGGCTTCGCGCTTGCCCGAATATACAAACGCTCTGTCGAACATCTCTTGCTGCGAATGAACCACAGCGTTTCCGTCTTCATCTTTCTCGTTTACATCCTTAAAGACAGGATATCCTTCAGAATCGAGTTTGTCGAATTTATAAGAATAGAAACTATTTACGGCGTGTCCATTGCTTACCAACGTACCGTCTATATAATCTTGCCAGGTAACAGCCGAGTTTCCTGCGTTCAAAATCTTATTGTAGTTCTTTCCGGTATTGAACGACAAGCTTAAAGTCCAGTCCTTAGTTTGAACAGGCACGAACGATACAGCCAAATCCCATCCTTTGTTCTCAATATCTCCATCGTTTATAGAAACGTTAGTAGCTCCGGTAGACGGTGCCACGTCTTTCGTCACAATCTGATTGACACCTTTCTTATAATATACATCGAGAGAACCATAAACACGGTTGTTCCAGAAAGCCCAGTCTACAGCCACATTATAAGAACGAGTCTTCTCCCACGTCAACTTGTTATTTGGCAACTTATAAAGTGTGGAAACATATTCCTGCGGCAATGTTTCCAGAGTTCCCAAGCTGGCTATAATATTAGGGGTTTGGTCGGGATGCACATTTCCCTGTATACCATATGAAGCACGGAAAGCCAAGTCATTCAAGAAATTCACGTTCTTCATGAATTTTTCATTTATCACATTCCAACGTCCAGACACTGACCATATAGGCAAGAAACGAACACTCTTGTCTTGACCAAATTTGTTAGAACCGTCTGTACGGATATTGAAATTGAAAATATAACGACTATCATATACGTAAGCCGCTGTAGCGTAGAATGAAATCACATTGTTTTTAGTATCGGTAATCACGTCGGGATGATTACGTACCAAAGTAGCGTATCTTTTCCAAATAGTAGGGTCTATATCCACAAAACGTTTACCTCTTTCAGGCAGATAACCGTATTGAGTAGACTGCACACCGTCATACTTAGAAGAACGCACTTCCTGACCTATGCTTCCTGAAATTTCGTGCTTTCCAAAACTATGTATCAATGATAAGTTGTTTCTCCACGTATAAGAAGTATGACGCGTGTTAGAAGTAGAAAGTTCACCACCAAACGGCAACAAGCAATACTGTTCTGCAAAACGTTGGTTCTCGGTAGGGTTAGGCAATGTAGCTCCGTAAGGCGACTGACGCATGGAAGTGATATAATAAGATTGCTCATCAGCCCAACTTTCTTGAGAAACAGAGCTACGGCCTACTCCAAGCACTGAAGAAAACCTTATACCCGACGCAATCTTCCAATCCAAGTTAATTGATGCGTCGATTGACGAATTATCTATTCTATTTCCAGTATGATCTATCTCATTCAATCCTCAAATCCGCAACTAAGCTCTTCAGCGTCCTTCTTGCGTCTAAACGTCCTCTCATCACTGAATTAGCAGATAAAT
>ENA-UEYI01000564-UEYI01000564.1-human-gut-metagenome-genome-assembly--contig:-NODE-564-length-36812-cov-10.902436_pt1 | contig 36812 bp, 26 predicted proteins | sample MGYA00242900_ERZ507916 | MGnify/ENA primary metagenome ERZ507916 (study PRJEB26167, sample SAMN06115521) | human gut metagenome | host: Homo sapiens | place: China:Chongqing | collected 2015-09-02...
ATCGGGGTTGCTGTGGCTCTCCCGTTCCCGCCGGTTGTGACTCTGGATGCCGCGTATGGCCTCCTTCTTGAATTTGTCCATGTGGAGTACGAGGTAGGACATGGTTTTTTCCCTTTACTCATTTTCAGTGGTGACAACGGTGACAGTGGTGACAATCGAGCAATGGCAATGCTTTTCGGCTGTCACCACTCAAATATGCAATGGTGACAGTGGTGACAGGCGTAACCCCTTGCGGCTGTAGGTTTGTCACCATTGTCACCACTGTCACCGCTCAATCAGGCAAGGCAGGAGCAGTTTCTTCATCCGGGTCATCAGGCAAACAAACAATGTAGACACGCACGCGCCCTAGACCAGGAAGCCTTTCCTGATGTTTCAGTCTGTTTTTAGAAGGAGTGCGTAACCATCCAGCTTCACGCAGAACACGCACAGCTCTTGCCTCTGCGTATCCCCTGACGACTTCGGCCCGAAAACTCTCCGGAAGTATCAGATACTCGGTCGTGCCGTTGCGAGTACGCTGAAATCCCACCCGGTTGATGCAGGTGGACATTTGCGTATCCAAATCCTGAAAGCGGCTTGCGCCGTGCCGTTCGATGAACAGCCGTACCGTGGAAAGGATGGCGGTATCCTCGGAAGCTCCGGTTCCGCCTCTTGCCGTGAGCCAGTCCCGGAAGCAGATTTCGATGCAGTTCAATACGTCCAGCTTTTCGGGAAGGATGCCCAGCCGCAGGGCCAGCATTCCGGCCATGCCGCACAGGGCGAAGCGCATGGCCACACGTCGTACCTGTCCGTCAGCGCCTTCGGGGACAAGATGCCTGACGGCATCGGCCATTGCCGGGCCGATTTCCGCCCGGACGGCGTTCAGGGTTTCGACCTTCGTCAGCTTTTGCAGAAAATCATGCCCCGCATGACCGTAATGTTCGGAAGCAAGCAACTTGATACGATTGGCCACGGCTCCGGCATCGGGAAGACCATGCAGGCTGGTGAGCATGGACGAGTCCACAGGCAGCCCCACGAAACGCACTTCCTGCCCGCCTCTGGATTTCAGACCGTTCTCGGCCAGCTTGTCGGAAAGCCCCAGTTCGCCGCTGGAGAGAAAGAGCAGACGCCAGTTCTGGGAACGGCGAATTCCGCCTTCACGGTTCGAGCGGCCTTTGCCCTGTCCGTTGGCCAGCATGTAGGCGCATTCGGCAAGAACACGTCCGTTGACCTGCCCCATTTCATCCAGAATCAGCACATTGTCGTTGTGCAGGGCGGCGATGCCTTCAAGCCCGTTGTCCGTAGCCCGCCAGCTTCGGACATGTTCATGACCGCCCCAGACGGAGGCGGCGATCTGAAGGGCCGTGGTCTTGCCGGAGGATGAGCCTCCCTCAAAACTGAAGCCGCCGCCTTCCAGACCGGCCGGGCGAAGCAAAGGCCCGGCGAAGGCCGCGCATAACGCGAAACTGAGACGGGAGTTGCCGACGCACAATTCCGCTATCTCCCGCCAGCCTTCCATCGTTCCAGATGTACGGTACAAGCCGCCATGCTGCGAGGATTGCAGCACGGTGTCTTCTTCTGTTACGCCGTAAACGGTATCGGGAAGCACGTAGACGGATTCATGCCAGCCCGTGCGCAAAACACAGCGTATCCGTCGGAGGGGCCGGACCGTGGACAGAAATGCCGCCAGCTTCGACCGGGTGGACGGATTGCCGAACCACCCGCCGGAGGCCAGTATGCTGTACCAGTCGTTTCCCTGCCGGAACAGCATTTCCACGGGCATGGCCCATGCGTGCTTGTTGCCATCCGGGTCAATCCATTCCAGCATCAGGCCCCATTCGTTGCCGTCAGCTCCCCGCGTCATGCCTTTGACCAGAAGCGGAGGACCAAGCCGGATTTCCTGACTGTCTCCGTCCGATCTGGTCTCCAGCTTGTACAGCCCGGCGCGTCTGCCTTCCTTCACCAGAAAAAAGCCTTCCGGCATGGGGCAGTCGTCATCCCGCTTTCGCGCTTCTTCCACAACGGCCCGGACAGCCTCAAGAGAACGCAGCCGGTGCAGGTCGTTGAAGTCCGTCGCCTTGCCTTCATGAACCGGGCAGACGGCCAGCTTGCCGCCCACGGCCTGAGCCGCCAGAGAGGCCATCTTCTTGCCGGGATTCCCTTGTGTCTCCGTGTCGTTATCGGCACAGAGGATGATTTCACGCTTTGCATACCTCTCTCTGGCCATGACGGCCACGGCTTTCAGATTCCCGGCGTTGAAGGCCACAAGACATGCATAACCGGTCGCCAGATGAAGACTGATCGCTGTAGCATACCCCTCGGCAATCAGCAGGGGACCGTCTTTCTTCCTGTCTTCGGTGGAAAAGGAAAAGAAGCCTCCCGCCGTGCGTCCTCCCTTGAGAAAGAACTTGTCCGTACCCTCGGCAGTTTGTTCCGGCAGGATGAATTGCAGACTTTGTATCCTGCCGGACTGGTTCAGAACAGGGATAATCAGACGCCCGTCTTTTGTCCGGCGCAATCCGATGGCCGGGACTCCCTTCCGTTGCAGGTAGGGATGGTCGTCCCCGGCGTTTCGGGAACAGTTCCAGATGCTCGCGGCCAGTTTGGCGGCGGCCTGCCAGCGGCGGTTCTGCTCGGTTTCCTTGTGCGCTTTGATGGCCCGGGTGCGTTCACGCAGGGCATCCCGTTCGGCGGCGGTCAGTTCTTTTTCTGGCTTGTATGTCCATGTACCTTCATCGCCGGTGCGCCAGTTTTTCCACCAGATGGAGGCCGGAGTATCCAGAAACGCCTTGTACGCGCCGTCCCTGCGATGGGGCCGGTCCGCTGTGCCACAGCGGTGCAGGAGGCCGTCGGCCTGCACGACCTCGATCTCCAGCCCCGCTGCACGCAGACACTCGGCAAAACTGTGCAGAATGTCGGCGCTCATTATCGCTTCCTCAATTGAGGGGCGGAATCTCTGGTATGGACGCAGCGTGACGCAAACCAGTCTTCAAGGTCTTCTATGTCGTACATGACACGGCTGCCGAGCTTGGCGTAGCGCGGGCCAACTTTTTTACAGCGCCAGCGGGCCAGTGTGCATGTCTTCACGCCGTACATGTCGGCAACTTCTTGCGGTGATAATTTTTTGGTCGCCATCAGCATCTCCCTGTATTCAGGCTGAAGTGTATGAATCCATCCAGAAGCATCTGGAGAGAACACACCCTATGCCCAGAGGAAAACGCTGAACAGACGGGGTGTTAGCAAAGGCGAAACAAAACCTCCCTTTCTTAGGCCTAAGAAAGGGAGGTTGATAATTTTTATGTTATTTTACTATGTTATAACGGGGACAAGTTGAGGGCTGCGAACCTGAGCAGGTCAGGTTTCTTGCCTTTCAGGGATTTTGAATAGGCGCTCCGCCGTGGTTGATATACTCTTTCGGCATTGCCTTGCGAAAAATTTCTATGTAATTGCCCGGAGCGTTTTCAACCCCCAACGTCTTGCCGATTTCCTTGTATTGGCGCATAATTTCGTGTTTGGCGAGTGGGTGGGTGAATTCTCTGGTAACCTTATTCGCTAATATGACAAGAATGTGTATATGTGCTTCTATTTGTTCGATTTCGTTTTTTAATTTGCCTTCTCGTCCCGCTGCGCTGGTATATTTCTCCGTCATTTCCTTGTATTTCTTTTTCAGCTCTTCAATCTCCCTGTTGAGTTTTGCGGCATCACAGCTTGGAGCTACACTGCTTTCGCCACACCAGCGCGTCTGATTTTCCTCCACAATTGCGGAAAGTTGTGTGGCATCGCAACAATATTCGGGCGATCCGAGAGCAAAAAACTTATTGAACCCAAAGAGCATGGGAGAAAGAAAGTTGGAAACTTCACGGCAATCCACGCCGAGTTTTCCTCCCGCCGGGATTGCTTCATGACTTTTGAACACCCGGATACGATAATGGCGAAGCGCTTCCAACTGTTCATGGTTCGTGGAAGCATGCAGCATGAGCATGGCTTCACTCAGACGGATTGCGCGATCAACGTGATGTTTGCGCCATGTTCCCACATAAAGCGCACAAAAGGCGCAGATGCTCCAAACAGCGGCCCCGCCGATCACGACGCACCAGAGCAGTATCAGCGCTACTCCTGCAAGTGAAACGCCTTGCGTAATTTTAATAACGGTAAACATGGTTGTCAGCCATGCCATGAGAAAGGCAAGGCCACAGCCCAGAACAGCAATCAGCAGAAATTTGATAATCGAACCGTTGGGAACAAACTTCATGGGAGAATCTCCCATTGTCCGCCCTTGCTGGGACCGATGCGGCGCAAGATGCCCTTTTTCTTGAGCATGGTTGTTCTGTAAAGAATCGTGCGTCGGCTCACGTTTAGAACAGTAGCGAGTTCGGTTGTGGTTATGCGCGGATTGGCGGAGATGTGCTCAAGGAGCGCAAAAAGTTCTGGTGCAATTTCCGGTGCAATATCGCGCAGAGTTGCATCAGAAAGCCCTTGTTTCTGGTGCAAATTTTGTGTTTTTGATGCAAGTTCTGGTGCAAGTACCCCAGTGTTTTCCGCAGGCCGGTGGGTTCTGCGTACAATGGCCTTGAACAGCGAACTCTCCCGATCGTCTTCAAAATCAATATCCGGCCATGCCTTAAGAGCGCGCAGAATGCCGGAGCCGATGCCGTGGTAGGGCAAAAGCCCCTTGGCGGCGTAAGAAATCAGGATGGGGTTGCGGATATTGGAATTGCCGGCTTTGATATTGGCTATGGTCAGATTGTTCGGCAACGTGCCGGGGCTGATGATTTCCACGCGGTCATCAAAAATGAAAATGCGGATGGGCGCGCTGACAAGATAATCCCTGTGTACAAGGGCGTTGACCAGCAGTTCCTCAAAAACCTGTTCCGGTATTTCCGGCGTACCCGGTGAGTTGACGCCATTCTTGCCCTGTACCTTGTGCAGGTTGCGCATGACAAAAGCCAGGGCGTCCTTGAAAAGTCTGCTCAACGGACCTTCAAAATCTTCGGTGTCATCGTAGCTGTCAGCATGAACGGCAATTCCCGGAAAGCGGACGCCTTTTGCCACGAACTGCGGAAAAATCAGCTCCGGCTGTTCGGCAAAAAGCAGCACTCCGGCCAGATTGAGATTGCCATCGCCAGCGGCGAGGTTCAGATTTTGCAGCAGGCGCAGTTGTTCTGCGTGGGTATCCGGGAAGTCACTGTCATACCGCTTTTTCAAAAAATCCCGGAACAGCAGCTTGTCCAGTTTGTTAATGCCCGCCTTTGTGGGCAATTCATCGGCATGGAATTGGCTGGTATACTGAAAAAGACGGCGCAGTTCCTCTTTAGAATTGATACGTCGCTTGTCCGCCCCGGCTTTCAGCCAGATAACGCCTTTCCTGTCAAAGTAGGGTTTGTCCATTCCTGCAGGAACGGTCAGGGCGATAACCACATTTCCATTTTCAAGAAGAATGTTCTGCGTCTGCACCACAAGCGGGCTGCGGACATGCTGGCTGGCGGCGTTGCCGATCAACTGGTTCGCATCATGCAATTCTCGGGATGTTATGCCGGACAGTGTTCCATCATCCTGCACGCCGATAAAAATTACGCCGCCGTTGGCATTGGCGAAGGCGGCCATTTCCGCAGCCAGAGAATCCGCATTGTCGATTCGGGACTTGAACTGGCGTGTGCTGTCCTCGCCTGCGGCGGCCTGTTCCCTGAGCGTTTGAAGTGTGAATGCCATGCCTGCTCCTTACAATACTATCTTTTTCCTCACCATGTGTACACGATAATCGGAACAGCCGCAAAAGCTACCGTTGGCCGGAGAGAATGTCCGCCGCCGCGTTGCTGGCAGCGGCCAAGGTCTCCGGCAGGAATTGGGCATACTTCTTTTTGGTGAAATCCACATTTTTGTGTGTCAGCATTTCCGAGATCATGTCCATGCTGAATTTGCCGCTGTTGGCGAGGCTTACGGCAAAGTGATGCCGCAGCCCGTGGAAGGGCCGGAACTTGGGCGGCAGGCCCGCCGCCTTGCGGAAGCGGTCAACCGCTGTGCAGTCTTTGCGCATCTCGCCGTTTTTGCCGGGGAAAACATAGGGGCTGCCGGGAAAATGTTCGTCACGCCATGCCATTTGTTCTTGTAACAGTTCTTCCACCAGGGAACTCATGCCGATGGAGAGGGTTTTTCTGCCCTTGGGATCGCGCAAACGAATGAGCTTGAGGTCAAAGGCCACGTCCTCATCTTGCAGTTTGAACATCTCCCCGCGCCGCATACCGGTAAAAAAGGCCAGCAGGAGCATATTGCCCACATCGCGGGCTGGCCATGTGCGGGCGCAATCCAGAAAGCGGCGAGTTTCTTCCGGCGTCAGATGCTCAATAACCTCATTGTCCTTAACGGGCATTTCGATCTGAAAGGCAAGATTGGGGCAGCGGTTGGTCTTGACGCCAAAATTGATGATGCGCCGCAGAAGCTCAAGAGTATTCCAGAGAGTGGCCGGTTTGCGTTCGCTCAGGGATTTGCGCAGCTCCTCCACCATCTGGGGCGTGATTTCCGAGACGCTTCGCTTGCCGAACAGCGGTTTGAGGTGTTTGAGGTAACGGTTGCGATCCGTGGTCAACCCTTTGAGGGTCAGCCCCTTGATGTCAAAATATGCATCCGCAATTTCGGCAAAGGGCTTGTCTTTCTCCGCCTGTTCGCGGCGGAGTTCTTTGGCGGTTTTGACTTCTTCGCCATGTCTGATGGCCTTTATCCGATCAGCGCGAATTTCCGCCGCCACGTCCGGCCCGTATCCTTCGGAAATTTTGCCTACCTTTTCCCAGATGAGGCGGCGGCCGGATTTAAACGTGATGTAGAAACACAGGTCAGGCGCGCCATTATACATTTCTGACGTTTCGTACACATAAACGCCAGCCCATTTTTTTGGGTGGTATCGCCGTTTTTGGGTAGCCATGAACTGCCTTGGGTTGTGGTTCATACGCGGGAGCAGGTTTTAACCGGCAAAATTTTTCTAACCTATTTCTAACCACACCGTCAATTTCTAACCATTCAGGTCAATGCGCGGCAAAGTCTTATTTTTGATAACTTATTGAAAATAAAAATAAATCAAAGTCTATCCAGCTGTGTCTAACTCTTTCAAGTTCTGTCAAAAAGGGTTCATAACCCGAAGGTCGTAGGTTCAAATCCTGCCCCCGCAACCAGAAAGATCAAAGGCTTCCGATTTTCGTCGGAAGCCTTTTTTCGTAAGCGGGATCTTTTTCCCCACTACTGTTCCTGTCCCCAATCCCCATGTCTGTCAGGGCTCCGCGCCTCTACAAGGCTGCGCAGAAATCCCCGTACGCTCTTTGCGGAAGGCACCCGCCCTGCGCCGCTGTCCCACCCTTTTTTGCCGGTGGCGCGCTCCGGCAAGCCTTGTTACCGCAGGAAGATACCGGCCCGGACGACCGGACGGTCTCGTCACGAACGACAGCGTTGACGAAAATACCCTGCCTGCAAAAGAAGGAACCGCCGGACGATCGTCCCGCATGGCGTGCCGCTCCTTCTCTTTTGCCGCCTTCTACTCCTGGTCGAACAGGTCCTCGACACGTTGCAGGGTAATGCCCAGCTCGGAGGCCGCCGCGAACGCTTCCGATACCTTGTCGCTCGGTACGACCATGAAGACATATTCATCGCCGCCCGTATCCCACAGCAGGATCGTCAGGCCATAGCGGTCATGCAAGACGGGGCTGCAAGCGCGGAGCACCTCCTCGGGGTACGCGTCTTCATCATCGCAGGGGGGCAGGTGTTCCTTTGCCCCCGGCGGCAAGAGGCAGCACAGGGAGGCGAAAACTTCTTCCGGCGCTTCCTTCCAGTCTACCCAATCCAGGCGTTTCCGGTCCCGCAGGGCCAATCGCATCAACGTAACATGCCAGCCGGTGTAGGCTTCTTCCATATCGAATTCTTCACAGAGCGCGGCGCACTGTTCCGGTGTCGTGGCGGCGGCGTGGATCTTGCCCGCCAGCGCTTCGGCATCGGCAACGCCGAGCAGGGTAAGGAACGTGAGCAGGGCCGGGCGCGATATGGGCACAGGCGCCGGTATCCTGGGCTTATTCGCATCCAAGAGCATCGCCAGCGTGCGCTCCATTTTGGCTATGACGGCAGGATCAGTGACTTCGGTATCCCGTCCCACCGTCTCATACCACGGACAGTCCCAGCGCACATAGCGCAGTTCCACGGCATCACCGCAAAGCACCACGAAGTAATAATCGACGGCCCAGCCGGCGTTGACGACTTCCCCCATGCAGATGCTTTTGGGGATGTAGAACGTCCCTTTCTCACACACATATTCGGAATCCGTGTCTTCCCCCATATCAATATCGCATTTGGGAAAGGCGTTGACAGCGCGCAACGTTTCTGCGGAGGGGATGGTGCGCATTCTTTTTCCCTGAAAAAATGCGAACAGATCTGTGTTTATCATGTCACTGTGATAGGGCCTGCCGCGCAGCCCCCTGGTGGCATAATAGATGTGCATGGCTCCCTCCTTGATGAACGTTGTATCCGTGAAAAATGGCGAGCCTGAAAGACAGACAGCAAAAGACTGTTACCGCATCCGGGAAACCGGCCTTTCATCCTCCGGGATGCTTCCCCGCCAGGACGATGCGCTCATGGAAGTGTCACGCGCCCATGCCCGTGCTGCCGACTTCTTCCCTGTCGTCACCCTTCAGGGAAAGCATAGCCGGGAATACCGATTCTATCAAAAATGTCGGGCATCCGTGGGCTGGCGGCATGTACGGCCAGCCTGTTTTGCGGTGCCTGCCGGATACTGTCAAAAAAGGATTTCGCCCCACTCCCTCCAGGCTCACGGCCGAAGGCCACGGGTTCAAATCCTGTCCCGCAGCCAGAAAGGAAAAGCCCTTACGATGGATGTCGTAAGGGCTTTTTTGTACTCTCCTCTTTTCCGTCCTGCGGCAAAGCCCTGTGCTCTGCCACAGCCTTCAGGCTCCCGCCCCAAGCACTACCGCAGCTTCAGCACGAAGCGCGTCCGGGTATCGCTCGCTGCGTCCTTTTTATAGTCAAGGACGGCCCCGATGGGCAGATCCTTCTCGAAACCGAAACGTTCCTTTAATTCCCTGACGCTGCGGGAAGCGATGGCGGAGAACGCCGCCCGCGTCATCTTCCGGTCAGCCGCGACGAAGACGATGTCGATGCCCTTGGCATAGGCGGAGACATCCACGGACGTGATCCCCTTGTCGGCATACCGGGCCAGCAGCTCTTCCTCAAAAGCGGTGAAACGATCACTGTCGTCCACAAACACTTCGGAATCACTGTTCTCCGTAGCGGTAGCCGCCTGCGACTCCGCGGACAGGGCGATGCCGGGCAAGGCAGTGGAAAGGGCGCACGCGACCAAGAGCAGGAAAAAGAATTTCTTCATGGCACCTCCGGCCAGACAAAAGGGGAATGGGGCTACAGGATATCGCCGCGAATCGCGGCACCAAGGGCCTTGATGCGGATGCGGGACCTCTTTGGCCTGCCCCGACCGGGTCACCGGCGCAACATGTCCGCCGTCCGCAACAAGGATCGTCACGATGATACAAAGACAAGAAGAGGCGCTTCATATCGCACCGGGCGGCAAGGCCGTATCCTGCGACGGTGCCGGCATCCGGGGCATCTTGCGTGCGCCCGGAACCGGAGCAATGGCCTAAAACGCCTCGTACTCCCCGATGGCGCAACGGTCCTGCAACGCGGGCAGGGTGCGCTCCAGCAGCACGCCGTCGCTGTGGCGGGTGTCGTAGCCGTAGGTGACGCGGATGCCCAGGGTCACGAAGCGCACCGCGCGCTCCAGGGCCACGGGCAGGCTGTCCCCCTGAAGGAACGCCCCCACCAGCACGCTGGAGAAGGTATCGCCCGTGCCGGGATAGAAGGCCGGGATGTAGGGCGACTCCATCTTCCAGAAGCGCCCCTGCTCGCGGTCATAGGCCACGGCCGCACAATGGCCGGGACGGGTCGCCGGGGCGCTGGTGATGACCACCCTGTCCGGCCCCATGGCCGCCAGGCGTCGCAGCTGCTCCTTGAGGCCGTCGGGCGAGATGTCCGGCCGGTAGGGTTCGTCCAGCAAAAAGGCCGCTTCGGTGAGGTTGGGCGTGATGACGTGGGCGTGGCCGATGAGCTGGCGCATGGCCTCCACCATCTCCGGCGTCTGGGTGGGGTCCAGGGTGCCGTTGTCGCCCAGCACGGGGTCCACCAGCGCGAAGCCGCCGGGCTTGAGGAAGTGGCCGATGCAGCGGGCCGCTATCTCCAGCTGGAGCGGATTGCCCAGAAAGCCGGAATAGACGGCGTCGAAGCTCAGGCCCATCCGCTGCCAGTGATCCAGCATGGGCCCCATCTCGGCGGTCAGGTCATGAAAGGTGAAGCCCTCCACGCCGGAGGTCTGGGAAGACAGGACCGCCGTGGGCAGGGGGCAGGTCTGGACGCCCATGCTGGCAAGGATGGGGATGACCACGGTCAGCGAGGCACGCCCGAAACCGGAAAGGTCATGGATGGCGGCCACACGTTGCAGGGGGATCTCGTGCATGGGTACCTCAGCGGGAAGGGGAGGAACAGGAAGTCAAACTCTGCCACCGGAGGGGCCGTCTTGCAAGCCGGACAGCAGGCAACACCTGTAAACACCCCGTTTTAATAAAAAATAAATAGCGTTATTCTACAAGGTGTTACCACTTTCCCCAGCATCCGGCACAGATTTTTCGTCTGTGTTCCAGCCGCCCGGCCCGGCGCTGGAAAGAGGACGGAGCATACCACCGGCAGTGGCCGCGAGGGCAATGGTCACAAAAGGACGCATCAAGACAGGGATGGTTCGGGAGCGGGGAAGGCTCTGCCGGATGGCGGCACTGGAGCCATGCCCGTCATACCGGAGTGCGTTACGGGCATCGGAAGAGACGGCTGCCCCTCCTTTCTTCCGGTATGACGGCGGGCGTGCGGCCGGCGCCTAGATCTTCTCCAGCGCCAGCCGGAAGGCGAAACAGATGAAGATGAGGCCCGTGAGCCGGTGCAGCCAGGCCTGGAAGGACGGCCGGGCGAACAGGCGGCGGATGCGGTGCAGCAGGCTGGCCAGCAGCACGAACCAGCCCAGGCAGAAAAAGGCCATGATGCCGCCCAGCTCCAGGAATTGCGGCCAGAGGGCGGCATGCGGGTCCAAAAACTGCGGCAGCATGGTCAGGAAAAAGACCACGGCCTTGGGGTTGAGGGCATTGGTCAAAAATCCCTGCCGGAAGGCCCGGCGACGCAGGCCGCGGACAGGCTGCACTTCCTCTTCCTGCCCTCCGTGACGCACCACGGCGGCCGTGACCTCACGCCCGGCCCGCAGGGCATGGATGCCCATCCAGAACAGATAGGCGGCCCCGGCATAGCGCAAAAGTGTGAACAGGGTGACGGACTGGGCGATGACCGCACTGATGCCCAGCATGGCGGCCGAGGTGTGGACCATGATGCCCAGCGCCACGCCGCAGGCCGCGGCCTGACCGGAGCTGCGCCCCTCCGTCAGGGACGTGCGGACGATGAGGGCAAAATCCGGGCCGGGCAGCATGACCAGCAGGGCTGCCAGCGGGATGTAGAGGAGCAGGTTTTCCAATGAGACCATGCGTCGTTCCTGTAGGTCGCCCGCGATCACGGGGCGGGAAACAAAGGGAGGAAGGGCCCTTCCCGCAGGGATGCGCCCTTCCTCCCGGATATACGAAGATAGTGCAGTGACGCGGCTGCCTACAGGCAGGCGCCGATGATCTCGCCGAATTCCTGGCAGCCCACCACGCGGGCGCCTTCCACCTGGGCGGCCAGGTCCACGGTGACGGCGCGGCCGGCGATGGCCTTGCTCATGGCGTTGCGGATGCGCTCGGCAGCCGCGGGCACGCCCATCTGTTCCAGCATCAGGGCGCCGCACAGGATCACGCTGCCGGGGTTGGCCTTGTCCTGACCGGCGATGGTGGGAGCGGTGCCGTGGGTGGCCTCATAGAAGGCCAGGGAGTCGGACATGTTGACGCCCGGGGCCAGGCCCAGACCGCCCACCTGCGCGGCCAGGGCATCGGAGATGTAGTCGCCGTTGAGGTTGGGAGTGGCCAGGATCTGGTACTGTTCGGGACGCAGCAGGGCTTCCTGGAACATGGCGTCGGCGATGCGGTCCTTGACCACCAGGCGGCCTTCCACGGGTTCCTTCTCGGTGCAGGTCAGGTCGCCGAATTCCTGGGCGGCCACATCATAGCCCCACTGGCGGAAGCCGCCTTCGGTGAACTTCATGATGTTGCCCTTGTGCACCAGGGTCAGGCTCTTGCTGCCGGTATCCAGGGCAAAGCGCAGGGCGCGGCGCACCAGGCGTTTGGAGCCGAACTCGCTCATGGGCTTGATGCCCACGGCGGCTTCCTCGCGGATCTTGGTCACGCCGAACTCTTCACGCAGGAAGGCGATGAGCTTCTTGGCTTCCGGGGTCTGGGCGGCGTATTCGATGCCCGCGTACACGTCTTCGGTGTTCTCGCGGAAGATGACCATGTTCACGCGCTCGGGATGCTTGACCGGCGTTTCCAGGCCTTCGAAGTGACGCACGGGACGGATGCAGGCGTACAGGTCCAGCGTCTGGCGCAGGGCCACGTTGAGGCTGCGGATGCCGGTACCCACGGGGGTGCCCAGGGGGCCCTTCATGGCGAAATCGGCGGTGCGCAGGGCGTTCATGGTCTCCTCGGGCAGGGGGGAGCCGGTCTCGGCCGTGGCCTTTTCACCGGCCAGCAGTTCCACCCACTCGATGCGCATGTCCGATTCCTTGGCCAGCGCGGCGTCGATGACAGGGCGGGCGGCGCGCCAGATTTCGGGGCCGATGCCGTCGCCTTCGATCCAGTAAACTCGTTTGCTGCTCATTGTCTGCATCCTTTTCTGTATTCCTGATTGCGGCCGCCGGGGGCGGGCCTGTAGGCAAAAAACGGCGCACCGGGGAACCGGCGCGCCGCCATGCGTCTAGTCTTCGGCTGCGCGGGCTTCCTGCTGCAGGGCCTGCGAGCGCTTGAGCAGCTGCTCAAGCTGGATGTCCACACCGATGACGCCCACGATATTGTCGTCATCGTCCGTCACCGGGCAGGACACGGTGATGACCAGCTTGCCCGTGAACTGGGACTGGTACACGTCCATGATGTGCATGTCGCCGGTCTGCATGGGCATCTTGAACCATTCGCGCTGCGAGAAGTCGAAGCCGATGGGCAGGGCCTCGTACTTTTCACGGTAAGCCGGGTCGGTGATGGCCGCGCACTTGAGGCTACCCTGGGTATCCGTGAGGTAGAGGTACTGGATGAAGGGGTACTCGCGCGAGAAGCTGTCCAGACGGGCGCAGGCATGCTTGCCGAAGTCCCGCAGGTCCTCGTTCTGCGCCAGACGGGCGATGAGGTGGGCGGCCAGCTCGTCGGCCAGTTCCTTCATGTGGTCGAACTCGGTCTCGAACAGTTCCGGCATGTAACGCTGCACCAGGGCCGCCATCTCGTCGTGCGAAAGGTGCGTGGTGCGGCCGGTGTCGTAGATGGCCACGATGGCTTCGTAGATCTTGCCCACGGCGGGGTGCTTCTTGCAGATCTGCTTGCCTTCGGGCAGCTTGAGATTGACGTTGATCCAGTAGGCCACCCCGGCACGGCCGGTCTTGTCGGTGATGATGATGGGCACGGGACGGCCCAGCAGATGCTTGGTGTCGAAGATGTTGTAGATCTCTTCGTTCTTGGCCAGACCGTCGGCATGCACACCGGCGCTGGTGGCGTTGAAGTCGCGGCCCACGAAGGGATAGTTGTAGGGGATGTTGTAGTGCAGTTCTTTTTCGAAGAACTCGGCCACCTCGCTCAGGATGGTGGTGTCGGCGGCGGCATCGTCACCGGTGAGCGAGATGTACTCGATGATCAGGGCTTCCAGCGGCGTGTTGCCCGTGCGCTCGCCAAAGCCGAACAGCGTGCTGTTGACCGCGCCGCAGCCGTTGAGCCAGGCCGTGACGCCGTTGACCAGCACCTTGTGGAAGTCGTTGTGGCCGTGCCATTCCAGCCATTCGCCGGGCACACCGGCCTCGTCGGTGAAGGCACGCACGATGCGCTGCACCGAGCGGGGCAGGGCCGCGCCGGGATAGGGCACGCCGTAGCCCATGGTGTCGCACAGGCGGATCTTGACCGGCATGCCGCTCTGCTGGCTCAGCTCCATGAGCTTCTGGGCAAAGGGCAGACAGAAGCCGTAGATGTCGGCGCGGGTCACGTCCTCGAAGTGGCAGCGCGGGATGATGCCCCATTCCAGGGCCTGCCGGGCCAGGTCAAGATACATGTCCATGGCCTGCTGGCGGGTCTTCCCCAGCTTGAGATAGATATGGTAGTCCGACACGCTGGTCAGCATGCCGGTCTCGTCGAACTCCATGTCCCGGGCCAGCTTGAGGTCTTCCTTGTTGGCGCGGATCCAGGAGGTCACGCGCGGGAAGCGGTAGCCGCGCGCCCGGCAGACGTCGATGCACTTGCGGTCCTTGGCCGAGTACAGGAAGAACTCCGACGCCGTGATGAGGCCCGTCTTGCCGCCCATGCGGTGCAGGAAGTCGAACATCTTGGCCACCTGCTTGACCGTATACGGCGGCCGGGCCTGCTGGCCGTCACGGAAGGTGGTGTCCGTGATGCGCATCTGTTCGGCAGGACGCGGGGCAAGGAGCACCTCGTCGAAAGTCGTGCGACAGATGCTGGTGTAAGGAAAAAGCTCGCGGTACAGCTGGGGCTGTTCCCGTTCCTGAAGCGAAAGCGGGCGAACGCTGCCCGTCTGATGGATGATGCTGCTCATGGAACTCCGTCCGGCCTGAAAAGTGACGTACAAGGTAAGAAACACATATCCTGTTAGCGACGGCGCGTCAAAGGGCTGGCGGGACGGCGCTCCGGCCTTCGGACGTGTCGAAGGATGCGCCGCCGGGACTTGCCAGAACAGGCAAAATGACGGATTGTACCGCCTATCGGAGCCCATCCTCCGGTTGAAGGAGCTTTTATGTCGGTTTGTGTGCAGTACCCCTCGGCGGGCTGCATTGTGGAATATCTTGAAGGCAATGCCATCCAGATCGCGCTGGTCACCGAAGAATCTGGCGGCAAACTGCGTCTTTTGCTGCCCAACCGGCGCGAGACGCGTCTCACCACGTCGCGCCTGCTGCCCTGGGCCGGGCCCGCGCTGGGCTCCGTGCCCGGCAAGGACGAGTCCGCCCGCGTGCTGGAGCAGCACCGCGCCCGCCGCGAAGAACTGGCCGCGGCCCTGCCCGTGCTGGAACTGTGGGAAATGAGCCAGGGCGAGGTGCCGGAAGCCTCGGCCCAGTGGTTCGCCGAACTGGCCGGTCAGGCCGGGGACGCCGACACCGTCGCCGCCTGCGGGCGGGCCCTGCTGGCCTGCAAGAGCCACTTCCGCTTCCAGCCTCCCGTCTTCCAGATCTTTTCCGCCGAGATGGTGGAAAAGCGCCTCAAGGAACAGCAGGAACGCGCCGCCCGCGAGGCCCTGGTGCTGGGCGGCAACAGCTTTTTCCGCCTGCTCTGGGACGTGGCCTGCAAAAAACGCGCGCTGCCGCCCCAGCCCGGCGAGGACACCCGGGGCATCTCCGAATGGCCGGCCCCCGAAGTGGCCGAACGTCTGAAGCAGATCCTGTTCGCCCGCATGGCCGACCCCGAGAGCCAGGAATACGACGAACTGTGGCGCATGCTCTCCAAGGGCCTGCCCGACGTGCCGCACCTGCCCGTACAGCTGCTCATGGCCTGGGAACAGGTGCCCGCCCATTACAATTTCTGGTATGACCGCGCGGGCTACGCCCCCGGCGACGACTGGTGGCAGCCTCTGGCCCCGGCCGTGGAGGCCCTGCAGCGGGCTGCCCGTGAGGTGGAGCTGCCCGTCTGCGACCTGCCCTTCATCAGTATCGACAGCGCCACCACCCGCGACGTGGACGACGCGTTCCACATCCTGCCCACGGACGACGGCGGCTTCGACCTGACCCTGGCCCTGGCCTGCCCGGCCGCCTGCTGGCCTTTCGGCGAGGCCCTGGACAAGGCCGTGTTCCGTCGCGGCACCAGCATCTACCTGCCCGAGGGCGACAGCCACATGATGCCCGAAGCCCTGGGCACGGACGCCTTTTCCCTGCTGGCCGGTCAGGATCGCCCGGCCTTCTGTGTGCGGACGCGCATCTCGGCCGCGGGCGAGATCCTTTCCTGCGAGCCCTGGGCCGCACGGGTGCGCCTGGCCGCCAACCTGACCTATGACGACACCCAGGCCGTCCTCGACGCCCTGGCCGCCGGTGAGGCCCCGCAGGCGGACAACCCCGCCGCGCCCTGGGCCACCATGCTGGCCTGCGGCAACGACTTCGCCCGCGTCTGGCAAAAGGCCCGCATCGCGCGCGGGGCCGTCATCATGGACCGGCCCGAACCGTCCATCGTGCTGGAAGGCGAAGGCGCGCAGACGCGCGTGTCCATCGAGCCCGGCCACGAGACCCCGGACTCCCAGCCGCTGGTGGCCGAGATGATGATCCTGGCCAGCGCCGCCGTGGCCCAGTGGGCCGCGGAACGCGAGATCCCCATGCTGCACCGCACCCAGGACGTGGCCCTGCCCAGGGAATACGCCGGCGTCTGGAAGGAGCCCCAGGACATGACGCGCATCATGCGCGCCCTGATCCCCTCCAGCCTCGAAGTGCAGGCCCGGCCGCACGCCGCCCTGGGCCTGGCGCGCTACACGCCCATGACCTCGCCCCTGCGCCGCTATCCCGACCTCATCAACGAGGCCCAGCTGCTGCACTGGCTCACCCACGGCACGCCCCGCTGGGATGGCGAGGCCCTGTCCACCCTGCTGGTCAGCCTCAATGCCGTGCTGGATGCCGCCGGGCAGGTGCAGCGCTTCCGCCCGCGCTACTGGAAGCTGCTCTACTTCCGCCAGCAGGGCGACAAGGTCTGGTGGGACGGCGTGGTCACCGAAGAAAACGACATGTTCGTCAACGTGAGCCTGCCCGCACAGGGCATGTACGTGCGCGGCAAACGCCGCATGTTCGACGAACGTACCTGCCCCGGCATGGCCGTGCAGGTGCGCATCGGCCGCGTGCACCCGCTGTACAACGAGATCCAGATCCTCGAAGCCGTCAGCATGGACGGCTGATGCGGGATCCTGAGGATATGTTTCCGGGGGGAAGGGACCCCCTTTAACCAGCGCCCAAAGGGGGTCCCTTCCCCCCAGGCCCCCCATCCTCCCCCAAATGCGCTTCATCAGGGGAAACGGGCCGTACGGGAACGGGACACTACAGGGATAAACAACGCCATGGCAGCCGCTGTGGCGGGGCAAGGACAGCCCCGGTTCAAGGAGGAGGAATATGACGGCCTTTTTGTGTATCGTTCTGGGTTATGTGCTGGGTTCCGCCCCGTGGGGGCTGGTCATCGCCCGCACCTTCTGCGGCATCGATCCCCGTAACGACGGCAGCCGCAACACCGGCGCCACCAACGTGGCCCGCCTGTGCGGTTTCCGCTGGGGCGTGCTGACCCTGGCCTGTGACCTGGGCAAGGGCGCCCTGCCCGTGGCCCTGGCCCTGTGGCTGGGCCTTTCGCCCCTGCTGGTGACCTGCGTGGCCCTGGCCTGCGTGCTGGGCCATGTGTTCTCCTGCTTCATGGGCTTCCGCGGCGGCAAGGCCGTGGCCACCAGCATCGGCGTGTTCCTGCCGCTGGCCTTCTTCCCCCTGCTCTTCTCCTGCGCGGCCTGCGTGCTGGTCATCTGGCGCAGCGGCTTCGTCTCGCTGGGCTCCCTGACCCTGGTCACGGTGCTGCCCTTTGCCCTGCTGGCCGCAACCAAGTACGCCTGGGTGCCCCTGTCGCTGTGCATCTGGGCCCTGGTGGTCTGGAAGCACAAGGAGAACATCGCCCGTCTGCGTGCCGGTACCGAAAAGAGCTGGCTCAAGAGCCGCCAGAAGTAAGGCGACGCAACACGACAGCAAAAGGCCTCTTTCCCCTGCGGGAAAGAGGCCTTTTTTCATATTTCATTGCACAGGACCTTGCCCCTTCACTCTGTCCGACAGGACACGCCCTGAAAAGAAGAGGCTTCCTCCGGCCGTACACCTGCCCCAAAGGGGAGGGGGAGTTTGAGGGGGGGAACCCCTCTCGCGCGAGTAGCGACCGGATGGCGGCCCGCAGGGCCGTGCCCGTTGCGACGCAGGAAGCTACGGGCATCGACAGCAGAGATGAGGGGGTCCCCCCTCAACAATAAAAAACTTGCGGGATCAACAGCAACGCAAGGAGCCCTTCCCGCAAAACGCTTTCCTTCCTAACGGCCCAACAGCCCCCGGATGGCGCCGCCGGCGTCGCGCACGGCACCGCCGATGCTGTTGCCCGCGCCGCGGGCCGTATCACCGGCCGCGCTGCCCGCCTTCTTGCCGCCTTCCAGCAGATTGCTGCCGAGGCCCTTGACCGCGTCCAGCGCGAACTTGGAATCCAGCGAGAACGAAAGGTTGTCGAAGGGCCCTTCGTAGTTCACGGGGATGTTCAGGCCCAGCGTGGTGATGGTGGCCGTGCCCTTGAGGTGCTGGCGCGGCAGGCTGGCGTGGGCCTGGCCCCTGGCCTGGAGCTTGGGCGAGGTGGCCGTCATGGGCGCCAGGTCGGCTTCGCCCTTGCGCAGCACGAAGGGCACATGCACCTGCTCGAAGGTATCGGAAACAGCGCCCTTGAGGCCGGGCACCGAATGCAGCAGGGAGGTCAGGGCCGGGATATGCATGTTGCGCAGCCGCAGGTCGCCCGAACCGGAAAGGGCGGCCATCATGGCGTCGGCGCCTGTCCCGCTCGTGGTGCAGGAGGCCTTGAGGGCCGCCAGACCTTCCACGGAGCGGGGCTTTTCCAGGGATTCCTGCAGGGGGCCCAGGGCCACTTCGGCCGCATCCAGATCCAGCGCATATTTGCGGTTCCGGAGGTCGGCACGGCCGCCGGCGGACAGGCGGCCGCCGCTTTCCAGCACACCCTGGAAGGAGGTCAGGCGGTAATCGCCCTTGCTGCCGCTCAGGGCCAGGGAGATGTCACGCAGATGCATCTTCTTCCAGCCCAGGGACGACATGGCCAGGCGCATGTTGATGGTGGGCCAGTTGGTGGCGCTTTCCTTGTCCGCGGCCGCCACGGCCTTGCCTTCCTTGCCCTTGGCCGTTCCCGCATCCTTGCCGCTTTCGGGCAGGGGCAGATATTCGTCCAGTTGCAGCTTGCCCAGGCTCAGGGAGCCTTCCATGGCGAGCACGTCCCGGAAGTGCAGGCGCAGTTCCGCCCGCAGGGGCGTGGCATCCAGCTTGCCCTTGCACTGGGAAAGCGCCAGCGTGTCGCCTTCCCAGGTCACGGAGCCCTTGAACAGCAGGGCGTCCTGCGCATGGGGCTTGAGCTGCACGCCCAGGGCCGAGGCCAGCTTGCGCGGCGCGCCTTCCAGCAGGACGGAGCCCGTGAAGGCCGGGCCGTCCAGACCCAGCGTACCGGTGAGGCCCACGCGGCCGTGCGGCACGGAAAGGCTCAGGCGGGACAGATGCAGCTGCCGGGCCGCCGTATCCAGCGAGGCATCGCCCTGCAGCTGTACAGGCCCGAGGCCCGCGGGCAGGAGGCCCCGGCGGGAAGGTGTGATGGTCAGGGAAAGGTTCTGCACACGCGGGGCCATGCCGAAGAGCCCGGCCTGGGCATCCAGGGCCAGGGTCCCGGCCAGCGTACGCCCGGCGGTGAGCAGATCATAGGTGAAATCGCAGCGCAGGACGGCGTCCTGACCGTTGCGCAGGTTCTCTACAGAAAGGTTGATGTCGCGCAGGTCGTAGCGCTCGCTGCCCTTCTCCACATGCAGGCTGCCCTTGCTCAGGGTCAGGCGGCCCAGCTCCAGCGGCAGGAGCACCTCGCTGCCGGGCTTGTTACCGGCGGCATTACCGGAGGCCGCATCCGCAGGCGCGGCGGCCTTGCCTTCCGGCAGCAGCAGACTCAGCGAAGGGCTGTCCAGACGGACTTCGCCGATGACCAGCTCCCCGTGCAGCAGCGGTTCCAGCTCCAGATGGGCCTCGCCGCCCTTGGCCGTGAAGCGCATGCCCTGCCCGTCCTGCACGCCGTCCCAGCTGACGGCGGTGAATTTGGCCCCGGGGGGCAGCAGGGAAAGCTCGGGCGGGCTGGCGAAGCGCACGGGCGTGCCCGTGGCTTTTTCCACCGCGGCCGAGATCTGGCCGCTGATGAACTCGGTATCCAGCTGACTGATCACTATGGCCAGTACCGCCGCCAGTACCAGAACGATACCTCCGATCCAGCAAAGTACGCGCTTCATATCCGCCTCCGATGGCCTGTCTGTCCTGTGGTCGGGCTACAGGACAAGTGTAGGGCATCGCCAGTCCCGAGGCAAGCCGGGCCGCCGCTGCCGCGGGCTCCCTGCCCGGGAAAAAGGATGGGGCCGCAAGGATGGCCTGCCGTTCCTCCGCCCTGCCTTGCGGACGCAAAAAGGGGGAGCCTTGCGGCTCCCCCTTCATATTCGCAAACCGGTCCGTGAGGACTAGTTGTTTTCCTGAGCGGCCTTCAGCAGGTCGCCGAGGCTCTGACCGGCTTCCTGGGGACCAGCGTGGAATTCTTTGGGCTTGCGGCGGTCTTCGTCGTCCTTGATCTGCTTGATGGACAGACCCAGGCGGCGTTCTTCGGCGCTCACGTGGATGACCTTGGCCTGGATTTCCTGACCTTCCTTGTAGAGCTCGGCAGGGCTCTTGATCTTCTTGCTGGAAAGTTCGGAAACGTGCACCAGACCTTCGATGCCTTCTTCCACTTCCACGAACAGACCGAAGTCGGTGATGTTGGTCACCACGCCCTTCACGGTGCAGCCCACGGGGTAGGTGCTGGGCACGTGGCCCCACGGATCATCGACCAGCTGCTTGATGCCCAGGGTGAACTTTTCGTTTTCCTGGTCAACGGTCAGCACCTTGGCCTGCACGGTGTCGCCCACCTTGTAGATCTCGTTGGGATGACGCACCTTCTTGGTCCAGCTGATGTCGGACACGTGGATGAGGCCGTCGATGCCGTCTTCGATACCGATGAACATACCGAATTCGGTGATGTTCTTGATGACGCCTTCGAGGATGGTGCCTTCAGGATACTTTTCGGCCACCAGTTCCCAGGGATTGGGACGGACCTGCTTCATGCCCAGGCTGATGCGCTTCTTCTCGCCGTCCACACCCAGGATGACGACTTCGACTTCGTCACCGGTGTGCACCATCTGGGAAGGATGACGCAGCTTGCGGGTCCAGGACATTTCGGAGATGTGCACCAGGCCTTCCACGCCGGGTTCCAGTTCCACGAACGCACCGTAGTCCACCAGGTTGGTGACCTTGCCGGTGCACTTGGCACCTTCGGGGAAGCGGGCGGAGATGTCCTGCCACGGATCGGGCACCAGCTGCTTGAGGCCCAGGGAGACCTTGTTGTTCTCGCGGTCGAAGGAGAGCACCTTCAGGGTCAGGTCCTGACCCATGGTGATCATTTCCTTGGGATGACGGATGCGCTTCCAGCTCATGTCGGTGATGTGCAGCAGGCCGTCCAGACCGCCCAGGTCCACGAACACGCCGTATTCGGTGATGTTCTTGGCCTTGCCGTGCACGATCTGGCCTTCTTCCAGGGTGCGCAGCAGATCCTGACGCTTGGAATCACGCTCTTCTTCCAGCAGCACGCGGCGGGAAACGATCACGTTGCTGCGGCGGCGGTTGATCTTCAGCACGCGGAATTCGAATTCCTGGTTGACCAGAGCGTCCATGTCGGGCACGGGACGCAGGTCCACATGCGAGCCAGGCAGAAAAGCTTCAACCCCGCCGATGTCCACGGTGTAGCCGCCCTTGATGCGACGCACGATGTGGCCCTTGATGACCCGGTTGTTTTCCTGCACGTCTTCGAGCTGGTCAAAGACCTGCATGCGCTTGGCCTTCTCAAAGGACAGCGTGATGGTGCCTTCCATTTCGTTCTTGCGAACGACGTAGACATCCACACGGTCGCCCACGCTGACGGTCATGTTGCCGGCGGCGTCACGGAACTCGCTGGCCGGAATCTGGCCTTCGGACTTGAAGTTCACGTCCACCAGAACATTGTCGTCATCCACGCGAACGATCTCGCCCTTGGTGATAGAGCCTTCTTCGAGGTCGCCGAAGTCGGGATTGAGATAGTTTTCAAGGGCGCTTTCGAAACTCATTTCGTTTTCGTGCCCGGTTTCCTTGTCTGCCATGCTTGACATGCCTCCAAACATAATTTGTCCCCTGTACGGGGGTGAAAGAAAGTAGCAAAAGGAAAGGCAAAGCACAAGGCGAAAATGGCCCGGACACGTGTCAGGGCACGCGGAACGGCCCTTTCCACGCCATGGGCGGCGAACGGAACGTCGTGAAAGGACAGGGAAAAGAGCCCCCATTCCTGACAATGGTTCCTGAAAAGAAAAAGGAAGCTGCGGCACCGCAAGGCTGCCGTCCTGCAGAGCCTGGACGGCAAGGGCTCCGCCTCCCGCCTGCCATGGCTGCATAGGCCCATCGCCGCCCGCCCTTGCGATGACCGGAAAAACGCAAAGCGGGCACACCGTCCGGCGACGGCATGCCCGCATCATGGCGATGGAAAGGATGGTCTAGTCGGCCAGCTTCACGAAGGTCAGCTCGTGCTTGTTGCAGGAAAGATGCAGCAGACGGCCGCCCGGGATGGCCGCGAAGGCCCGCTCCGTCTCGTGGTCGGTCTGGGCCTGGAACTTGAGCGTGCAGACCACGTTGCGGCAGGCATCGGCCGCCAGCCATTCCTGCACGGTCTCCAGCAGGCGGTCGGGGTAGCAGATCATGTCCGAGAACAGCCAGTCCACCTGGCCCACATGGCGCGGCTCAAGGCCGAAGCCGCTGCCCAGGCAGTGGTTGACGCCGGGCATGGCCGCCACCTGGGGCGCCAGCTCGGCCTTGTCCACGCTGAACACGCGGCAGCCCAGCCGCCCCAGCACCCAGGTCCAGCCGCCCGGTGCGGCGCCCAGGTCGATGCACAGTTCCCCCGGCGCGGGCGTGCGCCCGGTCAGGGTGAATACTTCCCACAGCTTGAGGTAGGCGCGTCCCGGCGGGTCCTCGCGGTTCTCCACGAACTGCACTTCCCCGTCGGCAAAGGGCGAGGTGGTGCGCGGCGAGGCCAGCATCAGGTCTTTTTCCCACAGGGTGAAGGCCCCCAGCGGCGCGGACGGGGCGGGCGTGCCGAAGTGCAGGGGCCGTGCCGCCACATAGGGCAGCTGCTCCTGCATAAGGCGCAGACGCCGCACATGTCCGCCAAGGGTGGGGATGTGCGCCCGCCAGTTGCGTTGCAGGGCCGAGAGCTGCCGTGCCCCGCTGCCGATGGAGGTAATGGGGATCCAGCGCGGTTCCGTCCAGACGTTCTGGGCCCAGGCCGCGGGCTCCGTGCCCCGGGCCAGCACCAGACGCCCACGCACGGTGATGACGCGGTCCCCCAGCTCTTCCAGCAGGGGCTGCATGTAGTCACGCGCCGCCACCTGCACGCTGAAATCTTCTTTGGGCAGGGCCGAACGGGGCAGGTCGGGCCAGCGACGGGCCAGGAGCACCTGCTCCTGCTGCCGGGCCTCGCGCCGCTGTTCCCGGCGCTCCTGCCGCCAGCGGGGCAGGGCATGGGTCTCCCCGGCGGCATGTTCCGGCTGTTCCGCCTTCTTGCCCCGGCCCGTTTTGGCCCGGGCGGGAGCCTGCGCTGCCGGCTCCCCGGAAACACGACGCCCGGAACGGCGGGACGGGCCTTGCCTGTCCGCGCCCTGCTCCGGGCTGGCCTTGCCCCCGCTGCGACGGCGGGGCGCTGAACGTTTTTTCTCTTCCCTGTCGGCTTCCTGCGGGGCCTGCTCCTCATGGAGGGCGCCACGACGGGGCGCGGGAAATGATCGACTGTGCGTACTCATGTGATCAGCATAGCCCAAAGCCCGGACAAGGCCAAGCGTCCGCCAGCCTCCTCCGGCGACGGGGATGGCGCGAGCGGCGAAAAAAAGCAGGGCCGTCCTCCCCTCGCGGACCAGCGACGCCCGTGCCGCAACGGCCGGACAAAAGGAGCCTTCCCCCGCATCTCCCGGACAGCGCAGGCTTTTACTTTTCCGCCCGGCTTGACTTTTGTGCCCCAAACCGTTTCTGATGGCGCATCCATGCGGGGAATTCCGTGCAAATCGGAAACAGTCGCGCTGCGGTAAGAGGGTACGGAGCTTCTTTGGCGACACGCCACGACAGCCAGCCGTCACGGTGAAGGCGAAGCAAAGGCCCGGAGGCATGCCTCCCCATTCCCTCAAGTCCGAATACCCGCTCCATCCCTAACCTTTCAACGCGTCATTGAGGAGGTTCCATGCGTCGCATCCCCACAACATCCCTGCGCTCCACGCTGCTGGCCCTGCTGCTCACCCTCTGCCTGGCCCTGCCTGCCCTGGCGGCCCAGAAGGAAGGGCTGCTGCTGGTGGCCTTCGGCACCAGCGTGCCCGAGGCCCAGCCCGCCCTGACCGCCATCGACAAGGAATTCAAGGCCGCCTTCCCCCACAGCCCCGTGATCTGGGCCTATACCTCCAGCATCATCCGGGCCAAGCTGGAAAAGAAGGGCGTGCACATCGGTGACGTGGCCGCCGGTCTGGAAGAGCTGGCCCGGCAAAAGGTGGACGTGGTGCGCGTCCAGTCCCTGCATGTGGTGGCCGGGGAGGAATTCAGCGAGATGGAGCGCCTGCTCGTCAGCTGGCTGGTCCGCCATCCCGACAGTTTCAAGGCCGTCTATCTGGGCCGCCCGCTGCTGGAATCCCGGCAGGATGCCGAAGATGTCTGCCGCGCCGTCCTCGGCGCCACCGAAGGCAAGCGCAAGTCCGGCGAGCTGCTGGCCCTCATGGGCCACGGCCAGAGCCACGGCCGGGGCGACATGATCATCGAAGGCATGCGCGCCACCCTGGCCGATGCCGACAACCTGGCCGTGCTGGCCACGGTGGAAGGCTCGCGCGGTTTCGACCAGGTGCTTGCCGCCATCAAGACCAGCCGCGCGTCCGTCATCTGGCTCCAGCCCTTCATGGTGGTGGCCGGGGACCACGCCCGCAACGACCTGGCCGGTGACGAGCCCGATTCCTGGGCCTCGCAGATCCGCGCCCTGGGCCTCACCCCCCGCCCCGTACTCACCGGTCTGGGCGAGCTGCCCGGCGTGCGCGCCGTCTTCGTGCGCCATGCCCGCGACAGCCAAGACGATCTGCTGAAGCAGTAAGACAAGATGCTGCCAAGGGGAGACGGGGCCCCTTTTGGAAAAGGGTCCCCCTTCTCCCCTTGGAACCCCTCTTCCCCCCTAAAACTCTTTCTCCGGTCCGGCCGGATGGTCCCCGTCGCTGTCTGAGAGGGCAGGCCATCCGGCACAGGACAGGCAGCCCGCAGCCCCGCCAGCCAGACGGTCGCAGACGCGAGGATCATAATTCAGCCAGCAAAAAAGGACGCCACACGTGGCGTCCTTTTCTATTGACTTTTTGGGGTGGCCCAAACTGTGCGACCGTTTATCGAAGTTCCTGGCCGTTCCCTTCCCATGAAAAAACAATCATATCTCCCCGGCCCGCTTACTGTCCCTTCTTCCGCGCGCCCCGGGGACGGACGCACGAAGAGAGCCCGCCGTGGTCAGGCGGACCGTCACTGATCAGGACAAAAGTTTTTGGGAGGGATGGGGGGAGCTTGAGGGGGGAAGGGGCGACCTTTTTTCAAAAAGGGCCCCCTTCCCCCCTCAAAAAACAACCACCGCCTAGCGCAGGTCGGTGACGCGCTTGGACTTGCTGAAGGTACGGGGCAGGCTGGCGTGGTCGGCGAGCTTCACGGCCACGCGGGCCAGCAGGGACTTGTGCAGACGCTGTTCCAGCGCGGCCACCAGCTGGGCATCGCCGCCGGAGGTGGCGCCCTGGGCGCGTTCCACGGTCAGGGTCATGTGGTCCAGCGAGCGATCGTCGCGGGTCAGTTCCACATGATATTCGCCGCCCAGTTCGGGGAAGGCGCCGATGACGTCCATGATCTGGCCGGGGTAGATGTTGACGCCGCGGTAGATGATCATGTCGTCGGAGCGGCCGAGGATGCGGTCATGGCGGGGCATGCTGAGGCCGCAGGGGCAGTCGCCGGGCAGCAGGCGGGAAAGGTCGTGGGTGCGGTAGCGCAGCAGGGGCACGGCCTCCTTGCGCAGGCTGGTGACCACCATCTCGCCCACTTCGCCTTCGGGCACGGGCTGCAGGGTCTCGGGATCGAGGATCTCGATGATGAACATGTCGGCCCAGTAGTGCAGGCCGTTGTGCTCGTCGCAGTCGATGGCCGTACCGGGGCCGTACATCTCGGTCATGCCCGCGATATCATAGCTGCTTTCCAGCCCCAGCTTGCTCTCGATGGCCAGACGCATCTTTTCGCTGCGGATCTCCGAGCCGCAGATGACCTTGCGCAGCTTGAGCTTGTCGCGGATACCGGCGCGCTCCACTTCTTCGGCCAGCAGCAGGGCCATGGAGGCCGTGGCGCCGAAACAGGTGGAGCCCATGTCGCGCAGGAGCTGCAGATGCATCTCCAGGTTGCCGGGGCCCACGGGGATGGTGAGCATGCCGAAGCGCTCGCTGCCCAGCTGGAAGCCCGCACCGGCCGTCCACAGGCCGTACCCCACGGCCACCTGCATGCGGTCCATGGGGGTCAGGCCCGCCATCTCGTAGCAACGGGCCATCTGCAAGGTAAAATTATTCACGTCATTGGCCGTGTAGGCCAGGATCTTGCGCTTGCCCGTGGTGCCGCTGGAGGCATGGATGCGCACCACTTCCTCTTCGGGCACGCAGAGCAGGGGCAGGGGATAGCCTTCGCGTAGGTCTTCCACGTCCACGGTGGGCAGACGGCGCAGATCGTCCAGCGAGGTGATGTCGTCAGGCGTGACGCCACAGGCTTCCAGACGTTTGCGGTACTGGGGGGACTTGAAAGCCTGGCGCACGGTGAAGCGCAGGCCTTCCAGCTGCTGGCGGGCGATCTCTTCGGGAGAAAGCCGGGGGATGAAACGGTGAGTCATGGAACTGTCTCCTTGAGATCATGGACCGTGGCAACAGGGGCCACAGGGGGCCGCCGGGACACATCGCCGCAAGGCGGTATCCGCCTGTGCCGGAGCGGCAAACGGCGCATCCCTTTCCGGCCGGGAACGGCCGATGCGCCCGCCACAGTTTGCCGCCCGTCATTGTGCGCGTTTTTGTCCCAATGGGCAACAGGGAGAGAACAGGCGTGGGGAAGAGGCGCTCACGCGCTGTGGGGTGCCCCTATGAAAATGGCCCCGCGCCCCTCCGCATCACATTCCCCAACAGGAGGACATCACAGTCCGGCGGGACGGGGCGCCACGGGCAGCAGGCCTTCCAGCTCGATACCGGCAGGGCTCACCGAGGCGCGGTAGGGATAGATCTCCACCCCGGCATCCATCGCCTCATAGAACAGGGCCGCATAGGCGGGGTCCACCACGTCCGCCGGGCCGAAACAATGGCCGTCCGGGCGCTGCACCAGATAGAACATGGCCGCGCGTTCGCCGCAGCGCACGATGTCCATGAGCTCGCGCAGATGCTTCTGGCCGCGCTCCGTGGCCGCATCGGGAAAGCAGGCCACGCCGTCTTCCACCATGGTCACGTTCTTGCATTCCACCCACAGCGGCGGCAGATCCGGCCCGGTGAGGCAGGCATCCAGGCGGCTCTCGCCGCGTTTGGCCTCCCGGCGGCATTGCGTGTATCCGGCGGCAAAAGCCAGCCGCCCGGCATGAAATGCAACCTCTATCATGCGGTTGGGCACGCTGGTATTGACGCCCACCCAAAAGCCACGGCCCAGGGCGGAGCCATCCGCGCCTGCCTCCCCGCCGGGCAGAGACGGCACGGCCCGCTCGGCCAGCCAGACGGCCTCCTGCGTGTAGGGCAGCTTGCGCGCCGGATTGGCCGCGGGCGAGGCCAGCAGCGGGGCCCCGGCCAGGGTCAGGCCCAGCATGCTGCCGGAATTGTTGCTGTGGACCCAGACGTTCTGCCCGTCCAGCAGCATCTCCACACTGAAGCGCTTGTAACGCCTGATGAAACGCCCCACCACACAGCCTTGGGGAAGGGGCAGCAACGGTGTTTTTTCCATGGATCATCCTTAAAAGGGACACAGGGCCGCGGGGAGGGGCCCTCGTTTACAGTCAGATATGAACCTGATACGCTATTGCGCCGTGACCGGAGCGGGCGCGCCGCAGTCCGGCCACTCCTATTCCAGGCAAGGAGCACCCTATGCAGATTTCCGAACGTGTGCGCACCATGAAGCCCTCGCTGACCCTCAGCGTCAACACCCGCGCCATGGAGTTGCGGGCCCAGGGCATACAAGTCACCAGCCTGGCCGTGGGCGAGCCGGACTTCCCCACCCCCAAGCATATCTGTGAGGCCGCCAAGGCCGCCATCGACGCCAATTTCTGCCGCTACACGGCCGTGCCCGGCATCCCGGAGCTGCGGGCCGCGGTGGGCGGTTACTTCAAAAAATTCTACGGCGAGGACATCGCCCCCGAATGCACCATCGTTTCCGCCGGCGGCAAGCATGCCCTGTACAACTTCATGCAGGCCTCCATCAACCCCGGTGACGAAGTGCTGCTGCCCGCCCCCTACTGGGTCAGCTATCCCTACACCATCCAGCTGGCCGGCGGCGTGCCCGTCATCGTGCAGGCCTCGCTGGAACAGGGCTTCAAGGTCACGCCCGAGATGCTGGATGCCAAGTGCACCGACAAGACCAAGCTGCTGGTGCTCAACACGCCCAGCAACCCCACTGGTGCCGTCTACAATGCCGAAGAACTGGCCGCCATCCTGGACTGGGCCGACAGCCGCGACGTCTACGTGCTGACCGACGAGATCTATGACCAGCTGGTCTTCGCTCCGGCCAAGATGGCCAGCGCCGTGCACCACTTTGCCAAGAATCCCGAAAAGGTGGCCATCCTCAACGGCGTTTCCAAGAGCTTTGCCATGACCGGCTGGCGCGTGGGCTATGTGGTGGCCCACCCCGAGATCATCAAAAAGATGTCCAGCATGCAGGGCCACTGCACGTCCAACATCTGCTCCATCTCGCAAAAGGCCGCCCTGGCCGGCCTTACCGGTCCCCTGGATTTCCTGGGCGAGATGCGTAACGCCTTCCAGCGTCGCCGCGACCTGGCCATGGACATCATCAACGGCTGGGACTTCGCCTCCTGCCCCTGTCCGGACGGCGCCTTCTACCTGTTCGTGGATGTGCGCAAGTGCTTCGGCGGCACGGTCAAGAACTCCACCGAGCTCTGCACCTGGCTGCTGGACAAGGCCCGCGTGGCCGTGGTGCCCGGCGCCGCCTTCGGTGACGACAACTGCATCCGCTTCTCCTACGCCGTCAGCGACGACACCCTGCGCGACGCCCTGCAGCGCATCGGCGACGCCCTGTCCCAGCTGCGGTAGAGGATGTTTCTTGAGGGGAGGGGGAACCCCTTCCCTCAAACTCCCCTTCCCCAGCGCGCTTTAGTTGAAGGAGGTCTGCCCTCCCGGCAAAAAGCGCTCCGATGAATGCCCGGCTGACCCGCCAAGCGGGAGCAGCCATCCCTCAATGGAGGGGCTCCTGCAGGAGCTCCTCCGTTTTCATTTTTCATACCGGCCAGACTCTTTTGCCCTTCCTGCCGGGGGACCGGCAGCGGGGCACGGCCATCATGCCACGCCGGCCGCCATCCACCCGGATAAAATGCGTTTGGGGTGGGGTGGGGGCCCGGGGGAGGGGAGGCCCTTTTCGCATGGGCAAAAGGGCCTCCCCTCCCCCGGAAAAACGCCGCCCGCGCCTCCCCCGTCCCTGCCTGCCCTCTCGACAAGTCACGGGAGAGGATGGTAAAAAACTCCTTTCCTCATCCTGTCCCTGCAAGGAGATTATCCCGTGTGCCAGAGTGATTTTCCCGCCTATCGCGGTCAGATGGAATATGTGTGCCTGCACTGCGGCCAGCGTTACCCCGGTGACAGCCTGCTCTACACCTGCCCGTCCTGCGGCGGCGTGTTCCTGCTGGAAAACACCAAGTTCGACGAACTGAAACAGCGCAGCGGCGCGGAATGGCGCGAGATCTTCGACCGCCGTGCCTCCACCCGCAGTACGGCTCTGCGCGGCATCTTCCGTTATTATGAACTGCTGGCGCCCCTGCTGGACGAGGAAGACATCGTCTACCTGGGCGAAGGCCTGACCCCCATCGTGGAAGCCGCTCCGGCCCTGCGCGACCGTGTGGGCGTGCCCTTTGCCTACAAGAACGACGGCCAGAACCCCAGCGCCTCCTTCAAGGACCGCGGCATGGCCTGTGCGTTCAGCTATCTGAAATGGCTCTGCCGCCGCCACCAGTGGGACGAGGTGCTGACCGTCTGCGCCTCCACCGGTGATACCTCCGCCGCCGCGGCCCTGTACGCCTCCTATGTGGGCGCGCCCCTCAAGAGCGTGGTGCTGCTGCCCCACGGCAAGGTGACCCCGCAGCAGCTCTCCCAGCCCCTGGGCAGCGGTGCCACGGTGCTGGAACTGCCCGGCGTGTTCGACGACTGCATGAAGGTGGTGGAGCATCTGGCCGAGAATTACCGCGTGGCCCTGCTCAACTCCAAGAACAGCTGGCGCATCCTGGGCCAGGAATCCTACGCCTATGAAGTGGCCCAGTGGTACGGCTGGGACGTGTCCGGCCTGTGCATCTTCGTGCCCATCGGCAACGCGGGCAACATCACGGCCGTCATGTCCGGCTTCCTCAAGATGCTGGAACTGGGCATCATCACCAGCCTGCCGCGCGTCTTCGGCGTGCAGAGCGAACACGCCGACCCCGTGTACCGCTACTATGCCGCGCCCAAGGACGCCCGCGTGTGGCAGCCCGTGACCGTCACCCCCAGCGTGGCCCAGGCCGCCATGATCGGCAACCCGGTCTCCTTCCCGCGTGTGCAGCGCCTGGCCGAAAAGTTCATCGAAAAGGGCGGCGAAAAGGCCTTCCAGGTGGTGCAGGTGACCGAACAGCAGATCATGGACGCCATGATCGTGGCCAACCGTCACGGCCACATCGCCTGCACCCAGGGCGGCGAATGCCTGGCCGGTCTGGTCAACGCCCGTGCGCTGGGCCTGGTGGGCGATGACGAGCACGCCGTGCTGGACGCCACGGCCCACGCCCTCAAGTTCTCCGGCTTCCAGGACATGTACTTCAACGACAGCTTCCCCGAAGCCTACGGCGTCAAGCCCCAGGCCGGGCTTTCCAACAAGCCCGAACTGCTGCTGCCCGAAAGCGCCCGCGAAGGCAAGGACGTGGCCACCTTCGCCCGCATGGGCGCCGATGCCGTGGTGGCCCGCCTGGGCCTGAGCCGCAAGTAGCCTCCGGCTCCTCCGCAAAACGTCAAAAGCCCCTTTCCCGACGGGAAAGGGGCTTTTTTCATGGCAGACAGATGTGCGCTATTTGGCGGTCTTGGACTCCGGCTCGGCCATGGCTTCGGGCCAGCGCTCGGCGGCCATCTCGCGCAGCTTGAACTTCTGGATCTTGCCGCTGGCGGTCAGGGGGAAGCCGTCCACCACGGCGATGTAGCGCGGGATCTTGTACCAGGCGATCTTGCCGCGGCAGAAGGCGCGCACGTCTTCGGGCGCCACGGGCACGTCGGGCCGGGCGATGATGAAGGCGCCCACTTCCTCGCCATATTTGCGGCTGGGCACGGCCACCACCTGGATGTCCAGCACGCCGGGCATGCCCATGAGGAATTCCTCGATCTCGCGCGGGTAGACGTTCTCGCCGCCGCGGATGATCATGTCCTTGATGCGGCCGGTGACGCGCACGTAGCCGTCCTCATCCATGGTGCCCAGGTCGCCGGAATGCAGCCAGCCGTCAGGGCTGATGGTGCGGGCCGTCTCTTCGGGCATGTTGTAGTAGCCCTTCATGACGTTGTAGCCGCGGCACAGGATCTCGCCCACTTCGCCGCGCGGCAGTTCCTCGCAGGTCTCGGGGTCGCCGATGCGCACCTCGATGCCGGGCATGGCGCAGCCCACGGTCTCGCAGCGCAGGTGCAGGGGGTCGTCGGGGTCGGACTGGGTCATCACCGGCGAGCCCTCGGTCAGGCCGTAACAGATGGTGATGTCCTTCATGTACATGTCTTCCACCACGCGCCGCATGAGCGGCTCGGGGCAGACGGAACCGGCCATGATGCCCGTGCGCAGGCTGGAGACGTCGAAGCGCTTGAACATCTTGTGTTCCAGTTCGGCCAGGAACATGGTGGGCACGCCGTACAGGGCCGTGCAGCGCTCGCTGTCCACGGCGGCCAGCACATGCAGGGGGTTGTAGGCTTCGAGGATGACCATGCAGGCCCCGTGGTTGACGCAGGCCGAGACCCCCAGCACGCAGCCGAAGCAGTGGAAGAGCGGCACGGGCAGGCAGACGCGGTCCTCGTCGGTGAAGCGCTGGTTGCGGCCGATCCAGTAGCCGTTGAGGCCCACGCCCACATGGGTCAGCATGACGCCCTTGGGGAAGCCCGTGGTGCCGGAGGTATACTGCATGTTGATGGCGTCCCAGGGGTCCAGGCTGTCCTGCCGGGCCTGATACTCGGCATCATCGGTCATGACGGACATGGACAGAATCTCGGGCACGGAATACATGCCGCGATGCTTCTCCGCGCCCAGGAAACAGACGCGCCGCAGATGCGGCAGGCGCGCGAAGCTGAGCCGGTCGCGGCTCTGGTAGCGCAGCTCGGGGGCCAGAGTGTAGAGCGTGTCGATGTAATCATGGTCGCGCAGGCTGTCCATGATGAAGATGTTCTCGCACTCCGACTGGTTGAGCAGGTATTCGAGCTCGTGTTCGCGATAGTTGGTGTTGACCGTGATCAGGATGGCCCCGATCTTGGCCGTGGCGAACTGCAAGGTCACCCAGTAGGGCACGTTGCTGGCCCAGACGGCCACCTTTTCCCCTTTCTGCACGCCTAGCGCCATGAGTCCTTTGGCGAACAGATCGACGGTATCGGCAAACTCGCGCCAGGTCTGGCGGTAGTTGCGGTCGGCATAGACGATGGCTTCCTTGTCGGGGATGCGGGCCACCGTCTCGTCCAGGATCTGGCCAAGGGTCTTTTCACGCAGTTCGAACAGCGCCTGGCGCTGGCGCACTTTCTCGTCCATGGATCATCCTCATATACCGCGCGGGAGCGCGGGCTGTGTACGCAAAAGGGCAGGGGAACGACGGGAGACTACGGCGTGTAGGTCACAGCCAGCAGCTGGGCCGGGTTGTCGCCGTGCGCGCCCACGTAATGGGGCACGATGGAGTTGTAATAGATGGTCTCGCCGGCCTTCAGGTAATAGGTCTCGCGGCCGTAGACCACCATCAGCTCGCCCTTGAGTACCAGGATGAATTCCTCGCCCTGATGCGAGATGGTCTTCCTTTCGTCGTCCTTGTCGGGATAGATCTCGATGAAAAAAGGCTCCATGTTGCGGTCGCTCTTGCCCTTGCCCAACGCCTGATAGATGTAGCTGGAACGGGGGGTGCGGCCGGTGTGCATGGCGGGGTCCACGCTGCCCAGCTGGTCCATGCGGGAAATGATGGGATCGCGGGTGAACTGGTCGTCCAGGAAGGTGCCCAGACGGACGCCCAGCGAGCGGGCCACCTTCTGCAGGGGGCCGATGGTGGGATATATCTCGTCATTTTCCATGCGTTCCAGAAAATTGACGGTCAGTCCCGTATTCTGTGAGAGGGTCTCAAGATCCACGTTCCTTTCCTCGCGGAACGTGCGGATGCGCTTTCCGACACTGCTTTTTCCGGCCATGTCTGTCTCCTGTTACACTGTGCAGAAAAACCAAGGGTAAAAAGTGTTCTGAAAAATATCATAAAGTCTTATGGCCCCGCAAGGCGGCAGTCCGCGCGTAGCGCAAACGTCGAAAAAACGCTAGGCTCGTCCCATGATACAGCACAAACGTACGGCCTTGCTGGCCGCAGGACAGGTCCAGGGCGTGGGCTTCCGCCCCTTCATCTACAGGCTGGCCGTGGAAGGCGGCCTTTCCGGCAGCGTGGGCAACACTTCGGACGGGGTGCGCATCGAGGTGCAGGGCCCCCCGGAACAGGTGGATGCCTTTGCCGTGCGTCTGCGCCGGGAGCTGCCGCCCCTGGCCCGGCTCACCCGGCTGGAGATCACGGAGCTGCCCCCCGTGGACGGCGAGACGGAATTCGTCATCGTGGCCAGCCACGGCCATGCCGGCCACAGCGTGCTGGTCAGCCCCGATGTGGGCATCTGCGAGGACTGCCTGCGCGACATGCACACGCCCGGCGATCCGCGCTTCGGCTATGCCTTCACCAATTGCACCAACTGCGGGCCGCGCTACACCATCACCCGGTCCATCCCCTACGACCGCGCCACCACCAGCATGGCCTGCTTCCCCTTCTGCCCCCGCTGCGAGGCCGAATACCGCGACCCTCTGGACCGCCGTTTCCATGCCCAGCCCGTGGCCTGCCCGCAATGCGGGCCGCGCCTGTGGCTGGTGGCCAACCCGCTGCTCCCGCCCGGCGGCACCCTGCCCCCGGACAGCGCCCCGGCAAACTGGCCCGGCCCGGAGACCCTGCCGTCGGAAGCGTCCATGCGGGATGCCGTGGCACGGGCGGCCGCCCTGCTGCGGGAGGGCCACCTGCTGGCCCTCAAGGGCCTGGGGGGCTTCCAGCTGGCCTGTGACGCCCGCTCCGCCCGCAGCGTGGCCCTGCTGCGCCTGCGCAAGCGGCGCCCGCACAAGCCGCTGGCCCTGATGGTGCCGGATCTGGCCACGGCACGGGAGCTGTGCGACCTTGCCCCGGAGCACGAGGCCCTGCTGCTTTGCCCGGAAAAGCCCATCGTGCTCTGTCCGGCCCGCAAGGGCTGCCTGCCCCCCGCCATCGCACCGGATACCGCCGGCATCGGCCTCATGCTGCCTTACACGCCCCTGCATGCCGTCCTTTTCGACGAGCTTGTCCGCCTGGCCGCTACGGCCGGAGAGCCCGCGCCCGTGCTGGTCATGACCTCGGCCAATGCCAGCGGCGAGCCCATCTGCCTGGGCAACCGCGAGGCCCTGCGCCGTCTGGCGCATCTGGCCGATGCCTGGCTGCTGCACGACCGTGACATCCTGGTGCGCGTGGACGACAGCGTGGCCGGTGTGCGTCCCCTGCCCGCCGACGGGGAAAAACCCGCCGCGGCGCCCTTTTTCTACCGCCGGGCACGCGGCTATGTGCCCCGCCCGGTGATGCTGCCCGAAGCCTGGGGCACGGATCTGCCCTGCGTGCTGGGCGCGGGCGGCGAGCTCAAGGCCACGCTCTGCCTGACGCGCGGCAACGAGGCCTTCGTCAGCCAGCATGTGGGCGACCTGGAGAACGCCCCCACCTTCGGTTTTTATGAGGAAGTGGCCCGCCACCTGCAGGATCTGCTGGAGGTGCGGCCCGCCGCCGTGGTCTGCGACCTGCACCCGGATTTCCTCTCCACCCGCCATGCCACGGAACTGGCCCGGCGCGAGGGCCTGCCCCTCTGGCATCTGCAGCACCATGCCGCGCACGCGGCCTCCGTGCTCACCGAGCACGGCCACACCGGCCCGGCCCTGGCCCTGACGCTGGACGGCACCGGCCTGGGCACGGACAGGAGCATCTGGGGCGGAGAGCTGCTGTTCATGGAACTGGATGCGCCCCGCTGGCAGCGTCTGGGCCGTCTGGCGCCCTTCCGTCTGCCCGGCGGGGAGGCCGCCATCCGCGAGCCCTGGCGCATCGCCCTGGGCCTGGCCCTGCAGAGCGGTCTGGCCCCCGAAGCCCTGACCGGGATCTGGGCGGACTGCGCTGACGGCGGGGACGATGTCCGCCGTGCGCCGCAGGCCATGGCCGTCACGGCGGTCAGCGAGATGTGGCGCCGGGGCCTCAACTGCCCGCCCACGTCCAGCGCCGGGCGCCTGTTCGATGCCGTATCCGCCGCGCTGGGGCTGTGTACGCACATCACCTATGAAGGACAGGCCGCCATCCGTCTGGAAGACGCCGCCGCCCGCAGCGCCCTGCCGGGACAATGGTGGTGCATGGGGGCGGAAGAGCTGCGGGCCCCGCAGCCGGAGCACGAGCTGCTGCCCGCCCTGCCCCTGACGGAAGAGGACGGCCTTTGGCAACTGGACGGCACGGCCCTGTTCGCCGCCGTGCTGGCCCGGCGCGACCGCCTGCCCGTGGAAGATCTGGCCGCCCGTTTCCACTGGCAGCTGGCGCAGGGCTTCACGGCCCTGGCCGCCAGGGCCGCCGGGACCACGGGCGTGCGCGTAGTGGGCCTTTCCGGCGGCGTCATGCAGAACGCCCTGCTGGCCCGCCTGCTGCCGCTGCTGCTCGCGGCGCACGGCCTCACCCCCTTGTGCCAGCAGGAAGTGCCGCCCGGTGACGGCGGCATCTCTCTGGGTCAGGCCGCCTGGGCACAGGCCTGTTTGCGAGCCAGGATGGCGTCGGAGGTGTGAGGTTGTCCGCTTCAAAAAGCGTAGCAACCAGGTGGTGTGTCAATGCTTGCGGGAACGGCCACCTGTCTTTCGCGTTCCCCCCTTTCGGGAATATTTTTTTCTGTATGAAAGTCTCCACCCAGATGCAGTTCTGCGTCCGACATAAACTGGAACTTGTATTTGTGAAGGATCATTGTTTTTATACTTATCACAAAGATACTCATAAAATTTATTGTACCATCTATCAATATAGTTTACAAAATTACCATTTTTTACAAGTTCAATAAAATATTTTTTTCTAAAAAGTTTATATGAATACTTTTTAACACCATAAAATAAAAGCGATATCAAGCAAGGAAGGAACTCTTCGCATTCTCCGCCTTCTAAGTCTGTCGGAATCCATATTTTCACATCAAAGATAATCGGTACAAAATAGCTTGCAATCCACCGCTCAGGAAAACATTCTTCTGGAGTTTGAATAAAG
>ENA-UEYI01000576-UEYI01000576.1-human-gut-metagenome-genome-assembly--contig:-NODE-576-length-36358-cov-7.978777_pt1 | contig 36358 bp, 29 predicted proteins | sample MGYA00242900_ERZ507916 | MGnify/ENA primary metagenome ERZ507916 (study PRJEB26167, sample SAMN06115521) | human gut metagenome | host: Homo sapiens | place: China:Chongqing | collected 2015-09-02...
ATATCCCGTTTTTAGTCATTTTTCATATTTTTAGTCTCTTCTTTCCCTTTCTTTTTCCTCATATTTTAATTTTAATTACTTAATTTTTATTATTTTTTAACCTAATAATCAAGAAACCTATTGTATTGCCAAATAGTTTCGCTATAATATAGGATAGTTACGCAGAAAGGATCGATTCATATGGAACCAATCACGATCAAGGCACGCCTGAATCAGGCTTATCATTTTTCCGGGGCAGCCGGAAACGGCATCCGCTTTTCCGATCTTTCGGACGGTCCGGCTTTCATTTTCCGTGAGGACACATCGGCTGTACACAACCGTTTTGTCCCTGCAGGAGGGTGCATCAGCTACGCGTCCCCCGTCCGTCTGACGCGGGATGCACTGCCATACCTCCTCTTTCTCTATGTCGAATCCGGAAGCGGCACCTTAACGAATGCCGGCGACGCTGCGCAGGAACCGGAATCCTGTCAGCTTGCGCCGGGGGATCTCATGCTTCTTCCGGATCAGACCGCATACCGGTTTTCCACGACGCATACCCCTTTTTGCTACCACTGTTTTTATCTGTCGACAGAGTATTTTTCGGAATATCTTCCGTTTCTGTGTGCGGACGACCGCATTTTTCATATGAGCCGGACCGAGGTGGATGACATCGTATGGCGTATTCTGCCTTACCTCTCCCGCGAGCTGCTCTCCGATGAACCGGTTTCCTCGCTTCATCTGACCGCCATGCTCTCGCTTGTCCTGTCCTCCCTCGCGGCTTCCCGCCGCACCGCATCGACGCCTTCTCTTCCCGCACATGTGGCACGCATGAAAGAGATTTTCGACACCGATTACGCACATTCCCACTCTCTCACCGCGCTCGAGAGTTCTCTCGGTGTCAGCCGCTACCGGCTCTGCCATGATTTTTCAGACTGCATCGGTGTTCCGCCGATCCAGTATCTGAACCGCGTCCGGCTGAAAGCCGCACGCACGCTGCTGCGCACGACACCCCTCACCATCCGCGAGGTCAGCGCCGCCGTAGGGATTGAGAACACGACGCATTTTATCAATCTGTTCAAAAAAGATGCCGGAATTACACCTCTGCAATTCCGGCAGTCCTCTCTGCACTAATTTATACTTCTCTGGATTTCACGCTGTCTTTTTCAACCATGTGTCCTTCAACAATACTGATTCCCTGCCGATACGGTTCTCCCGCCATTTTCCTGATCAGCGTGTGAACCGTCTGTCTCGCCATCTCTTTCATGTCTACCTCATAAGTAGTGATTGCCACATCGCAAAGCCCCGGAAAAAGATAATTGTCATATCCCACAACCGATATGTCCTCCGGCACACGGTATCCCTGTTCATGCAGCTTGCGTATGAGATAGCTCGCCGTCAGATCACAGTTGCACACAAAAGCCGTCGGCATCTCCTGTGGCAGCTGCATCAGCCGGTCCGTATCAATCTCACCGGTCTGGATGTCACGGTCTGGGATCGTCCAGTCCTCCCTTACCGCAACGCCGTGCTCCATCAGGGATTTCGTATACCCCAGATAGCGGTCCGTGATGGATCCCGTCGCAAGCAGGGTTCCCACATAGGCAATCTCCCTGTGTCCCATGTCGAACAGGTAATTCGTCATGCGGTAGGCTCCATAATAACTGTCCGAAATGACCGCATCCGTATCTGCCTTCTCGTCGCAGAAATCCATATACAGAATCGGGATTTTTGCTTTTTCATTCAAAAAGTTCAGATATTCTCCCGTCAGACGTCCGATGATAATCAGACCGTCCGCCTTCTGCTCCTGCACAAGCTTCGGCATCTCGCAGGCAGCCTCCATCTGCGCGCTGACCACTTCCATCAGCGTAAAACATTCCTTTGCCACCGCGCGCGTCGCTACCTGCTGATACATCTGCAGATAGAAGGAATCGTACTTATCCAGCCAGCGCTCGGCAATCAGCACACCGATATTATAGCTTTTTACCGCGTGTTCGCGCCGCCTGGCGGACGGCTGTTTGTATCCCATCTCATCGGCAAGTGTTTTTATCTTCTCCCGCAGTTCTTCGCTGACGCCTTTCTGTCCGGACAGCGCCTTCGATACGGTAACTGTACTCACGCCAAGCTGTCCCGCAATATCTGCCAGCTTTACCGCTTTTGCCATTTTTCCAACCTCCAACTACTGTTCATCAGACACCTCGCATAAGTGTATCAGTACCGACTGGAAATCTCCCCACATCGCCGGAACATTCAGGCCCGCATGCACAAGGGTATCTCCGCAGTACACTTCCCCCGTTGTCTCAACACGATATTTTTTCTTCTCATCAAGTCCCGGTATCCGGATCCGCCTGCTGTGTACATTCGGTCTGCCAAGCACCTGAACAAAGGTGATTAACGCTTCCGACTGATCCTTTGCCACCACCTCATAGCAGTCAAACGAATGATTCTGCGAATAGGAAGCGATCCGGTAATAGTCGCCGCTTCGCATCAGCGCATGATATTTGTGGTACAGTGCCACCTGCCCCGGAATTCTTGCACGGTCTTCCTCCGGAATCTTTGTCACATCCAGCTCGTAGCCGAACGTACCCGCCAGCGCCACATTTCCTCTGGTCTCAAACGGAGTCACGCGTCCTACTGTGTGGTTCGGACAGTCGGACACATGCGCGCCGATCGCGGAGAGCGGATACAGCAGCGCCGTCCCCTCCTGAATCTTTAACCGCTCGATGGCATCCATGTCGTCGGAACACCAGATCTGTGGACTGTAATACAGCATTCCCGGGTCAAATCTCGCCCCGCCGCCGGAGCAGTTCTCGAGAAGCAGCTCCGGAAATTCGGTGATCAGACGCTCCTGCAATTCATAGACGCCCAGCACATATCGGTGCAGCAATTCTCCCTGATTTTCGACCGGAAGCGCGCTGCTTCCCAGATCGGTCAGCTGCCGGTTCATATCCCACTTGACATAAGCGATGTTCGCGCTGCGCAAAATGGATGCCACACACTCATATGCATAATCCCGCACTTCTTTTCTGGAGAGATCGAGCACATACTGATTTCTCGACCGGCACGGCGTTCTGCCCGGAAGGGCAATTGCCCAGTCCGGATGCGTCCGGTACAGATCCGAATCCGGCGAGATCATCTCCGGCTCAAACCAGATGCCGAATTCTAATCCGATCTCATTCACCTGGTCGACCAGCCGTTTTAATCCACCCGTGATCTTCTGCTCGTTTACCTGCCAGTCACCGAGACTTGTGTTGTCATCATTGCGGTGTCCGAACCATCCGTCATCCATGACTAACATCTCGATTCCGGATTTCTTCGCCTCTCTCGCAATCGCAAGCAGCTTCTCCGTGTCAAAGTCAAAATAGGTTGCTTCCCAGTTGTTGATGAGCACCGGGCGCTCCCTGTCCTTATACGGGCTGCGGATCAGATGCTTCCGGTAGAGATCATGCAGCGTTCTCGTCATCCCGCCAAGCCCGGCATCCGAATAGGTCAGCACAACCTCCGGTGCCGTAAATGTCTCACCCTGCTTTAATTCCCACTTAAAATCCTGCGGATGAATTCCCATCACCACGCGCAGGGAATCAAACTGGTTCTTCTCCACTTGTGCCAGGAAATTGCCGGAATACACAAAATGGAATCCGTACACGCGCCCCTGCTCCTGTCCGGCGTTTGCGGACACCAAAGCCACGAACGGGTGCTCCTGATGGGAAGATTCACCGCGGCAGGAGCCAACAGACTGTTTTCCATAACCGATCTGGCGGTATTCGATCTGGCGCTCTCTCGCCCAGGAACCATGCAGCGTCAGCATCCGGTAATCCTCTGCGTCAAGATCCAGCGCCGCTGAAAATACCTTCGTAAGATACACCGGTTCTTTGGCATGGTTCGTCACGCGTACGCTCCGCGCAATGACATCCACGTCACAAAATGCCGTGTAATACAACGTGACCGTAAGATCCAGCACCTCGTCCGCCAGCACAATCTCAAGCGTCTCACACTCTTCTTCGCTGCCGAACGTGGCCGGAAGTCCCGGAAGTCCCGGTTTTCCCGCATAGATCTTATGTTCCCTGTAAAGGGGCTGCACCGCCGTATTGCCGCTTTTGTCCGATACGGAGATCGCACTCTCCCTGTAATCGCCGACGCCATGCCCCGGATACTCCATCGGAAACGCATCCAGAAAAGAGCTCCGGTCGCGGTTGTTCTGCGAAGGAACAAACGGTGCCTCCCCGGTGCGCATCAGTGCACGGACGTCATAGTCCGTAATCTTTGCGCCGTAATACATGTGTCCCAGAAACCCTTCTTCATCCACGATACCGATCAGATAACTGGTATGTGGTGTATCCAGTTTAAAAACCCGTTCTTTTTCGTAATAATGAATTGCTCCCATGTCATCTCCCGCTTCTTATTTCAACAGATCTTCCTTCAATGCCGCAAGCTTTGCATCCGCATCCGTAAGGGAGGTTCCCTTGACGCCAAAGTAGTATTTGATCTTCGGCTCTGTTCCGGACGGGCGCACACAGCACCACGCATTGTCGGAAAGTTCATAATAAAGTACATTGGATGTCGGCAGTCCGGTCTTTGTCACCTCACCGGTAGAAAGATCCTTTCTGGTGTCCTCCTTGTAGTCGCGTACTGCCAGTACCTGATGACCGCCCAGCTCCTTCGGCGGGTTCGTGCGGTACTCACTCATCATCGACTGAATCTGTGCCGCGCCGTCGATTCCCTTTAAGGTCTTTGTCTCCAGTCCCTCTCTGTAGTAGCCGTACTTCTCATACATATCCAGCATTGCATCCCACAGGGTCTTGCCGTGCTTCTTGCACCAGGAAGCCACCTCGCAAAGCATCATGACCGCCACGCACGCATCCTTGTCTCTCGCGTAGGTTCCTGCCAGACAGCCGTAGCTCTCCTCCAGTCCGAATACATAGTGATAGGTATGCTGCTGTTCGAAGAACTTGATCTGCTCTCCGATATACTTAAATCCGGTCAGCACCTCGATCAGCTTCACGTTGTAGGCTGCCGCAATCGCTTTTGCCATATCAGTCGTCACGATCGTCTCCACGAGCGCCGGGTTCTCCGGCATGGTTCCCATCGCCTTCTTCTCTCTTAAGATATACTCTGCGATCAGCATACCGGACATATTTCCGGTAAATGTCACATACCCGCCGGTCTTTGTGTCCTTGCAGTACACGCCGAGACGGTCTGCATCCGGGTCTGTCGCGAGCACGATGTCCGCGTCGACTTCTTTTGCCAGCTTTAATGCAAGTTCAAATGCCTTCGGGGACTCCGGGTTCGGGTAGGATACCGTCGGGAAATTGCCGTCCGGCAGCTCCTGTTCTTTTACCACGTACACCTGCTCAAATCCAAGTTCCTTTAACACGCGGCGCACCGGAAGGTTGCCGGTTCCGTGGAGCGGTGTGTATACAATCCTGATGTCCTTCGCCATCTCCTTGATGACTTCCGGATGAATCGACTGCTTTTTCAGTTCCTCCATGTAACGGTCGTCGATCTCTTTTCCGATGACCTTGTAAAGTCCTGCCGCAACGGCATCCTCTTTTTTCATCGTCTTCACCTGGTCAAAAGATGTCACCTTCGCCACTTCCGCCAGGATATTCTTGTCGTGCGGCGGTGTGATCTGTGCACCGTCCTCCCAGTATACCTTGTAGCCGTTGTATTCTCTCGGATTATGGCTCGCCGTAATCACAATTCCGGAAATGCAGCCGAGTTCGCGCACGGCAAAGGAAAGCTCCGGCGTCGGACGCAGGCTGTCAAACACATACGCCTTGATGCCGTTTGCGTTCAGGCAGAGCGCCGCCTCATCCGCAAATTCGGTGGACATGATTCTGGAATCGTGGGCGATCGCCACTCCCTTCTCCTGTCCGTTCTGGGAGAGAATGTAGTTCGCCAGTCCCTGTGTCGCCTGACGCACGGTATAAATGTTCATGCGGTTCGTTCCCGCTCCGATCACGCCGCGCAGTCCGCCGGTTCCAAACTCCAACTGACGGTAAAAGCGATCCTCGATCTCCGCCTGATTGTCCTTAATGGCAGCAAGCTCTGCCTTTGTATTCTCGTCAAAATACGGGTTTGTGCACCACTCTTTGTAAGCCTCCATGTAACTCATATCTCTTTTTCTCCTTTTACTGATATTCTTCTGCCGCGCAGAAGGAAGCTTTCTTGCTCTAAATTATAAACTTTTTTAAACTGATTGTAAACTAATTTTAGTTAATCTTCTGTCACGGTTCCATCCGATGCCACAGCTGCTTCCGAAATGCCGTCCAGATAATCCAAAACCGACTCTGCCTGTCCGCCTTCGGCAGGATATGTCACGCCTCCCGCCGCATACACCGGCACGAACCGGTAGGATGCCCGCCCCGCGGCGTCGATCGTCACCTCAAGCATCGCCGACCGGTCGATACTCTGCCCGAAGATAAAATTGCCAAGACTGTAGAATACCGGCTTCCCGTCGATATAGGAGACCCCCTGCAGACAGTGGGTGTGCGATCCCACAACCACATCCGCCCCGGCATCGATGCACGCCTTCGCAATCTGTGTCTGGTTCGCCTCCGGATATGCCTGGTACTCCACGCCCCAGTGCGGATAGACCGCCACATAGTCGCAGGTCTCCCTCGCTTCCTTAATTACCTCCACAAGAGCCGTGGTGTCATAGCAGCTAAACAGTCCCGGCACTGCATTTTCCACCTTCCAGTCCGCCGTCGGGACAACCCGGGATACCGCGATAAATCCGTATTTTTTCCCGTGGACTTCGATTACCTGCACCTGCTTTGCCCGCTCCGCGGAATCGCCAGCGCCGCCATATAGAATTCCGGCACCGTCTAACGCTGCAAACGTATCCGAGAGCGCTTCCCTTCCATAATCAAGTGTGTGGTTGTTGGCGAGTGATACCACATCCACGCCCATCTCATTTAATGCCTTTACATAGCCCGGACTGCACCGGAATGTAAACTGTTTGTCCGCCATCGGCGTGCCGCGGTCCGAGAACGGGAATTCATTATTCACCATCAGAATATCCGCTGCCCGAAGCTCCTCCAGCAGTTCCGGTGCAACCACGCCCTTGATTCCGTCCGCATCATAACCCGCCTTAAACGCATTTGCAAACAGGACATCCCCGGTAAAAAGAATCGTCGTACTGCCCTCCGCTTCCGCATGACCGCCCGCTTCCGCTTCTTCGGTCACTTCCGCGGCTTCCGTTCTCTCCTCCGCCTCCGTGGTCTCCACCGCGGTCTCATTCTCCTCCCTGGCAGGCGCACGATCCGCTCCGCTATCCGCCCCCGCATGCTCCGTGTCCTCACCCGATACCACAGCTGCCGGCTCTTCGCCCGGCACCTTTACTTCCGGCGTGCTCTCTTTCGTCCGCGCCACGGCAGCAATACATCCTGCCACCATGACAATCGACAGCACATACAATAGGATTCTGCACTTTTTATTCATAAAATTCCTCCCTTATTCTTCTCTCTCATCGTCTCTAGTGTATCAGTGCTTTGTGTTTCAGGCAAGAAAAAAGACCATTCCGGCAAACTGGCATGGTCAATTTAATCGCAACTGGACATTTTTATCAATCCATCTTGTGCTATACTTTTATGCATCAACGTTGAAATATAAGCTTTTATATGAATCTGACAGAAATGGAGACTTCCTATGACAAATCAAAATATCAAAAAACTGGTAACTGCTGCCCTCCTCGCCGCCATGACATGCGTGGCGACCATGATCATCAAGATCCCGACACCGACCTTCGGCTACATTCATCCGGGAGACGGCTTCGTTCTGCTGTGCGGCGTCGTGCTTGGTCCGCTTCCCGGAGCGCTCGCTGCCGGCATCGGCTCGATGTTCTCGGACATTTTCTCCGGCTACGTGACCTGGGCTCCTGCAACTTTCATTATCAAAGCGCTCACGGGCGGCATTGCCGGACTGCTCTTCCATCATTTTAAAAACACCCTGCACTCGAAAAAGGGACGCTACGCAGCGCTCGCACTCGGCGGCATCGTCGGAGAAGCCATTATGGTCATCGGCTATTTTCTCTACGAAACCGGACTTGCCGCACTCGGCAGCGGAGTCTTAAACCAGGCATCTATCGCCGCCGGCATTGCTTCCTCTGCAACCGGTATCCCGTTTAACATCGTACAGGGTGTTGTCGGCATTATTCTTAGTCTGATACTGCTTCCGGTGCTCTCTAAGGTCCCGGATGTCCGCAACTGGATCGAGCGCTAGGCGACCACCTTTCCGCCGAAGATGACCTTTTTCGTGGACAGATCATCCTTGGAGAGAAGGACACAGTCACCGCGGTGGCCTGCGGTAATGCTTCCGCACACATCCGCCGCACCGATCGCTCTCGCCGGATTATAGGTTGCAGCGCGCACGGCTGTCTCTAACGGGATTCCCATGGAGACAGCCTTTCGCATGCAGTCCATGAGATTCGTCGCCGAGCCGGCAATCGTTCCGTCCTCTAAGGTTGCAAGATTGCCACGCACAGTAACCGGAAGTCCGCCGAGGGAATACGCACCGTCCTCCATACCGGTCGCCATCATGCTGTCGCTGATTAAGATCATGCGCTCCGCCCCGAACAGGGAAAATACCACGCGGACCGCCGAAGCAGCAATATGAATCCCGTCGCAGATCAGCTCCGGCATGACATGCTTCGCGTCAAACGCCGCGCCAAACACGCCCGGCGCGCGATGGGTGAACGGAGGCATCGCATTGAAAAAATGCGTCACATGATCCGCCCCCTGTGAAAATGCGCGGTATGCAGTCTCGTAATCACTGCAGGTATGTCCGACCGAGATATGTACCTGATCCGCCAGCCGGCGGATGAACTCCTTGGCACCGTCCGTCTCCGGTGCAATCGTAATCAGACGCACCAGCCCGTGTGCTGCCTCCTGCAGCCGCAGGAACATCTCTACATCCGGATTCCGGATATAAGCCGGATTCTGCGCACCCTTTTTCTCCATGGAAATAAACGGTCCTTCCAGATGAATCCCGATCAGTCTCGCCCCGGTGTCCTGCTCTGCCTCCGGTCTCTTTGTATACGCATACGCATTAGCACACACCGTCTTAAGCGTCTCCTCCGAGAGTGTCATCGATGCCGGGCAGATGCTTGTCACACCCTGGCGAAGCTCGTACGCACCGATCGCCTGCAATGCCTCCGGTGTTCCGTCCGAGAAATCATGACCTGCACATCCGTGAAAATGGATATCCACAAGCCCCGGAATCAGGTAATCTCCCCCTGCGTCCAGAATCTCTTCCCCGTCCGTGCCGGCCGCTTCACTCCCCGCAAAACAGCCGTTTTTTATCCGGACATCCCGCTCCACAAATCCGTGCTCTACCGTGTATACAAGTGCATTCTTAATTCTCATCTTAAATCCCCCATTTTCCTCTGACTTTACCTCTATAATGGTGACAGGGAAAGCGCTGCCTCATCGCAGACAACCGTCACATCCGGATGCATCTGCAGGATGGATGCCGGCACTTCCGGCGTCACCGGTCCGAAGAACGCGCGTGAGACGATATCTGCTTTGCCCTCTCCCGAGACAACCACCAGAATCTTTTTTGCCTGCATGATCGTTCTTATTCCCATAGTATATGCCTGCTTGGGCACTTCGTCAATAGAGGTAAAAAAACGTGCATTAGCCCGAATGGTGCTCTCTGCCAGATCCACCAGATGTGTCTCCTTCTCGAACGCTGCACCCGGCTCATTAAATCCGATATGTCCGTTATTCCCCAGCCCCAAAAGCTGTAAATCGATTCCGCCGAGCGACTTTATGATCTGCTCATGCTTCGCGCAGGCATCTGCCGCGTCCGGGTTTGTACCATCCGGGACATGCGTTGCCGTCTTATCGATATTCACATGGTCAAACAGATTCTCCTGCATAAAATAGTAGTAACTCTGCGGGTCCGTGTGTGCCAGACCACGGTATTCGTCCAGATTGACCGTTGACACTCTGGAAAAATCAAGATCTCCCTTCTCATACCACTCGATCAGCTGACGGTATGTTCCCACCGGCGTCGATCCCGTGGCAAGACCGAGTACACAGTCCGGTTTCATAATAATCTGCGCCGAAATGATATTTGCCGCCTTTCTGCTCATGTCCTGATAGTCTTTTGCTCTGATAATGTTCATCGTAATCCCCTTTTCCTTTCTCTCATGAGGCAGGAGGCGCCTTCCCGCCTCCCGCCCGTTATTTACTGCAGATTTTTCTGCCTCTGTCTTGACTTTATCAGCCAGGCAACGCCCTTTCAAGGGTTTGCGGGCAACTGCACAAACAGGGATAAAAAAAGGCAAGCGCAAATCACTTTTCATTTTCCATGGAAGATGATATGATACATACATCAATACCTGTCAGGAGATTTTTACATGGTTTATGCGATTATTGCCGGTGGGGTATTCCTGTCGGATCTCATCTTAAAGCGTTACATGGACAAAAAATATGCCCGCAAGGTACGCCATCCGCGGCTTGGGGGCAGGATTGTCCTGGAAAAATATTATAACAAAGGCGCGGCTTTGAATTTCATGGTAAAAAGGCCAAATCTTCTGCGCATCATCCACACCGTCATTCTTGTTGTTGTCGGGGTTTTTTCCTATTTTCTGATGCGCCTTAGCGGACACGCGCTGGAAAAAACGGGCGTTGCGCTCCTGCTCGGCGGCGGTTTAAACAACCTTTACGACCGCTACACGAAGGGACATGTCGTCGACTATTTTCATCTGAATTTCGGTCCGAAATGGCTGCGCGCGATCGTCTTCAACATCTCTGACTTCTGCATTTTCATCGGGGCACTGCTCGCCGTTGCCGGATCGGAGGTCTCATGACCAGAGAATCCTATGAAACAATCACCGACATCTTACGGGGACATCCGCGGCGCATCCGGCTGGTATGCCTGCTCAACCACACCTTGACCGGCTTTATTTTTGTGCTGTACCCGGCATTTCTGCTGCTGCTTTTTCTTGAGGGCAGCACTTTTTTCCTGCGGGCGCTTCTCGTCCCCGCCATCTCCTTTGCCGCAGTCACGCTCTTCCGCCGGATCTTTAACGCCCCAAGACCTTATGAGAAGTTCGGCCTTCCGCCTGCCATAGAAAAAGATACGGCCGGGAAATCTTTTCCCAGCCGTCATGTCTTTTCCGTATTTATCATTGCCGCCACCATTTTCTATGTCCACCCTTCCGCCGGCATTCTGCTCGGACTCTTAGGGGTTGTCCTTGCCGTCCTGCGCGTGATCGGCGGCGTTCATGAGCCGCGCGACGTCATCGCAGGCGCTCTTGCAGGGATTCTGTGCGGCGTGCTCGGATACTATGTACTCTAGCCGTCCGGCACCTTACTTTCCCAGTACCTGATTCCGGTATTCATTGGCAGAGACTCCCTCCTGCTTCTTAAATACCCTCGAAAAATGTGCCAGATCTAAAAATCCCACCTGCTCGGAGATATCTCCGATGCGCAGCGACGGATCTTTTAGCAGTTCTTTCGCATGCTCGATACGGACGTGATTTAAAATATCCGAAAAGCTCTGCCCCGTGTGGCGGTTTAGAAGCTTGCTTAAGTGCCACTGACTCACATACGTCTTCTCTGCCACCTCGCAGAGCGTCAGCTTCTTCGTATAATTCTCTTCAATGTAAGTCAGTGCATTCTTCACGATAAAGCTGCTTGATGCGCTCTCCTTGTGTTCTTCCGGCGCTTCCCCATCCTGCGGGTCACGCTTCGGCTCATCCCCGGTAATTCCTTTCCGTTTTAAGTTCCCGCACATCTTGCCGATGGCTTCTTCCAGTTCGTCCATGTTGGACGGCTTGAGCAGAAAGCGCGTCACCCCGAGACGGATTGCCTCCTTCGCGTACTCGAAATCACGGTAGCCCGTCAGAACACAGACCTCGAGATCCGGGAACTGCGAGTGGATCGCAGCGATCATCGCCAGTCCGTCCATCTCCGGCATGCAGATATCCATAAACACAATATCCGGGTGAATCTCCTCGATAATCTTTTTCCCTTCCAGTCCGTCGTGCGCCGTTGCCGCGACCTTACAATTCCACTTTTCCCACGCGATGCTCCTCGATAACCCTTCCACGATGATCGGTTCGTCATCCACAATCATCACCTTGTACATAGCCAATCCTCCACTTGAGCAAATTCCGCTCTCTTTCCAAGAAGTTTAGCCTTTCACGGCACCTGCTGTCAATCCTTTGATGATATTTTTCTGTAACAGCACATACACAATCATGACCGGGATGACAATGATCGTAACCGACGCCGCCATCAATCCGAAATCGGTTCCATACTGGGAACTGATCTGTTCTAACAGTGTGGAGATCGGATACCTGGTCGGGTCACGCATCATGATTTTCTGTACAAAGAGGTCGTTATAAGACCAGAGGAAACTAAAGATGGCAACCGTTGCAAGTGACGGTCTGCAAAGCGGAACAATAATTTTTCCAAATACCTTAAATACATCTGCGCCTTCCATGTAGGCAGCTTCCTCCATCTCCAGCGGAATGCTCTGCATGAAACCGGTCATAACGATCGTCGCAAAGCTTAAGTTTCCAGCAATCTGCGGCAGGATAACCGCAATGCTTTTGTTCAGAAGCCCCCATTCCACCATCATCTTAAACACCGGAATGATCGTGGAAAATACCGGAAACATCAGACTTGCCACGATGAGGCTACGGATCAGCTCCTTGCCTTTGAAATGATATCTGGTAAGTCCGAATGCCATCAGCGACGCGAATACCATAACGCCTACCGTTACCGTGCCGGAGATCACGAAGCTGTACCTATAGGCTCTTAAGACGTTTAACCGCTCAAATGCCGTCTGATAATTCATCCAGGTGAACGTCTCCGGAAGTGAGAAGGAGGAGCGGAGCACCTCCGCGGACGGTTTAAAGGAATTCAGCACCACCCACACAAACGGGAAAATGGTGAGCACCGCCCAGAAGATCAGTACGAGATAAATGACAACCGTACCGGCTCCGATTCTCCTGTGTTTTTTTCTGACTGTCGTTACACTTACTGCTGCATCCATTTAAGCCACCCCCTTCTTTTTCTCTGCTCTTGCGCGCTTTTTCGCTTCTTTGTCGTCCGCATCTGCCGTAAGAAAGCCGACTGCCTTCGACACCACAATGCCGAGCACCACGATCAGTACCGCCAGTGTAGAACCATAATCATAATTGTTCAGTCCGAAGGTCTGTTGGTACATATACGTTCCAAGGAAATGGGTCAGTCCCTGCGGCGCGCCGTTTGGCACCATGACCCACGGAAGATCAAATACTTTTAATGCTCCCGTTACCGCCAGTGTGACCGATGTAAAGAATACCTGTTTCATCATTGGCAGTGTAATATAAAATACCTGTTTAAAGCGGCTGCATCCGTCGATGGACGCCGCTTCATATATGTCGTCAGGAATATCGCTTAACCCCGTGAGTAGAATGACAAAGTAAAAACCGATGTAACTCCACAGCGTCGGGATACAGACCATGATAAATGCCAGGCTGGGGGAAAGCCAGTTGACCGGCTTTGCTCCAATGCTCTCTAAAATCTGATTCAGCATACCACCGTTATAGTTGTAGAATAATTTGAACAACAGACCAATCGCCGTTGCAGAAATCACTACCGGAAAAAAGTACACCGTACGGAATAACTGCTGAAGCTTTTTTATCTGTGAAACCATTACCGCAAGCACAAATGCGATTCCGACCTCAAAAATCACCGTGAGCACCATCATCTTCAGGGAATTGATGAGCGCCGTCCTCACATCCGGGTCTGTAAACAATTTCTTGTAATTTTCAAATCCAATAAACTTCCATTCAGTTCCCGGCATCTCGATGATTGCCGTCATATCATAAAAGCTGTTCTTAATATTCTGCACGAACGGTATGTAAAGAAAGACTAACATGAACAATAAACCCGGTACCAAAAACACCACAAGCGGCCATTTTTTCTTATATAACATCTTTCTTCCACCTTTCTATCAAAAAAATTACTGTTTTTGGGGTACAAAAAACGAAGGGGCCGCTGGGCATAGCCCCTCCGTCATACTGTTTTCTGTATCTGATTTTACTGCTGCACCAATGTGAGTGCCTCGTTGATGGCATCTTCCGCCGACATAGCGCCTGTAGATACCTTGACAATCTCTACCACAAGTGTCTTGTATGCATCGCCGATTCTGGAATCTGTCGGTGCCACGATCGCCGTTGCATTGCTTGTGTACTCTGCGATAGACTGTGCAAACGGTGTTGCGCCCTCTACCGGTGTTACCTCAACAGCTGCCTGGGATACGGCGCCGGTTGCTTCCCAGTATCTCTGAACGCCTGCCTGGCAGGTGTGTGCCATGACGAATTTCACTGCTGCATCTCTCTTGTCCGGATCTTCCCATGCCTTCTTTGTGATATAAAATCCGGAAGAGATACCGCCTACCAAAGAGCCCGCCTCTGCTTTCTGATCCGGAACACCCGGGAATGCGATCACAACGGTGTTGTCGGTATCCTCGATGTTTCCTGCATACCAGGAACCGTCTAACTGCATGGCAGCTTTCTTGTCGCGGAATAGCTGGCCTGTGTATGCGTCATCAACGGTGTCGGTATCCTCCGGGAATGCACCCATATCTCTTAATGTCTTAAACATCTCAAGCCCCTTTACCCATCCTTCCGGCGCGCTCGTCGGAATGGAAGTATACTCATCCACGCCGGATGCATATAACATCAGGAACTCAATCCAGTAATGCGGTACGTTGTTTAACGAGCAGGCAATCGGAATGATGTCGTTCTCCTTGAACGTCTCAATCGCTGTCTCCATGGAAGCCCAGTCTGTCGGAAGTTCCAGATCGTACTGGTCGAACAGATCCTTGTTGCAGTATAAGCCTTCCCAGTATCCGGTTGTCGGAACCGCACGCTCAACACCGTCGGTGTTTGCCGCTGCCTGTAATGCGGAATCCAGTGTGTCTGCCGCATAGTCCGGATATTCTGCGCGGATGTCTTCAATCGATACCAGCTTATCCGTTGCAATGATGCTGTCTGCGGTTGCATCCGTGAAGAACTGGATGACATCCGGCTCATTGCCTACGGAGAAGTCCGCATTGACTGCTGCTTTCCATTCCTCATCGGATGTCTGTGAATTGTCTTCGATCGTTATGCAGTCATACTGCTCCATAAACTCTTTGTTGATTGCTTCGTAGGTCTCCTTATTCGGATCGGTTCCTCCGAACATCGACACAGTTCTTAATGTCACCGGATTTCCGGATGCTTCTGCAGTACCCCCGCCTGCTTCTGTTGTTCCGGCTGTCTCTGTCTTTGTGTCGGCTGCCGTGTTGTCTGTCGTTGCAGCCTCATCGGAGCCCGCCCCGCATCCTGCCAGCATGGACACTGTCATTGCGCCAGCCAGCATCATGGATAATACCTTTTTCTTCATAGTCAAAACCCTCCTTGTTTTTGTTCCTGCAAATGTTTTTCATTTGCTATACTGATATTATACGAGCAGAACTCACAAAAGGCATTAGACCTATTTGACATTATTTGTTCAATCTTGCTATGTTCTTTAACTCATTTTGCGCTTCGTTTCTCTCTTTTAACGATATTTCATCCTCATGGTCAACGTACGGTATCGTAATCGTCGAAACCGTGATGCAGTCTTCCTCCTGCTCGATCGACAGACCGTATTCGTCCCCATATACCAGGCGGATTCTGCGGTTCACGTTCTGGATCCCAATGGAGGTGTGGCGTCCGGTATTCTTCGGAAGCTTGCTCTCATCCCCCTCCAATATGGCATGGATCCGCTCCAGCTCCTCCTCCGTCATCTTTTTGCCTGTATTGCGCACTTTTAAGTAGACATTTTCCTCATCGTGGTATACGTAAAGCCGGATGACGCCGTTTTTTACCGTCTCCACCCCATGCACAATCGCATTTTCCACAATCGGCTGTAAGATCAGCGGCGGCACCATCAGATAGAGCAGATCATCGTCAATCTTGCGCTCGATCGAGAGTCTCTGCCCGAACCGCATGGACATAATGTAAAAATAGGCATCAATGCACTGCAGTTCCTCCGCAAGGTGAATCTCCTTTACATTGGCGCGGTTCATCCGGTAATCGAGCACGGTTCCCAGCGATTCAATCATTTTAGACACAACCGTATCTCCCGACATCCGTGCCTGCCAGTTCATCATCTCTAACGTATTGTTCAGGAAATGCGGATTGATCTGCGCCTGAAGCGCCTGAATCTGTGCATCCTTGCGCGCAAGCTTTTCACTGTACATGGAATCAAACAGATACTTCACCTGCGCGGACATGCTGTCGAAGCTCTCCTTCATCTGCATAAATTCCTGATTGGGCATGTCTCCCTCGACCGTGATTCCCATCTCTCCCGCTTCCATCCGTCCGGAAGCGCGGAGCATCCGGTCGATCGGGTGCTGGATATTCCTGCGGATAAAATACACCACATAGCCAAACAGCGGAATCAACAGCAAAAACATCAGCGCAACAATCGTATAGAACTGGTACAGCCCGGAATAGAGTTCGCTCTTTCTGGCAAAAAGTACAATGCCGATGTGAAAATCATCCCGCCGCTCCTGATACAGATACGCGCGGTAGGTAGCGTCCTCCGCCTGGGAAAAGGTGCGGTTGCTCACCCCGTCATACTTTTGCAGAAGCTGCTCTAAAAGCTGTTCCTTGTCACTCTTCTCCTCGTTTTTCACAAAGTCAACCCGCGCATCGCGGCTTCCGAAGCAGACCACCATATCATTCAAAAGACCGGTATCCACATCCTGAAACACCTTGCTACGGTTTAACTCCACCACCAGCGTGCCGTACCGTGTATAATCCATCGTCGTGTACAGATTGCGGACGATAAAAATACGCCCGTCGACCACCCGCACGCAGGCATACGCCGAATCCGAATCTATGATGTCTTTGAGGTACGGCTGTATCTCATCCACATAACTCTTTAACGAGATGCCGGTGCGCGAAGAAAAGCTCTCCGGATCTTCAGTTCCGTAGCAGTAGTAGGCATACATATTAAAACGCTCGTCCAGATAGAACTTTCCGCGCAGGCTGGTATAGACATCCTGAAGATAGTCGTTTCTGGAATAATCTCCCCGCAGGTATTTCTTCCAGGCATTCTCCCAGGTCTTCTCATAGGAAGGTCTCTGGCAGAGCGTGATGGCATCCTCGATGCGGATCGATGCAAAGGAAGCCATATTCTCTAACTGATCCTCCATCAGGCCTTCCGTCTTCTCAATGATTCCCTTCCGGTAGGAGCTGGTGGTATATGCAAAAAATACCGCGATCGGGACACCCCAGCACAGGATAACAAATACTATAATTTTCTTCTTCAATGACGACAGTCGTCTCTTTTTCTCCATAAAGCTGCCTCCCCGTGTTCTCTCTCCATTATAGCAGAACACCGCCGCGCGGACTAGACAGCATATACCCTGTCTTTGCCACGTTTTGACACTCCGCCGGGAATATCCGACAAGCGCAGACAATGAGCGGACTTTCTAGCGCCTCTAATCGAATTGCTTCACAGACAATATAAAACCGCGCGAACCGAAACTCGTTGCCATCTGCTATTGAAAACATGGCAGATGGCAATTCAAACATCGGCTTCGCGCGGTTATGTTTTGTTCATCAATTCGATAAGAGGCACACGAAAGTCCTAAAATTGTCTGCAGCTTGCGGACATCTCCGGCGGAGTGCTCAAAGCTTCAAAAGACAGTGATCATCGCTAACGGAAAACACGGCAGGAATAGAAATTATCCGGTCTGCTCCGTGCAGCGGTGTTGTGCTCTACAGGTCAAGGAACTGCTCGTATCTGGTGCAGATATCTGCCGCCTCGGCTGCATCCGGCATCTCGCAGAAAATGCGCAGCAGCGGCTCCGTGCCTGAGAAGCGGGCGATGACCCAGCCTCCATTTTTGAAGTAGACCTTGCTGCCATCCAGATAGGAGACATGGTCAATCTCTTCCGGCAAATCCGGCAGCTGCTTCTGCTCCATTAAAACTTCCTGCATCTCAAGCTTTTTCTCGAGCGTGAATTTATAGTCGCGCTCTTCCATATGGATCTCCCCACATTCTGCGTGAATATCATCCATGATCTGCGAAAGCTTTTTCCCGGTCACTGCCAGCATCTCGATCAGAAGCGCCGCCGCATAGATGCCGTCTTTTCCGTTGATGTGCCCGTGTACGGTCAGACCGCCGGAAGACTCGCCTCCGATGATGGCTCCCGTCTCCTGCATCTTAGCGGAGACATACTTAAAACCAACCGGCACTTCATAGCATTTTTCTCCGAACTGCTCTGCCACTTTATCCAGCATATGGGTGGTCGCTATATTGCGCACCACAGGTCCATGCCAGCCCTTAAACTTTACAAGATAGTAATACAGCAGCACCAGAATATCGTTCGGATGCAGGAAATTGCCCTTGTCATCGATCACGCCGATACGGTCCGCATCTCCGTCTGTAGCGATACCGATGTCACACTGTTTTTCCACCACATAATTCTGCAGTGAGTGGAGTGTTGCCGCGGAAGGCGCCGGAAGTTTTCCACCAAACAGCGTATCATGTCTGTCGTGGATCGTCGCCACCTCGCAGCGGGCGGTTAAAAGAATGGTCTTTAACGATGTCTCACTCACACCATACATCGGGTCCAGCGCCACCTTAAGGTCCGCATCCCGGATGGCTTTCATATCCACCGACGCAATGATATTGTCTATGTACTCATTGAGCGGATAGATCTCCTCGATATAGCCCGTCGCTTTTCCTTCCTCATACGGAACCGCGTAGACGCCGTCCGGTGCAATGTCGGCAATGTAGTCTTCCAGATCCTTCGTCTGGATCTCGTCAGCGTCGCGGCCGCCCGCGGTAAATACCTTGATTCCGTTATAGATTGCCGGGTTATGGCTTGCGGTAATCATCATTCCGTACGGGAAATCGTGCTTCATCACGTAGAACATGACAAGCGGTGTCGGTGAGGATTTGTTAATCAGGTATGCCTTGATCTGTGCCGCCGCAAATACCTCTGCCGCCCACTGCATGGCTTCTTTGGAGAGGAATCTGCGGTCATATCCCATGACCATGCCCTGTTCGGTCACACCCTCGCTCTTCATTTTGTTGACCAACCCCTGCGCCAGAAGCTGTATATTTGCCTTTGTAAAATCGTCTCCGATCACGGCTCTCCAGCCGCCGGTTCCAAATTTGATCATATCAATGTCCCCTTTCTTTTCCTGTGCTATCCCATCACAACTCTGACGTCGTGTCTGCTTCCCTGTGCCATCACTGGGATACGTTCGACCTTCTCTCCGTCCAGATACAATTCCTGCACGCCCTTCATCACGCCGTCCGGGTTTTCCACGTGAATATCATACTCTGCCCCGCGCCAGCGTCTGACGGCGGAAAATTCCTTCCAGTCTGCCGGGATACACGGATCAATGGTCAGGTGTTCAAAATCCGGCCGGATGCCAAGCATATATCTGGTTGCGGAAAAATAAGCCCAGCCGCCGCTTCCGGTCATAAACGGATGACGTGCCCGTCCGAATGCTGTGTGGTCTCTTCCGACCACAAACTGGCAGTACGAATACGGTTCTGACTGCCGGATCTCAATCATATTGTTCTGATAATACGGGCACAGTGCGTTGTAGAACTTCATTGCACGGTCGCCGCGTCCCAGCACGCACTCCGCAGCCCATGCCCACGGATTCGGATGGGAGAAAATGGATCCGTTCTCCTTCAATCCCGGATAAACGCGCGTCACAAATCCAATATCGTCATCCGGCACGGTGTACGATGGAGCATTAAGCAGAATTCCATACGGCGTAAACAGATACTTATCCACGGAATCCATCGCACGTTTTCCTTTTTCCACATCGGCTGCACCGGAAAGCACTGCCCATGCATTGGACTCCAGATGTACCTTTCCTTCCGCATCCTCCGATGTTCCGATCTTCTTTCCGTTCTTTGTGATACCGCGGATGAACCATTCCTTATCCCACAGTTCTCTGTTGCAGACATTTCCTACCCGCTCGCGCATCGCCTGATATTTTTCCACATCCTCCGTGCGTCCAAGATATTCTGCCAGCTGCAGGAAGTGGCTGATCGCCCAGTAATGCAGGAAGGACACCATCGCGCTCTCTCCGCCGCCTAAGTTCAGACAATCGTTCCAGTCTGCGCGGAGTCCCTTGCAGATTCCGGTTGCGCCGACCTGTTCCGCGGAAAAATCCAAAATCCGCTTCATATGTTCATATACCGTTCCCTCGCCTCCGTCGGCATAGGTCACGGTCTCATCTGCAAATCCAGTCTCTCCCGTCTCCTTGATATATTCGATAATGGACGGCACCAGCCAGAGCGCATCATCCGAGCAGGCATCCTCCAGCCCATGCACAATGTCCTTCGTGTTCACTGTCGGGATGACCGTCGGAGACTTAAACGGCTTTTTCTTTTCCTTTTTTGCATCCGGGTCAAACCATTCCGGCGAGAACAGATGCAGTCCGTAGCCTTTGGTCGTGAGTCCGCGCAGCAGTTCCACGATACGCTGTCTGCATTTCTCCGGATTGGAGTGCGGTATCGTCATTGCATCCTGTGCCGTATCCCGGTACCCCAGACCCGTGCGGCCACCTACCTCGATAAACGATGCAAAACGCGAAAACATGATATTTACTTCCGCCTGATAGAGGTTCCAGGTATTGATGAGCGTATTCATTCCCTCATTCGGCGTCTTGATCTGCAGCTGTGCAAATTTATTTTCCCAGTAGTCCTTTAACTGTGCATACGCCGCATCCACATTTGCCATGTCTGAATACTTTTCCCGGATCTTTTTTCCCGCTTCGCGGCTGCCCTCTCCGAGCATGAAGATCAGCCGCACTTCCTCTCCCGGTGCCAGCACAAGATCCTTCTGTAAGCTTCCGCAGTGATTGTTTCCAAGCTCGTGGGAACCGCTGCATGTTCCGCGCTCCACCGCAATCGGGTTATCTTCTGTGCGATATGCTCCCAGAAAGCTGTCACGCAGACAGTCAAATCCGTCCGGCGTCACATTCGACGTGAAATACTGATAGCCGAATTCCTCATAGAACAGATCATACTCGATGATATTCTCATCGTAGGATGATCCTGCACAGTAGAGGCTCATCTGGAAATTCTGGTTGTCAATCATAATGTGATGGAACGAGAACTCACAATACGAAAATACCGATATCCTTCTCTCTTTGTCCGTGGTGTTCTTAAGGCGCACATCCCACAGTTCCACCGCATCGTCCATCGGAACCATGAGTGTCTGGCTCGCCTTGATTCCCTTGTAATCGCACTCATAGGTCGTGTAGCTCATGCCGTGTCTGCAGGTGTACTTTGCCTGATCCAGCGGTTTTCCCACCGGCTGCCAGGATATGCTCCAGTAGTCTCCGTCCTTTGCATCCCTCAGATACACATAATGTCCCGGCCGGTCCATCGGCACCGCATTTCCGCGAAAACGCGTCACCCGGTGATACTCCGGAGACTGATAGAACATGTAACCGCCCGCCGTATGATTGACCACGACGCACAAATCCTTCACGCCGAGATAATTTGTCCACGATACCGGCAGGTCGACGCGGTCAATGACATATTCCCTTTTCTCATTGTCAAAATGTCCGTACTGCATAAAAAATCCCCCTGTCTTACCTTCCTATTTTCATTCCTTCTGAAAATATTATAGTAAGACAGAGGGCGAAATTGTATTGCCACGCATGGCATAATTTGCATATTTCTGTCATTCTAAAACATAGTCTAACCGAGTGCCTTTTCCAGCTCCTCAATCACGATCCGGAGTGCCTTGATCCTGGCGTACTTCTTATCCACAGACTCGAGGATATGCCACGGCGCATAGGTCGTGCTCGTCTTTGTGATCATCTCATTGACTGCCGTCTCATACTGATCCCATTTTTCCCGGTTCCTCCAGTCCTCCTCCGTGATCTTCCACTGCTTTTCCGGCGTGTTCTGCCGCTCGTTAAAGCGCTCCAGCTGCGTATCCTTGTCGATCTGCACCCAGAACTTGATGATGACGGCTCCCCAGTCATGCAGCTCCTTCTCAAATTCATTGATCTCGTTGTACGCACGCATCCAGTCGTTTTCCGTGCAGAATCCCTCCAGCCGCTCGACCATCACACGTCCGTACCACGAACGGTCAAAAATTGCGATGTGACCAGTCTTTGGCAGTCTCGTCCAGAAGCGCCACAGATAATGCCTTGCCTTCTCATGCGGCTCCGGGCTTGCAATCGGATGCACTTCATAGCCTCTCGGATCGAGCGCACTGGTGATCCGCTTGATGTTACCTCCCTTTCCGGCAGCATCCCATCCCTCATAGGCGATGATGACCGGAACCTTCTTGCGGTACAGGCGGTTGTGCAGCTCGCCAAGCCGCTGTTTTAAATGCTTTAACTCCTTGCGGTACGTCTCCTCATCGAGCGTCTTATCGAGCGGTATCTCCGAGAGAAGCGGCATGCGCTCTAACGGGAATACATTCTGCAGAAGCGGAACCGCCATATCACGGTTGTCAAGCGCAATGTCAATTCCCTGCGTCAGCGTCTCAAGCACCTGCAATTCCGTCCACTTCTTCGACTTTGCATCCACAATATACCACGGTGCGGACGGCATATTCGTGCTCTTCAAATAGGAAGAAAACGCATCCATGCACTTCTCGTAGTGACTGTTCTGCCACAGATCCTTTTTCCCCACACGCCAGACGGTGTCCTTTTCATCCGTGAGGCGCTCCATCCGTCTGGTCTGCTCCTTCTTGGAGATATGCAGGAAAAACTTCATCACGAGGTAGCCGTTATCCGTCAGCTGACGTTCAAAACGCCGCACGCTCTCGATGCGCTTTGCATATTTTTCCTCGGAAAGCTCCCCGTGAAGGCGCTCTTCCACCACCTCATCCATCCAGCCGGAATCTAAAAATACAAACTTTCCCGCCTCCGGAATCCGGGTAAAATGGCGGTATAAAAACGGCTTGCGCTCTTCCTCCCCGGTCTTTCTCTCCATGGACTCCACCTTGAAATGGCGCGGGTCAATATTCTCGATGATCTGACCGATGCAGTAGCCTTTTCCCGCCGTTCCCCAGCCTTCCAGCAGCACCAGTACCGGCACTTTCTGCTCCTTGATGAGAAGCTGCTGGGCGGCAAGCTTTTCCCTGGCTGCCGCAAGGCGCATCTTTAATTCCTCTTCCCCGGGTCTTACCGGCTCTTTCCACTCTCTCAGCATAAAAACCTCCGTTCCGCAGACGCAATGCGTCGCATTTTTCTTCTCCTATAACAGCGGTGCAAACAACCGCAGAATACACTGTATGATGCGAAGCCCCATACTCCGCTTTCCCTTATACTGTTCCGTCACCTCGCGCGACACCTCAAATATCTGCGCAAAGTCCTCTCCAATGGCACCGAGCGCCCCGCAGCCATGCAGCAACACACCATTTTCAAAATGATGGTACAGGCTTCTATAGTCAAAATTGATCGTTCCGACCGTCGCCGTCTCCCCATCACAAAGTGTCTGCTTCTGGTGGATAAATCCCGGCGTATACTCATAGATGCGCACGCCGCGCCGCACCAGAGGCGCATAGTAGGAGCGCGTCGTCTGATACACTAACTTCTTATCCGGAATCCCCGGCGTCACAATCCGCACATCAACGCCGCGCTCGGCAGCCAGACACAGTTCCCTCGTCATATCATCGCTGATAATCAGATACGGCGTCGCCGCATAGAAAAAGTGTTTCGCACTCTTGATGAGATTTAAATAGACATCCTCCGCAAAATAACCGTCCGTCAGGGGGCCGTCCGCATACGGCTGTACAAAACCGGTGTCTGCCGCGCGGTAATCCAGCTGTGGAAAATACGTCTGAAACTCATGGTCCGCCTCCGCCGTGGCATTCCACATCTGAAGAAATGTCACAGTCAGGCTTGCCACCGCATCTCCGGCAAGACGGATTCCGGTATCCTTCCAGACTCCATACGGATGCGTGATATTAAAATATTCATCCGCAAGATTGTAGCCGCCCGTGTAGCCGATCTTTCCGTCCACCACCGTAATCTTTCTGTGATCGCGGTTGTTCATGAAGATGTTTAGGATCGGAAGCACCGGATTGAATACCCGGCACTCTACGCCGATGGCTTCCATGCGCTTGATAAAGCCCGGATCGATAAAGCCGATACTGCCGACGTCATCGTAAAACAGGCGTACCTCCACCCCGTGTGCCGCGCGCTCGGCGAGGACATCCCTAATCCTGCCGAACGCCTCCGCTTCCTCGATCGCGTGATATTCCATAAAGATAAAATGTTCTGCTGACGCGAGATCACGCAGCTGCGCCGCAAGTCCCTCCGCCGCATCCGGGTAAAATGTCACATCCGTATTCCGGTACACCGGATAATGCCCGAACCGATTGATATAGCGGCACTGGTTCGCCACCGCAAAATCCTGCTCCTCCAGCTGCCCAAGCACGACCTCATCCTGTGGAATCTGTTCAAACAGCACCGGTTCAATCGTCTCAAAGCGTCTACGCATCGCCTTTGCCACCACATTCTTGTGTCCGAACACCAGATATATGCAGAGCCCCAGCACCGGAAACGCCAGAATCAGAATAATCCAGGGCATTTTAAACGCAGCGTTCTCGTGCTTGGCGTAAATGCTTAACGCCACAAGAAATGCTCCTACACTAAAGCATAAACTGATTGCCGTAGAATATGCATTCAACCGCAAAAACAGCAGCAAAATCCACAAAACCTGCAAAAGCAGGGATAATCCTACAAACACAAGTCTTCCCACACTGTTTTTCACATTGGACTTCTGTTCCGTCCGCATCTTCTGTCTCTTCATTCCGCATCCTCTCCTTATCATATCAAAAAAGCTTTCATCTGCAAACCCGGATGAAAGCTCTTTTTTATGCTTATATTGATTTTCTTTTGTAACGCCATCCTAAGCCTCTGCAGACAGCTGTAATCTCGCCGTAATCTCCCGCACTTCTTTCATAATCGCGGCATACATTTCATACTCAAGTCCAACCGGCGACATATGCGGACATTCCTGCTTCATCCGATAGGCCTGTCTTAACAGGCTGCGTTTGTTCTCCTCAAGCTCCCAGATCTGCTCTCTGCTCATAACTTCTCCACTTTCCGCACACCGGCGTCCCCCGCCTTCTTCTGTGCTATTCTCTTCTTGGTGTATATATCTTGTACACACACCTCTACCATCATAGCATATATAGTGGAAAATGCATCAGGAAGTTGTTCGGCATTTTTACCAAATTTTGTGACCGGATTTGAGGACTTTGCCTATTTACAAAACGGCTTTTATCTATTTCTCACAACTGCATCAGCATTTCAAGAGCCTGCTTTTTCATGATACAAATTCCCTGCTCTCTGATATGTGCAATGTGCCCCTGATCGGAGTAATGCGCATCGTCATACTCGATCGTTCCGAACGCAAATGGACGCATCTCCTCCTTGGCAAATCCCGTAAAATCCAGAATCAGATAGTACGCGCCGTCCATCTTGTAGAGACTGCTCTTTGGAATCTTCCCGCGAAAAGCAAGCAGGCTCATCCTGCGCATATTCTCAAAGGAAGAAAAGCGCAGTGCACAGATCATCGGGTCGGTGCGCTTATGCGTTCCCGCAGCGGCTGCCGTATCCGCTGTATCTGCTGCGGTCTGTGCGTTCCCCTCTTCTGCCTTGTCCTGTTTCCCTAATGCAGCGTCCGGATCCAGCTGGCTGATCATATGACTGACCGTATTCACCAGATCCCTCAGTGACACCTCTTTGTCTGCGCCAAAAGTGATCGCCATGCTGTGATCCTGCAAAAGCTCCGCCTTCACCATCGGAGAGATGCCCTCCATCTGAATATGTTCCTGTTCCTCGACGAGTTCTAAGACAGTATGCATGAATTCCTGCGTGATCTCGCTGTTCGCAATGATCTCATCAATATCGTATCCGAGACTCTCGATCTCCTGTTCCGTCAGTGCACAGCGGATTTTGTTATCACCGATATGTTCTATTTCCATAAATGATCAATCCCATCTATTGTAAAATGTTGTTTTTAAGTGATACCATTATCCTATTTTTTGCACTATTTGTAAAGTGGCAATCCTTAGAATACCTTTTTTTGCATAATGCGGACACTGCCCGCAAAGGATACCGCCAATGTGGTCAGGGAAACCAAAAACACTACCGCAGTCACGGTCGCAGGATTTAACTGCGCAGACCACCTCAGCCCTCCCGCAAAATTCTCCGGCAGAAGCTTCCTTGCTGCAATTGCAGCCCCAAGCACCGCAAACCCCAGAATCATGGTTGCTGTCCTGCTTTTTTCCATACCGTATTTCAGGCTGACCGGAAGCATGGCTGCCAGAAAAATTGTCATCTCTAATAAAATAAGGAACATGGGCATCAGCCATTCTAAAAGAGACACCACATCTCCACGGATATAATCCGCCACAAAACCGGCCGCTGCGGAAACTGCCCAGAAACCACCGCCGCACAGCAGCATAAATACATATTTTTCCAGCACATAATCTTTTCTGGTCACCGGAAGCGTGAACAGAAACAGATAGCCGTGATCGAATTCGTCATACGAGATCGTGTTTACTGTAAAAAGCATGCCGAACATGGTACAATATCCCACAATGATCTGCGCCGGCTGACCGCTGCAAAGAAAAATGGCCGCAATCAGAATGATAATCGTAAAATACCGCTTCTGCCCTGCCAGAATCCGAAAATCCTTCGTCAATAATCCTTTCATAGCTTCTCCCCCCTCGCTGTCAAAATCAGAATATCATCAATGCTGCCTTTTTCCATCACAAGATCCGGGTAATTTTCCTGATAATACCGGCGCTCGTTCGTCAGCAGGCGATAACCGTACGCTTCCCGCATTCCGGCAAGCAGATATCTACGGTCCAGCGCCTGATACTGCCGTTCATCCACTTTTAAGATACCATATGAATCCAGAAGAACATCCGTCTCCCCGTGAAGCACGATCTTCCCCCGGTCAATCATATAGATATCATCGCAGAACTTTTCCAGATCGCTGGAGATGTGGGAGGATATCAGGACAGATCTCGGTGCTCCGCCGGTTCCCTCCGAATCCAGATATTCCTGCAGTTCTTCAAGCATCGCCTCTCTGGACATCACATCGAGTCCCAGCGTCGGTTCGTCCAGAATCAGCAGGTCGGCGTCATGTGACATTGCAATCAGCAATTTCAGCTTTGCCTGCATCCCGGTAGAAAAATCTTTGATTTTTTTGTTCGCCGGAAGTTCATACCGCTGACATTTTTCCAGGAACCTGGCCTCATCAAATCTGGTATACAGATTCCGCAGAATGGCGGTGACATCCCGGACGGTAAGGAACTGGCTGAAGCCCGAATCCGCAAGGGATACCCCGATCCGCTCCCGGTCTTTTGCAGTCAGTTCTGTATATGGTTTTCCGAAGATCCTTATCTCACCCGTCTCCGGCGGCACCAGCCCCAGCAGAATCTGAAATGTCGTCGTTTTTCCCGCTCCGTTCGCCCCAACAAATCCGGTTGCCATCCCGGGCTGCACTTCCATGGAGCAGTCCAGTTGAAACGACCCGTATGCCTTTGTTACTTTATTCAGTTGCACCATCCCATCATTCATATGATTCTCCATTCCTGTGATTGCACTCCTATGCTTCCAAAAACAATTCCAGAACCGCCCGCAGTTCTTCGTCGCTCATGCCATACGCCCGCGCCTTCGCCACCAGCTGTTCCATCCGCTGCTCGATCTCTCTTTTCTGTTCTTCCGCAAGCAGTGACGGATTCACCCCGAGCACAAAGCTGCCCTTGCCATGCACCGTCGCGATCAGCTGTTCCTCCTCCAGGGCATCATATGCCTTTTTTACGGTGAGAGCGCTCACCTTAAGATCCTTTGCAAGCATTCTCACACTGTCAAGTGGCGCTCCCTCCCGCAAGGTTCCCTGCAGGATCTGTTTTTTTATCTGCTCTATGATCTGCTCATAGATCGGCTGCATCGATGTGTGATCCACAATTATCTTCATTTTCTTTGTATTCTCCTCCACCTCTGCGCAGTATGTAGGTTTTCCTTCGACAAACAGTATATAACAGTATAGAACTGTTGTCAACTGTTATATACTGTTTATTACAAAACAATGGTTGCTTTTATATAAAAAATCCCGGTCTTAAGACAGAACTATCATTCTCTGTCCGCGAACCGGGATTTTCTCTCTCATCGTTCCTTTTTATCTCTTTATAGGGTTATCAGTCAATTCTGATATTTCTCACATCAAAAGCTTATTGTTTCTTAATTGCATCCATCTCATTCGTCCAATGCAAGAAATGCATCTTTTATTGCAGACACGTCCTCGTCGAAGCCCATAACATATAAAATCACATCCCCGATGCTCTCCACCGCAACGCTCTCCGCTTCCACGCAGATCCATTTTGCAGGATTGGCATTGTCCAAAAGCGTCTGTTTTGCCTTCGGCACATCGGTTCCGTCCGGCACGCGCAGCACAACACACTGATACGCCACCGATGTCATCATCGGCGCAGAATACGCAGAATCGGTATAAGTGATCTCATCTGTCCCCAGCACATACTCTTCCATATCCGCGTCGATCGTCGTCATCTCATAATCCTGCATGGCGTCCCGCATCGATGCATCCAGATCGGCCGTTTCGTAAACTTTGTTTAAAATGTCAATACAGCTTCCGCTCAGTGCCTCCGCCTCCTCAGAAGCGGTCGTCTTCCCGCAGGCGGCAAAAGAAAACAACATCACGAACATCATTCCCGCCGCAGCCGCACGCTTTCCATATCCTGCCCTGCCGCCCGTTTTACGGTTCTTTCCGGTTCTTTTTCCCATATTCTCTCTGTGATCTCCTTTTTCATTCAAGTTTTCTACTTTATATAGAGTAAAACAGGCTTTTGGAGATAGTCTGTCCAAAAGCCTGTGTCTTTATTGCTGTTGCTTTACGCTATTTTTCTTCCGGCATCTGAATGCGGATATGAACGTCGTCCAGCTGCTTCTGATCTACCGTTGCCGGTGCTCCCATCATGATATCCATCGCGTTCTTGTTCATCGGGAACGGGATGATCTCACGAATGCTCTCCTCGCCGCAGATCAGCATAATCATACGGTCAACACCCGGAGCGATTCCTGCGTGTGGCGGTGCTCCGTAGCAGAATGCATTGTACATGGCAGGGAATTTTGCCTTCACATCCTCCTCGCCGAGACCAACCAGTTCAAATGCCTTGATCATGATCTCCGGGTCATGGTTACGAACCGCACCGGAGGAAAGCTCTACGCCGTTGCACACCAGATCGTACTGGTAAGCAAGGATGGAAAGCGGCTCCTCGTTGCAGAGTGCGTTCATACCGCCCTGCGGCATGGAAAACGGGTTGTGACAGAACTCCAGTTCTCCGGACTCCTCGCCGATCTCATACATCGGGAAATCTACGATCCAGCAGAATTCATAGCAATCTTTCTTCATATGCTTCTCGCTCGCAGCGCCAAGCAGTCTGCGGAGTACGCCTGCGGTCTTCTGCGCTGCCAGCTTCTTGCCGGCGGTCAGACCGATAAAATCACCCGGCTTTAATCCAAGTGCCTCAATCACTTTTTCCTTGCGCTCCTGTAAGAACTTGGAGATTCCTCCCACAAATTCGCCGTTCTCGTCCAGCTTGAACCAGTAAGCCTTGTTGGCTGTCTGCACTTCCACCTCGGCACAGATTCCGTCGATCACTTTTCTGGTCGCGGTAAATCCGTCCACGACAACCGCTTTTACGGTCTGTCCCTCGAACGGGCCGAATCCGCAGTCTGCCATGACGTCCGTCGCATCCTGCAGTACCAGATTAATACGGAGATCCGGCTTGTCGGTGCCATACTTGTCCATGGACTCCAGATACGGGATACGTACGAACGGAGCCTTGGAAGCAGCCTTGTATACACCATACTTCTCAAATACCGGCGGCAGCACTTCCTCGACAACCGAGAATACATCCTCCTGGGAAGCGAATGCCATCTCCATATCGAGCTGATAGAACTCTCCCGGAGAACGGTCTGCTCTTGCGTCCTCATCGCGGAAACACGGTGCGATCTGGAAGTAACGGTCGAATCCGGATGCCATTAAAATCTGTTTGAACTGCTGCGGTGCCTGCGGCAGAGCATAGAACTTGCCCGGATGATTTCTGGCCGGTACCAGATAATCTCTGGCGCCTTCCGGTGAAGAACAGGTCAGAATCGGCGTCGTAATCTCCAAAAATCCAAGTTCGTTCATCTTATTGCGGAGTTCCGCCACAATACGGCTCCTGAGCACAATCTTGCTCTTAACCGCCGGATTACGCAGATCCAGATAACGGTACTTTAATCTGGTATTCTCATCCGCCTCTCTGGACTGGTTGATCTCAAACGGAAGCGCATTGTAGATGCACTTTCCAAGAATCTCAATCGCCTCCGGCACGACCTCGATCTCTCCGGTCGGAAGCTCTGTATTCTTATTGGAGCGCTCTCTGACGGTTCCTGTCACGGAAATAGTGGACTCTTTGTTCACACCGTCTAATTTTTCCATCATCTCTTCTGTCTCAACAACAATCTGTGTCGTTCCATAGAAATCTCTTAAAATAAGAAATCCCAGGTTCTGGCTGACCTTGCGGAGATTCTCGTACCATCCGACGAGCGTGACTTTCTCTCCCGCATTGGAAAGACGCAGCTCATTACAGTTATGTGTTCTCGACTGTGTCATTTTCTTAACTCCCTTGTATCAATCTAAAAATGTTCTTCAAATCTGTCCGGGCAGCAGCCTGTCCGGCGCTTTTTCTATCTTACACCATGAAACGCGATTTTTCAACGGTTTTATCCGTTCTAAATAATTCTGACAAACACTCCGATAAGCACGAACACAAGGATCGTCAATCCAAATCCACGCAGCGTTATCTTTGTTCTCCGTAACGGATCTTTCAGTGCCTCCTCCAGACAAATCATCTCAAGTTCATCCAGCACACGCCATAATTCCGGATAATCACGACTGTTAAACTCATATTTTATGTCTTCCACGCGTCTGCCTATGTAACGGCATGCTTCCTCCGACCACTCCTGTGCCCTCACATGTTCACCAATTTGTCTCCAGAACTCTGGTTCTTTGTACAGGGTAATCGCCAACTCCGATTGCAGGAACTCTTCCCAGCGTTTCTTCTGGGTTCCTTCCCCCTGCAATGTGAGACCTCGCAGCCGCTCCGGCAGCTCCTCTGTCAGCATTTTCCTGCTTCTCTCCTGTCCGGCACGAATGCGTGCAAAATACTCCTGCCATTGTGCTTCTGTCTCATCGGTTTCAGGCTGTCCGTTCTCCTTCTCCAGCGCCCCGTCCCGCTCTTTTATGCCTTCCCGTGCCACCGGTTTCACCGGACTTGGAACCGTCCTGCTTCCGTTCAGATCACTTTCTTTCTCTTGTCTTTTCGCGTATTGAATGGCGCGCTGGTAAGCATCGTGAAGCACTGCCCACTCCTCTGGCTTTTCCTCCCTGTGACAGTTCTTTACTCTGGCAGCATACACTTTTTTGATCTGTTTTTGATCTATAGTCTGGGAAATTCCCAGTATCTCCCATATTGTCATATTCTTCTAGCTGGTCAGATGTCCGCCCCTCCACAATTCATATTCCTGTTCCTCTTTGCGGTAATCCACCTGATCCTGCGCATCGACCGCCTGCTTACTACTCTCATACCACCGGGAAAAACCGTCTGCTGTTCCCTCAAATGCCGCCTCCTGCAGACACTGCTCCTCCACATAGTCCAGAAACAGATTCAGCTGTTTTCTGCCCTTGTTGATGGAGAGGACGTCCTGTCTTCCCAGATAATAGTTAAAATACTGTACACGACTGTCAATCTGTTCCCGGATATATCCCGTTGTCTCACGATGCAGCTTTTCAGCACGCGCAAGCACCAGCCTGTTTTCCTCAAGATCTCTCGGATGAATCTTCAGTTTATTCAACTGCTCCAGTCTTTTTTTCAGTTCCTTTTCTGATAATTTGATTTTATCATTCCGGATCACGAGCTGTTTTTCTTGTCCTGTCGATACGACGTGCACATCTACCACCAGAATTCCATTGATATCGTAAGTATAACGCACCCGCACCTTCTCTTTTCCTTCCGGTCCGGCAGGAACCGGAACCGTGATGCTTCCCAACAGCAGATTGTCCTCCGCGTACATTGCTTCCCCCTGGTATACCTTGAACCTCATTTTGGTCTGCCTGTCATGTGCCGTCGTCATAATAGTCTCCCTGCTGACCGGGAGCGCCATGTTCCTCTCAATCAGCACATCACAGAGATCACGGTTCGGATCTGCTTCGTTGTATTGGGACACGCTGAGAGAAAACGGACAGATATCCGTAAGAAGCATATCGCGAATATCCGCATTGCGTTCCTTGATGCCTGCATACACTCCTGCGCCGAGCGCAATCATATAATCCGGGCTGACAACCGCAATATCCGTGCGCTGCAACAGATAATTCAAATACTTTTGCACCACCGGCATTTTACAGGACCCTCCAACAAGCACTACCGCATCTACTTCTCTGGCACTCTTCTGCCCGTCCGACAACACACGCCGGATCGGTTGTGCCATCCGTTCAAACAGCGGCTCCGCCTGCAGGATCAGCTCCTTTCTGGAGACCTCCATCCGATATTCTCTCCCAGCAAGTGTCACACACATCTGTGCAGTCTCCTGACCGGTCAGTTCAAACTTACAGTTTTCCGCACGTTCCAACACAATTGCCGCATCCTCAGCTGAGAAGCGGTTTTCAGAAAGTCCGCACGACTTCCAGAACATATCTGCAATCAACCGGTCAAAATCACTGCCGCCGAGATGATTGTCTCCGCTGACCGCCAGAATCTCCACAATGTTATCAAAACACTCTACTAATGACACATCGAGCGTTCCCCCTCCAAAATCAAACACCAGCATGACGGCATCCTCCATCTGGCTTCGGCACTGATAATATAACGATGCAGCCGAAGGTTCATTGATGATGCGCTCCACATGAAATCCTGCCAGTTCCCCCGCATTTTTTGTTGCATTTCTTGCAAGGTCGTTAAAATATGCCGGTACACTGATGACCGCTTCCGTAATCTCCTCCCCCAGATAATGCTCCGCGTCTTCCTTTAATCTTTTTAACACAAGCGCGGAAAGTTCCTCCGGACGGTATTTTTTTCCGGCGAGCGAATATATCTTTTCCGTTCCCATAAATCGTTTAAAAACGCTTACTGTATCCTCCGGGTGTGTAACCAGACGCTCCTTTGCAATTTTTCCCACGTACACCGTGCCATCTTTGCCTATACTAACTACGCTAGGCGTCAGATAGTCTCCAAACGCATTCGGAATCAGATGACTCTCTCCATTTTCCCACACTGCCGCCGCACTGTTTGTCGTTCCAAGATCAATACCGATAATTCTTCCCATATGCCCTCCATCTGCAAGCTGTTTCTCTTTTTTTACTTTATACCGTTCGTAATCTCCTTTAAGAAACGTGCACATCCACGCGAAGCTTTTTTATGTAATAGAAACGAAGTTTCCCATTATGTAAAAAACGCCATAGATCATCCTATGGCGTTCTCTGTCAGATCATTTCCGGATCAGTCTTTGTAAAACTCGACAATGTCCTTGTAGCCCTCGGCTGTCAGCTTCTCTTTCTGGAACTTCTTGTTCTTGTTCATGCGCACGACAAGCACCTGCTTCCCAGCAACACGCTCCTCCTGTGCTCTGGCGATCACTTTGGACACCTGCTCCGAGGTACAGCCTTTTTCAATGAGGTATGCCACCTTCGGGCGCTGCATCGGCACGGTGAAACCGCTCTCCATCAGAAGAAGGATGATACGCTCAAAGCCGATGGAGAATCCGCACGCCGGAACGTCATTTCCGGTGAACTTGCCGACCATCTTGTCGTAACGTCCGCCGCCGCCGCACGCTGCCCCAAGCTCCGGCATTGCGATCTCAAAAATGGTTCCTGTATAATAACTCATTCCGCGCACGAGCGTCGGATCGAATACCATCTTAAAGTCGGCTGTTTTTGCCGCCTCCACACTGTCGATGATCTCCTGAAGATTCTGCTCCACCTCCGGCTCCAAAAAGCCCTGTAAAGTGTCTGCCAGATATTTGATACCGTTCTGTGCCTTGGATACGCCCTCAAACAGCGCCAGATACTTGTCAATCGACTCCTTCGCATAGCTTTCCTTGGCAAGTTCTTCCGCCACGCCGTCAAGACCGATCTTGTCCATCTTGTCCAGAATAATGAATACGGTATCGAATTCTTCCTCCGGGAAACCGCTGTACGCTGCCATGGCCTTTAAGATGCGGCGCTCATTGATGCGGATCTCAAAATTCTTGAATCCGAGTCTGCCGATCGTCGTTGTCGTTGCAAGGATCAGCTCGATCTCCGCGAGATTGCTCGGCTCACCGATAATATCAATATCACACTGCATAAACTGGCGGTAACGTCCGCGCTGCGGGCGGTCTGCACGCCACACACTGCCCATCTGCAGTGCCTTGAACGGGGACGGGAGATCATTGGCGTTGTTCGCATAGAAACGGACTAACGGCACCGTCAGATCGTAGCGCATTCCAAAATCGACCAGATCCGCCTCTTCCTTTGCCTCTGCGATCTTTAACTTCTCACCGCGCTTCATCACTTTGAAGATCAGCTTCTCGTTCTCGCCGCCCTGCTTATTGCTCAGATTTGCAATGTTCTCCATACAAGGTGTCTCAATCGGTGTGAATCCAAAACTGCGGTAGGTCTCCTTGATGACCTGCTGCACGTAATCCCGGATCTGCATCTCCTCCGGTAAAATATCTTTCATGCCGTTGACCGGCTTCTTGCTTAATGCCATGAGCGTTCCTCCATTTTCTGCCTTATATCCTCCGATTATTATACGTTTTGTATTCCTGCACGTCAAGCATCAAGGACCATGCAATCATTTATCACAAATATGATCCTGTCATTAAAAAATCACTTCAAAAACTGTGCCCCCAGACGGATTGTCCCTGATTACAATATTGCCGTCATGCACTCTCACAATTTCATAAACCAGCGCAAGTCCAAGGCCTACTCCCCCCAGTTCCCTGCTTCTGGATTTATCCACACGAAAGAATGGTTCAAATACCCGTTTTCTGAGTTCCTCTGGAATTCCGCTTCCTGTATCCTCTACGGAAAGAAAAACATGTTTTTCTTTCCACTCAGCCGTCACAACAACCTGTCCGCCCGGACGATTGTATTTTATAGCATTCTCAACAAGATTATATACCAGTCTGTAAATAAGGATATCGCTTCCCACCATAGTTACATCCTTACATTTTCCAATAAGCCTTATATTTTTCTCCATTGCAAGTGGTTCCAGATCCGTCAGAACCTCTTCTACAAGTGCATCAACCATGATTTTTTCATCACGTACCACAATCTGAAGTTCACTCATATCCAAAAGAATCTTTACCATCCTGCTGAGTCTTTCGTTCTGCTCCGTCATCATGGCAATTGTCTTTTCCGCACATTCGTCATTGCCCGGGTGCTCCGTCGAATTATATAAATCAAGCTGTACCTGCATCAGCGACAACGGTGTACGAAACTCATGTGCGGCGTTTGCAGTGAATTGCCTCTGTACCTCAAATGCTTCTGAGAGGCGTTCCAGCATCTTGTTGTAAGAAACACTGAGCCGGTTTAATTCCTTAACTTCATTCTCTTCTATCCTCGAATCTGCCAGATTTTGTGCCTGCACTTCCTCAATTTTGTCCGAAAAATTTCTAAGCGGTTTAAGTACATGTCCGCTCAGAAAATATGTGGCAACACCTCCAAGAAGAGCCAGCAGTGTGGAGACCAGCAAGCTTCTTTTTTTATAATCTGCTTTGTTGTTATATACCTGAATGGAAAAATCATCTGCAAAATCATCCCATTTATCATCTGGAATATTAATACATATTTCATCAGCCTCCTCACTATTGTCCTCATCACTCTGGGCATCAACAGTATCCTGCAGCAAATCAATATAATACACACCGTTCTTATATAAAAACAGGGTAAGGCATCCGCATATGACTGCAATAAACAATGTAGTTATGATCGTAAGTCTCCACTGAAGTGACATTTTTTTCATTGTTCTGATTCCTCTCGACTCTTATAACCCTCACCAACCTTGTTCACAATCGGATCATATCCCAGCACTGCCTTGAGTTTTTTTCTGAGAGAAGACATATGTACTCTGATAGCTCCGCTAAAACTATCCACAGATGCATCCCATACATGCTCCATCAGTTCTTCCTGGCTTACCGGTCTGCCCTGATTCAGAAGCAGATATTCCAAAATTCCACTTTCTTTTCTGGTCAAAGGCACCCTCTCTTCTTTTGCATATGCCTCGCGCTTTTTTGTATCGAACCTTATGTCCCCATTGTTCAGGCAAACATCTC
>ENA-UEYI01000577-UEYI01000577.1-human-gut-metagenome-genome-assembly--contig:-NODE-577-length-36282-cov-20.990996_pt1 | contig 36282 bp, 27 predicted proteins | sample MGYA00242900_ERZ507916 | MGnify/ENA primary metagenome ERZ507916 (study PRJEB26167, sample SAMN06115521) | human gut metagenome | host: Homo sapiens | place: China:Chongqing | collected 2015-09-02...
GCCCGCGGGCGGGTCAGCGACGTGATGCTGGACCGTCTGGCGCTGACGCCGGGCCGCCTGACCGACATGGCCAAGGGTATGCGCGAGGTCGCGGCCCTGCCCGACCCGGTGGGCGCAGTGCTGCGCAAAATTGTGCGCCCGAACGGCCTTTTGATCGAAAAGACCGCCGTGCCGATGGGTGTCATCGCCATCATCTACGAGAGCCGCCCCAACGTCACGAGCGACGCCGCCGCGCTGGCCATCAAGGCGGGCAGTGCGTGCATCCTGCGCTGCGGGCGCGACGCCTGGGCCAGCTGCCACGCCATCGTGGAGGCCCTGCGCGCCGGTCTGCGCAAGGTGCGCCTGCCGGAGTACGCGGTGAGCCTCATCGAGGACACCTCCCACGCCAGCGCCAACGAGCTGATGACCGCGGATGGGCTGGTCGATCTGCTGATCCCCCGCGGCGGGGCCGGGCTGATCCGCGCCTGCGTCGAGAACGCAACCGTGCCCTGCATCCAGACCGGCACCGGCATCTGCCATGTCTACGTGGACAAGGCCGCCGATCTGGAGATGGCTGTGGATATTGTGGAAAACGCCAAGACGAGCCGCCCCAGCGTCTGCAACGCCGAGGAGACGCTGCTGGTCCACAGGGACGTGGCAGCGCAGTTTTTGCCGATGCTGAAGGCCCGCCTTGTCGATGCCCGCGCCGCTGCCGGCATCACCCCGGTGGAGCTGCATCTGGATGCGCGCGCCGCGGCCATCATCGACGGTGTGCCCGCCGCGCCGCAGGACTTTGACACCGAGTATCTGGATTATAAGCTGAGCGTGGCCGTTGTGGATGACGTCGATGCGGCCATCGCCCACATTGCGAAGCATTCGACCCACCACAGCGAGGCCATCGTCACGGCGGACGCCGCGGCGGCACAGCGGTTCACGACCTGCGTGGACAGCGCGGCGGTCTACGTGAACGCCAGCACCCGCTTTACCGACGGCGGCGAGTTCGGCCTTGGCTGCGAGATGGGCATCAGCACCCAGAAGCTCCACGCCCGCGGCCCCATGGGGCTGGCCGAGCTGTGTACGTATAAATATATTGTGCACGGCAATGGGCAGGTCAGGGGCGGAAGCAGCGCGAAGATGAGCTGCTACACAAACAAATAAGGCTTCCCCTTGGGGGAAGCTGTCAGCGGCCCCGTCCGCTGACTGATGAGGGCAGACATTGCCGCTGCAGCCCGTTCACCGGCCGCTATGGCGGGCTTTGCCCTCATCCGGCCTCGGTCGGAGCCTCGGCCACCTTCTCCCGAGGGAGAAGGCTTCCATAACGCAAAAACACCTGCGTCCGAAAACGCAGGTGCTTTTATTTTACCCAATATTCATATCCACCGGCTTCGAGATCCCCTTGACGCTGCCGGAGCCTGTGTACTGCCATATATTGTGCTTGTAGCTGAAGCTCAGCGTATCGCGGTACTGGGCGATCCAGATGTTGTACTTGCTGATGTTTGCAAAGTTCAGCGCGTTATAGAACCAGCTGGCATAGGAGTAAACGCCCGCACTGTACCCCGCGCTGCGGATCGTCTCGCAGAAGGCGACGGCGCAGGCCGTGCGCTCGGCGGCGCTCAGGGCATTGGCGCGCCCGCCGCCGACACTCTCGGTGTCGTAGTAGACGCCCAGCGGCAGGCTGTAGCCGCTGACCAGGCTCAGCACCATGCTGGCCTCCTCGACGGCCTCGGCCTCGTTGATGGCCTGGCTGTAGAAGTAAACGCCGACGCGCAGGCCCGCGTTGATCGCGCCCTGAATGTTCCGGCGATAGGTAGAATCCTCGACCAGCGCACCGCTGCCGTAGCCGCGGTAGCCGCAGCGGATGATGGCAAACGTGATGCCGTCAGACTTGACGGCGTTCCAGTCAATGCTGCCCTGGAACTTCGAGACATCAATGCCGCGGGCCGTGCGGTTCAGTGCGCCGTCCGCCGCAAAGGTGTAGACATTGCCCTGAATGACCTGCTGGCCCGTGACGGGCTGGTGGGTGGACGGGTCGTAATAATACGTTGCGCCGTCAATATCCTGCCAGCCGGTGTACTCGTATATCGTGGTGGTCGCGCTGGTCACGGCAAAGCCGTAGTTGGCCAGCTCCTGCACCGCAATGTTATCCGGCCAGCCCGCCGTCGGGTCGGGCACCTGGGTGGGTGCTTGCGTCGGAGCCGCTGTCGGGGCTTCCGTAGGGGCTGCTGTCGGGGCAGGCGTTTGCGTTTCGGCGGGGGTCTGCGTCGGGGCCTCGGTGGGGGCGGGCGTCGCCTCCGGGGTCGGCTCGGGCGTGATCTCGGGGGCCGGTTCCGGTGTGGGGTCCGCCGGGACAGGGGTCTCCTCGGCAGCCGGGGCGGCCCCGCCGGTGTCCTCCTGTACGGTCACCGGCTCGTCCGCGCGGTGTACCCACGCCATGCGGGTGTTGGCCGCGCCCAGCAGCGTGACGGAATCCGCCGCGCCGGGCAGCCAGGCCGCCGTGGCCGTGTTGGCGGCGTAGCTCGTATCGCGCATTGCGCCGATCAGGTCCTTCGTGCCGTCCTGATAAACGGGCAGGTAGGGTGTCTCGGTGCCGTCGGCCAGCAGCAGATGACCGCTGCTGCTCAGCTTGGCTGTGTAGCTCGTCTTGCTGCCGGTCTCGGTCCTGGCGCTGTCGGCGTAGGTCACGGTGTCGGTGACCTCGTTGACGATGGGGGCCGAGCCCGCGTTGCTGACGCCGGAGTCCTCGGCACTCTCGTTGACCTGGCTTGCCTGGACGATCTTCTCTTTAACGGCCTTGACGTCCGCCTTGTAGACGACCTTTTCTTTGACTGTCACGGTCTGGGCCTCGGGCTGCGTGTAGCCCTCGATGGGCTGGACCGCCAGCGTGTAGTCGCCGGGGGTCACGTCCTCGGCCAGCGCGGTGCCGGTCTCGGTATCCAGCTCGTAATCCGTGGCATTGCCCTTGGCGTCGGTCAGCGTGATGGTTGCCGCCACGCCCAGCAGCGGGGTCTTTTCGTTCTCGGCGTCATCCTCCTTCGCGCTTTGGGACGGCGTCGGGGACGGCGAGGCGGACGCATCGGGCGTTGGGCTGGGCTCGGGGGCGTTCTCGACGTAGAGCGTCACACCGACGTCCTGCTGGATGACGCTGGCCTCCATCGTCAGCGGCTTGTCCGGCTCCGGCGTGGGACTCGGCGTCGGGGAAGGGGTCGGCGTGGCCGCCGTCTCGGGGGTGGCCGTCACGATGGGTGTGGGGCTGGGCTCGGGCGCGGAGAGCGGACCGACGCTGGCTGCAAACGCGCCCAGGCCGATGCTGGCGGTCAGCACCACCGCCGTGCCGCCCGCGGCCAGCTTATACAGCGGCAGCCGCGCAAAGGTGCTGCCGGAGAAATACCGCATAGGGTTCTTTTTATTAAACATTCCTGTTCCTCACAGTTAAAAGCGATAAACTATTACAAAATGAATCATACCACGAAAAAAGCCCCCGCCGCAAGTGGGCCGGAGTGAAAAATCGCACAGAAAAACGCCGAAATTTTCAACATCCACAGGGTCTGTTTGTGGATAATTGTGACACCGCGGACACAACTTTCCGGGCATCTAGTGGTCGCGGCTGCCGTCAGGTGCCAGCAGTTGTGTTGGGCAAAAATTCCTCCACCAATAAATCGACACACGCACCGTAGCTGCGCTCCGGCCCTGCAAGAAACGGCCAGCGCCCGGTCAGCGGGTCGTAGAGGTGGCTGTACCCCGCAAAAATTTCGTTTTTGTACTGCTTATTATAGAAGAATAGCACCATGCTAGCAAGCCGGTTGCCTTCCCACGCGGGGGAGGGCTTAGGGGGACTGGATTTTTACGTTGGATTTGCTATAATAAGCGTAGAGGAGCAGGGGCGGATGCAGGCATCGACTTCTGCAGCAAACGGAGGGCAATACAACAGAAATGTTTAATAAGAGGTAAACACCATGCAATACGTCAATTTCGGCACCACAGGCTTACAAATCTCCCGCCTTGGGTTTGGCGGCATTCCCATTCAGCGCATCGACCAGCCCGGCACGCGGGAGCTGCTGATCGCCGCGCATAAGGCGGGCATCAATTACATCGACACTGCCCGCGCCTACACGGTCAGCGAGGCATGGATCGGCCAGTCGCTGGAGGAGGCCGGGCTGCGGGATGACTTCATTCTGGCGACCAAATGCCGCGCGCTGACCAAGGCCGACATGGAGGCCGAGATCGCCACGAGCCTGAAAAACCTGCGCACCGACCACATCGAGCTGTTCCAGTTCCACAACCCGAGCCTCGACGGCCTGAAAACCATTCTGGCGCCCGGCGGCGCAATGGAGGCGCTGCTCGAGGCAAAGGCCAAGGGCATCGTCGGGCATATCGGCATCACGGCGCACCTGGCCGCTGTGTTTGAGGCAGCGCTGGACATCCCCGAGATCGAGACGATCATGTTCCCGTACAACATCGTGGAGCAGCAGGGCAGGGAGCTGATCGACCGCTGCGCCGCGGCGGGCAAGGGCTTTATCGACATGAAGCCGCTGGCGGGCGGTGCCATTGAGGATGGCCGCCTGGCACTGCGGTACGTGCTGTCCAACCCGGCAGTCACGGTGTCCATCCCCGGCATGGCGACGGTGGAGGAGCTGAACGCCAACGTGGCGGGCGCGGCCAACACCGCCCCGCTCACGCCCGAGGAGGAGGCCGCCTGCCAGAAGGTGCGCGACGCGCTGGGCACCCAGTTCTGCCGCCGCTGCAACTACTGTGCGCCCTGCACGGTGGGGATTTCCATCCCCAGTGTGTTCCTGTTCCAGGGGTATCTGAACCGCTACGGCCTGCAGCAGTGGGGCCGCGAGCGCTATGCGACGCTGCAGACCAAGGCCGGTGCCTGCATCCGGTGCGGTGCCTGTGAGCCGCGCTGCCCGTACAACCTGCCGATCCGCCAGATGATGCAGAAGGCCGCGGAAGATTTTGGGGAGTAAGGGTAGATAAAACAAGGCGTAGGGGCGGATTCCATATCCGCCCGTGGGGGCTTTCGCAGCCGCAAGCTGCCCGGGCGCATATAGAATGCGCCCCTACAGGGTCAACAGAATAAAGCGACCTTCCCACAATCGCACATTTGCCGGTAAGCCGCGGGCCGGGCATGCCCGGCCCCTACCGAGTTACAGCCCGTAAATGGGCAATCAGGATGAACTCTGCCCTCATCAGTCCGCTTCGCGGCCAGCTTCCCCCACGGGGGAAGCCTTTTTTTGTTTCTGAATATTGTTTTTTGCTGGGCGAACGTGTATAATTTAATCTGTATAATTTTGTGCAATAATGTGAGGAATGAGTGCTATGCTTTCCGACCCCCAGCTGCATTATCTTGATAACGCCGCCACGTCCCGGGTGGACCCGGCGGTGGCGCAGGCCGTCAGCGAGGCGCTGACTGAGCTTTGGGCCAACCCCAGCAGCCTGTATGATCCCGCCGTTGCCGCGCAGGATGCCATTGCCGCGGCCCGCGCCCGCGTGGCCAAAACGCTTCACTGCCGCAGCGATGAAATCTACTTCACGGCCTGCGGCAGTGAAGGCAACAACATGGCCGTGACCGGCGCGGCCCGCCCGCGTAAGCACTGGGGCAATAAGATCGTCGTCACGGGCTTTGAACACCCCAGCGTGCAGCGCCCCATCCGCGCGTTGAAGGACGAAGGCTTCACCGTCGTCGAGGTCATGCCCGGGGCGGACGGACGCATTGACACGCAGAAATTCCTGGCCGAGATCGACAAAAACACGGTGCTGGCCGCCTGCATGGCCGTCAACAACGAGACCGGCGCTGTGCAGGACATCGCGGCGCTGGGCAAGGGCATCAAGGCGCGCAACAGCCGCACCCACTTCCATGTGGACGCCGTGCAGGCGTGGCTGCGCATGCCCATCGACCTGCAGAAATGGCGCGAGGTCGATACGCTCTCCGTCTCCGGCCACAAGGTCCACGCGCCCAAGGGCGTCGGCGCACTGTTCATCCGGGACAGCCAGCGCCAGACGCTCAAACCGCCCTATCTTGGCGGCCATCAGGAGCGCGGCCTGCGCCCCGGCACCGAGAACACGCCCTACATTGTGGGTCTCGGCGTGGCCGCCGCGCAGGGCCAGCAGAAGCTGCGCCCCCGCATTGCACACATTGCCGCGCTGAATCGGCAGCTGCGCGCAGGGCTTGAAGAATTGGACGGCATCACGCTCAATTCGCCCGATGACGCGGTGGGGGAGATCGTGAATTTCTCCACCGGCTGCATCAACAGCCAGACCTTCATCAACTACCTGAACACCCGCGCGGTCTATGTCTCGGGCGGCTCTGCCTGCGACAAGGGCGAGCCGAGCCACACCCTGCTGGCCATGGGCTGCGCCGACCTGACCGTCCGCACCGCCCTGCGCGTGAGCTTCTGCGCCGATAACACCGCCGAGGACGTGGACGCGCTGCTGGCGGGGCTGCGGGACGGATTACAGGAATTGCAGCATATTTGAACGGCTGCCGACGGCGGCCTGAGGGCAGGCCACCCTACGTACCCCTTTTCGAGCAAATCGTAGGGCGGGGTGCCCTCACCCCGCCGCAGGCAGTAGGGGCGGGACATGTCCCGCCCGCAGCCTTCCCGTTACAGCGTGTTTGCCGTAAAGCTGCGGGCCGGGCATGCCCGGCCCCTACTGCGGCACATCCATTTTGAAAGGAACCATTTTATGAAAGAACTCATCCTCGCCTATCAGGGCGAAATGACGCTGAAGGGCCTGAACCGCGGCAAGTTTGAGGCGCGGCTGGCCAAGACGATCCGCTGGCGGCTGGAGCCGCTGGGCAAGTTCAAGGTCTATCAGGCCCAGAGCACCGTTTTCATCGAGCCGAAGGAGGACGGCCTAGACATGGACGAGGCGTTCCGCCGCGTGTCCCATGTGTTCGGCATCGTCAAGCTGAGCCGCGCCGTCGAGTGCCCGAAGGACTTTGCCGCAATATGCGAGACCGCTGAGGCGTATCTCGGCGAGACGCTGCGCGGTATCCGCACCTTCAAGGTCGAGGCCAAGCGCGCCGACAAGACCTACCCGATGAAGAGCCCCGAGATCTGCCGCGAGCTGGGTGCCTACCTGCTGGACAAGCACCATCATCTGCGCGTCGACGTGCATAACCCGCAGCTGGAGATCATGGTGGAAATTCGCGACTACGCCGCCTATGTCCACGGCCCCAAGGTCGAGGCCGCGGGCGGTCTGCCCGTCGGCACGAGCGGGCGCGCGCTGAACCTGCTGTCCGGCGGCATCGACAGCCCCGTCGCCGCGTGGTGCATGGCTCGCCGCGGTCTGGCGCTGCACCACATCCACTTTGCCAGCCCGCCGTACACGAGCCTGCGCGCCAAGCTGAAAGTGCGCGATCTGGCCCGCGAGCTGGTCGAGTACACCGGCAACTGCACGCTGTTCGTCGTGCCCTACACGAAGCCGCAGGAGTATATCCGTGACAACGCGCCCGACGTGCTGTTCACGGTTCTGATGCGCCGCAGCATGCTGCGCATTGCCAATCAGGTGGCGAAAAAGCTCGAGCTGCAGGCCCTCATCACCGGCGAGAGCCTGGCTCAGGTCGCCAGCCAGACCATGGCCGCGCTGGCCTGCACAGACCAGGCGCAGGACCTGCCCGTGCTGCGCCCCTGCATCGGCATGGACAAGATCGAGATCATCAATATTTCGCGTAAGATCGGTACATTTGAGACGTCCATCGAGCCGTATGAGGACTGCTGCACGATCTTTACCCCGCCGCACCCCAAGACGAACCCGACGCTGGACGAGATCTTGGCCGCCGAGGCCGCTATGCCCGGCCTGGCCGCGCTGGAAGCCGAGGCCGCCGAGAACGTCGAGAAAATCTATATCCGCATGGGAGATGACGAGCTGCTGTGACTGCTGAAATTATCTGCGTAGGTACGGAGCTTCTGTTGGGCGACATCCTGAACACCAACGCGCAGTTTTTAAGCCGCGAGCTGGCCGAGCTGGGTATCAGCGTGATGCACCAGCATGTCATCGGCGATAACCCCGCCCGCCTGAAGGAGCTGGTTTTGCAGGCGAAAAGCCGCAGCGACCTGCTCGTCTTTTCGGGCGGTCTCGGCCCCACCGAGGACGATCTGACGAAGGAGACCGTGGCCGAGGCGTTCGGCGATACGCTGGCCTTTGACGAGGGCGAGTGGCAGAAGATCATCGATTTTTTCGCCCGGACAAACAGACGCCCCACGCCGAACAACCGCAAGCAGGCCATGTGCCCGACGGTGGGCCACAAGCTCATCAACGACCACGGCACGGCCCCCGGCGCGTGGTTTGAGGACGCCGACGGCCGCTGCGCCGCGCTGATGCCCGGCGTCCCGCGGGAGATGAAGGCCATGTGGGCCGAGCAGGTCCGCCCGATTCTGCTGAAACGGCAAAACTGCACGATCCACAGCCGCACGCTGCGGGTGCTGGGCGGCGAGAGCGCCATTGCCAGCAAGGTCGCGCCGCTGTTTGAGGCCGCGAACCCCACCGCCGCCATCTACTGCAAGACCGGCGAGTGCGAGATCCGCGTGACGGCCCGCGAGGCCACCGAGCAGGCCGCCGAGGCCGCCTGCAATGCCCGCATTGCGGAGTTTAAAGAGATTCTCGGTGCAGCCGCCTACGATGTGGACGTGCCCGCGCTGGAATACACGGTGGTACGCGCTTTGCGGGAGCACGGCTTGCACGCCGCCGCGGCGGAGAGCTGCACCGGCGGCATGATCGCCGAGCGGCTGACGAATGTGCCCGGCTCCAGCGAGGTGTTCGGCTATGGCTTTGTCACCTACGCCGAGGCCGCCAAGCAAAAGCTGCTGGGTGTGGGTGCGGCTGTCATTGAAAAGTACAACGTCGTGTCCGGCCCTGTGGCCGCAGCCATGGCCTTTGGCGCTGCCCGGGAATCCGGTGCAGAGCTGGCCGTGGGCATCACGGGATTAGCCGGACCCGGCGGCGCACTGCCCGGCAAGCCGGTGGGTACGGTCTATCTGGCCGGTGCCGACACCCGCACGGACACGGGGTATTTAATGCGCCTGACCCTGGGCGGCTATCAGGACCGCCAGATCATCCGCACCCGCGCCGCCCTGTACGCGCTGGATATGCTCCGCCGCATGGCGCTGGGTCTCGATGTGCCGGACAGCGTGCGTTTCACGCCGGAGACGGCGGACAGAGAACTGGATATATAAAGCCCCAAGCCTTCCCCTTGAGGGGAAGGTGCCGCCGCAGCGGCGGATGAGGTGAAAGCTCCCGGGACCGCCTGTTTACGGGTGGTTGTGGCAAGGCTGCCCCTCATTCGTCTGCGGGCGGGGCCGCAGACACCTTCAGTCTCCGCGCTAAGAGCCGCCTACGGCGGTTGCGCTCCGACACGCGCCTGAGGGCGCAGCCCCAAAGGAAAAGACAATTCAACACAAGAAAGGTTCCACCATGGTCAACACTCAACTGAAAATCCTGCGTGTTTTCGGGCCCACGGGCGCGGAGGTATCCTCCGTGCTGCGGGGCATCCGGGATGATGGCTGCCCCGGCCTGCGTCTGCTGGAACGGGACGGCGAGTTTGCCATCTGTGTGCAGGTCAGCGCCCCCAACCGCGCCATGGCGGAGCAATACTGCGATAAATGGGCCGCGCGGCTGCGCGCCAAGTTCGGCGACGATGTCTTTGCCGAGGGGGAGACCAGCCTGGCCCAGGCCACGCTGGACGCTCTGCTGGAAAAACGCAAGCTGCTGGTTGCCGTGGACGAGCCGACGGGCCGCCTGCTGGGCAGCCTTTTGCAGCCGCTGCCCCACAGCGAGGCCGTCTTTGACTTTGGCACCGAGAGCTACGCCGACCCGCAGAAATCCCGCCGCATCACCGTGCCGGAGCAGCTGCTCCGGCGCTTCCCCGGCGACATTGTGCAGGCCGCAGCGGGCCGTGCGCTGGCCGCGCTGCAGGTCACGGGCGCGGATTACGCTGCCGCCTACATGCCCGCCAGCGTCGGGCAGTGCCCCTTTGTGCTGGTGTGTGACCGCCGCGGCGCGGTGGCCTGCGCCCTGCCGCCCGATATGAACGATACCTTCATCGGCAACCAGATCCTGGACCTGCTGCGCCGCCGTTTGTTCGGCCTGCAGCTGACAGATTCCTGCATCACGTTCCGCCCCGGCCATGACCGGCCGCTGCTCGTTGTGTCGGAGGCCGCCCGGAGCCGCGGCAACACGGTGCGGTTCTCGCTGCGCCGCCGCACGCCGCCCACGCGGGACGCCGACCATACCGCCGATTTTGAGCCGATGCTCGATTTTGACCGGCCCGCGCCGGTCAGCCCGCCGAGCTTCCCGCAGCCGGAGCAGTCTGCCGCGCCCGACCCCGCGGCCCCGCACCGCACGCTGCACCGCCGCGACGCCGCCGCGACGCCGCCCGAGGTCTCCGAGCCGACAGGCGTCATCCGCTTTGAAACGGACGCGGACGCGCAGACGGCGGCCCCGGAGCCGGTCCAGACGTCCGGACCGGAAGCGCCGCGGCACGCCCGCATCCGCCGTGCCCGGCCCGTGGAGCCGCCTGCCCCGGCGGACGAAGCACCTCTGCCCGACGCCCCGCAGGGCCGTGCCCCCGCACCGTCGGTGCTGGATGATGACATCCCCGACTTCTCCGCGGATCTTGACCCCGCCGCCATCGCCGCCGCGCAGGCTGCCGATGACGCCGCCGAGGCCGCGGGCAAGAGCGCCAGCGTTGAGGACTTTACCCGCGCTGCGACCCAGCTGTTTGACGCCAGCGCCGTTGAGGAGGCCGCCGCAGAAAAGGCCACGCGGAAAACCGACAAAAAGCGCCGCCGCAAGGCCGAAAAGCCCGAGAGCGGGCCGGTGCAGCCCAGCATCAAGAACCGCAGCCTTGAGATCATTGAAAAGAGCGAACGCCGCCGCAGACGCACCGTTATTCTGGGGCTTGTCGCACTGACGCTGGTGCTTGTGCTGGGCGGCGGGGCGCTGTGGCTGTTCCTGCGCTGCGATCTGGGCGCACGCCCCGCGGCCAAAAGCTACGGCACGGCGCTCTACGATACGACCGCCGAGAGCTATCTGGGCAAGGCGCTGGAGCGCCGCCCCGGCGTCGTCGGCTATCTGGGCTGGCCCGGGCTGAACGGCGCACTGGTTTACGCCGCCGACACGCCCGACCCAGAAACGCCCGAGAGCGGCGAGGCACCGTCCATCGTCCGCTTTGCCACGCCCAGCGCACTGGACGCCGCCACCCCCGGCAACACCGTGGTGGAATGCACGGGCAGCGACTACAAGGCGCTGGCTGACGAGGATACGCTCAAGCAGAACAGCGGCTTCACGCTGTACACGGCGGGCAATGTCTACCGCTTCAAGGCTATCGCGGTCTACTATTTTGACCCGTCCGAGCAGGGCGCGGGCGCATTTGACCTGTACGGCAGCACCGACCTGTCGAGCTATTACGACTACCTGACCTTCGTCGCGGGCATTCAGGCCCGCAGCCTGTTTGACACCGGCGTTGACGTGGGTGACGACTCCCGCTTCCTGACCGTGACGACCCACAGTGACGAGAGCGGCGTGCTGCTCTGCATCACGGGGCGGCTGATCCGCGAGGGAGAGGCAGAGCTTTTAAACACCTCGGCCATCGCGGCAGCGGAGGAGCCGCTGCTGACGGCGGCCCAGTATGAGCGCAAGGGCCAGCCGATGCCGACGGTCAGCACGCTGGTGCAGGCCAGTGTGGACCGCTACGCCCAGCAGAGCACCGCCGCCCAGGCCGCCCGCAAGAACGGCGGCACGGGCAGCGACACCGCCGCGGACACGGCGGACCTGGCCCAGCGCGCGGACGACCTGCAGGCCATCACGGACAGCCTGCTGGCCAGCACCGACAAGCTGCTGGCGGGCCTGACCGACGTGGCCGGCTCGACCTCCGCCGCGGAGGCCGACCTGAACAAGGGTGCCGAGGGCAGTCTGCCCGAGCAGACCGTGACGGTGGATCAGATCAAGACCAGCGCCACGCCGGAACCGACGGCCACGTCTGCGCCCACCGAGCCTCCGGCGGATTCCGCCGCCGGTGAGACGACGACCGAGCCGACAGCCGCCCCCACCGAGGCTCCTCAGCCCGACAACAGCGGCACAGGGGAGACCATCAACGTGACGATGAACGGCACGGCCCAGACGATGGATCTGGTGCAGTGCCTGGCCATGGTGGCCCAGAACGAGCTGGGCCCCAACGCACCCGCCGAAGCCTACAAGGCTCAGTGCGTGGCGACCCACTGCTGGATCATCAGCCAGTCGGGCTACCCGTCGGTGCTGGGTGCCGAGCCGGGCGCTGCCGCGCTGGCCGCCGCGCAGGAGGTAGCCCATGTGCTGGTTACCTACAACGGGCAGGTCTGCTTCACGCCGTACTTTGCGTCGGCCAGCACCGGCACGGCCTCCGCTGCCGAGGTCTGGGGCAATGACCGCGCCTGGCTGCAGGCCGTGGACAGCCCGTATGACCAGAGCGTGTCCAGCCACTGGAACACGAACGGCAATTCCAGCGGCACGGCCCGCTTCTCCCGCCAGACACTGCAGGACCGCATCCGCGATGTGATGGACATTGACCTGTCCGGCGTGGACCCCAACAGCTGGTTCACGATCCAGTCCGCCAACCAGTACGGCTGGGTCGCCAAGATCCAGGTCGGCCCGGACGCGGGCGTTGGCACCGTCAGCGGGCGCTGGTTCCGCGAGAATCTGCTGGCCCGCCAGAGCGTTGACGGGCGCAGCCTGCGCAGCCAGTGCTTCACGGTCAGCTACAACGCCGATCTGGACTGCTTTATCTTTGATGTCTACGGCTACGGCCACGGCTGCGGCATGAGCCAGTGGGGTGCCATCGGCTACGCCCGCAACGGCTGGGGCTATCAGGATATTCTGACGCATTATTTTGTTGGGACGACGATCACGACGTATTGAGGCATAAGAAAAGAGCGTGTGCACAGAAAAGCACACGCTCTTTTTTTGCCGCACGGTAGGGGCCGGGCATGCCCGGCCCGGGGGGTGGTGTGATTGCCCGTGAACGGGTTGCTCCCGCGAAGCTGCGGGCCGGGCATGCCCGGCCCCTACCGGGAGTTGTAGGGGTCGGCGTCCCCGACGACCCGCTGCCCGCTTATCACAGCGCCAAGCTTACCCCATTCAGCACCGCCTTTACCAGCACATCCCCGTCATAGGTCAGCTCTAAATGGAAAAACGGTGCGTCCTCCGCCAGCAGCTTGAAAAATATCTTGTCCCCCTGCCAGATCGGAAGATCCTGCACGGCGGCCTTGTCCACCCACTCTAAGCACCCCTCGTCGCAGTCGGTCATCACGCCCGAAAAATCCGTGCAGGTGTACAGGTGCATCCGTTCGGCGGGCCATGGGTCACAGAAAAAATCCACGATGCCGCGGTAAACCGGCGCGTGCATCGTCAGGCCGGTCTCCTCGCGCACCTCGCGCAGGGCGCAGGCCGGCGCGTCCTCACCCGGTTCAAACTTGCCGCCGACGCCGACCCACTTGTCGTGGTTGACGTCGTTTTTCTTTTTGACGCGGTGCAGCATCAGGTACGCACCGTCCTTTTCGAGATAGCAAAGCGTTGTCTGCAATAGATCCATAACCAAACTCCTTACATATTTTTAAGCACCCCCGCAGATACTACCAGAAAAAACCAGGGGGGATTTTGTATGAGAGAAACCGGAATCGTGCGCCGTATCGACGAATTGGGCCGGGTGGTCATCCCGAAGGAAATTCGGAAAACGCAGCGCATCCGCACCGGAGATTCACTCGAAATTTACACGGACGGCAACGGCGGGGTCATATTTAAAAAGTATTCGCCGCTGGCCGAGCTTGGCGAGCCTGCCGCTGTCTATGCGGACGTGCTGGCCCGGCGGCTGCGCTGCGCCGTGGCCGTCTGTGACCGGGAGCATATCGTCGCCGCCGCCGGAGCGGGCAAGGGCGAGCTGCTTGGCGCACCGCTCCCGCCCGAGATCGAGCCGCTGCTGACCCGGCGCAAGCTCTACACGGCCCCGGCGTCCGCCGCGGAGCGGGAGCCGCTGGGCAGCCGGTACCTGCTGTGCGCCGCGCCGATCCTGGTACACGGTGACATCGAAGGCGGCGTGCTGCTGCACGGCACTCTGCGCGAGGCCGCGCCCAACGCCGAGACCGTCCGCGCCGCCGCCACCGCCGCAGAGTTTCTGGCGCGGTGGATGGAGGAGTGAAAAGCATAGCAGCGTAGAAGCCGGGCATGCCCGGCCCCTACATATATAATAATAGGGAAACTGCCCAATCCGATTGTGACGAAACTGTTAAACTTACAAAAAATTCGGAAAAACCCTTGACAGTTTGCAAAACGGGGATATAATAAACTTAGCACTCGGAGATAAAGAGTGCTAAACAAACCAACAAAAGCAAACCAAAGGAGATGAGCAGCATGGCCATGGATGCGCGCAAGCAGCGTATACTGGAAGCTATTGTTGCCCTGTATGCCAACGACGGTGAGCCTGTCGGCTCGGGTCTTTTGGCAAACTACTTTGACATGGCACTGTCCAGCGCGACGCTGCGCAATGAGATGGCTGCCCTGACCAAGCTGGGTCTGCTGGAACAGCCCCACACCAGCGCGGGCCGCGTGCCCAGCGCCCAGGGCTACCGCTACTACCTCGATCATCTGATCGACGCGCCAAAGTCCGGCACCCTGCCGGAGAAGGACCGCTGCCGCATTGACGATTTGTTCGCCGCCATGGATGCCGAGCCGGAAAAGCTCGTGCCCGCCGCGACCCGCTGCCTGGCCGATATGACAGGCTGCGCGGCTGCCGCTACCACACCGCAGGCGCCGGATCTCTGCATTGCCCATTTTGAGGTCGTGCAGGTGGGCCGCTACAGCGCCGCAGTGCTGGCTGTGACCAGCGCAGGCGGCGTGCGGACCCGCGTGGCCCGCGTTGACACCGGTCTGACCCGGGACGATGCCGCCAACCTGGCACAGCTGCTCAACCGCGGGCTGACTTTCGTCGCCCCGCAGGATTTAAGCCCGATGCTCATGGCCAGCATGGTGCTGGCCGCAGGGCAGCGGCTGGCCCCCGTCATCATGGCGGCACAGGCGCTCGTCACCACCGGTCCGCAGGCCTGTCTGGAGGGTGCGCAGTATCTGGCAAAGATGGCGGACGTCCGCCAGAACCTCGGCACGCTGTTGGAGATCTTCTCCGACAATGAGGCCGCGACGGAGCTCATCCGCCCCGAAGGCAACAAGATCACCGCAACGCTGGGCTGCGACCTTGACCCTGCGATGCCGGGTGCCTGCATCGTCAGCAAGCGGTACTTAGCCGGCGGCGGGCTGACAGGCTCCGTCGCACTGATCGGCTCCACCCGCATGGAGTACGAGCGGCTGCTGCCGATCCTGGACTACTTTGCCGCCAGAATGGGGCAGAGCATGGCCGGGCAGGGCCAATAAACGAAGAAGGAGAGACCCGCAATGAGCCAAGAAGAAAAGAAACAGACCGCCCCGGAGACGGAAGCGGCTGCTGAAAAGCCCGAGACCCCCGCACAGGAGGCCCCTGAAAAAGAGGCCCCCCAGGCCGAGGAAAAGCACGAGGGCAAGCACGACTGCAAGCATCACCACCACGAGACCGCGGCCCTGCAGGCCAAGCTGGAGGCGGAGGAAAAGAAAAACGCCGACCTTAAGAACCAGCTGCTCCGCACCGCTGCCGAGTATGACAACTACCGCAAGCGCTCCCAGCGCGAGGCTGACCAGAAGTTCAACGACGGTGTGTCCCACGCCGTGACCCAGATCCTGGGCATCCTGGACACGCTGGACATGGCCGCCAACGCCGCCTGCGCGGACGAGAACTACAAGAAGGGCGTCACGATGACGCTGGACAAGGCCGCCAAGGCTCTGGAAACGCTGCACATCACCGAGATCGAGGCGTTGAACCAGCCGTTTGACCCCAACTTCATGAACGCCGTCCAGCAGGTCCCCGCCGCCGAAGGGCAGGAGAGCGGCAGCGTCGTGCAGGTTTTCCAGAAGGGCTATAAGATCGGTGACAAGATCATCCGCCACGCGATGGTCGTCGTCGCAGAATAACGTCGGACCGAATCAAACGATTCGTTTCCATATAAATTGACATTCACTGCATTCAAAGCAAATTTGAAGGGAGTTTTATTTATGAGCAAGATCATCGGTATTGACTTAGGTACTACCAACAGCTGCGTCGCCGTTATGGAAGGCGGCGAGCCCGTCGTCATCGCGAACGCCGAAGGCGCCCGCACCACCCCGTCTGTCGTCGGCTTCACCAAGACCGGCGAGCGTCTGGTCGGCCAGGTCGCAAAGCGCCAGGCCATCACCAACCCCGAGAACACGATTTCTTCCATCAAGCGTAAAATGGGCACGGCTGAAAAGGTCCATGCCGGCGGCAAGGACTACACCCCCGAGGAGATCAGCGCTATGATCCTCTCCAAGCTGAAGGCTGACGCCGAGGCTTATCTGGGCGAGCCTGTCACCGAGGCCGTCATCACCGTCCCCGCCTACTTCAACGACAGCCAGCGTCAGGCCACCAAGAACGCCGGTACCATCGCCGGTCTGAACGTCAAGCGTATCATCAACGAGCCTACGGCTGCTTCTCTGGCTTACGGCATCGATAAGGAAGCCGACCAGAAGATCATGGTCTACGACCTCGGCGGCGGTACGTTCGATGTCTCCATCATCGAGATGGGCGACGGCGTTACCGAAGTTCTGGCTACCAACGGTGATACCCACCTGGGCGGCGATGACTTCGACCAGCGCATCATCGACTGGATGGCCGAGGACTTCCAGCGCGAGAACAACATCGACCTGCGCAAGGACAAGATGGCTGCCCAGCGCCTGAAGGAGGCTGCCGAGAAGGCCAAGATCGAGCTGTCCAGCGCGACCACGACCAACATCAACCTGCCCTTCATCACCGCGGACGCCAACGGCCCCAAGCATCTGGATATGACGCTGACCCGCGCTAAGTTCAATGAGCTGACCGCTGATCTGGTCGAGCGCACCATGACCCCCGTCCGCAAGGCTCTGGCCGATGCCGGCCTGAAGGCTTCCGACCTGGCCAAGGTCCTGATGGTCGGCGGCTCCACCCGTATCCCCGCCGTCTACGACGCTGTCAAGAAGGAACTGGGCTGCGAGCCGTTCAAGGGCATCAACCCCGATGAGTGCGTTGCTGTCGGCGCTGCCATCCAGGGCGGCGTTCTGCAGGGCGACGTCAAGGGTCTGCTGCTGCTCGACGTTACCCCGCTGAGCCTGGGCATTGAGACTCTGGGCGGTGTCTGCACCAAGATCATTGACCGCAACACCACCATCCCCACCAAGAAGAGCCAGATCTTCTCCACTGCGGCTGATAACCAGCCCAGCGTTGAGGTCAACGTCCTGCAGGGCGAGCGTGAGTTTGCCCGCGACAACAAGAGCCTCGGAACCTTCCATCTGGACGGCATCGCTCCGGCTCCCCGCGGCGTGCCGCAGATCGAGGTCACCTTCGATATTGATGCCAACGGTATCGTTCACGTCAGCGCGAAGGACCTGGGCACCGGCAAGGAGCAGAGCATCACAATCACTGCTTCCACCAACATGAGCAAGGACGACATCGACAAGGCTGTCAAGGACGCCGAGCAGTATGCCGCCGAGGATAAGAAGCGCCGCGAGGAAGTCGATGTGCGCAACAACGCCGACCAGATGGTGTTCCAGACCGAGAAGACACTGGGCGAGTTCGGCGACAAGGTTTCCGCCGAGGAAAAGAGCGAGGTCGAGACCAAGCTGTCTGCCCTGAAGGAAGCCCTGAAGTCCGGCAGCGTTGATGACATCAAGGCAAAGCAGGATGACCTGCAGAAGGCCTTCTACGCCATCAGCGAGAAGGTCTACCAGCAGGCCGCCCAGGCACAGGGCCAGCAGCCCGGTGCACAGCCCGGCCCCGATGCCGGTGCGCAGCCGAAGGACGACGGCGCCGTTGACGCCGACTTCCACGAGGTCTAAGCTGTAACAAACCCATAATAAGGCCGCCGCTGGGCAAACCCGGCGGCGGCCCTTGGGGGTTATAGAGAAAGTTAAAATAAAGCCTTCCCCCCGCGGGGGAAGGTGGCCGTGCGAAGCAAGGCCGGATGAGGGCCAAGCTGCCGGGATTGCCTGTTTGCGGGCAATATCCGGCAGGTCTCACCTCATCAGTCCGCTCCGCGGACAGCTTCCCCGCAAGGGGAAGCCTTTTCACAACCCATAAATAGAGGGGATAGATTCTATGGCAGAAAAACGTGATTACTACGAGGTGCTGGGGATCGGCAAAAACGCCACCGATGCCGAGATCAAAAGCGCCTACCGCAAGCTGGCCAAAAAGTACCACCCCGACCTGAACCCCGGTGACAAGGACGCCGAGGAAAAGTTCAAGGAGGTCAATGAGGCCAACGATGTTCTTTCCGACCCGAACAAGCGCAAGCGCTATGACCAGTTCGGATTCGCTGGGGTCGATCCCAACTATGGGGCCGGCCAGCCCGGCGGCGGCTACGGTGGCGGCTTTGGCGGCTTCGGCGGCACCGGCGGCGTCGATCTGGGCGACATCTTCGGCGATATTTTCGGCGGCGGCTTTGGCGGCTTCGGCGGCTCGACCCGCTCCAACCCCAATGCGCCGCGCAAGGGCCATGACATTCAGGCCAATGTGATCCTGACCTTTGAGGAGGCCGCCCACGGCTGCGCCAAAAAGGTCACGCTGAACCGTCAGCAGACCTGCCCGGACTGCGGCGGCAACGGCTGTGCGCCCGGCTCCAGCCCCGAGACCTGTACCGAGTGCGGTGGCCGCGGCTATGTCGTGACCCAGCAGCGCACGCCGTTTGGTGTGATGCAGAGCCAGCAGCCCTGCCCGCACTGCGGCGGACGCGGTACCATCATCAAGAACCCCTGCAAGACCTGCCGCGGCACCGGCAAGACCAGTGCCCGCAAGACGCTGGAGGTCAAGATCCCCGCGGGTATCGACGACGACCAGAACATTGCGCTGCGCGGCCAGGGCGACGCCGGTACGAACGGCGGCCCCGCGGGCGACGTGATCGTCCATGTGACGGTCAAGCCCGACGCCGTGTTTGAGCGCGACGGCTACGATGTGTACGTCCGCGTGCCCATTACCTACTCCCAGGCTGTGCTGGGCGCTGAAATTGAGGTCCCCACCGTGGACGGCAAGGTCGCCCAGAAGATCCCCGAGGGCACCCAGAGCGGCACGAAGTTCCGCCTGCGCGGCCAGGGCATCCAGTACCTGAACGGGCGCGGACGCGGTGACCAGTACGTCATTGTGGACGTGGAGATCCCCAAGAAGCTGAACCGCACCCAGCGCGAAGCCCTGAAGGCCTTTGAGGACAGCCTGAAGGACGAGAACTACGAGAAGCGCAAGAGCTTCTTCAAGAACCTGAAGGATCGGTTCATGTCCTAAAGTTTTAAACAACCCAGCCCCCGCAATGTGGAAAACATTGCGGGGGCTGGGTTTTGTTTATGCTAACGGAAACGGCCACGGCGGACAGTCCTCTGGCCGCTGCAGCCGCGCCCACCGTTGTAGGGGTCGGCGCTCCCGACAACACGGGAGCGTTGCGGCGGCGGGAAGATGTCCGGCGGCATGCCGCCCTACGGCCTACCGTACCGTGACTTGTAGGGCGGGGTGCCCTCACCCCGCCGCAGGAGGCAACCCTTTATCCGACAAATTCCATTTCGGAATACTCGGTACTGCCGCTCAAAAATGCGTCAGCATCAATAGTAGCGTATCGGGTCATGTAGTCGTGATCGAGATCGTAGCCGATGTTTAGCAGCAACCGACCATCGTCCAGCATGGAAACAGGATAGTAAGACGATACCCCGGCAGGCGGGTTTACCTTCGCAATCTCTGTACCTTGCAGGTCGTATACCGTGATGATGCCCGGATTGCTGCTCATTGCGAAAAGCCACTGAATCTCTCCGTTTTGGCGCAATTCGCGAAGCGACACATGGATCATAAGCCCTAAATCTTCCTGCGTGCCGTCGCTGCCCACACGGAGCACAGACATTTTAATGCCCTCCTCAGACGACCGGGAGTGTTCGCCGGTGAAGTAGAAATCGCCTCTGGATTTCCCAAGGTAGGTGTAATAGACATAGCCGCTGCCGTCGTCCGCACCTTTATACGGAAACTCTGCAATTTTCGTGGCGGGCTTTCCGGTGGTGACGTCCGTCAGGTCGTACTCGAGCATAGAGTTCTGCAAAAGGGCATCGGAAATTTCCGGGTCGCTCGTGAAGGGAACAGGGTGGTCTGAAATGAGCCGCGCGGTCACGGCAAAATCACCGGCGGCGTCCTGTGCGCCAGTTGTCTCGGCGGGCAAGTCCCAGGGTGTTGTCTCGCCGGTCTGCAAGTCAAGGCGGAACCCGCTTGCGGTATCATAGGGGGCATGACCGTCCATGCAATAAAAATAACGGTCGCTGTATAAGACAATGATCGAGGCGTATGGGTCAAAGGAAATCTCGTGGGTTTTGGTGCCGTCACGGGACAGGGCAATAATTTTGTTGTCGCGGTCTCTGTTGTAGGTGAGCAGGTACACCGCGTCGCTCGTCACATAGGGGTCGGCGATGCAGCAGTCGTCGCAACTGTAAAACAGCGAAACCTGCCCGGCGTTCAGGTCGTTTTTGTAAACGTTCGTTCCGATGTGGTCCAACTGGTCATTAAAGGCAGGCATGACATCATAGACAACATCCTGCGCATAGCGGTGGCTGTAAGTATAGAGTGGGCCGGTCTCCGCCGCAGCGGGCTTGCTTGTCGGTTCGGTGGTGGTTTCGGGTGTGGTGGCGGGTTCTGCGGCAGTTGCAGTTTCCGCCGCCGAAGTGCAGCCAGTCAGGGCGAACAGCGCGGCAGCAAGGACAAAGGCTAGTCGTTTCATAACACAGGCTCCTTTCAATTTTTCATTTGTGACCAGCTTACACCCCGGTTGTGTCCGAGTTGTTACACGGGAAGAAGATTTGAAATAAATATTTTTGTTTTTGCATTTTTCGGGTCGTTGCAGGGCTCGGCGTCCCCCGACGACCCGTGCCCGCTTCCGGCCGGTAAAAACCGCCTGGGCAATGACACTCACCCCACAAACTCCATCTCCGTATACTCCGTACTCCCGTTCAAAAATGCGTCGGCGGGGATGGTGGCGTAATTGGCAGCATAATTATGCGCGGGGTCGCCCCCGAGGGTCAGCACAACGCGGCCATCGTCCAAAAGATATTCCATAATAAGGGCCACGTCAACGCCCGCGGGGGCGGCGTTGTGTCCGATTTCATTGCCCTGTAAGTCGTAGAACGTGTAAGTGCGGGGAGTGTCGTCGTTCGGAACCATAAACCACCGCAGCGCTTCGTTTTGGTGCATCGGGCGAATAAACTTTTGCGCCGTCATAATGCCCAAATCTTCCTGCGTGCCGTCACTGTGGATGCAAAGGACGGAGGAGCCGGTCCAGTAAGACGGTGTCATGTGGTCGGCGATAAAATAGAAATCGCTTCCGTTTTTGCCCGCGTAGGTGTAGGTGATATAGCCGTCCCCCTCGGGTGTGCCGTCGCAGGGATACTCAAAAATCTTTTGGATAGGCCGCCCCGTGGCAGGGTCCGTCAGGTCGAACTCATAGGTGGAATTTTGCAGGATGGCACTGAGCATTTCGGCGTCGGACGGGAGTGGGATAGGATAGTCCGAAACGATGCGGCTTGTGACAATGCCGCCGTCGGCCACGCCGAGTACATCGTAGGTTTCGATGGGAATGTCCCATTTCTCGCTTGCCCCGGTTTTCAGGTCAAGGCGCATCCCACAGGTGGGAGAGGTCGGCGCTTGGCTGTAAGACATACAGTAGACATAGCGGTCATCGTACAGCTTGGTACCCCATGTGTTGGGGCCAAGCGGAATTTCCCAAACCTCGCCGCCATCCAACGGCACGGCAAGCAGCTTGGTGTCGCTGTCATCGCGGTACATGACGACGTACAGCGTGTCGTTTGCCAGAAATTGGCATAACGGACTATACGTGTTATCGTTGTATTGGTAGAGCGCGGTTGTCTGTCTGGCGTCAGGGTCTGTTTTGTAAATGACGGTTCCAGTAAAGTTGCCCTCATCGTCAAGGGCGGGACGGGTCTGACAAATCACATTGCCGAATCTGTTCTGCCCAGTTTCGGCAAGGGCGTGCAGCTCCCCCACCGGTTCAGGTGCCGCCGTCGGTTCCGGTGTGGCGGCGGCAGTCTCCGCCGCCGCGGCTACGGTTGCGGAATCCGCCGCCGACGCACAGGCGGACAGTGCCAGCGCTGCGGTGAGGATAAGGGGAATGCGCTTTTTCGTTTTCATGGGTACACGTCCTTTCCGGTGATTGAAAAACTCTGCGGCAGCGGGCACGGCCCACCGTGCCGTTCCCTGTAGGGCGGGCCCGTTCACTCCGCAAACGTCATCTCGCGATATGCCGACCCGCCGTTCAGAAATTCGTCCGCGTCCATCACGGCGTACCGGGCCGCGCTGTCGTGCTCCCAGTCGTAGCCGACGACCATCAGCAGGCGCCCGTCGTCCAGCATACAAAGCGGGAAGAAGGCCTCCAGCCCGGCGGGCCGCTCGTTGCGGCCAATCTCATGGCCTTGCGTGTCGTAAATCAGATAGATGCCGTCGGTGCCGCGGGTCAGGAGCCAGCGTACCTCATCGCCCTGCAAAACCGCACAGTAATCCAGGTAATCCGGCGTTTTGGTAATGCCAAGGTCGGTCCGGGTGCCGTCCGTGCCGATGCGCAGCACGGACTGGGAAACCAAAGCGTACTCATCGTCGCACTGGTCTGCGCGGAAATAGAAGTCACTGCCGCACTTGCCAAGGTAGGTGTAGACCGTAAGGTTCCCCGGCTGCGGTATGTCATAGGGGAGGGTAAAGCAGGTCTGCCGCACCGCGCCCGTCGCGGGGTCGGCCAGGGTGTATTCCAGCGTGGTGTTCTGCAAAAGCGCTTGGGACATCTCGTCGTCGTCCGGGTAGGGCACCGGATAATCCGAGACAACGCGGCAGAGCAGCAGCGCGTCCCCGACGACATCGGGAATGTACATTGTCTCCACCGGGATATTCCACGGCGCGGTCTCCCCGTTTTCCAAGTTAAACCGCATACCGCCGGTACGGCAGAACGGCGCGGCGCTGACGCTCCGGCAGTAGAGGTAGTGACCTGCGTAAAAAACAGGCATCCAGTCGTCGTAGGAGAACGGCAGCACGCGCGCCTCACCGCCCGTCGTCGGCAGGGCCAGCATACCGCCGTCGTAGCAGATGAAATACAGCGTGTCGTCTATGATCAGCGGCGCGGACGCAAGCTGGGAGCCGGTGCGGTACATCTCATAGGTCTGCCCGGTGGTAAGGTCGGTTTTGTAGACGCTGCTGTGATCAAAGCTGCCGAGACTGTCCTCGCTGCTTGAAAAGTGGGAGACCGCCGTATAGACGCTGCTGCCGCTGACCGCGCAGGCGCTATAGGCAGAGAGGGAGTGCGGCTCACCCGGCAGCGCCGCTTCTGTGCTGTCCTCTGCCGCGGCGCTCTCCGCCGTACTCTCAGCCTGTGCGGCCTCCGAAGCCGCCGCGGTATCGCCCGCAGACGCGCATCCGGCCAGCGCCAGCATGGCTGCCGCCAATAATAAAGCTACTTTTTTCATCCTCAAAGCTCCTTTCTGTGCCTGGTTTGCCCCTATCCTACACCCCGGATGTTGCAAAGTTGTCACACGGAGCGGGTGTTTTGGAGATTTTTGCAATTTTTTTGTGGGAAGTGGGTGCGGGGCGTCGGGGACGCCGCCCCCTACAGGCTGGCAGTAAAGTGGATGCCTGCCCGCGGCGGGATGGGGGCATCCCGCCCTACGAATGACATAAAGTGAGTGCGTAGGGCGGCATGCCCTCATGCCGCCGCAGACCGCCGCCTGCAAAAAAGGGGAGAGCACCGTCTCCGGCACTCTCCCCATGCGTTTGTTTAAAATTCTTTTGGTTCTTTTCTTATAAGAAAAGAACACCCGCGTCCCCGAAAAATCAGAACTCGTGCTTCTCCATCAGCTTGCGGCCCATCAGGACGCCCATGACGGAGGCCATCATCAGGCCACGGGTCCAGCCGGAGGAATCGCCCAGGCAGTGCAGACCCGCGATGTTCGTCTCCAGATCGGTGTCCATCTTGACCTTGTTGGAGTAGAACTTCAGCTCAGGGCTGTACAGCAGCGTTTCGGGGCTGGCAAAGCCGGGCACGACCTCGTCCATCATCTTGATGAACTCGATGATGTTGACCATGGCGCGGTAGGGCATGGCGGCGGTGATGTCACCGGCCACGGCGTCCTTCAGCGTCGGGCGGACGTTCGTGCGGGCCAGCTCGTTGGCCCAGGTGCGCTTGCCGTCCAGAATATCGCCGTAGCGCTGCACCAGAATGTGGCCCGCGCCCAGCATATTCGTCAGCTCACCGACCTTCTGCGCGTAGGCGATGGGCTGGTTGAACGGCTCGGTGAAGTTGTGGCTGACCAGAATGGCCAGGTTCGTGTTGTTGCTCTTTTTCTCCTTGAAGCTGTGGCCGTTGACGACGGCCAGATCGTTGTCGTAGTTCTCCTGCGCAACGAAGCCGCCGGGGTTCTGGCAGAAGGTGCGCACCTTGTTGCGCCACGGGGCCGGGTAGCCGATCAGCTTGCCCTCATACAGGACCTTGTTGATCTTCTCCATGATCTCGTTGCGGCACTCAACACGGACGCCGATGTCAACGGTGCCGGGCTTGTGGGCAATGTTGTGCTCGGCGCAGATCTTTTCCAGCCAGTCCGCACCGCGGCGGCCCGTGGCAATAACGACCTGCTTGGCGTAGACGTCGCGGACGCCGTCCTTCTCGCGCAGGCGGACGCCCTTGCAGACGGAACCCTCGAGGATGATGTTCTCGCACTCGGTACTGAACAGCATCTCAACACCGGCGTCGGCCAGATAGTTCTGGATGTTCAGGTAGAGCTGCTGGGCCTTCTCGGTGCCCAGATGGCGGATGGGGCAGTCAACGAGTTGCAGACCCGCCTGAATGGCGCGCTTGCGGATGTCCTTGATGTCGGGACCCTCGTAGATGCCCTCGACCTTCGGGTCGGCGCCAAACTCGAGGTAAATTTTGTCGGTGTAGTCAATAAGCTCCTGCGCAAAATCCTCGCCGATCAGGTCGGGAAGCTCGCCGCCGACCTGATAGGACAGGGACAGCTTGCCGTCCGAGAATGCGCCCGCGCCGGAAAAGCCGGTGGTGATGGCACAGGTCGGCTTGCAGTTTACGCAGACGCCGGTTTTATCCTTGGGGCAGTGGCGCTTTTCCACAGGCTTGCCCTTTTCGACGAGCAGAATTTTGTGGGGGGTGCTGCTCTTGCGCAGCAGCTCCAGCGCGGTGAAAATGCCGGCAGGGCCGGCGCCTACGATGATAAGGTCATACATGGATAGGGGCTCTCTCCTTTAAAAATAACTCGCGATCCTTCGCGCGGGAAACAAAATAAGGACAAACGGAGCTTGTAGGGGCGGATTCTATATCCGCCCGTGCCCGTTTGCTGATGGCACGGCGCTGCGGGCGCATATAGAATGCGCCCCTACGGTGTCACGGAACGGTTATTCACCGTCCTCCGACACATCCTTGCTCTCGGCGTCGTACACCACAGGGCCGTCGCTGCCGACATCGCGCTCGGCGGCTTCGGCCTCGTCCAGGGCGTCGCCGATGGCACCCAAGGCCGCATTGGCGGCGGCAGAGGCCATGCGATCCAGTGTGCGCAGCTCCATGGCGGCGTAGAGAATGCAGCCTAAATTCAGCGCACCTTCGGCGATCAGCAGGATGCCGCAGAGCATGACGACACTGACCGCCGCATCAAACGGGTGCAGCACCAGCAGTACGCCCAGGGCAACGGATACGATGCTGAACAGCAGCAGCAACCACCATTTCTGCCCCTTGCGTTTGGCAAGGTCAATGGCGGTACCGATGCGGCTCAGGCCGTCAACGACGATGAAGATGCCGAACACAATGGGCAGAAAGCTGGTCACTACCTGCGGCTTTGCCAGCGTGAAGATGCCCAGCCCCGCCGTGATGACGCCGCCCACCAGCATGAACGGCGCGGTAAAGCCGGTGCCGCGGATGCGGGCATACTGAATCAGGCAGACAATGCCGGTGACAAGCACCACAACACCAAAAATGTTGCAGATCCAGAGCAGACTGGTCTCGGGCATGATGAGCAGCAGCATACCGATGACGATATACGCGACGCTCAACAGCAGCATTCCGTTTTTGACATAGCGCAGCATAGTGAAAGGCTCCTTTTTACTTGTCGGCTTCCTGCATAGCCCTGGCGGCGGCCACGATCAGGTCGGCGCAGGCCTCGCGGCCCAGGGTCGCATTCAGGCACAGATCGTAGTTCTTGGCCTCGCCCCAGCGGTTCTCGGTGTAATAGTTGTAGTAGCTTGCGCGGGCGCGGTCATGCTTGGCCAGCTGGGTCTCCCACAGGCGGTCCGGCATGTCCTTGGCGTCGGGGCGGCTCTTGGCAAACTGGATGCGGGTCTCCAGCGGCGCGTAGACGAAGGTGCGCAGCACGTTGGGGCGCTCACGCAGGACGTAGTCACCGCAGCGGCCCAGAATGACGCAGGGGCCCTCGGCGGCCAGCTCCTTGATGACGTTGCTCTGCAAAATGTAGACCTGGTCAGCCAGGGGCATCGTGTTGCCCATCATGTACAGGCTGTAGATCAGGCTGCCGCTGCGCTGGTTCTCGCTGGCGGCAATGGCCTCCTCGGTCAGACCGCTCTTTTTGGCGGCAAGGGTGATCAGCTCCTTATTATATAGGGGAATACCCAGCTTGTCGGCAACAGCCTGTGCGATCTCGCTGCCGCCGGATGCGTACTCACGCGCCATAGTGATGACCATAGGTTCCTTCATACTGATACACCTCACAATATTTTATGTAGTATGCGCAAAAAGGCATACTATTCTGCTTATATTATAACCTGATTTTGTGGAAAACGCAAGAAAAAATTGCGGGAAAGGAGCAGTGTGGGAGGGGCTTTCGCGCCTTGCCGCCAGCGTTCGTCCCCACAAAAACTGCCCGCGGCAGAACACCGCGGGCAGGGAAAACAGAATGTAAAATTTTATTCGGTCACTTCGCCGGAAATCTCCTTGATCGCGGACACGGTTGCGGCGAGATTCTGCATGTCGCTGGGCACGATCAGCTTGGTGGCCTTGCCGTCAGCGACCTTCTCCATGGCCTCCATGCTGCGCAGGGCCAGATAGTTGTGGTTGGGGTTCGCCTCGTTGATCATGCGGATGGCATCGGCCTGTGCCTTCTGGACGGTCAGCAGGGCTTCGGCTTCGCCCTCGGCCTCGCGGATGCGCTGCTGCTTCACGGCCTCGGCACGCAGGATGGCGGACTCCTTCTCGCCCTCGGCGCGGGTGATGGCAGCCTGCTTTTCGCCCTCGGCCAGCAGGATGGAGGCGCGCTTCTCGCGGTCCGCCTTCATCTGTTTCTCCATGGCCTGGCGGATCTCCACCGGCGGCTCGATGTTTTTCAGCTCGACGCGGTTGACCTTGATGCCCCAGCGGTCCGTGGCCTCGTCAAGGCTGGCGGTGATCTTCGTGTTGATGAGGTCGCGGCTCGTCAGGGTCTCGTCGAGCGTCATCGAGCCGATGATGTCACGCAGCGTCGTGGCGGACAGGTTCTCGATGGCCTGGATCGGGCGGTTCACGCCGTAGGCGTACATCTTGGCGTCAAACACCTGAAAGAAAACGACGGTGTCGATCATCATCGTGACGTTGTCGCGGGTGATGACGGGCTGCGGCGGGAAGTCGGCGGCCTCCTCCTTCAGCGAGACCTTGCGGGAGATGCGCTCGACAAACGGCGTACGGATGTGCAGGCCCGCGCCCCAGGTATCCTTGTAGACGCCGAGCCACTCGGTGACATAGGCGTTGGACTGCGGCACAATAACGATGCAGCGCACCAAAACTACCAGAATAATGATGAGCAGGATGGCAAAGACTAACAGCATTTGGGGGTCCTCCTTTTTTCTTTGTGATTTAAACCGCAGCCGCGTCAGCGGTCACGGGAGCGACAATAAGGATCGCACCGTCCACGGCCACGACCTTGCAGCGGGTGCCCTGCGGGAGTGTGACCTCGGCGCGGGCCTGCCAGTCCAGGCCGTCCACGCGGACCCGGCCCGGAAGGCCGGGCTCAATGTCCACAAGCACAACGCCCTGCTTGCCGATGGTCAGCGGCGAGCCGTTCGTGACAGGGGCACGGTGCGCGCCGCGCCGACTGATGAGCCGGGGCAGCATCAGGCCGAGCGTAATGGCCGATACAACGGCAAAAACAAGCATCTGCCAGCCAAAGCCGACATCAAAAAAGCTGACCAGCATGGCCGCGGCAGCGCCCACCGCAAACCAGACCGAGACAAGCGCCGTTGTGGCGGCCTCGACCATGATGAAGGCCACGACGGCAACCAGCCATAAAATCGTATCAAACCACATGGAAATCTCCTTTCAGGGACAGAAAGCGGCTTTGTGACCACTTTAACATTATGACGGTATTCTGTCAAGATTGCCGAAGAAATTTTACAAAACTGCAGGAAAAGTGCAAGGGCAATACCGCATAATTCTAAGTGCCGATACGGCGAGCGAGGTGCGGCAGCTGCTAAGCCAAAAGCGCAGATAATACTTTGTGTATTATCGAGCATTTTGGCAACGCAGATGCCGTGCCGCAGCCGCCGGAGCGGTGCTTAAGCCGTAAGGCGGGAATTATGCGGTGTTGCTCAAAGGATTGCAGCCCGCTTTCGGGCGGCTTTGCAGGGAGGGGTCTTGCCCCCTCCGCGGGGCGTCGGGGACGCCGCCCCCTACAGCACCGACGCGCCCGGCAGGCGGGCACTGACGAGGATTTTCACGAAAAACATCGGTTTTCCGTAAATTATTGTGATTCCAATCATACGGCTCTTTACCTTTTGAAAAAAAGTGGTATAACAGAAGCAAGTAAGGTGAACAAAGTATGCGCTGTAAACAGTGTACCACAAAACAGGAGGAGCGACAATGAAAAATTGTTTTGACCGCACACCCCACACGATGAAGGACTGGCTGCTGCTGGCGGCGGGCGTCGCGGCGGTGTTTGCCGCGGCAGACTGGCTGCCGGGCGTGCTGCGCGGGGCCGGGGCGTTTCTCGGGCTGCTGGCACCGTTTGGCTGGGGGCTGCTGCTGGCCTATGTACTGGACATACCCACGCGCTTTTTTGCGCAAAAGCTCTTTGGCGGCAGGCGCGGCGGGGCGATGGCTGTCAGCTATGCGCTGTTTTTCGGTGCGCTGGCGCTGCTGGCGGCGCTCATCGTCCCGCAGCTCGTGCAGAGCGTGACGACCTTTGCCGGGCGGCTCGGCGCGTATGAGGAGACCATCCGCGGCCTGCTGGTCTGGGTGCAAAATACGTTCGGCATCGATACGGCCACGGCGGAACAGCTTGTGCAGATGGTGGGCACGGCACTGCAAAATTGGTTCGGCGGTTTGTCCCGCAGTGCGGCGCGTGCGGCGGCGGATTTCGTCTCCGGCGCGGCGGGGGCTGCGGGCAACGCCGTGGTGGCACTGGCCGCCAGCATCTACCTGCTCTCCGGCAAGGAGGCGCTGCTCCGCGCGGCCCGGGCGTGTCTGCACGCGGCGCTGCCGCCGCGTGCCGCGGGCAGTGTGCTGGAAATCTGCCGTCTTGCCAACAAAATTTTCAGCGGCTACATCGGCGGGCAGCTGGTGGACGCCCTGCTCGTGGGCGGGGAAACATTTGCGCTGATGTCGATCTTCGGGCTGGAATATGCACCGCTGCTGGCCGTGCTGGTCGGCGTGACAAACATTGTCCCGGTGCTGGGGCCGTTCCTCGGTGCGGTGCCGGGGCTCATCATCCTGCTGCTGGAATTGCCCTGGAAGGCGGCAGAATTTGCCATCATTATTTTTGTGGTCCAGCAGGTGGACGGCAACTTTATTGCGCCGCGCATTCTGGGCGGGGCCACCGGTCTGCCGGGGCTGGGCGTGCTGTTGGCCATCGTGGTGGGCGGGGCGTGGTTCGGCATCCCGGGCATGGTGCTGGGCGTGCCGACGCTGGCCGTGCTGGCGGCGCTGCTCAAACAGGCTGTCGGGGCAGGGCTGACGGCCCGCGGCCTGGATGAAAACGGTGAGCCGCGCCGGAATTTACCAGGCGAGCCGCAAGAAAATTAACAAGTTATTCCTTGCAATACAGGCGTGCATAGCGTACAATACTCTTGTAAAATGATGTAAAAGGAGCGGAGCATTTGAAAGAGGAACATATCTGGACCAAAAAGCCGGAGACGATGCTGGACTGGTTCTGCGTGGTCGGGGCCTGTATTGCGCTGTATCTGGCTTTGAACAATCTGGGGTACTTTCTGGGGAAAATCGGTGTGTTTATCGGCATCGTGTCGCCGTTTGCGGGCGGCATAGTCATTGCCTATGTGCTTGACCCGATGGTCAAGTTCTTCTACACAAAGCTGTTTAAAGAGAAGAAAAAGACGCGCGGATTCGCGATTCTTCTGGCGTATCTGGTGGCAATTCTGCTGCTTGTGCTGCTGGCATGGCTGGTCATCCCGCAGATCGTGGACAGCATCGCCATGCTGTTTACGAGCTTCCCAAGCTACATACAGAGCGTACAGGATATGCTGGGCATGGTTCAGGAGCGCTTCGGCGTTGACCTGTCGTCGGCCACAAAAGTGCTGGACGATTCCGAGGCGATGGTCAAGGAAATCTACAGCATGGCCAGCGCCGCCATGCCGCAGATCGTGGCCAGCATCGGCAGCGTGGCATCGAACTTTGTGGCGATTTTCACCTCGATTGCGGCCAGTATCTATATGCTGGCGGACAAGGAGCATCTGCTCCATCAGCTGCGCACGCTGGCGCATGCCTTCCTGCCGGAAAAGGCTGCGGAAAACACGCTGCGCATCTGCCATTATGCCAACGTGAATTTCACGGGCTTCTTTGTGGGCAAGATCATTGACTCGGCCATCATCGGCGTTATCACGTTTGTGGCAATGGCAATCCTGCGGCTCGATTTTGCACTGCTCATCAGTGTGTTTATCGGCATCACGAATATTATCCCGGTATTTGGCCCCTTCATCGGCGCGATCCCCAGCATCTTCATTCTGCTGTTGGTTGACCCGATCCAGGCGGTCATCTTCGGCGTGCTGATTCTGGTCATCCAGCAGGTGGACGGCAACTTCATCGGCCCGAAGATCCTGGGCTCGTCCATCGGCATCTCTGCCTTGTGGATCCTGTTTTCCATCGTGGTCGGCGGCGACCTGTTCGGTCTTGTGGGCATGGTCGTCGGCGTGCCGCTCTTTGCGACCTTCTACGGCCTGGCGCAGGAATTTGTACACTATATGCTGGACAAGCGCGGGCTGGACAGTGAGGGTAACCACGTTGGTGAAGTGGTGGAGGATGAGGAGAACGTGTTTGAGTGAAGCAAGGGGGGAACGGGCGGTGTAATGCACGCCCGGCAAAGCCCCTCTGTCCTTTCTTTATAAAGAAAGGACCAAAGAAATTTCAGCGTCTTACCCCAAAAGCAAAGCACCTGTTTACTGCTTTTTACCGCAGCAAACAGGTGCTTATTTTTTATGGCTTTGTCTGTGGCTGATTCTGTGCCCCCGGCAGCAGGGTCACTACATCCCGCAGCAGTACCAGCGGGCTTTCGCCCTTCTGCACGCGCAGGCTGAAATAGGGTCGGCCCAGTGCATTGTACAGCACCCGATGCGGGAACTTTTCCATGACCTCGCCCAGCTGCTTTGGCCCGACGATGTCACTATACAAAATCAGCTGGTCGCCGCGCTGGACGATCTCCGCAATGCCGACGCGGGCTGCGGTCACGCGCACGAGGGAGACGTCCACCAGCCCCTGCACGCTCTTGGGCGGGCTGCCATAGCGGTCGATCAGCTCGTCGAGCACGTCCTCGGCGTCGCTCGTCGTCTCGATGGCCGCAATGCGCTTGTATGCCTCGATGCGCCCGGCAGCGTCCGGGATATATTCCTCCGGCAGGAATGCGTCCACGGTGATGTCCACCAGGCAGTCGCTCTTGTCGGGGGCGTGGGCCTCGCCGCGGGCCGCGGCAATGGCCTGACCCAGCATCTTCACGTACAAATCGTAGCCGACGGCCTCCATGTGGCCGTGCTGGCTGTGGCCCAAAAGACTGCCCGCACCGCGGATCTGCAAGTCGCGCATCGCAATGCGGAAGCCCGACCCGAACGACGTGAACTCCCGGATGGCCGAAAGCCGCTTGGCCGCGATCTCGGTCAGCACCTTATCGCGTGTGAAGGTGAAATACGCATACGCCTTGCGGGAGCTGCGTCCCACGCGCCCGCGGATCTGGTACAGCTGGCTCAATCCCATGCGGTCCGCATTTTCAATAATCAGCGTGTTGCAGTTGCGCACGTCTACGCCGGTCTCAATTAAGGTGGTGCAGACAAGGATGTCGATCTCGTTGTCCAGCAATTGCTGCCACACCGACGAAATCTGTTCCTCGGTCATCTTGCCGTGGGCAATGCCGATACGCGCCCCGGGCACGAGCTTGCCCACCCGCGCGGCGCATTCCTCAATGTTGTCCACGCGGTTGTGCAGGTAGTATACCTGCCCGCCGCGGGCCAGCTCCTTGCGGATGGCCTCGGACACGATGCCCTCGTCGTACTCGAGCACATAGGTTTCAATCGGCTGGCGCTCAAACGGCGGCTGCTCAATTGTGCTCATATCGCGGATGCCCGACAGCGCCATGTTCAGCGTGCGGGGGATCGGCGTGGCCGACAGCGTCAGCATATCGACGCCGATGAAGCTCTCTTTGAGCTTTTCCTTGTGCTTGACGCCGAACCGCTGCTCCTCGTCGATGATGACAAGGCCCAGGTCCTTGAATTTCACATCGCCGGACAGCAGCCGGTGCGTGCCGACTACAATGTCCACGGTGCCGTCCTTCAGTCCGCGCAGCGTCTCCTTCTGCTCCTTGGCGGTGCGGTAGCGGGACAAAAGCCCGATGCGGATGGGGAAGGACTCCATGCGGGTCAGCGCGGTGTTGAAGTGCTGCCACGCCAGAATCGTCGTGGGGGCCAGGATCGCGCACTGCTTGCCGCCCATCACGCATTTGAACGCGGCGCGCAGTGCGACCTCGGTCTTGCCGACGCCGACGTCACCGCAGAGCAGCCGGTCCATCGGCCACGGCTCCTCCATATCGTGCTTGATGTCCGCCGCGCAGGTCAGCTGGTCGGGTGTTTCCTCATAGGCAAAGCGCTGTTCAAAATCACCCTGCCAGGTGTCGTCGGCGGGGAAGGCGTAGCCGTGCGCCTGTTTGCGGCGGGCGTACAGCTCGATCAGCTCCTTCGCCATCTGCTCCGTCGCAGCCTTGACCTTCTTGCGGGTCTTGGCCCAATCGCTGCCGCCCAAGCGGCTCAGCTTCACGTTGTCGCTGTCGCCCGGCGCAGTGTAGCGGGACAAAAGGTCCAGCTGGGTGACGGGCACGTACAGCACGTCCTTTTTGTCGTACTCGATGCGCAGATAGTCCTTTGTGACGCCCTGCACGGCCATCCGCTGGATGCCCGCGTACCGCCCGATGCCGTGGTTCTGGTGGACGACCAGATCGCCCACCGAGATTTCGCTCAGGCTGTTCAGCGCGTCCTTATTGCGCTTTTTCTTCTTCTGTGCGCCGCTCACGCCGAAGGCGCGGGCCGTAAACACGGCGTATTTCGCAAACGGCAGGCTGCACCCGGCGGAAAGCTGCCCCGGCAGGATCTGCACCAACCCGGCGCTCGGCTCCGCCGCCGCGTCCGTCGTGACGTTCAGCCCTTTGGTGCGCAGGTCGGCGGCCAGACCTGCCGCTGCACGAGGCGTGCCGGCCATGACCGTGACCGCCGTGCCGCCGCTGCAAAGCGGCTGGATGTCCTCCAGCAGCGCCGCGACCTCGCCGCCCCAGGCGGGCAGCGTGTGGGCGGGTGCGTTGACGATGGTTTTCAGCGGCACATCGGGCATGCTGCGGGCAAAGTTCTCGGCGCAGAGCGTGCGGTGTGCGGCGCACTGCGCCCAGAGCCAGCCGCTCTCGGCGTAGAGCTTATCCAGCCCTGCCGCCAGCACGCCGTCCTCCAGCAGGGCGGAAAGCTCCTCGCCCCGGCGGAACGCGGTGGCGCGCTCGGCCTCCCGCAGGGAGGCCGGCTCCTCCAGGATCAGCAGCGGATCGTCAAAGTAGTCTAAAATCGTAGCGGGTTCGGGATAGCGCAGCGTGAGATATTTGTCCATGTTGACGGGCATCGCGCCGCCGTCCAGCTGTGCCAGGTCCGCAGCGGTGCAGGTCTCTAAGGCGGTGCGCCGCCTGCCGCGGGCCTTTTTGATATAGGAGCGGATCTTCTCCGCTGCGTCGGCGGGCTGACCGAACAGTATCTCCCGCGCGGGGGAGACGTAGATTTTTTCAATCGGCTCGTCGCGGCGCTGGGTCGCCAGATCGAAGGTGTGCATCGTGTCGATCTCATCGCCCCAGAACTCCATGCGGGCGGGCTGCTTCATGTCGGGCGCGTAGATGTCCGCAATGTCGCCGCGGATCGAAAACTGACCCGGGCCGTCCACCTGGTCGCGCCGCGTATAGCCTGCGCCGTACAAAAGCGCGGTCAGCTCGGCGCGGGGCAGTGTGTCGCCGGGGCGCAGGCTGCGGGTGTTCGCGCAGAAATCCGCCCGCGGCGTCGTGTATTGGGTCAGGCCCTCGTCGGGCACGCAGATGGCCTGCAGCCGCCCGCCGACGAGGTCGCCCAGCACGGCCAGACGGCGGTATTCGTACTCGCGGCCCGTGCCCTCGATGGGGCGCAGCACATAGTCGCGGGCAGGGAACACTGCCGCCGCCACGCCCAGCGCGTTCAGATCGCCCGCAAACCGGGTTGCCTCGGCCTCGCCGGGTGTCACGATGCAGAGCGGCTTGTCGAGGGCCTTCGCCAGCGCGGCATAGACCATCGCCCGGCCCGACCCCGGTATGCCAAATAAGGCGCAAGCCCCCGGACCCCCGAGCGCCTGCGCCAGTCTTGCGTATTCGTCTGTTTTGGTGAAAAGTGCGTTGAACATAAAAGAACCCATTGTATAAAGCAAACGTAGGGCGGGGTGACCTCACCCCGCCGCGGCGGCCTGAGGTCAGGCCGCCCTACGTCTGACCGAAAATTGGCTTCTTGCTTATCAGCCGTTCAAGAACTCCGTCTTGAGCCAGCCGTAGGTGCCGTTGTAGTTCACAACGACCCAGCTGCCGTCCTCATTGGTGCCCAGCGCGGTGACGCTGGTGGAGGCGGGCACCTGACCGATCTTGTCATAGTCGGTGCCGGGGCCGCTGCGCATGTTCAGGTTATTGCCGTCGGTCACGGTGTAGGTCGGCTGCTCACCCTCATTATAATAGGTGGTGGGCTGCACGCTCAGGCCCTCGTACTCGGGCACGGGCGTGGGCTCCGGCGTCGGCTCGGGGGTGGCCTCGGGCTCGGCGGGCGCCTCCTCGGCAGGGGTGCTCTCTGCGGTAAAGTTGTCGGCGGTGGGATCGTCAACGCCCTCCACGGGGGCACTGCTGCTGATGGTATCGCCGGAGGCAGGCTGGCTGCCGCCGGTTTTGCCGTCAAGGGTGCCGCTCAGCAGCAGGACACTGAAAATGATGCAGGCGACGAGCGCTACAGCGCAGAGCACCAGACGGGTCATTGCTTTTTTACGGATTTCACTCATGATTCACGTCCCCTTAGTGGTTGAACTTGTTCTGGGCGTACTGCAGATTGTCGTCCATCAGCAGCTTGCAGGCTTCCTCAATGTCTGGGTAGCGGTCCGTCATGGCCTTGCGGTCTGCGGCAGGCAGCTTGCCAAGCACCCAGGCGGCCAGGTCGTACTGCGGGTTCGGTTTGGCGCCGATGCCGATGCGGATACGGCTGAAATGGTCGGTGCCCAGGCTGGCAATGATGCTTTTCAGCCCGTTGTGCCCGCCGGCAGAGCCGTGGGGCCGGATGCGCAGATGTCCCGGCTCCTGGGTGATGTCATCGCACAGCACAATGATGTGGTCTGCCGGGATCTTGTAAAAGTTGGCGGCGGGGGCAATGCTCTGGCCGCTCAGGTTCATGTAGGTCAGCGGCTTGAGCAGCACGACCTTGTGGCCGTTCACCTGTGCCGTGCCGTACAGGCCCTGCCATTTGGCTTTGGCAATGTCGCACTGCCACTGCGCGGCCAGATAGTCCAGCGCCTCAAAACCGGCGTTGTGGCGGGTGCCGTCATATTTCGGTTCGGGGTTGCCCAGTCCGGCAATCAGCCAGTCCGCCCCGGAGGTCATTTCGAACATAGATATATCCTTTGAAAAATCGTGAAGTACCGTAGGGGCCGGGCATGCCCGGCCCGGCAGCGTAAGATAAGC
>ENA-UEYI01000587-UEYI01000587.1-human-gut-metagenome-genome-assembly--contig:-NODE-587-length-35860-cov-8.320348_pt1 | contig 35860 bp, 29 predicted proteins | sample MGYA00242900_ERZ507916 | MGnify/ENA primary metagenome ERZ507916 (study PRJEB26167, sample SAMN06115521) | human gut metagenome | host: Homo sapiens | place: China:Chongqing | collected 2015-09-02...
TCTTTCATATTGACAGGTGCATTGATTTGAATAGCGAACCCGAGAAGTGCTGTCCGACAAAAAGAACTATCGGTAGCTTGCTATCGTGGTCTAAGCTGAATGATATAACAGAACCACTTCAAGCAAAACACTATTTCTACAGACCTGACCGCTCCGTAACAGGAGCGGTTTTTTAAAGGAGAACAATATGCCACTATGTACACTTTGCCCTCGCAACTGCCGTATAGACCGCAGTAAAACAACAGGCGCCTGCTCCGTAAAAGGACTTAAAACAGCCAAAGCGTCACTCCACTTCGGCGAAGAGCCGTGCATTTCCGGAACGGACGGCAGGGGCGCAGGAACTATATTCTTTTCCGGCTGTTCGCTGAAATGTATATTCTGCCAGAATATGCCCATAAGCCGTGACGGCTACGGCAAGGAAATAACACCGGAAAGGCTCGGAGAAATAATGCTCGAGCTTCAGGAAAAAGGTGCGCATAACATCGACCTTGTAACACCCACTCATTATGCCGATATTATAGCCGGAGTGCTGACAAGCATAAAGCCACGGCTTCATATACCGGTAGTTTATAACTGCGGCGGATACGAAAAGGTAGAAACGCTGAAAATGCTTGACGGGCTGATTGACATTTACCTGCCCGATTTCAAGTATGCCTCGCCCGACCTTGCCCGTGAATATTCCTCCGCACCCGACTACCCTTCCGTTGCGGTAAAGGCAATTGCGGAAATGTACAGGCAGACAGGAAAGGTACAGTTTGATGAAAACGGTATGATGAAAAAGGGCGTTCTTGTCCGCCACCTCGTACTTCCCGGTTGCCGTCACGACAGTATGAAGGTGCTTGATATACTTAAAGCCACCGTTCCTGTAAGCGATATAAGGATAAGCCTTATGCGCCAGTACACACCTTGCGGAAAAGCCCTTGAAATAAAGAATCTTTCAAGAAAACTTACCACTTTTGAATATAACTCGGTTACCGATTACGCCGCTCAGATTGGCTTTGACGGATACACGCAGGATAAAGAAAGTGCTACCTTCGAGTATACTCCCGAATGGGATTTTGAAGGCATATAAAAACAAATCCGACAGGAACACCCTGTCGGATTTCACTCTGTCGAAAAGCCGATTATTATTAAATTTGCACTGTTAAACATATCACCAACACCGCCTAAAACACTTTCCGTACCGACAAAGCATTAATAATTTCGTGAGTACATCATTACAACTGCCCGACAATAACCTTTTTAAAAAAATGCACTATCCCTTGCCCCGCACTAAACTTGCCTCCCTTGTCAAAGGGAGGTGGCTTGACGACAAGGCACAAATTGTTGCCTTGTTGCGTTTTACTTGCGATATGTCCGTCTTTTTTTATTCACCAAACTTTTCTGCCGTCAAGACGGAGGGATTGTCACGCCAACCCTCGCCCATATCAACCCTTCCAAAACCGCACTATCACTCTCGATTTTCGTAAGGCGAGCGTCTGTGTATGCTTAGTGGGCTCTGCATCCTTGCAAAGCCCACTAAGCGTTCTTATAGGGATTAAGGACAAGCACTTTTTTGAAAAAACATACTTTTCCACAAACTAAAATCCGACAGGAACACCCTGTCGGATTTCACTTTATTTATGCTTTTCTGCGATAATACACCGCTTCAAGCCCGGCTTTTCCTGCCGTCAGAACATCGCTCATATAATTATCCCCCATATGAACGATCCTCTTGCCGCCGTACTCGTTTTTAATTATCCGATACAGCCCTCCGTCCGCTTTTCCGCACCCGTATTCGCACGAAACGAACAGCTTTTCATAACCGCTGAACCCGTTGTCGCAAAGCAGCTTTGAGATAACGCTTTCGGTAAGATACATATCGGTCGTGATAATAACCGTTTTTCCGCAGGAGATTACCCTGCCGTACACATCAAGCATGAACGGGTCGGCACGGCAAACCGAAAATTCCTCATCGCATTCGGCTTTCACGGCTTCTTCGGCGGCTTTGTCCGTAAGCCCTGCTTTCACGGCTATAATACGATAAATATCATTTATGCACGGCTCTTTCTTTTCTTTTCTCGCCTCATTTTCACTGTCAGCCCTGATTTTGCCGAAATTTTCTATGCCAAGCGTTCTGCCCGTATTGTCGAAAACTTCTTTTGGGGAAACACTGCGGAAAATCAGCGTATCGAAAATATCAAACGATACTACATCTGCTTTACACAAAAGCTCCGCCGTTTCCTCAGCCGACAGTGAGTATTCTCCGAATTTCCTGTCGGGAAAATGAAACACGCTGTACTTAAGATATAACAGCAATGCGTACCCCCACGCCGCTGCGGGCATTATCCCGTGAAGCCTGCTGTGAGATGAAACGAAGGAAAAATAACGGTTCTGCACGGAAGCGTTGCCGCTTATCAGCTTATCGTATATCTTCTGTTTTCCGCTCACCTTGTTTCACCGCCTGTTATTCTTTCTGTTTTCCTATTTCGTCCCTTGTGACAGTAGCCTCGTGATTGTAGAATTTCTTCAGCTGTTCTACCGATATATAGTCGCCCGTCAGCTCTCCGCTTTCGTTGATAAGATATTTACCGTTCCACATAGCCGTCCACAGCCACATTGCGTTATCCCTTGCCATTATGTCAGGGTCCGGATATACGGCACACTCCGTGAGTGCCAGCATACGCTTGTTCAGCGATAATGAATCCGTTGCATACATCGCCGCAAGATGAGCGGTATCGGTATTGTCATATACGTCACAGCCGACTATATCAACATAATCGTCACCGGGGAACATCTGAGGGTCAATATCCGCCGTGTATATCCACAGCAGGTTTGACAGCCCGTACAGTTCGTCAAATCTCCTGTGCATAGTCTGCCACAGCCATTTATAAGTCTTGCTGTTCTTTTCCCACCAGTACAGCCCCGCACTGCTTGCAGGCAGCGGTCGGAAAAGCACCGTAACACCGCTGTCCTTGAGAACGGATAGCTGTTTTGCTATTGCGTCCATATCCGACAGCACAGCATAGCATTCCTCCGATATTGTTTCGTCCTCAAGAAGCTGTGCCAGCGATTCCTCATTCATTACCGCCAGATCCTCATAGTCGCTTACAGCCGCACCGATGTCAAATGTGCTTTCTTCACGGTAGAAGGTGGTCTTTCCTATAGGCGTATACCAGTACCATGCGTATGACACTATACCGCCGTTTTTAGCCCATTCCTGTGAAAGCTGAATATCCGTGTTGTTTTTCACAAGCTTAGCACCGCTTGCCGTATAGTATCTTAGATCACTCGCTCTTATCGCAGGAAACCGTCCCGTGTTCTTTACGATTGCGTCAATTTCGGTATTTGTGTTAGGCGTTACGGCCTGTGCCGTAAGCGTTTTCCTGCCGTAAATGCTTTTGAGATAATCCATAAGTTCAATACGGTCGGTATTTACATCCTTGCCCGAGATCCACGTTCCTGCCTGCGAGTAACGCTTATCGACCGCTTTTTCTGTGTTCTTTACAGTTATCTTGTCCAACGAAACGCTGTTTTTTACTGTCTGGAGAGTTATCCTGTGCGTTCCCTGCGTAAGATATACAGGACATAACGAATGGCTCTCGAACGTATCGCTCTGTACTATGTTATACGCTCCGTACAGCTCGCCGTTCATACGTTTATAGCTGCCGTTTTCGCTGTTTATCTGCTTGTCGCCGTCAACAATAAGAGTGATGCTTCCGCCGTCATCTGACAGTGCGGTTATCGCAATATCGTAAAACTGTGTCGAAGGCACTTCCATATCAAATGATACCGATTTGTAAGCGCCCACTGTGATATATCCCTCGCCGCTGTACTTTCTGTCATCCGAGATCAGCTTTGTTCCTTCCGTCTTTTCCGCTTCAAGAACATAGCTGAAATTTGATTTGTTGATTTTGTATTCTTTGGTTTTATTTTCGGTCACAATAATCGCCTGCGGTACAGATGTTTCCCCGTTTGACGAGGTATCCGCACTGTTATCGGAAGCCACTGAGGAATAGTCGATTTCCGAACAGCCGGCAAGCATTATGACGGCAAGCGTGAGTGCCGTTAGTTTCCTGATATGCAAGTCAGTCCTCCTGCTTTATTACCACAATGTCGCCCGACTGTATCTTGTCGGTGAACTTCGCACTTTTCCCGTTTACCGTAAGCACAAGTCTGCGTGTGGGATTTTCAATGTCAATATCCGCTCTTTCAAACAGGTCTATAAGCATATACGGAGTTTTGCTCTCCTTTTCGGGAAGATCGGTCGGAACGCCGTTGAAGATTACTGATACAAAATTTCCCTGCTCCGAAGTCTGTATATCCTCAGCCGTTTGCACTCCCGATGCGCTCTCAGCGGCAGCGGCGGCTTGTACCGCTTCAAAAGACGAGCCTTTATCAAAGCCCAGTATATCTCCGTCACAAAGAACATAGCTTTCGGGCTTTTCCTCGCCGTTTACATATACGGTTGCGGTCTGCGTATCTCCGCCGTACTGCATAAGGAACGCTCCGAGCGTTCTTGCGTCGTGTATCTCTATATTGTCAAGCGGCTGTATCTCATAGTCCTTGCCGACTTCTTTTCCGTTTGCGTAGGCACGTTTTCCGGCTACCGCATTTTCACCGCAGAATATGACGCTTACCCTTGAAATATCGTCCGCATAATCACGGATAAATGCGTGTGCGTTTTCGCCGTTCACCGCAGGCGTAAGCGTTATGCTGTCACCCTGCTTTATCTTTGTTGTAAGTGCGGCAGGCTTGTCGTTTACAGTGATTACCGCAGGAATAAACGCAGTGCCTTTGAGCATCTTCGTTTCGCCGTTAAGAGTGAACTTAAGTCCTGCGCCGCTGTGACCCATTATCTGAGAGGTTTTGAAGCCTGCCGAGCCGAGAAGCTCAAATACGCTGAGCGACTTTGTATCGAACACCCTTACCTGCTCGCCGTTTAGCGTAACGGTCGAGAAATCATATGCCATATTGGTGCAGGCTGTGACCGCAATGCCGACAGGAGTTACATACTCAGGACCCAGCTTCCTGTCGCCCACATCGACGTTTTTCATAAATTCCTGACCGCCTACAGCGACCCTTCCGTGATCTATTCCGAGCTTGTCCGCAAGTGCGTCCGCAAGGCCGTTTGCCATACTTCCGCCGCCTATAAGGAACATTGCGGCAGGGCTTTGTCCGTTTGCGTCGCATACCGTCTGACTTATGACATCCGCAAGGCTGTCAACGGACGGACTGCATTTCTCGAAGAAATCAGCCTTTGATATTGTCTGCTCCCTGCCGAAAATGTCACGGTATGTAATGCTGTCCGTGTCGCCGCTCGCCTGTATTTTCATGCTCTCCGCCATATTGAAATCAACGAAGAATTTCCTTACAATATCCTCGCTTATCTCATCACCTGCGACAGTTGCCATCGCATAGGCTACTATAGCGCCGTCACGGGCTATCGCAATATCAGACGTACCTGCGCCTATATCCACGAGAGCGATATTGATAAGCCGTATCTCCGGCGGGATTATCACGTTCATTGCGGCGATAGGCTCGAGCGTCATACTCTTTACCTTAAGCCCCGTCTTATCTGTAGCGGCATACAGACCCTCTACTACGACCTCGGGCAGAAATGCGCCGATAAGCTCTATAGTGACCTTGTCGCCCTTATGACCCTCAAGGTTCACCATTGCGTAATCGTCAAGGTAATAATGCACTACCGAGTGACCTACGCAGTAGAATACAGCGTCCTCGTTGCTGTACTTCTCGTCTATCCCTTTCTGCGCCTTCTGTATTGTTTCGCACTCCATCGTGCGTACCATATCCGCTGTGATAGTGTTCTTGTCTGAAACGTCAAAATCCATCGACACACGGTAGGTCTTGAGCGCACGGCCTGCGGCGGCTATAGAAACCTCTGTCAACCTGATGGAGTTTCTCTGCTCGAGCGTTTCCTTTACGGTGCGGGCTACCTTTGCTACCTGCTCAATATCCTCTACCTGTCCGTCTATCATTGCACGCTTCAGATGCGGAACGCTCTCGGTATCGGTCACACGGAAGGTTTCGCCGTCCATAAAGCCGAGTACGCCTACGACCGTCCTTGTGCCTATATCAAGTGCAAAAACCGTATCTCCCTGCGGTTTCAGCGTCTTTTTAGCAGATGCTGACGGCTTCTTTGCCGTAGTTTTCTTTGCTGTGGCTGATTTAGCTGTGGTCTTTTTATTTTCGCTTGTATTTTTTACGGCAGATTCTTCTTTTCTCGGTCTGCCTCTCCTTTTAGGTGCCGGCATTTTATTTACTCCCTTTCTTGAAATTCCGTAAACCCGTAAAGGCTTACAGAGTATTCTTTGATTTTATTTTTCGTATTTCGTACTACTGCTGATTATAATTATAATGAAAAGCGGAGAATAATTCAACCTTTTTTGTTTTTTTTATTACAAAAAAATTGAAAATCAACGTTATTTATGATACAATAAAAATCAAAGGGGGAGTGAAATATGGAAATTATAAAAATGACAAAAGAACATTATTCCGATGTCTATGAACTGTGGCTGTCATGCAAGGGAATGGGACTCAATAATCTTGACGACAGCGAACAGGGTATAAACCGATTTCTTGAGAGAAATCCCGATACCTGCTTTGCGGCATTTGAGGACAACAAGGTTGTAGGAGTGATCATGGCAGGCTCGGACGGGCGCAGAGGCTATATTTATCACACTGCGGTAAATCCGCAGTACCGCAAAAGAGGGATAGCGACCGCCCTTGTCGATGCGGCTATGGACGCTATGAAAAATATCGGGATAAATAAGGTTGCACTCGTGGTTTTCAGGCACAACGAGAGCGGTAACGAATTTTGGGAAAAGCTCGGCTTTACCGAAAGGCACGATCTTGTTTACAGGAATAAAGCGATAAACGAAATGATAAGGAATGATACCTGATGGATATTTCAAATTTAATTGAAGAAATGACAACGCCGATACACGATTTTCTTGTAAAGAACAGTGAAAGTCATACGATACGCTGTTATATGCCGGGGCATAAGGGAACGGAGGATCCGCTTGACATTACTGAAATTGACGGAGCGGACAGCCTTTACGACACCGACACAAACGGCGGAAAGGGCATAATAGCACAAAGCGAGAAAAACGCATCAAAGCTGTTCGGCAGTAAGAGAACGCTGTACTCCTGCTCGGGAAGTACGCTTGCGATACAGACAATGCTCACCCTTGCAAAGCTGAGGGGCAACGGCAAGGATCACGTTATCGCCGGCAGATATTCGCACCGCAGCTTTATAAATTCCTGCGTCCTGCTTGGGCTTATTCCGTCCTGGGTATATCCCGAAGAATACCTCTGCGCCGCCGTTACTCCCGAAAGCATAGAGGCAAAAATCAATTCAAGAACGCTTGCGGTATTTATAAATTCAATCGATTATTACGGCGGTATGAGCAATATTTCCGCTATAGCGGAGGTGTGCCATTCGCACAGTATACCTTTACTGGTTGACAACGCACACGGCGCATATCTGAAATTTGCTCCTGTCGATCTGCACCCGATGACGCTCGGTGCGGATATGTGCGCGGACAGCGCCCACAAGACGCTCCCCGTGCTTACGGGCGGAGCGTATCTGCATATAGCAAACGAGAAATACTGCGCTATGGCAAAGGAGGCGATGGCTCTCACGGCAACCTCAAGCCCGAGCTATCTTATCCTTGACAGCCTTGACAGATGCAACCGTACAATAGCCGAGAAACCCTTTCATATAGCGGAAATATGCAACAAGGTAACGGCGCTGAAGCGGCACTGTGCCGATATAGGATATGTGCTGAGCCAAAGCGATTATATGAAGGTGACATTTGACTGTGCGGCGGTGCATTCGACCGGCTTTGCTATGGCTGAGATGCTGAAGGAATTCGGCATAGAGTGCGAATATGCGGACGAATACCGCTGTGTACTGCTGTTCGGGAGCGGCTCGACGGATGTCGATTTTGAGACGATAAAGACGGTGCTGAGGGCGAATACGCCAAGGTCGGTTTTCGTAAGGAGCCTGCCCTCGCCGCCTGTCCATATCAGGACGCAGACCGCCTGCTCGCCGGCGAAGGCGTACTTCTCGGGAAAGGTTAGACTGCCTGTGATGATGACGGTCGGCAAGGTGTGCGCAGGTGCGGTTGCGCCGTGTCCGCCGGGGATCCCCCTTATAATGCCGGGCGAGGTGGTCACGATAGACGCTGCAAGGGCACTTCGTGACAAGGGAATAGCAGATATTCCGATAGTTGTCTGACGAAAAAAACAGGCATAAATCACAGGTGATGAAAAACGATGAATGAGTTTTGCAAAAAACAGGCCGTGAAACCGCTTGCAGTGTACGTTTACGGACAATATGCAGAAAACCGTCACGCTGATGATTTATGCTGAAGGTGAGCTTTTCGCAAAAACGGATATTTCTGCGGCAAAAAATCAGGTCCGTATCAAAAGTTTGCGGTGAAGTTTATGCGTATTGCCTTTACTTTATACAGAAAATGTGTTATAATTATTTCGAAATTCAAACTCACAAGGATAGCCCGATACAGAAAGGACGGTAATCTTTATGAAATTAATATATGCAATCGTAAATAACGATGACGCTCATTCAGTTTCGTCATCACTTACAAAATCTGGCTTTCAGGCCACCAAGCTTGCCTCGACCGGAGGATTTTTAATGTCAGGTAACACGACATTTCTTATCTGCTCTGAGGACGACAAGATAGACGAGATAATCGAGATTATCAAGGACCATTCGCACAAGAGAAAGCAGTTTGTTCCTTCTGCCGCATCATACGGCGTAGGAAGCTACACCAGCTTTCCTGTCGAGGTATTTGTCGGCGGTGCGACTATCTTTGTGACGAACATAGAGAGATTTGAGAAAGTCTGATGTCTGCAAGCAATGCAAGCTGTGACAGCATAAAGCTATTCGGCAAACAGCGTGAGACCGCTCTGCTGGCGGAAACAGCCGAAAGCGACAGGCTTCCCCACGGAATAATGCTGACGGGTGAAAAAGGCATAGGCAAGCGCACCTTTGCAAAGTGGTGCGCTATGCTGTATCTGTGCCGTGAACCCGAAAACAATATGCCGTGCGGCAGATGCAGGAGCTGTCGGAATATCATATCGGGCGAACACGCAGATGTTATCTATGCCAAGGGCGAAAAGTACAGCAAGGAAAGCGTGCGTGATAATGTATGCTTTGCTTCAACGCTCCCCAATGACAGCGACACCCGTGTTTTCATCTATGAGGACTGCGAGGAAATGACGGAGGAGCAGCAGAACGTTCTGCTCAAAGCGATAGAAGAGCCGTCAAAATATAACCGATACATTTTCACCTGCTCAAACACCTCGCAGATACTTGAAACGATAAAGTCGAGGCTCGTGTGCATACCGATATCAGACATGACGGCGGAAGAATGCGTTTCCTGTCTTGAATACAACGGTTATGACAGTGACACGGCGAAACGGGCGGTAGAGCTGTACGGGACAAATCCGGGCAGAATACGGGATATACTCTCTGACGAAAAGCGCATAAAGCTGTATGATACAGCCAAAAAGGTGACAGAGGCATTATCGAAGAAAGACGAATATTCGGCCGCAGTTGCAATGACCGCCTGCACGACAAGGGAGGATCTGTACGGGGTAATAACGATACTGTACGAGAATGTGACCGAGTCGCTGAGAGCGCTTGAAACCGGCGGCGAGCCTTTGCTATGTCTGACTAAGGCAAGGCTGTATGCCTTGTACGAGGTGCTGAGCGGTTTTGCGCTTATGGACGGAACTAATATAAATGTAAAGCTGATGCAGGCATATATACCTGCAAAGCTGTTTGCCGTTTTACAATAGGCAAATAAGAAAGGGTAAAAATGACTGAAATTATAGGAGTCAGATTCAAGGATGTCGGGAAGATATACTACTTTTCCCCGAATAAAAATACAGTCAAGTGCGGAAATCACGTTATAGTGGAAACCGCAAGAGGCGTTGAGTGCGGCGAGGTCGTTATAGCGAACCGTGAGATCGAGGACGACAAGGTGGTACAGCCGCTCAAGAGCATAATCCGCATAGCTACCGACAAGGATCTTGAAACGCAGAAGAAGAACCGTGAAAAAGAGCAGGAGATAATGAAGGTCTTTGCTCAGAAGATAGCCGATCACAAGCTGGAAATGAAGCCTATTGATATTGACTGCACCTTTGACGGAAGCAAGATATTATTTTATTTTACGGCTGAAAGCAGAGTGGATTTCAGAGAGCTTGTAAAGGATCTTGCATCGGTTTACCGTACAAGAATAGAGCTTCGTCAGATCGGTGTGCGTGACGAGGCGAAGATGCTCGGCGGACTTGGTATCTGCGGCAGACCGTTCTGCTGTAAGACCTTTCTCGGAGAATTCCAGCCGGTGTCAATAAAGATGGCTAAGGAGCAATCGCTGTCGCTGAATCCCACAAAGATTTCAGGCACCTGCGGACGACTTATGTGCTGTCTTAAATATGAGCAGAACTGCTATGAGGAGCTTCTTGCGATAACTCCTAAGGTCGGCGCTCTTGTGGAAACAGCCGAGGGCAGAGGTATCGTTGAGGATGCAAACCTGCTGACAGGCGTACTCAAGGTAAAGCTCGACAAGAATCCCGATGCCGCCGCTACGGCATTCAAGAGGGAGGATGTAAAGCTTCTCAAGGACGGCAAAATAAGAATCAAGAAGGAAGAATTCCAGGCGCTCAAGGGACTTGAGGACTAAGGTGGCTGAAAGCCACCGTAAATTCCGCCTTTGGAAATGTTTGGGGTTGGCTGAACGTGGTGGAACGGCGGGGTTACACAGAGTAATAAATTAAATATGGACGGTCATGGTGGTTGCTGTGACCGCTTTTTTTGCGGCGAAGTGCCGATTAAGATTATGCCTATTAAAATAATTGTGCTGGCGGAGTACAATCCCTCCGTCTTGACGGCAGAAAAGCTTGCAATATAAAAAGGGTGGGCATATCGCAAGCAGAAAGCAACAAAGCAACAGTTTGTGCATTGCCGTCAATCCACCTCCCTTTGACAAGGGAGGCAAGTGTGATAGTGTTTTTCGAGGGATAGTGTGGAAAGGCGGTTGCGGTGGGGTGACGTGGGCGCTGTTAAAGCATCATTGCTTTACTGCCGGACGCCATTTTGACGAGTGCTGAGAATTGAATATAAAGAATCCGCTGTTTATTGCAAACGGCGGATTTTTGTGTTGGAAAATTTTGTAGGGGAGGGGCTTGCCCCTCCCGAAACATCACTGCAATTATCAAAAACAAGTTAATAGAGTTATAATGTAAAAAGGAATTGCGTTTTACCCTTGATACTTAACAGATTAAAAACGCCGAGAAAATCAATAACTTCGATTCAACGGGAGGGGCAAGCCCGCTCCCCTACGAAAAGCGAGGGTGATAGTGCGGAAAATCTAATTGATGGTGCGGATGGAGTACAATCCCTCCGTCTTGACGGCAGAAAAGTTTGCAATATAAAAAGGGTGGGCATATCGCAAGCAGAAAGCAACAAAGCAACAGTTTGTGCCTTGCCGTCAATCCAGCTCCCTTTGACAAGGGAGGCAAGAATATAGTGCATGGCAAGGGATAGTGCGGATTTTGAAATGGGTTGTGTGGGGCGAGGGGCAGTTAGCGATAATAATACAAAAGCGGTCACAGTGTCGCACTGTAACCGCTTTATTCATTAATTATTGCTTTGTGTAAACCCGCCGTTTTGCTATCCTGCGGATAGCTCGGACAATTCCAAAGGCGGAACTTGAAGCGGCACATTGCCGCAGGCGGAACTTGAAGCGGCTCACAGCCGCACCGCTATTCGCTGAAATCCGTAACTATGTACTTCGGTGCATCGGGAGTGGAATACACCCACCGGTCAATATGCCCCTTAGTAATGAAATACGGCGCTTCAAGCGGAACACAGCCGTCGTCACAGCAGTTTACTATTATCAGCTTGATTTTCATCTTTTCGGGTATAATCGCCTTGATATACACGCAGGCGCAATCCCCCACCTTTATTCCGCTTTTAAGCTCCGCCAGCCCTGCGAGATTCGGTGCAAGCTCTATAAAAATCCCGTAGTCCTCTATCGACCTTACAATGCCGGGGACGGTTTCACCTACCGCAAAACGTTCTGCGTTCTGTTGCCACGTTCCGAGCAGTTCCTTGTGCGTAAGACAGATATGTCCCTGATCCCGACCTTTCACCACCGCAAAAATATCATCGCCTACCGAAAATCTGTTTGCAGGATGAACTATTCTTGATACCGAGATAGCGTCAATCGGTATCATTGACGCAATGCCGCAGCCTATGTCCACAAAACAGCCGAACTGTTCAAGATGCGTTACCCTCGCTCCTATAATATCACCGGGAGTCAGCTTTGATACATATTCCCTGTCCGCCTCCTCCTGCGCCGCCTTCCTTGACAGGATCGCCAACGGCTCGCTTCCGGTTTCGTCTATCTTCGTTATCCTGAAGCAGACAGGCTTTCCCACCCTTGATATAAGCGCTATATCCCGTGTCGCACCGCTTTCTATGCCTATTGCGCCCTCACTGCGAGGTATTATCCCCTTCATACAGCCAAGATCGACGTGCATATTATGCTCCGCATCGCACACCGTACACGAAGCCTCAAGTATTGCCCCCGACACCGCCGCCTGCATAAGCGTTCTGGCTGATTGCAATGCCGCCGTGTTCTCTTTGTATGCAAGTCTTCTTCCCTCCGGTAAAAATTCCGTCATTTGAAATACCGTTCCTTCCTCGTTGTGTTTTCTTTTTTACAAGTGTATGTCAGATTTTCCTTAAATATGTTACCATATCTTTACATTTGATTTTTCACGGAATATTTGGCGGAATTCTTGTAATTATCGTTGATTTTGACAACGTTTTCTGTTACAATAGAATCTATACAGGCTTAGTGCCATTAACCCTTGGATTCTAAACGGAGGAATCATGTTTATTCACAGCAGAACATTAAAACGTGCAGGCATTCTTGCCGCAGTGGTTGCTGTAGGTACAGCCGCCGCAATAACCTATAACGCTTTTTTATCGTCGGAGGGCGGACTTCCCGAAGTGTTAAGCCCGCTTCAGCCGATAATAAAGGACGAGGACGGCGGGGTGAAGCAGAAAACAGATATTGCCTTCTCCCCCGACGGCAGCTTTTTCGATGAAGATATATCGGTTGAGCTTAAAGCAAAGGATAAAACGGCAACAATCTACTATACCACAAACGGCGAGACCCCCACGGAAAAATCAAACAGATATACAAATCCCATAACGGTACACAGCTCGGGAGAGGTCGCCGCAAAGACGATAAAAGCCATTGCGGTAAGCGAAAACGGCACTTCCGAAGTATTCACAAAAAGCTATGTCACAGGCGAGGGTGTGTCGGATCGTTTCGAAAAAGGCACTTATGTATTCGTGCTTTCGACCGACAGTGAAAACCTTTACGATTATGAAAAAGGCATCGCCGTAGCAGGAAAAATCCGTGACGAGTGGATAGCAAACGAGTATGACGGAAAAAGCGAAATCACGCCAAACGACCCTGCAAACTGGAATCAGGAAGGTATGGCAGGCGAAAGGCCCATGTATGTCGAGGCTTTTTCAAGCAGCGGAGAGCTTCTTGTTTCACAGCAGGCAGGCGCAAGAGTCGCAGGCGCATATTCTGCCGCAGTTGACCAGAAATCGTGGAAGCTGATTGCGAGAACTATGTATACCCCGGACAAGGGTAAATTCAGCTACCCGTTCTTCAGCGATGCTACAGATGAAAGCGGTGCGATTCTCACAAAGATAGACCGCATAGTTTTGCGTAACGGTGCAAACGACCGAGAATTCGCAGGTGTGCGTGACGAGCTTTCAATGTCGCTTGCGAAGCAGTCGGGCTACCTTGATGCACAGTCGACCGCCCCTGCGGCAGTATTCCTTAACGGAAAGTATTACGGCTTTGCGTGGCTCCATCAGAATTTCAGCCGTGCATATCTCGAAGAACGCTACGGCGGTACGAAGGACAACTATCAGGTGGTCGGAAAAGCCGAGGGCGAGATAGTCGATGAAAACGCAGAAGGTGCGGCAGACGATTATAACAAAGTCCTTGAACTTGCCGAGAACGGACTTACCGACGACAAGAAATTCGAGCAGTTCTGCTCTATGGTGGACATAGACAACTATATGCACTACCTCGCAATGCAGTTATTCATCGACAACCGTGACTGGCCCGGAAACAACTATAAAGTGTGGCGGTATGTTGCGTCAGACGGCGAAGAGATCACAAGCAAGTATCAGGACGGCAAGTGGAGATATTTCTTCTACGACGCAGAATTTGCCTGGGGACTTTATTCGGACGGATACGCAAACAAGACGTTGACCAAGATTTTAAACGGCACTCACCCCGCAGGCGGCTCAGTGCTTATATCGGCACTTATGGAACGTGCGGATATGCGTGAAAAGCTGGCGAACAACCTCTGCGACCTTATAGGCGGCGCATTCAGCTCTGAAAATATTCTGGCAACGCTTGAGCAGAAGCTCGCAGACAGCGATAAGGAACAGCTTTATGCTCTGAACAAGGGCATCACGTCAACGTGGGCAAACGAGGGTACGTTTGAAAACAGCAGAAACGAAATAAGAGAGTTCGCCGACAAGCGTGCAAATATCATTCTCGGCGATATATGCCGTAATTTCGAAATAGACAAAGACGATACATACAAGGTAAAGCTGAACGGTGCAAAGGGTCTTAAGCTCACTATGAACATTCAGACCGTCAAGGACTCAAATACGGTAACAGCCGAATATTTCACACCCTACAAGGTAAAGCTGACAGCCGAGGATATGTCGGGCTACACCTTCACAAGCTGGGAAATAAACGGCAAGACCTATACCGACCGTGAGATAACTATCGACAGCTCAATGGCTAAAAAGGGCAAGATAACAATAAACGCACGAAGCGAAAAAACTTCGTCTACAGGCGATCTGCTGTATATAAGCGAAGTGTACACGGGCGGCGATGACGACTGGATAGAGCTTTACAACCCCAATGACAACGACGTATCAACAAAAGGTCTTTATCTTACGGATAAGGACGATATGCTTAACCGCTACAAGATACCCACTGTCAACGTAAAGCCTCATTCAACGCTTACGATAGTGTGCAAGAACAACAAGTCTGAAAATACGCTGATGAAAATGCAGACGAATTTCAGCCTTAAAACCGGCGAAACGCTGATACTCAGCAACGAAAGCGGAGAAATTCTCGGCAAGGTCGCAATAATCGACTGCAGTAAGAATGAATCGCTTGTAAGACAGCGTGACGGAAGCTACGCAAAGGGTACGCCGACCTTTGAAAAGAACAGCCAATAACATAAAAGCCGTGCATCAAGGCGATGCACGGCTGATTTTTTACTTTTTTGCAACAGCCTTGCTAAATACTCCCTTCGCCTTTGAAAGAATCAAATGCAGGCATAGCAAAAAACAAGCACGGCTGTACACCGTGCTTAAAACAAAAAGGACCGTGAAAACCACGATCCTCTTTTTTCATTACTTGTCAAGATTGTACTTCTTCTTGAACTTGTCAACACGTCCGCCTGTGTCAACCAACTTCTGCTTTCCTGTAAAGAAAGGGTGGCACTTCGAGCAGATTTCAACCTTTATATCCTGCTTGGTTGATCTTGTTTCGATAACCTCGCCGCAAGCACACTTGATAGTGGTGGGCTGGTAGTTAGGGTGGATACCTTCTTTCATGCTGTCACCTCCTGACCTTTAGAATTAATCTAAATTACAGCTTTCGCTATGATTTCAGAATACTGCGCTTTCACGCTTAGGTTACTATTATAGCATATACAAAACTGTTTTGCAATAGTTTTTTCAAAATTTTCTGAAACTTGTGTATTAACAGCTTGTTCAGCCTACAATCTTTGTGAAATCTGCTGAGAGCTTAACCTGCTTTTCAGCCGCATCTTCAACGCTTGTGCCTACTGTTGTGTAGTAGAGCTTGATTTTAGGCTCAGTACCGGAGGGTCTTATTACTACGCTTGCGTTATCCTCAAGGTAGAATGTGATAACGTTTGACTTAGGAAGTGTGAGTTCTTCTGTCTTGCCGCTTTCGTAATCTGTCTTTACGCTGAGCTTGTAGTCAGCCTTGCCGATAACCTTAAGACCTGCAACAGAGTCAAGCTTTTCGTTTCTGAGAGTATCCATGATAGCGTTCATCTTCTTCATACCTGTTTCGCCCTCGAAAGTGAACGTATCAAGCTTGTTGCAGTAGAAGCCGTAATCGCTGTACATCTTTGCTCTTGCCTGTACAAGAGAAATACCCTGTGAACGATAGAATGCCGCCATCTCGCAGATGAGCATAGATGCCACAACAGCGTCCTTATCTCTTACATAAGAGCCTGCAAGGTAGCCGTAACTCTCTTCGAAGCCGAAGATATATCTGTTTTCCTCGCCCTTTGCCTCTAAGAAGCCGATCTGCTCACCGATGAACTTGAAGCCTGTGAGAACTTCTCTCAGCTCTACACCGTACTTAGCGGCGATAGCCTTTACAAGATCGGTCGTAACTATTGTCTTTACTGCAACGGGGTTTGCGGGCATTGTGCCTGCGGCTGTACGCTCCTTGCAGATATATTCGAGCAGCATTGCGCCTACCTCGTTACCTGTGAACAGAACATACTTGTCGCCGTCGGGAACTGCGATACCTACACGGTCGCTGTCGGGGTCGGTAGCAAGCAGTAAGTCGGGCTTTTCTGTCTTGCAAAGCTCAAGACCTAAGTGCAGAGCTTCCTTTATCTCGGGGTTGGGATAGGGGCAGGTAGTGAAGTTGCCGTCGGGCATTTCCTGTTCCTTAACAACTACAACGTTGTTTATGCCGATTTCCTTTAAGATACGGCGAACGGGCTTGTTGCCTGCACCGTTAAGAGGAGTATAAACGACCTTCAGTCCGCTCTTTGCGCAAAGCTCGGGGTGGATGGACTGCTTTTTAACGTTTGCGATATATTCGTCAATAACATCCTGACCGATGTACTTGATTTTTCCTTCGTTTACGAACTGCTCAAAGTCGCCGCTCTTTACGTCTGCGAAGATATTGAGCTTCTCGATCTCGCCGAGAATCTTTTCAGCGGCTTCAAGAGTAACCTGACAGCCGTCGCTTCCGTAAACCTTATAGCCGTTGTACTTTGCAGGGTTGTGGCTTGCGGTAACAATGATACCTGCGTCACAGCCGAGCGCTCTTACAGCCCAAGAAAGCATAGGTGTGGGCATAAGCTCTGTGTAGATGTTTGCTGTAATGCCGTTTGCGGCAAAGATAGAAGCGGCGTGCTTTGCGAATACGTCAGACTTTATTCTGCTGTCGTATGCAACAGCAACCTTAAGATCGCTCTTGCCTGTGTTCTTGAGGTAGTTTGCAAGACCCTGAGTAGCCTTACCTACGGTATAAACGTTCATTCTGTTTGTACCTGCGCCGATAACGCCTCTCAGACCGCCCGTGCCGAATTCAAGATCACGGTAGAAACGGTCGTTTATTTCTTCGTCCTTGCCCTTTACGCTCTCAAGCTCTGTCTTTAAATCGGGATCCTTGACCGCTTTTTCAAGCCATTCGTTATAAAGCTCTGTAGTGTTTGCCATAATAATCTGTCCTTTCTGTATAAAACGGTAGCACAGTTCGCTGTATTTAAAAATTAGCTAAATATAGCTGTGGCTAACCTAAAATTCCATTCAACAAACAGTATAACATTTTTCCGCCGTAAATGCAAATAAAAACGTAAAAATATTATTAAATTTTTTGGAATCAAAAATTCCCGTTTTTGTTGAAAATATACCTAAAACGTTGTATAATCATTACATAGCAATCACTTAAAATGATATGAAACGGGTGTAAATATGTATTCTCAGGTAAACGGTATGGGACTTTTCGGTATGAATGCCTTTAAAGTCACCGCAGAAATAATATCCTCAAGAGGTCAGCCGTCCTTCGATATAGTAGGACTGGGCGACCTTGCGGTGCAGGAAAGCAAAATGCGTATAAAGGGTGCGTTATCGGGTATCGGAATCTCCGTCAGCGGTCAGCGGCTCACGGTAAATCTTGCTCCGGCAGACGTGCGCAAATGCGGCTCGCTGTACGACTTCACTATAATCGCCGCCATTCTTGCGGTAAACAATATAATAACCGACGATTTATCGGACTGTGCCTTTATCGGAGAGGTTTCACTCGGAGGCTCGCTTGTTTTCACGGGAGGAATTATCAGCATGGCGATAGAAGCCAAGAAATGCGGTATAAAACGGCTGTTCCTCCCTGCCGAAAACGCCAAGGAAGCGTCTGTTGTCGAGGGTCTGTCAGTATACGGCATAAGCCACATTTCCGACCTAATAAACCATTTCACAGGAAAGAAGCGTATATCGCCCGAACCTCCCTACGTTCCGTCCGCAGAGATGTTTGAAACGGAGGACTTATCCGATGTAAAGGGTCAGGCACTCGCCCGTCACGCTCTGGAGGTAGCCGCCGCAGGCTTCCATAATGTATTGCTTATCGGTCCTCCCGGTACGGGAAAAAGCATGATAGCAAAGCGTATACCGTCTATCCTTCCTCCGATGACCTTTGACGAAAGCATTGAAACAACAGGAATACATTCAATAGCAGGTATGCTCGACCGTGAAAAGCCGATAGTCACGGTACGTCCGTTCAGAAGCGTATCACATACAGCCTCGGCAGTAGGTCTTATCGGCGGCGGAAGTATCCCACGTCCGGGTGAAATATCACTCGCACATAACGGAGTATTATTTCTTGACGAGCTGCCGGAGTTTGACCGCAGGACGCTTGAAACGCTCAGGCAACCGCTTGAGGACGGAATTATAACCATATCAAGAGCGCAAGGGTCGGTGTCATATCCGTGCGATATTATGCTTGTTGCCGCAATGAACCCCTGCCCTTGCGGAAACTTCGGCAACCCGAAGGGAAAATGCACCTGCTCTCAGAATATGATACAGAACTATCTCGGCAAGATAAGCCGTCCTGTTCTTGACAGGATAGATATACAGGTGGAAATGCCGCAGTTATCTTACGAGGAAATAAGCAGTGCGAAAAAGGGCGAACCGAGCAGTGCCGTGCTTGAACGTATAATGAAAGCAAGAGAAATACAGCAAAAGCGTTTTGTAGGTACGGAAATACGCTCGAACTCCAAGATACCTCCTGCATATCTTCACGAAATGTGTCCTATGGACGAAAACGCAAAGAAGATGCTCTCCGACTGCTTTGATAAAATGGGGCTGTCGGCAAGGGCATACGACAGGATACTTAAAGTCGCTCGCACCTGTGCTGACCTTGCAGGAAGTGAGATAATAAGGCGGCAGGATATATCCTCGGCGGTAAATTTCAGAAGCCTTGACAGGAAATACTGGGGTGCAGGGAAATAATCGTCATTTTGCCGATTATCATATTTATATAATGCGGTGAAATTTCGGACAAATCGACCTTGCTTTTACCGCCGCAGAGTTATAAAAATGCCGAAAATTTTCTGTCGGCTTGACAAAAACGAAATCAAAATGCTAAAATAAATACAGTCGAGTAGCGAAAGCGTAAATCCGGACACGGATTTACGCTCAGACTGTAGAAAAACCCCGATTCGCAAACGAATCGGGGCTTTTCTACAAACTACAGCCTCCGCAAAAAGCGAAGGCTGTTTAAGTATGTGCTTACTTTTCAAATATCATCTTGAATCTGCCGATAAGCGGAAGCTCCTTAGCTTTACCGTTGGCAGAGTTTATAAGTCCTGCGACAAGTACAAGAACCGGTATTGCCATGAATATAATATGTATTACCCACGCAACAATCGTGCCGATTACCGTTTCTGTTCTCACCATACCGACATAGTTGCTTATATAATCATATACGGGATTGGATATGAGATTATAGAAGAAGGCGGCTATCGAGCCTTCTACAGCACGGACTACCATTACGGCAAGTATTGCGGGGAATATCATCGAAAGGTGATACTTTACAAAGCCCGACTTCTTTGCGGCGATACAGGGAGCTACGAGCAAGCCTGCGAGTACGATCACAGCAAAAAAATCGCCTAACAGCCACGTTACAAGTATATAAGCCAGTACCGCACAGTAGGCAAGTATCGACATTGCTTTACCTGCATTTATATTGTTGGCGTCCATTGTTGATGTTACGTCCCTGGTATCAAGTATTTCCTGAAAGAAGCCCGGTTTTTGATTTACCGGAACAGGTGCAACAGAACCGTCAAGGTTTGCACCGCACTTTGCGCAGAACTTTGAGCCGTCCTGATACTCTGTTCCGCATTTAGGACAAAATGGCATAGTTATTTCCTCCTGTTTGTTATGTCTATACCTCTGTATTATATCCGCTGTATGCAGATACCAGTTTATTATACACCCCACCGACGTCAAAGTCAAGACTGCAAGTGTAAAGTCCGATTAAGAAATATGAAAGCATTGATTAATTTCGCTATTACATTTACACGGGTATATTTGTTTTGCCGTGTATCAGTGAATTTTCAATCAAATTAAGGAGAACTATGAACAGTACAAACCCTTTTATATATTCCGATGACAATAAGCGTTATCACACGTTGAATTACTATAATAAATCATCGTTCAACAGCAAAGTGTTCAAGGCGGTCATTGACGCAGGCTTTACCTGTCCGAATAAAGACGGCACAAAAGGCACGGGCGGATGTATCTACTGTATGGGCGGAAGCGGCTACTTCACCGAAAAATCGGACGGTGAGATCTACGACAGCGTAAAGCGTCAGCTTGCCGCAGAAAAGGAGCGTATATACAAGAAACACCCGAACAGCCTCATTACAGCCTACTTTCAGGCAAACACCAACACATACGCACCTGTCGCAACGCTTAAAGAGGCATACACGGCGGCGCTTGATTCCGGAGTACACGGAATTTCAATCGGCACAAGGGCTGACTGCCTTCCCGATGATGTTATTGCCCTGCTCTGCGACATAAACAGCAAGACCCATCTCACTGTGGAGCTTGGCTTGCAGACCGTCCACGATAAAACGGCACAAATCATCAACAGATGCTACAGCTATGACGAATTTCTGGAGGGCTACCGTAAACTGCAAGAATCCGGCATACGCACCTGCCTGCACCTGATTGACGGATTGCCGGGCGAAACAAAAGCCGATATGCTTGAAACCGCAAAGGAGGTCGCCCGTCTGCACCCTGCCGCAGTGAAGATACACCTTCTTCATATAAATCACGGCACCGCCCTTGAACGGCTCTTCCTGTCGGGCGGCTACGTTCCGCTCACCCGTGACGAGTACATAGATACAGTAATCTCACAGCTTGAATATCTCCCAGCAGATATAATCATAGAGCGTATCACAGGCGATGCGGATAAAAAATATCTTGTTGCGCCGATGTGGAGTGCAGATAAGATAGCGGTACTGGGCGGCATCGACCGTCAGATGAAGCTGAGGGATACTTATCAGGGGATAAAGTGCGACAGCGAACAGCCTTGATTCGTTAAGGCTTTATATTGCATTTTCCTTTGCATTGTGCTAAAATACGGTTGCAGACTTAGTTTTTGCTTATTAATATGAAACAGACTGGAGCAAAATATGAACACACCGACTTTTGATATAAACAAACCGGATACCCCGTGCTATGTCACAGAAGAATGCTATCTTAAACGCAACTGCGAGATACTGAAAAGCGTACAGGATATGACAGGCTGTAAGATACTGCTTGCACAGAAAGCGTTTTCGATGTACAGCACCTACCCTCTGATAAGCGGCTATCTCAGCGGCACTACCGCAAGCGGACTTTACGAGGCTCGGCTCGGATATGAATATTTCGGCAATGAAACGCACGTTTTTTCTCCTGCCTATACAGATAAGGAGATAAACGAGCTTGCAAAGTACGCAGGACATTTTGTGTTCAATTCAATAAGGCAGTTTGCCCTGCACCGTGACGCAGTAAAGGACAAGCACTGCCTTATCCGTGTGAATCCGAGATTTTCCACGCAGGAGGGACACGAGATATACGACCCGTGCGCCCCCGGCTCAAGGCTCGGACAGACGCTTGCTTCGTTTGAAGAGGACATAAAGCGTTACGGCGAGGAAATCCTTGACGAAATAGACGGACTTCATTTTCACACGCTCTGCGAGCAGAACAGCGACGACTTAAAGCGTACCGCAAAGGAGGTCGGGGTGCAGTTCGGCAAATATCTTGATAAGATGAGCGTAATAAATTTCGGCGGAGGACACCATATAACAAGGGACGACTACGATATTGACACGCTTGTTGAGGTGATAAACCATTTCAAGAATGAATACGGGCTTGAGGTGTATCTTGAGCCGGGCGAGGCTGTCGCTCTGAACGCAGGATTTCTTGTAACAACGGTACTTGACGTGATAGACGGAAAAGTAAACGGCGAGGACGATATAGCGATACTTGACGCTTCAGCCGCCTGCCATATGCCCGATGTGCTTGAAATGCCGTACCGCCCCGTTATCATTCAGCCAAACGGTAACATTGCAGGCGAAAAGGGCGAAAGGGCTGTCACTGTGCGGCTTGGCGGTAACACCTGCCTTGCAGGCGATGTGATAGGAGATTATTCTTTTGACGAGCCGCTTAAACCGGGCGACCGACTTGTGCTGTGCGATATGTCGATATACTCAATGGTAAAGAACAATACGTTCAACGGTATGGCTCTGCCGTCAATATATTATAATACCTCGCTCGGTATGCGGAAAATAAGAGAGTTCTCTTATGAGGATTTCAGGTGCAGGCTGTGATTTCGGCTTAAAAGCAAACTATCAGAGAAGCCTTATTTTCAGCGACAGTCATTTCCATAAAGGCAAAGCATTTCAAATGGTAAAACAGCCAAAATAAGCAAAACGGTTGAAAACTAATGTGTATGTTGAATACTTTGTTGAAAGTTTTTTGTGCATATCACACAAACTATCGTGAAATGTTTAAGGACTATTGAACAAAAGTGAAAAATAATCGCAGAAAAATTGACAAATTGAAAAATCTTTGTTGACGAACAAGGGACATTTGGATATACTATAGGTACAGAGCGGAGATACCGCATAACATCTCAATGCGGACAGCTCGACGGAAAGATAATACGATTTTACGGAGGTAACCAATCATGTTTGTTAAAGAAGTAAGCGTTAAGAATCAGGTAGGTTTACACGCAAGACCCGCAACATTCTTCATCCAGAAGGCTAACGAGTACAAGTCATCGATCTGGGTTGAGAAGGAAGAAAGAAGAGTAAACGCAAAGAGCCTTCTCGGTATCCTTTCACTCGGCATTGTAGGCGGTACAACTATCAGAATCATTGCTGACGGCTCTGATGAGCAGCTTGCTGTTGACGGCCTTGTAAAGCTCGTTGAAAGCGGTTTTGCAGAATAATTCACACTCCCGACCAAGTAGTGTATATCGGGCAACGACCCGATGTGTAGACGTGTAGAAAAGTGTAGACGGACAGAATTACATTTATAAAGAAACAGCGGGGATTTTGCGTAAAGCAGGTCACCCGCTGTATTTTTATTTAACAGTCTTTACTGTTCAGATTCCAAAGGAGCATTATATTGAAAAGAACAGGAAAAATCACAGCCGCATTTATCACGGCTTTAACGGCTGTAGCGTCAATAACGGCGTGCAGTGCCGATTATTCGCATATTGACGGCTACAGCGACATAGAAAACGCACGAAAGCTGTATTCCTCGCTGTATTCAGCCGAAATCACGGTTACGGATAAGCAGACCGGTACGGTTACGCAGGAGCTGACATTCTGCTACGATAAGAGCGATACCCTATCGTACAGCTATTTCGGCACAGACGGCAAGACAAAATATTATGAATATCACAACGGCTCGGAGTACAACTATTATTCCGATGGCGAATGGCATACTCTTGTGAGCGGCGATAAGGATTATGTATGCTACACACGCACAAACAAGATGTCTATGACCGCAGAGGGCATGATATTCATAAAGCCCGAAAGCGTGACAAGCTCGGAAGTAAAGAATACGGCAGACGCAAAGGTAATCACTATGCAGTACGATGTTTCAAAGCTCAACAGCTCAATGGCTTCTCAACTCGGTCTTGTCGGCGACCTTGACAGCTTCAGCGTTGTGTATACAATTGATAAAGACGGATACTGCACCTCAATGGAACAGACCGGTACAGCCACAAAGGATGGTGTACAGAGCAAGGTGGATTATCTTATGACCGTAACGCATATGAATGATATTGCCTCGGTAAGTAAGCCGCAGGTGCAGGAAAGTGCGGATAAGTCAGACGCAGAGTAAATTATAAGAATCGCCCGTAGGCTCAGGCTACGGGCGATGTTTGTAGTTAAACTGATTATTGATAAAGCCTCATTGTGAAATATATCGCCAACACCGCTGAAAGAATTTTCCGTACTGACAAGCCATTAATATTTTCGTGAGTGTATCAGTGCAACTGCACTAACATTGACCTTTCAAAAAAACGCCACTAACCTAAGATATATGTACTAACCTGCGGACGTGTAGCGTTAAGCGTCCCTGCATTGACAGGATATACAATGTTCAGGTGGTTATTCGAGTTTAGCCAACACCCCGACGGGGTGGGGGTGTGAGTAAGGAAAGAGGGAGCCACGAGGGAGAGAACCTAAGAGTATAGGGCTGAGTCTTGCTTACGCAAGCACTCGGACGTTTCGCTCTGCTTCACTGGGCTGTCAAGTCCAGCGGAGCTTTAGCGGAGTGCACGAGCCTTGCGTAAGCGAGGCTCAGACTTGCACCTAGTCTCTTTGGTTCTTTCCCTCGTTAATATTGACAGGTGTACCCACTCGAATAGCGAACCCGAGAAGTGCTGTCCGATAAACAGAACTATCGGTAGCTTGCTATCGTAGGCAAAGCTGAATAATATAACAGAAGCACATCTAATACAAGACTTTTTCAACAATCTGCGCCCGTAGGCTTAGGCTACGGGCTTTTTTGACGCTTTTTCCCGAATATAATCAAAAAATAAAACGAAAATGTTGTGAAAATTTACAAAATAGCTTGATTTGCGTTCTTTTTTATGGTAAAATTAAATAAAATCATAATGGCGGTACTGTGTATATCTGTAAAGCAATCATATTTCACTGCCTTTGATTTCAGTTATTCTAATTGCGTTGCCCCACTTTAACAGTTTACCACGTTGAACTATTACATACATATTAGCCCAAGGAGGCGAATAAGGTGCAGTTAAACACCAACGGTCAGAAGTTTATAAATATAATAATCGGCTTTTCACGGGATTTTCCCTTTACCGTAAATCCGGGCGAACATTCCGAGAAAACCTACCCTTCTCTTTTAGAGCTGATAAATCCCGATGATATTCCTCCGATAACCGAAATGTTCACCGATGTATCACAGGACGAGGAAAAGCGTTTTGAGGCGCATTGTCGTTTTATGGTGAACGATGAATATCACTGGTTTTTCCTTTCGTGCAAGGCGGTATATGCAGAGTACGGCAGGCCTGTGCGTTTTGAGGGAACGATGTGCGATGTATCGACCTACCTTGAAACAGCGGGTGACGACCTTGTATATAACGAATTCCGCAAAAAGCACAATATAAAGCTGTCCGAACTTAAAAAAGGCGCACCGGGTCTTGCCGATGTGCTTGATGTCGACTACCTTACAAGCATACAGCGTCCGTTCGCCGTGCCACAGCTTTATTCCGCCATATTTGACGAAAAAGGAAAGCTGATATGTGCGCCGAAAACACAGCATAAATCCCTTTCTCCCGATGATTTTGCATATCAGAAGAAAAAGAATATCCGCATAAATCACCTTGTCAGCGGAACGTGGATACTGGGAGCGAAAACGCAGGAATTGCTCGATGACAACATTCAGCTGTGGGAAACGCTTGTACAGACAGTTTCCCGTATGGCGAACGCATTTGTTGTAGTTCTTTCGGAAATGGACAATTCGCAGAACGCCAACAAGCTGCTGGGTCAGAATGTCGAGGAGCAGATACTGCTGAATAATATCTACGCTATCATAATGCAGAGCAAAAGCGCAGATATTGCGTTAAACTCCGTTACAGAGCTTATAGGCGATTATTTTCACCTTGACAGGATAACCATAATCGACCGTGATGATTTTACTCAGGAGCTGTGCTGGTGCAAGGATTACAAGTACCGCCACCTCCCTCTTGAAATAGACGGCGACACCGCACTTGACTGCGCCTCGATCCGTGAGGATCTGAGCCTTACGTCATCGGCTTTTTCGGATACGGATACCAACGACCTTGCAAAGTTCGGTATCAAGTCGTATGCTATATTCAAGCTGATAAATTCTGGCACTTTTGACAGCCTTATAATGTTCCAGACGATTGAAAAGGAACATAACTGGACACAGCGTGAGCGTAAACAGCTCCGCAACATTTCACAGATAATCTCCTCGCTTATGATGCGTAAGGAAACGCAGGATAAGCTGGAGCAGTCGCAGAAGCGTATGCGTCAGCTTGCCTTTTATGACGCTATCTACAATATTCCGAACCGTGCAAGGCTGAACAAGGATCTTGACAAGATAATGAAGCGTAATACAAAAGGCTCGCTTATCGCTTTCAAAGTCACCAACACACGCACTCTGTCCGCAGTTTACGGTCACACCTATTCGGATATGCTGCTGCGCAGTATCGCTCAGTATCTTAAGGACCTGCCCGTAAAGGATATTGGTGTATATTATTTCACAAATGCGATTTTTATGCTTAATCTACCGGATTGTACCGACAATGAAGCTAAAAATCTTGTCGAAATGCTGATACACCGTTTTTCAAAGCCGTGGAAATTCGGTGAGGATGAGCATTCAATCCATTGCAGTCTCGGCATAGCGTTCTATCCCGAAAACGGCGAGGATGCAGAGGAGCTTTGCAAGGCGGCAAGCACGGCAATGTACCGTGCAAGAGAATTCAAGCAGAACAGCTACGCCTTCTATTCAGGCTCGCTTGAGCGTACAAGAATGTTTGCGGCAAGCCTTGAACAGCATATAAGAGAATGTATAAACGACGGTATGAGGGGCTTTTCACTGCGTTTTCAGCCGTCCTTCAGTGCGGTTGACGGCAGTATAATCGGCTGTGAGAGCTTTGTACGCTGGCACGACGATCAGTACGGCAATATTCCTAACTCAACTTTGTTCCCTATGGCTGAAAATCTCGGTTTATCCCACGTCATAGACGGCTGGGTAATGGAGCGTTCGTGCGAATTCTGCAAGGAGATACAGGACGCAGGCTTTGAGAATTTTACCGTCAGCGTAAATCTTACCGCAGGCGAACCGCAATCTGCCGAAATCGTAACTCAGGTACGTCACGCTCTTGAAGAAAGCGCACTCCCTCCGTCCTCTCTGATACTCGAAATTCCTGTAAAGGCCAACATTTTCTACAGCGACAGCACCCATATCCTGCACGATCTGCGTACTCTCGGTGTAAATATTGCCATAGATAAATACGGCACGGGGAATATTTCGTTAAAGGTCCTCAAAAACTCATACGTCAACCTTGTGAATCTTCCGGCAAAGCTGTTTATGAATCACGAGGACGAATTTGACACTGAGCTTGTAAGCTCTGTCATCCATCTGGCAAAATGCCGTAAGCTTACCGTATGTGTAAAGGGCATTGAGGACAAGGAACAGCTTGATACCGTGCAGAAGTTCGATATTGACAGGATACAGGGCTACTACTGTTCACGTCCGCTGTCGCTGTCGGAAGCAAAGACAGTATTTACCGAAAGTATAAGAATAAAGGGATACTGAGCGTATCCTGCCTGTTGCTTGCCGTAATGCCGCAGGATATATTTTAATGTCACTTGTTGAAAAAGTCGAAGAATTGTTGATAATTCTTCGGCTTTTTGTATTTAATTTGCAAAATTGATGTAAAGAACGCTTTTATTTGCAATTCGCTTGAAAAGAGCGCATTTTTCGAGTATAATATATTTATCTGTAATTGTAAAATCGACTGCGGCTGAAACCGCATTTATATTAAAAGGAACACAGCTTTATGAAACTTATTCTAAGCAAAATTAAGACCTATTTCGGAAAACTTGATAAGCTGCTGCTGTTCATGTGTATGGGCATTGCTTTCTTTGCCGTATTTATCCAGTATACCCTTTATGAAAACGATATAAGCTCGGCAGTTACCGCAAGCCAGTATAAGACGCAGATCATAGCCTTTATCGCAGGAATTGTAATAGCGATGGCACTGGCGGCAATCAACTATAAATATCTGGCGAAGCTTTGGTTTATATACGTTCCGCTGGCAATGGGGCTGACATTACTGCTGTTCACCCCTCTCGGAATACAGCGTGAAGGCGCAGATGATATAGGCTGGCTCGATCTCGGTATAATGACGATACAGCCGTCTGAGATACTGAAGCTCGCTTTTATACTTTCGCTTGCCGTTCATCTGTCAAAGGTTGAGGACAGAATGAACGAGCCGATACACTTTATCCTGCTGTGCATTCACGGGGCGGTACCTACACTGCTTATAAGGCAGACGGGCGACGACGGCTCAGCTTTGGTATTCCTGTTCATCTTCATATGTATGATGTTTGCGGCAGGTCTTTCGTGGAAATATCTCGTAATGATAGCGGTGGCTATTCCTCCGGCTGTCTACGTTTTATGGAATTACCTCATGCAGCCGCACCAGCAGAAGCGTTTTCAGGTACTGTGGGACGCACAGATGCAGGAGGACGAGGCACTGGGGATATATATGCAGCAGCGTGTGGGAAAAATAGCCTTAGGCTCGGGCGGACTTACAGGGCTTGGGCTTTCGGGAGGAGATTATACCTATGTTCCCGAGATTCACAACGACTTCATTTTTTCGTATATCGGAATGACTATGGGACTGCTCGGCTGTCTTCTGGTAGTAGTGCTTATAGCGACTCTGTCGCTTAAGATCCTGTCAAACGCAAGCGGCGCAAAGGACACTCTAGGCAGACTTATCTGCATAGGCGTATTTGCTCTTATAGTATTCCACACAACAGTAAATATCGGAATGGTACTCGGCATCGCTCCCGTTATCGGCATACCGCTCCCGTTTTTCAGTGCAGGCGGCACATCGGGAATGTGTCTGTTTGCGGCGATAGGGCTTGTGCTGAGCGTAAGCTATCATAATTCAACCAAGTACAGAATGTTCTATACGGAAAAGGATTAAACTCCCTACGGGGACAGACTATCGAAAAGCCTCTATTATTATCAAAAAATGGGGTTGAGGGGCGTAGCCCCCAACAGGGTCTAGGGGCGGTAGCCCCAGTAATATAGCCCCTTCCCGTGGGGAAGGGGTTTGGGGTTAGGGATAGAGAATTTGCTCTATTTTATAAAAAACAGACTTTTTCTAAAAGCTGACTCCCTACGGGAGAAAAAATAAATCAGATAAAGCAAAAATGAAAGGAAACGATCATGGCAAAAAAGACAATTCACACCCTTGAGGAGATTTATCCGGAAAGTGCTGTAGCGGCGCAGAGAGAAAGATATGAAAAATCTGCGGAGGAATTCAGGAGTATCTTCGGCGACAGCGAGCAGCTTCGTTATTTTTCCGCACCCGGCCGTACAGAAGTAGGAGGCAACCACACCGACCACAATCACGGCAAGGTGCTTGCGGCAAGTGTAAACCTTGATGTTATCGCCGTTGTAGAGCCTACAGACGACAACATCATCACGATAAAGAGCGAGGGCTTCCCCGAAGATTCGGTTGACATATCTGACCTTTCTGTTCACGAGAATGAAAAAAATTCATCTGCCGCTCTTATAAGAGGTGTTGCCACCGGTTTTAAGAACAACGGTCTGAATATAGGCGGTTTCAAGGCTTATACAACATCGAACGTTATGAAGGGATCGGGTCTTTCAAGCTCTGCGGCATTTGAAGTACTTATAGGAAATATACTTTCGGGCATATATAACGCAGGCAGTGTCAGTGCGGTGAAGATCGCTCAGATAGCACAGTACGCCGAGAACGAATATTTCGGCAAGCCCAGCGGACTTATGGATCAGATGGCAAGCTCGGTAGGCGGTTTCGTTGCTATCGACTTCAAGAACACACAGGCACCTATTATTGAGAATATCCCCGTTGATTTCTCGTCATACGGACACGCACTGTGCATAATTGATACAAAGGCAGACCACGCCGACCTTACAGACGAATATGCCGCTATCCCCCGTGAGATGAAAGCTATAGCAGGCTACTTCTCCGCAGAATGTCTGCGTGAAATCTCCCGTGCGGATGTAATACTCAACATGGGTATCTTAAGGCAGAAGTACGGCGACCGTGCCGTTTTGCGTGCGCTCCATTTCTTTGAGGAAAACGAGCGTGTGGACAAGCTGGTACATTCGCTGAGGCATCAGCATTTCGATGATTTCCTAAGCTCGATAAACGAAAGCGGAAACTCAAGCTACAAGTACTTGCAGAATATTTTTGCCGTTTCGGACTATACGCATCAGGCGGTAGGCATAGCACTGAACGTTGCGGAACACGCTCTTACAAGAAAGGGTGCGTGCAGAGTTCACGGCGGAGGCTTTGCCGGTACTATTCAGGCATTCGTTCCGCAGGATATTTTAAAGAGCTTTATAGTTGATATAGAAAAGGTATTCGGTGCAGGAAGCTGTCACGTTCTTTCGATTCGCCCCATCGGCGGTACTGAGGTGGAGATCTGATTCTAATTAGAGTGCGGTCACATTGCAGAAATTATGGCGTGGAACAGACTGTCAGGGTGTTGATTCTATCAATTTCAATCCCCACCGTCTTGCAGACAGAAAAGATTGGATATAAAAAACGATTTTATATATCGCACAACAAAGAGAAATTTTTAAGTTTTCGGCTTGTCTGCAAGCCACCTCCCCTTTTTCGAGGGGAGGCAAGGGTGATAGTGCGGAGCGAGGGACGATAACGCTTTTGCAAAGGATTCGAAACCAACAGAGCGTTCATCAAAAGGCAAGGGCATTGGTGAAAAATAACACCGGGTAAAACAAAACAGCCATTTCGGGCTGTAATGTATATCATCAGATGACAAACTCCTCATACTCATACTTATGCAGCTTGTCCACAAGGGCGGTTACGGCGATGCCGTTTTCGAGGTATTCCTCGCTCAGCACCTTTCCGTGTGAGTGGAGAGCCGCCGCAAGTCCCGACTTGTCATACGGTATCAGCATTTCCATACGGCTTACCTTGTCGGTAAGGTTATCCGATATGGCTTTCAGCAGTTCGTCAAATCCCGTGCCGTTCTTTGCAGAAATCATTACGGTATTTTCTGCGGGCGGCAGTTCATAATCGAGCTTGTCGCATTTATTGAGAACGGTTATTACCGGTATTTCGCCGCATCCAAGCTCCGACAGCAGAGAAAGCGTTGTTTGTGCTTTTTCTCTTGCCTCAGGATCGGACGCATCGCAGACGTGCAGGATAATATCCGCACTTGCCGCTTCCTCAAGCGTTGACTTGAACGCTTCTACAAGGTGGTGAGGAAGCCGTCTTATAAGCCCTACCGTATCTACAAGCGTAAGACTTCTTCCGTCGGGCAGTTCTATTGCCCTTGATGTAAGATCCAGCGTTGCGAACAGCTTATCCTCCGCAAGAACGCCTGCGCCTGTAAGTGCATTGAGCAGAGTTGATTTTCCGGCATTCGTATATCCTACGATAGCGCCGACACATACGCTGTCTTTCTTACGGCGGCGGCGTGACAGATCACGGCGTTTTTCAAGCTCTTTAAGCTCATCGCTGAGTTTATCTATTCTGCGTCTTATGTGACGGCGATCGGTTTCAAGCTGGGTTTCACCCGGTCCTCTCGTTCCTATACCGCCGCCAAGACGTGACAATGACGTACCTATTCCCATAAGACGCGGCAGACGGTATTTAAGCTGAGCCAGCTCAACCTGAAGCTTTCCCTCGTTTGTCACTGCCCTGCCGGCGAATATGTCAAGGATAAGCATTGTGCGGTCGATAACACGCACCGAGGTTATATCCTCGATATTGCGTATCTGGCTTGAGCTTAGCTCCATATCAAATATAATAAGCTGTGCGTCAAGATCCTTTGCGGCGGCACTGAGTTCTTCAATCTTGCCCTCGCCCAGAATGGTCGCACTTTCGATAGCAGGACGTTTCTGAATAATACGGCATACAGTCACCGCACCTGCGGTTTCAGCCAGTTCTTCAAGCTCGTCCATAGATATTTCCGCATCATATTCGCCGGTATCTACTCCTGCGAGTATGGCACGGGTCGATTCGTTTTCCTTTAAGATCGGATTGTTTACGGTTGATTCGTTCATAATGTTCCTTTCCGGTTTATAAATAATCAATAATAAAGTAAATTTATGCGGTAATCCGCAAAAGGTGGTAATCTTTATGAAGTTCAAAGAATACGACGTAATAATTGTCGGCACAGGCGTTTCAGGTCTTTATGCCGCACTCAACCTTGACAGCAGTATGCAGATACTTATGCTCTCAAAGCGTGAGCTGACGCTGTGCAACTCGGCTCTCGCACAGGGCGGTGTCGCCGCTGTAATGGACACGTCAAACGACAACTACGAGCTGCACATCAAGGATACTCTTATAGCCGGCGGCTACAAGAACAATATCGACAATGTACGCATACTTGTCGAGCAGGGTCCGAAGGACGTTAAGAATCTGCTCAATTACGGAGTTGACTTTGACAGAAAGCAGGACGGCTCTATCGACCTTACCCTTGAGGGCGGTCACTGCCGTCATAGAATCGCTCACCACAAGGACAGCACCGGCTTTGAGATAGTTACTTCGCTTATCGAGGGTGTAAAGAAGCTGTCCAATGTCACGATTCTTGAAAACACTCACCTGCTCGGTCTTACCAAGCGAGGCGACGATTTCCTGTTTGATGTGCTTCACGAAGGAAAGCACAGTTATTATACCACAAAGAACACCATACTTGCAACAGGCGGTATAGGCAGAGTTTACGATTATACCACAAACTCTGCGATAGCAACGGGCGACGGCATACAGTTTGCTTATAATATGGGGGCTGATATTCAGCATTTAAGCTATGTGCAGTTCCACCCCACAGCCTTTGCCGACCACGAAAACCGTGAGTGCTTCCTTGTATCCGAGGCGGTACGAGGCGAGGGCGCATATCTGCTCAACTGCAACAAGGAACGTTTCATGCACAAGTATGAGCCTGAACGTAAGGAGCTAGCTCCCCGTGACGTAGTTTCAAAGGATATGATGAAAGAGCAGAAGGAAACGGGCAGTGACAAATTCTATCTTGATATTTCGTACAAGGATCCCGAATTTATCAAAAACCGCTTCCCTATGATATATAACAAGGTTCTTGAAAAGGGCTACGATATGACCAAAGAGCCTATCCCGATATACCCCTGCCAGCACTATCTTATGGGCGGTATCGGCGTAAACGGACACGGCGCTACGAATGTAAAGGGTTTATATGCCGCAGGAGAATGTGCGCATACCGGCGTCCACGGCATCAACCGCCTTGCAAGCAATTCTCTGCTTGAAGCGCTGGTATTCAGCCGTCTTATCGCAGAGGACATAAACAAGAACAATACCCACAGAGAACTCGGAACGCTCGAGGCTGATTATCCCTCGCCCGACGGCAAGCCGCTCCCTAAGGGAATACGCACCGAGATAAGACACATAATGCAACGTTCTTATTTCGTTGTACCCGACTATGTTGAGGCGGCAAAGGATATAAAGCGTGTAACGGAGCTGAAGGATCTGCTCGATAACGGCGGATTTGAGGTAACTCCCGACTATATTGAAGCTAAGTCGCTGACTACCGTTGCTTACATAATCCTCAGCGAAGTAGTCGCAGAGGGAAAGGAAAAGGGCATTATATCATGAAATTATTACAGTTTTACGTTGACGATCTGATAAAAAGAGCGATAACAGAGGATATAAACTACATAGACAGCACCACCGACCTGCTTATTGACGAGGACGATATATCCGAGGCATATTTTGTATCAAAGGCTGACGGCGTTCTTGCGGGAATTGATGTTGCGATGCGTGTGTTCACATTACTTGACGACACCATCGAGATGAATATTCATTTCAAGGACGGCGACGCTATAAAGAAGGGCGATGTTATCGCCGAGTTCAAGGGTCACACCTGCGCTATGCTGAAGGCGGAGCGTACAGCGCTCAATCTTTTACAGCATATGAGCGGTATTGCAAGCTACACAAACAAGTGCGTAAAGGCAGTCGAGGGTACTGACGCTTCTATCGCAGATACGAGAAAAACGCTCCCCGGCTTACGTCCTTTACAGAAATACTCCGTAGTGGCAGGCGGCGGAAGAAACCACCGCTACAATCTTACCGATGCGGCGATGCTCAAGGACAACCACATTGACGCATACGGCGGTATAACACAGGCTGTTACCGCTCTGCGTAAAAAAGCGGGACATATGCTCCAGATCGAGGTCGAGGTGCGTAACTTTGACGAACTGAATGAGGCACTTGCGGTAAAGGCAGATGTTATTATGCTTGATAATATGAGCTGTGAGGATATGAAGAAGGCGGTAGAGATAACCGCAGGCAGAGCGAAGCTGGAAGCCAGCGGAAACGTAACGCTCGACAATATCCGTGACGTTGCGCTGACGGGCGTTGATATAATCAGCCTCGGTGCGCTTACCCACAGTGTGACAGCTTTTGATATTTCGATGAAGTGGAAGAAAAAAGCATGACCAACTGTGATTGTTGCGTAAACTATGTTTATGACGATGAGTACGACTGCTACACCTGCCTTGTAAATCTTGACGAGGATGAAATGCGCCGTTTTATAACGGGCGACAACTACAACTGCCCATATTTCAGAAACGATGATGAATACGAGCTTGCAAGAAAGCAGTAACGCTGAAAGGAAAAGCTATGACAAAGATACCGAGAGGTGACAAATCATATATCGGAAAGGCTGTCACTGTGACGGTTGACCGACCGATAGGCACACATCACCCAAAGCACAGGGAGATAGTATATCCGATAAACTACGGCTATGTCGAGGGGCTTCTCGGCGGTGACGGCGAGGAACAGGACGTATATATTCTCGGTGTTGATAAGCCGGTTGACAAGGCAGAGTGCGTTATCATCGCAACTGTTATGCGTACAGACGATAACGAGGACAAGTGGGTAGGAGTACCGTCTGAGCTTGTCGGCACGGAGCTTTGCTGTGAGTGCAATATAGTAAATGCCGTTCATTTTCAGGAGCAGTTCCACACCTCTGAGATATTCGCCTTATATGAAAAGACCTGCGGTGCGGTAATGTACACAGGTGACGGCGATGACCGCAGATATTTTCTTATCAAGAACAACAGCGGTCATATCGGCTTTCCGAAGGGTCACATCGAGTACGGCGAGAACGAGCGTGAAACCGCTCTGCGTGAGGTTTTCGAGGAATGCGGACTTGAAGCGGAATTAGATGAGAATTTCCGTGCGGAGTACACATTCCATACACTTGACAACACCGAAAAGACAAGCGTATTCTTTGCGGGAAGGTTTGACAGGGACGCCGCCGTGAAGATTCAACAGGAAGAGGTAATAGGCGACTGGCTGTTAAGCTACGGGGAGGCTATGAATAAGCTGAATTGGGAGCAGGACAAGGCGATTTTAAAAGCCTGCGAGGAATATCTCAATTCAAAGCAGAATTAATTATATATCTGTAAAATACCCTTGCGAAACGTTTTGGAGTTTGCAAGGGTATTTCAGCTTAATTAAAACTAATTGTTTGATGTGTTTCTGTTATATCATTTAGCATTTATCTATGATAACAAGCTACCGATAGTTCTGTTTGTCGGATAGCACTTCTCGGGTTCGCTATTCGAATCAATGCACTTGTCAATATGAAAGAGGGAGACAACCAAAGGGATCAGGTACAAGTCTGAGCCTCGCTCACGCAAGGCTCGTGC
>ENA-UEYI01000595-UEYI01000595.1-human-gut-metagenome-genome-assembly--contig:-NODE-595-length-35509-cov-7.012757_pt1 | contig 35509 bp, 29 predicted proteins | sample MGYA00242900_ERZ507916 | MGnify/ENA primary metagenome ERZ507916 (study PRJEB26167, sample SAMN06115521) | human gut metagenome | host: Homo sapiens | place: China:Chongqing | collected 2015-09-02...
CAGTAAAGGAATAAATAAGGAGTAAAGTAATTCAGTAAAACAACAACAAAAGTGTAAAGTGAAATCAGTCAAAGTCAAGTTGTCTTACTTCGACCGATACGCGTGCTTACTTCGACCGTTACGAACGCTAACATCGGTCGATACGAACGCTCACATCGGTCGATGTGAGACAACTTCAATAAAAGAAGCTATAAACTTTTATAGCAATTTACTTTTCCACTACAACAGTAAAGCCTGCAGAATGGCCTCCGAACTCTGGAGAATAAGCCGACTGCACGGTAGCTATACCCGACTGGTAAGTTCCTGCACGGTCTACATTTACCGTGTATTCTATCTGATGAGTACCTTTGGGCAAACGGTCGATAAAGAAACAAGTAGAGGCATCGTAAGAAGCACGATAGAATCCTATCTTTTCATTCCAACTATAACCCGAAAGTTGGTCGGTGGGCTCCATGCAAGCAGCACGACCATCTTTTATCTGAATGAAATCCATATCTCTATCGGCTTTCACAATAAGACGCACGGTCAACTTATCGCCTATGTGCAAAGCCTGACCAGAACGGACTGACTTACCATTCAACAGATAATCGCGGACTATAGTAACACCGTTACCCTTATACTCCGACAAACGAGACAAGTCCTCATGATACTGAGCGTAAACGGCACCCCAGCCTAAGCCCTCGCCTTTCTTTTCCATACGCAGAGAAGCCACCTTAGCCTCAGCGCCAGTCAAAGTCTTACGGGTATATCCTAAAGCATCGTCAGGAGTATCGAATACCGCCCTACCAACAGTAGCCGTCATCTTTCCGGTAGAGTTCAGCTTATTACCGTTCATACACAAGAAAGCATATACGGCATCGGCTGTAGATATAGACGACTCCCACATCTGTACTTGCTTCTGCTTAAGCAACCACTGCTTCATTTCGTTCAGCATCTTAACGTCGGGCGAAACACGATAAACAGCCTCCATAGCCGCCACCTCGGTAGGAATCTTATAGTTGCGCCAAGAGTAGAGAGCCTTCTTGGTATCGAAATAACGCCCCATCTCTGAAGTATATACCGAATATTCCTTGATAGACTGCACCAACTCTGCTGCTTGCTTGGTTCTGCCAGCTCCCTTCATCACGATAGCCACCAACGCTTTTCCGTAGATGGTATAACCGGCAGAGCGGTTCTCAAGTTTAGTGATGAAATAATCGTTGACCGCCTTATCCGCACCCTTCATGGCTACCTTATCGAGCGAGCATATATATAAATAATGTATGGTCTGCTCGTTCAGTAAATTCACGGCATGTCCGGTCTTCTTTTCCATACGCTTCATATCTTCATAATCCCTCTTGGCACAAGATGCCAAGTACTTCACCGCCTTAGCGTAAGATGCCGCCATAGTACCATCGAGAGTTACACCCATAACCTTGAGTCGCGCAAACTCTTCTACTATCTGCGTAGTGACATAACGGCTGCCTGGCATACCTTTATACCAACTCCACGCACCGTCGGCATTCTGCAAGCTTGCCAACTTCTGCACCGCTGCCTGCTGACGGCTGCGCATAGTATTCAAATCGAAAAGCAAAGCTATGCGACGCTTCTGCTCAGTTTCATCCACCGCCTCTGTAATCCACGGAGTTTCTTTCAGCAAGATATTCTTCAAATCGGCATTACGCTCCAAGTTACTAAGCAGCGTCTGCTTATCGCCGCCGTTAGCCAGCCAAGCCTCGAACACCTTCTTGATGCGCGGATTAGCCTCAACTATAACGCCAGCCAAGGCATTAGCATAATAAGCGGTAGCCCACGACAAAGCGTCTTCGTTCTGCGGATTACCCGCTACCGGCAATGCCTGAACTGCATACCAATCGGGGTTGGCAGTCATCTCTACAGTGAGGCGACAATCTGTAGCCGTATTGCTACTACCGTTAAACAGATTAGAGGTAGATATTGTCTTTCCATCATCGCCATCCACCTGCACCGCTACGGTCTCCGTTACCCACTGCTTATCAGTTAGCACCGGAAGGTAATGACGCTCACCATCGCTGAACTCGCCAGCCGAAGCCGTTACAGTACAAACCAAGACATCGTATTTCTGAGGTACTTCGAAACCGAAACTTACCACGCCCGATTCGCCTTCGGCAACCGAGAACTTCTGCAACGCACGATAAACTACAGATTCCGAAACAGGGTCGCTCAGTTCGATACGCGCCACACCACTCACCGTCTGCGCCGCCATATTGACCAACGATGCGGCAATAGTAGCCTTATCTCCCCTGCGGACGAAGCGCGGCATATTAGGCTGCACCATAAATTGCTTCTGCACTACGGTTTTATCCGTAAGCATACCATTATATAAATAAGGTGTGTGAGCAAAGCCCATGAATTTCCATTCCGTCAGCGACTCGGGCACAGTGAACGCCACCGTAACATTACCCAAGGAATCGGTACGAAGCTGAGGATAGAAGAAAGCCGTCTCAGCAAAATTCTCACGCACCGTAACAGGCTCTTGCAGTTCTTCTTCCGATGCCATAGAAATTTCTACAGCTACCTCTTCATTAGCTCCAGCATCTTGCGACTCCTTATCATACATAGGAGCCTCCGCAGATACGAATTTCATCTCTATTGCTCTGCCACGTTTATTTACCCCGTAAGCCATCACGGTACTTTCCTTCATATCCTCCAGCCCGTAAAATCCGCGAGCCACTCCTCCGAATAAGAATAACGATGTATAATCAACCTTTCCCGGATTCCATGATGAATAAGACGATGAGTAATTAATCAGATTCAAGCCATTCTTCACGTTTACGTAAGAATCTGCAGCCGACAAATAGAGAGACTGTGCGTTCCACATCAAAGAGCTTCTTGCAGAAGGCAGCGGACGCGGGAAAGCCAGACCGAAATTCCAATTATGCGCATGCAACTTATCTAACGAAGCATCGTAAAGCACCGCCATCAGATTAGCCTGCACCGGACTTCCTGTACGGTCTGTGATATGCATTCGCCATTCCTCCTTATCGCCCGGACGAAGCTTATCGCGGAAAGTCTCCCATGTAAGGTTCAGTTTCTTATCAGGCTCGGGACGAACAATGCTGAAACTGCGATTATGAAGTACCCCATTACGCACGAAAGCGACATTAATCAGTACGCCATCGCCATACTCTGACTTATATGGATATGAAAAAGCACGTAACTCATTATCCAACTTTATACGCTGTGACTCAATGCGCTGCTTATTGCTGTAAATATCAACGAGCAGATATACATCGCGCTCATTAGTGCCTACATAAAAGGCAGGAGGATTTTTCTCATCGAACTTGTTGCCGTCTTGATAGAACCACGCCACCGACTCATCGGGCACCCTACGGTCGTCTTTAGAGAATAGCGTGAAAGTCTTCTTCGCCACACAACTACGGCCCTTATCATCATTGGCAGATAACTCAATAACATACTTACCCGAAGGCAAAGCCCACACATCGGCAGGAACAAAAGAGCGTTGACTCTCTGTAGTACCCTTACATTTCAGCTCACCCTTATCGCCATCTTTACCAGCCTCGAACCGATAAACACGATACTCTATGGCGGTCTTTACCGGCTCACGATTCACATTCTGAGCACAGAACTGAATAGACGGCTGTTTTTCGCGCATCACGATATCATTGAGATTACGGATAGACAAATACAATGACTGACGGCTTACCGGAAGCGACAATGTACAACCCTGAGTTTCGCCGGCACCACCCGTAACATCAGCCGTAAGCTGATAATCGTAGAAGCAAGGCGAATAGCTATCGCCCCAATCAATATCATCGGGAGCTTTCAGCGTAACACCCACCGTAAACCGCCCTTCAGAGTCGGTCAGCGACTCGCCCTCTGCCAACGTAACCTCGTTCTGCTTATTCCATCTATACCACCAACGACAAGAGCGAACAAAACGGTACTTCACTTTAGCGTTACGCACCGGAGCACCGGAGAAAGCCTTGGCTTCGCCTTGCAGACTGACAGAATCGCCAAGAGTATAAGTTGCAGTATACGGCGTAAACTTAACGTCGAAAGTTGGCCGCTTATATTCTTCCACATCAATAAATGCAGAAGTTTTCTCGCCTGAGATGACATAACGCCCCGGCAGCAACGACTGCGGCAATGCGAAATCGCCAGAGAATACACCAAAGCTATCGGATGTAGCCTTGAGGCTCGCCACCATCTGCGTGCCCTTATAGAGTTTAAGTTCTACAAGTTTATCTGTACGCACCTGCACAGAATCGCCTCGCTGAGCGAAAAGCAATCCCGACACATGAACCATTTGTCCCGGACGATAGATAGAGCGGTCTGTAAAAAGCCTAGCCTTATTGTCCCACCCTTCCTGCTGATTATCTCCATAAAAATAGAAGCTGCTACCCAATGCCGAAAGAGCCATGAAATCATTGTCCGGAGTACGTGCGTTAAACTCTGAACGTCTATTTTTACGAGACAGCACCAGCAATACACTGCCCTTATCATCAGCCTTATAAACATTCTTTTGATTAAGGTTCTCAGAATCATATTCCACCAATTCCGCTCCCGGTACAGGACGCCCCGTTAAGCGGTCAATTATAATCACCTCACGCTTAACGTCTGCTACAGGAACAGTTACACACTGATAAGGAGAAACATACAGCACATACCCATCGACAAACGTAGTTTTTCTTACGCCATGCGCTATCTGCTTCAATACATAAATACCAGCCTGAGGCAAAGTGTAACGCAAGGTAGTATCTTGCCTGCTATAATCTGCCGACGGAGCTAAACTATATTTCCGAGAAGCCACCTTCGACCCATACTTTTTCTGCAAAGAACTCCAATTATTCTCTAACAACACCTTTGATGCCGGCGATAGATTAAGACGATATAACTCCAGAGTAACATCGGTAACGTTAGCGAAAGAGACTTTCACCTCAGTTTCGCGTTCAGGATAAATGAAAGGAATGGAAACAGTAATCTCCGCATGTTTCACATTATCCATTACCTTACGTAAATCGGCGGTCCACTCGCCTTTGGGATATTCTCTCAGTCCCTGTTGAGCTACCTCTACGGCTTTCACTTTTTTGCCTGCGTTAAGACAATACGATGCCGCTTTAAGATAAGCGTCGGCACACACTGGAAGTTCTTTATATTGAGATGCTAAAGAAAGTAATTCAGATACTTTTTCATCGACAGTCGATTGGTATTTCTTAAATATCCCCATATTCTCATAACGGAACACCAATTTAGACTCTTTACATAAAAAGGCGGCAGCACGATTATCAACCAACTCATAATAAGCAATCAAATCATCATAAAAAGAGAATGCCGCTTCCTGCTCGGGCATAGAATCAAACCGTGAAGCACTCGACAACGAACGGATAGCCTGACGAGCAAGCAAGTCGAACATGCTATCGCCAAAATACTTCTTACTAATCCATCCGCTGTTAGTCATCGGATAATAATCTTTGGCAGACGCCTTTACAAGCATTCTCTTATTAGCCAACGAACGCTCAAAATAGCGCACAGCCTCATCAACATCATGCCGCGGACTATTTAAGACCATATCGCCCACTATACAATTCAGTACGGCACGGCCCAACGGGTCAGTTTCGGTCTCTGCCCACCGCTTTAGCCTATCCTTTTCAATCACAAGACTATCGGGCGCAATATTTCCGCGATACTCCGCACGCACAATGAACGCCTTCATCATCTGCGGAATGTTTCTTTCGGTCTGCCCCTTATCATATATCTTATCGGCGGTGGAAACAACCGAAGCGGGCAAATCCATTCTTACATATCCATCAACATCTCTCCATAGTTGCTCGTACGTTTGAGCCTTGCAGCAAAACGGAAGCAAACAAAATGTGGCAGAAAGCCAAGCAAATAACTTTGTTACATTCATAATTCCGTTACTTTAAAATCCAACTTAGTTTTCTAAAGTAACGGAATTATTTCTTATTTACTGCATCCTTTTAAGTAAAAATAAGTAAATACCTATCACTTGATAGTCACCATAGTAGCCCCGTAACCATATTCGCGGAAAGAAGCATCCTGGCTGGAATAATTTCTATACTTGCGCTTCAACTCATCAAGAATGGCACGACGCAACACCCCATCGCCTTTACCGTGAATAAATACTATCTTCTGTCCGGTGTTAGAGCGATATTCATCGAGAGTCTTTCTGAACACATCCATCTGATAATTCAGCATCTCGGCGTTTCCCATGCCTGTAGTGTCATCTAGCAAAGCATCGATGTGCAAGTCTACCTCTACAATATTGTTCTTCACTACCTTATGCTGCTGGCGGTTCTTAACCTTAGACGGAACACCACCATCGTTTCCGTTCTTAGTAAGAATAGCGTTCTTCAAGTCGTCGGCAGAAAGAAACACCTGCTTCTTCTGCTCGTCATCGCGTACAATATCGTAGATAAGCGCAGGCTGAGGGAAGAAATCATTCTCTTCGAACGTATGCAATTTATAGAACTTAACCGTATCTATGCGAAGCTCCATATTCACGGCATCTTTTAATAAGAACGTACGGTCGTCTTTATAAGCTAGCAACTGCACGCACACATGCTCCATGTTGTTTAAATCGGCTTTTTCGAACTCCTCAAGATGAAGTTTCATATTCGGCTTCACCGTACCACGGCTACGCAATGTCCAACTCTTACCTTCGGCAGACAAGTACAGATAATCTACAAAATAATTACTGTCGTTAACCAGATAAGCATCGAAAGCTGTAGATGAGATAGCCTTTATATCCTGAGGCACATACGCCAAGAACACGTTCAGCACATCGTTACCACGAATCTCGGGCGCACGATAAGTAATGGGGCGATCGTCTTCTTCCTCTTCCTCCGCTTCAATCTCCGGCTCCTCCACTTTCGGCTTTCTCATAGCCTTGATGGGGATATTATAATCATCTGTCTGAACTACCACACACTCCTTTATCAGCATAGGAATTTCGAAACCGTCTTCCCCTTCTACCAATGCAGTATCCTTGCCTTGAAAGCCTCTTACTATTCCGCCCCCAACTTCGCTGAGGAAACGAACTTTATCTCCAATTTTCATATATAATCCTCCTTTTAATTTTCTTTTTCTGATGCAAACTTAATGAAAAAGCCAATTGCATGAAAAACCGACCCTATTCTTTTGTGCCATTGCACTTCAATTCAATCCATTTTTTTTGTAATTTTGCTGCAAGATAGTGTAATATCGATATTTAATACGACCTATCTTTCCACAATTAGATTGAAACTTACATATGAGCGACGATACCTTTGACAAAGAAGAAACTCTTGAAAACTCAATAAACGGAAAAGAAGAGCATTCGGATTATAAACCTGTAGATAAAAAAGACGAAAACGTAAAGCACCAATTGAGCGGAATGTACCAAAATTGGTTCTTGGACTATGCTTCGTACGTAATATTAGAGCGTGCCGTGCCTAATATCAACGACGGACTTAAGCCCGTACAACGACGCATTCTGCACTCAATGAAACGCCTCGACGACGGACGATATAACAAAGTAGCCAATATCGTAGGTCACACCATGCAGTTCCATCCGCATGGCGATGCCTCTATAGGTGATGCTTTGGTGCAGTTGGGACAAAAGGATTTGCTCATTGACTGCCAGGGTAACTGGGGAAACATACTTACCGGCGATGACGCCGCCGCTCCTCGTTACATTGAGGCACGCTTGTCTAAATTCGCGCTCGATGTGGTTTTCAATCCTAAGACTACAGAATGGCAGGCATCATACGACGGCAGAAATAAGGAGCCGATTACTCTGCCTGTCAAGTTCCCACTATTGCTGGCGCAAGGAGTGGAAGGTATCGCTGTAGGTCTGTCTTCTAAAATACTTCCGCACAACTTTAACGAGCTTTGCGATGCATCGATAGCTTATCTGCATGGAGAAAGCTTTCAACTGTATCCGGACTTCCTTACTGGAGGTTCGATAGACGTGTCACGCTATAACGACGGTGAACGCGGAGGAGTGGTACGCGTGCGTGCCAAGATTTCGAAAGTAGACAATAAGACTCTGGCAATTCACGAAATACCGTACGGAAAGACCGTTGCCAACGTGTGCGACTCAATAGTAAAGGCAAGCGAAAAAGGAAAGATAAAGATTAGAAAGGTAGAAGACCTTACATCGGGCAACGTAGAGATACTTGTTCACCTCGCGCCGGGTACTTCATCGGATAAAACAATAGATGCACTTTACGCATTTACCGACTGCGAAGTCAACATCTCGCCAAACTGCTGCGTCATAGACGACAACAAGCCGCACTTCCTTTCTGTAAGCACAGTGCTGAAGAAATCGGTAGACAATACACTAGAGCTTCTGCGCAAGGAGTTGAACATCCAGCGCCAAGAAGCACTTGAGACACTGCATTTCGCTTCGCTAGAAAAGATATTCATAGAAGAAAGAATATATAAAGACACCAAGTTTGAACAAGCACCCAACCTGGATGCCGCTTGCGAGCATATCGACGAACGACTAACTCCGTTTTACCCGCAGTTTGTGCGCGAGGTTACTAAGGACGATATCCTTAAGTTGATGGAAATAAAGATGGCTCGCATCCTGAAGTTCAACAAAGACAAGGCTGACGAGTTCATTGCACGACTGAAAGCGGAGATAGCTGAGATAGACAATCATCTTTCGCATATCACGCAATATACCATCGACTGGTATCAACGAATCAAGGAGAAATATGGAGCCAAGTTCCCGCGCCGCACAGAGATTCGCAGCTTCGATACCATCGTAGCTACCAAAGTAGTGGAAGCCAACGAAAAGCTGTACATAAACCGCGAAGAAGGATTCATAGGAACCGGACTGAAGAAGGACGAGTTTATCTGTAACTGCTCTGATATAGACGATGTAATAATATTCTATAAAGACGGAAAATATAAGATAGTACGCATAGCCGATAAGCTGTTTATTGGAAAGAACATACTGTACGTCAACATATTCAAGAAGAACGATAAACGCACCATCTATAATGCCATCTATCGTGACGGAAAAGAAGGCAACTACTACATAAAGCGTTTCAACGTGACTTCAATGATTCGCGACCGTGAGTACGATGTTACGCAAGGTACGCCCGGCTCTAAGATTGCTTATTTCACAGCCAACCCCAACGGCGAAGCGGAAGTGATAAAGGTAACCTTACGCCCTAACCCGAGAATCAAGAAGCTTATATTCGAGAAAGACTTCAGTACCATCGCCATCAAAGGAAGACAGTCTATGGGTAATCTGCTGACGAAATTCGAAGTCCATAAAATCGGCTTGAAACAACGTGGAGGCTCTACACTTGGTGGACGAAAGGTATGGTTCGATCATGATGTGCTTCGACTTAACTACGATGGACGCGGACAGTACTTGGGCGAATTCCAAAGCGATGAAAGCATCTTGATTATTCAGAATAACGGTGATTTCTATACCACAGACTTCGATTTGAACAATCACTACGATGCCGACATTCAAAGAATAGAGAAATACGACCCGGAAAAGGTATGGACTGCCGTGCTTTACGATGCCGACCAGCAGAACTATCCTTATCTGAAACGCTTCACCTTTGAAGCGACCGCAAAGAAGCAGAACTACTTGGGCGAGAACAAGCACAGCAAACTTATTTTGCTGTCGGAACAAGTATTCCCGCGCATACAGGTAGTATTCGGAGGTCACGACGATTTCCGCGAACCGCTTATAGTAGAAGCAAGCGACTTTGTGGGAGTAAAGAGCTACAAGGCAAAAGGTAAACGAATTACTACATACACCGTAGGAAATATAGAAGAGTTGGAACCGACACGTATGCCCGAACCGGAAGATACAACGGAACCTGAATCAGGCGACGATGAAGCTACGAACGACGACGACAACGGACAAATGAATTTATTATAAACGAGAAATATGAGATATAAACTGACTCTGCTGATGGCTGTATGGACCGCAGCGATGACTTTCTGTACAAAAGCAAAGGCGCAAGAAGACAGCATACGGGCTAACCGCTATGTAATGCGCTCTACGATGATAGGAGCCGGACATAATAATGTGTTCGAAACTTATCTTTCGCCTTTAGAGTACAACGGTCCGGAGGTTCGGTTCATGCATGAAAGTATGAGAATGACCCGATTGCTTCAAGGCAATGTATCTGTGCAAAACATAATTCAGGTGCAGGGGGCGTACACAGAAAACATATCGGGTACTGCCAACACCTATGCAGGAATGATTAACTGGAACTGCGCTTTGCATTACCAATTCAGAGAAGTAGCTCCGGAATTGAAGTTACTGGCGGGACCTTACATCGGCATCAACACCGGAGTGGTGTATAACTCTCGTAACTCTAACAACCCGGCACAAGCTAAGGCATACGGAGGCGTGGGCTTTTCGGGAGCGGCTATATATAAGGTACGCATCAAGCAGTATCCGCTCACTATACGCTATCAAGCTAACCTGCCTTTAGCTGGAGCCATGTTCTCGCCACAATACGGAGAGTCGTACTACGAAATGTTTTCTGTAGGAAATCATAAAGGAAACGTGAAGTTTACATCGCTGCATAACAATCCTTCGCTTTACCAAATGCTAACCGTAGACTTCCCCATCCGCAAGGTTATCATGCGAGCAGGATATGTGTGCGACATACAGCAGTCGAAAGTAAACGGACTGAAAAGCCACTCGTATTCTCACGATTTCATGATAGGCTTTGTACGCAATATATACTTACTGCGCGGCAAGAACCGAATTAGCATGTCTGAAAAAACAACTCCATTTTAATATCCTATGAAACATCTCAATATATTATTTCTGCTGATTGACTTGTTCTGCGCAACCTCGTGCATCCGCGAAGATGTATCTGGCAATACGCCTGAAGCCAACTTCGAATCGCTCTGGAAAATAATCGATGAGCAATATTGTTTCCTCGACTATAAGAAACAGGAGTACGGACTAGACTGGAACCAAGTGCACGAAACATACGCCAAGCGCATCACACCGTCTATGGGATGGGAAGCACTGTTCGAGGTACTCTCTGAAATGGTAGCCGAGTTGCGCGACGGGCATGTAAACCTTACCAGCTCGCTCGCCTCATCGCAGTATCGCCAGTGGTTCGATAGCTATCCGCGCAATTTTAGCGACAGCATACAGAGCATCTATCTTAAGAAAGACTATAACCAATCGTCGGGACTGACATATCAGATACTGGAAAACAATATCGGATATATCTATTGCTCTAGTTTCAGCAACGGCATAGGCGATGGCAACCTCGACCAAACATTAAATCGTCTGGCTATTTGCGACGGACTGATTATAGACGTTAGAAACAACGGAGGCGGCAACCTTACAACAGCGCAAAAGCTTGCTGCACGCTTCACAAACCAGAAGACGCTGGTAGGATACATGACTCATAAAACAGGAAAAGGACACAGCGACTTCTCTAATCCCTACCCTGTCTACATAGAGCCATCAAACGGAATACGCTGGCAGAAACGTGCCGTAGTATTAACAAACCGTCGCTCTTTCAGCGCAACAAACGACTTTGTGAACAGCATGAAGCAGTTTCCGCTAATTACCATCGTAGGCGATAAGACTGGCGGCGGCTCCGGACTTCCTTTCACCTCAGAAATACCATGCGGATGGTCGATACGCTTCTCTGCCAGCCCCATGCTCGACCCTCAAATGAATCAGATAGAATTCGGAATAAACCCCGACGTAAAAGTCGACATGACAAGCGAAGATATGCAAAAAGGCAAGGATACAATGATAGAAATTGCCTGCAAATTGCTGAAAGATTAAAATTTATTTTGCAGATTTAAAAAGTTGTTCTATATTTGCACTCGCAAAACAAAAACATCACTATCGATGTTCATTGCTTCGCGCCTGTGGCGTAATTGGTAGCCGCGCCAGACTTAGGATCTGGTGTCGCGAGACGTGTAGGTTCGAGTCCTATCAGGCGCACATGAAAAAGCTAAATAGTTAATCAAATAACTGTTTAGCTTTTTTTTGTTTCCCTTGCCATAATACAACCACCATATTCAACTTTATTTCGCAACATCAACGAACCAACCTTTAAATAGTTCGTGCCTCACACATAATCCGAAAAAAGAATTATCTATCAATGCAGGCAGTAATTGACAAGCTTGCATAAAAAAACTCGATAAACCACATTCAATTCTCTATACTTAACCTAAGTTTATAAAAACTAAGCCTAAGAATATATATACTCAGCTTAAGTTTATAAAAACTTAGGCTAGAAACAGACTTCTTCTCCCAACAAATACAACTTTTACTTCGCACATCATCAACTTTTCGTTTCTGCATTATAAATCCATTCGCACAACTAACGCAATATTTCACCTACAGCGATAAAATATTTCACCCATTACTCTTTCTTGCCAATATATTTCATATATTTACAACAGCGTTATACTATGATGAGCAACGGAATATATTATCACATAAATATATCACTATGAACAACATCCCATTAGTATTTTGGCTAATTCCAATTGCCAGCGTTGTAGCATTAGGAATGGCATGGTTCTTCTTTCGCACAATGATGAAAGAAGAAGAAGGCACAGAGAGAATGAAAGAAATTGCGGCACACGTACGCAAAGGTGCTATGGCATATCTGAAACAACAATACAAGGTTGTGACCATAGTATTCGTGGTACTCGCCATTGTATTCGCATTCATGGCTTACGTACTGAAAGTGCAGAACCCGTGGGTGCCGTTCGCATTCCTTACAGGCGGGCTTTTCTCTGGCTTGGCAGGATTCTTCGGCATGAAAACCGCTACTTACGCTTCTGCACGCACAGCCAACGGAGCACGCACTGGGCTTGACAAAGGTCTGAAGATTGCATTCCGCAGCGGCGCAGTAATGGGACTTGTTGTAGTAGGACTCGGGCTACTCGATATCGCCATCTGGTTTATTGTTCTTAACGCTGTATATGAAGGCGAAGCAACAGCCCTCATCACCATAACTACTACCATGCTAACCTTCGGTATGGGTGCTTCTACACAAGCACTATTCGCACGTGTAGGCGGAGGAATTTACACCAAAGCTGCCGATGTGGGAGCCGACCTTGTAGGTAAGGTAGAAGCGAATATTCCGGAAGATGACCCTCGCAACCCAGCTACCATTGCCGATAATGTAGGCGATAACGTAGGCGATGTGGCTGGTATGGGTGCCGACCTATACGAAAGTTATTGCGGCTCTATCCTATCTACAGCCGCTCTGGGCGCTACAGCCTTTGCCATGAATGCCGATATGCAGCTACGCGCCGTGATAGCACCTATGATTATTGCCGCGATAGGAATATTCCTCTCGCTCATCGGTATCTTCTTGGTACGCACCAAAGAAGGAGCGTCTATGAAAGATTTGCTTCATTCACTGGGACTTGGTACCAATGTTAGTGCAGTTCTTATCGCCGTTGCAACATTTATAATACTGTATCTGCTGGGCATAGAAAACTGGCTGGGACTCTCGTTCTCCGTAATAAGCGGTCTTGCGGCAGGCGTTATTATCGGTCAGGCTACAGAATACTACACATCGCAGAGCTATAAGCCTACGCAAAAGATAGCCGAAGCCTCACAAACCGGACCTGCTACGGTTATTATTAAAGGTATAGGAACGGGAATGATTTCTACCATGATTCCTGTGGTTACTATCTCTGTAGCCATCATGCTAAGTTATCTCTGCGCCAACGGTTTTGACATGTCGTTGTCGGCTAAGTCTATCAGCATCGGCCTTTACGGAATCGGTATCGCTGCAGTTGGTATGCTGTCAACCCTCGGCATTACATTGGCCACTGATGCCTACGGTCCGATAGCCGATAACGCTGGAGGTAACGCCGAGATGAGCGGACTTGGCAAGGAAGTTCGCGAACGCACCGATGCACTCGATGCCCTGGGCAACACTACCGCAGCTACAGGAAAAGGATTTGCCATCGGCTCTGCCGCCCTTACTGCTCTCGCCCTTTTGGCATCGTACATCGAAGAGATAAAAATCGCCATGATTCGCGCCATAGAGAACGGCAAGCAGTATTTCGATGCTGCCGGAAACGCCTTCGACCCTACAAACGCCACAACCATAGACTTCATCAACTTCTTCCAGGTGAACCTCATTAACCCGAAGGTTCTTGTAGGAGCATTCCTCGGAGCTATGGCAGCCTTCTTGTTCTGCGGACTTACGATGGGTGCCGTAGGTCGTGCAGCCGAATCTATGGTTCAGGAAGTACGCCGCCAGTTCCGCGAGATTAAAGGAATACTCGAAGGAAAGGCTACCCCCGACTACGGTCGTTGCGTAGAGATAAGCACACGCAGCGCTCAGCGCGAGATGATTATCCCGTCGCTACTTGCCATAGTTATCCCAATCGTAGTAGGCTTAGTGCTTGGCGTAGCCGGAGTATTAGGTCTTCTTACCGGCGGACTTGCTGCAGGCTTTACCCTCGCCGTGTTCATGTCAAATTCGGGCGGTGCATGGGATAACGCCAAGAAGATGATTGAAGAAGGTCATTTTGAAGGCAAAGGCAGCGAAAACCATAAGGCAACGATTGTAGGCGATACTGTAGGCGATCCGTTTAAAGATACTTCCGGTCCGTCGCTAAACATCTTGATTAAGCTAATGTCGATGGTAAGTATCGTAATGGCAGGTCTTACAATAGCATTCATGTAAGAACGATAATTCATTAATAAGCAATAAAGACACTAATCCCCGGCAGATGACCAACATTTGTCGGGGATTGATGTTTATATCACTCTTCGGTCTGCTCCTTGGGCCAATTCACCAAGTAAAGCTTCTCTGTGGCACGGGTAAAGGCAGTGTATAGCCAGCGGAAATAATCGGGCGACAGCATTTCGTCGGTCATATAGCCTTGGTCGATGAAAACACGCTTCCACTGACCACCCTGAGCCTTATGACAAGTCACCGCATACGCATACTTCACCTGCAAGGCGTTATACCACGGGTCATCTTTTACCTTCTTCATCCTATCTCGCTTTATTGTAATATCAGCGTAATCCTCGCACACCGCATTAAACAGACTATCGCTTTGCTCCTTTGTCAGTGCCGGAGCATCAGAATGCAGCGTATCGAGCAAGATTCTTACATCGAGTTCCAAATCATCGTAATCGGGGAACGACAAGGCTACATCCGCAAAACGGAAGCCATACATCTCGTGCACACGCCTTACACGCTTCACCACCGCCATATCACCGTTGGCTATGAAATCGAGTTGCTTGCAATCAGTTCCCCAAAAGTAATTGTTCTTAGCCACCATCAGCCAATCGCCAGTATTCAACTCGTCCTCACGATACAATATGGTTCCACGAATACCTTTATTATATAGCCCTGCACGCTTGTTAGAGCGGCACACTATCATCGTCTCGTCCATGCCCACATGATCGTAACTCTCGTTAATGGCATCTATCAACTCACCTCCAGGCAGCACACGTACATCGGTAAAGCCCGACACCTTGATGGTGGGCAACGAGAAACAATCATCATCGGCTATATAATGACGAAGGCGAGTAGCGTTATACAAAATGCCGGAGTCGTTAGCCTGACGCACCACCTGCGTAAGAATGCGCTCCGTAACCTCCAATCCATAGCCGCGCAACGCATCGGACGACAGTGCGGGACTCTCTTCTTCGCCTACCGGAGGAAGCTGCGCCGTATCGCCAATCAACATCAATCGGCATCCCTGACCGCCGTATACATACTGTATCAAATCATCGAGCAAACGCCCGCTGCCGAACATACTGCCCGAAAGCCCATCATTAGCAATCATAGAAGCCTCATCAACTATGAACAAAGTATGCTGATGCAAGTTAGAATTCATCGTAAAATTATCCAACTCGTTAGAGAACGACTTCTGCCTGTATATCCTGCGATGAATGGTATAAGCCGAATGCCCCGCATGATGCGAGAATACCTTTGCCGCCCTACCAGTAGGAGCCAGCAACACACACTTCTGTTTCAGACTATCCAGAGTCTTGACTATAGCGCTTACCAACGATGTTTTTCCGGTTCCGGCATATCCCTTCAAAAGGTAAACCGAGTCATGTTCGGCAGAAAAAAAGAAATCAGAAAAAGAAGTGATAGCAATTTCTTGCTCTTCTGTTGGTTTATAGAGAAAATTTCGTTTAATTTGCTGCGATAAATCATCGTTTAACATAAGTTGGCATGTAAATATTTGACAGAACTCCCTTGAAGTTCTAGTTATTTATTATTTTTGCGCTACGAATATAAACCAAAAAAAATAAATATTATCATGAAAACAGTTATTAATGCTATTCTGGCTTTATGCGCCATCGCTTTAGTGTACATATGCTATGGCAGCATCATGGGTCCGATCAATTTTGACAAAGAAAAAGCTATCCGCGATAAAGCTATTATCGCACGATTAATCGACATTCGTAGTGCACAGCAAGAATACCGCTTGACACACGAAGGCGCTTACACTGCAAGCTTCGACACTCTTATCCACTTCGTTAAGACTGCGAAATTGCCTTTCATCATGAAAATTGGTTCTTTGACCGACGAACAGCTTAACAATGGCATGACTGAAAAGAAAGCTATGGCTATCATCGAAAAAGCTAAGAAGACTGGCAACTGGAAAGACGTTGAAAAAGAAGGTTTGACTAACTTCCGTCGTGATACTATGTGGGTAGCTGTAATGGATACTATCTTCGCAAAAGGCTTCAACCCTGACTCATTGGCTTTCGTACCTTACGGTAACGGCGCTAAATTCGAAATGGCAGTACGTAAAGATACTACTAAATCGGGTGCTCCTCTGAACTTGTTCCAGGCACAGGTAGCTTACGATGTATACTTGGGCGACCTCGACAAGCAGCAGTTGGTTAACTTGAAAGACATGCAGGAAAAACTTGGTAAATATCTTGGCTTGAAAGTTGGTGATATCGAACAGCCGAACAACAACGCCGGAAACTGGGAATAATGGCATGACCGACAAAAGTATTGATTTTACAAAATCAGAACAATATACTTTATCCATCCGTCTTAGTACGGATGGATTTTCTTTTTCTATCTACAACCCATTAGGCGGCAGCGACTTCCTCATTCGCACTCATCCTGTAAACACACAGCATTCGATGGCCGCCAATGTCAAGCAATTCTTGTCTGAAGCCGAAGAGGTAAAACATCCGTATCGGCAAACAAATATCCTGATACACAGCACACGATACACTTCCGTTCCGCTAGAGCTGTTCGAAGACGAGCAAATGGAAGATATATTCTACCAGAACTTCCCTAAGGTAAACAATGAAATAGTATTGTGTAATATACTTGGGAAAAGTAATATGGTGGTATTATTCTCGATGGATAAGCTGACGCATCTATATCTGAACGAAAAGTTCCCGGAAGCACGTTTCTTCTCTTCTGTCAGTCCGCAAATAGAGTACCTGACCAACAGAAGCCGACAGGGGAACAACCGTAAGCTTTACGCTAACATACACCCGCAGAATATAGACGTTTTCTGTTTTGAGAACGGAAAAGCCCTGCTACTGAATACCTACCCCACAGCAAATGCGCAAGACCGCATTTACTACCTTATGAACATTTGGGAACAGCTGAAGTACGATCAGGAGCGAGACGAGATGCACCTTATAGGGGAAGGCGGTGAATGTAACACCATGATACAAACTCTGCGCCGATATATCCGAAAAGTATTCGTGATTACCCCACAAGCAGAATTCAACCAATCAGAAACCAACCGGATAGAAGACATTCCGTTTGACATACAATCTCTATTAATATGCGAGTAATTAGTGGTATTTATAAGAGGAGACGGTTTGATGTTCCTCATACATTCAAGGCAAGACCTACAACCGATTTTGCGAAAGAAAACTTGTTTAACGTGCTTTCTAACTACATCGATTTCGAAGAAGGCGTAACCGCGCTCGATCTCTTTGCGGGAACAGGAAGCATCAGCATAGAACTGGTATCGAGAGGTTGCGACAGGGTTATTTCGGTAGAAAAAGATCCGCAACACTACGCTTTCATCTCTAAGGTGATGAACGAAGTGAAAACCGACAAATGTTTTCCGCTGAGAGGCGACGTGTTTAAGTACATAGAGCGATGCGGTGAGAAGTTCGATTTCATCTTCGCCGACCCTCCATACGCTCTAAAGGAGCTTGCGTCTATCCCAGACAAGATATTCGAGAATGAACTGTTGAAAGAAGACGGTATATTCGTGCTTGAGCATGGCAAAGACCTAAGTTTCGAAGAACATCCGCACTTCTTGGAGCATCGTCATTACGGAAGCGTAAACTTCACCTTCTTCAAGGCATAAGCCTATCTCAGAAAGAAGAGAAACAATAGTATTATTAAAGCAACGGGGCAAGCAGTCTTACAACAGATTCTACAATCTTGTTTTTAAAAGAGCGTTTGTCCCATATTTTTTGAGACAACGTCATGCACTTCTTCATGTCTTCCAGAAAAATTTCTTTCATAGCGCACACGGTCTTTTCATCATAGAAGAAGGCGTTGGCCTCAAAGTTATGTTCAAAGCTACGGAAGTCGAGGTTGGTAGAGCCAACCGATGCCCACTCGTCATCGGCTACCCAGAGTTTTGAATGCAAGAATCCAGCACGATAAAAATAAACCTTCACCCCCGATTTCATCAGCTCGTCAAGATAAGACATGGTACCTTTATGGGTAATGAACGCATCGGCTTTCTTCGGTATCATCAGCCGCACGTCTACACCCGACAGTGCCGCGGTTTGGAATGCCGCCATCACTTGCTCGGTAGGAAGAAAATACGGAGTCTCTACATAGATGTAACGCTGTGCGCACGAGATAGCCTTTACCAGTCCCAACATAATATCGTGCCACTCTCCCACCGGGTCGGAAGTAACAATCTGGGCAACCGATGTACCTACAGTATCTATCTTAGGGAAATACTGAGCAGAAGTAAGCAGAGTTCGGTCTACAGCGAACCAATCTGTGAGAAACGCAGTCTGTATGCCATACACCGCTTTACCTTTCAAGCAGATATGCGTATCTCTCCACACACCCCAAGGCACACCCTTCAAGTATCGTAAAGCGATATTCATGCCCCCGATAAAGCCCACCTTACCATCTATTATAGCCAACTTACGGTGGTTGCGATAATTAACCTTACTAGTAAATTGCGGAAAACGGACTTTCAGGAAGCTGCGCACTTCTATACCTTCGCACAGCATCTCGTCATAGAACATCGGATTCACGTCCCAACAACCCACATCATCATAGAGCAAGCGTACCGACACGCCTTCGCGCGCCTTGTCAATCAGCAAGTCGCGCAACAAACGTCCAACGGCATCGTCCTCAAAAATATAAAACTCCAAATGAATGTGATGCTTTGCCTTAGCTATCCGGCGGAAAAGTTCCTGATACATGGAATACCCGTCGGTAAACACCTGCACATCATTGCCCTCGAAAGGCAAGGCATTGCTCACCCTATGAAAGAAAGGTATCAACTGATTTCGCCCAGTAAAATCACCAAGAGCCTCCTGAGCCTGATACTCCGCCATCGGACGTTTACTCAAACGCGAGAAACCTTTCTTGCTGATGAGCCGTTCTTTGCGCGTATTGCGTCCGAAGAAGAAATAAAACGCCAGCCCCACCACCGGAAGGAAGACAAGCACCAATACCCACGCCATCGTCTTCACCGGATTTCGGTTGTCGAGCAAAACAATAACGATAGTAAACAAGATGACAGCCAGATATACCAAACGGAAGGCAAGAACTGCCACTATTCCCCAAATTCCGGCTTCATCCATATGAGATACTATTTTAAATTAAACTATTGTGAATTATATCGGTAAGAATAGGTTTCACACCACCTACAAAACATTCTACCGCTATCACCATCAAAATCAATCCCATCAAACGCATCATCACGTTGTTTCCTGTTTCACCCATCAGTACAACAAGTCGGGTTGAGAGACGAAGAATGATATAAGTAAGTATATATACCAAAGCGATAACACCAACCATCGTACCCTTCAGTGCCCAAGTGTTAGCGTCGTCCATAAGAATAATACCGTTGGCAATAGCTCCTGGACCACACAGCATCGGGATAGAAAGCGGAGTAACAGAAATGTCATCGGCATAAGTCTTAATTTCCTCATCGCGCAACTTGGTATTGGTGTATCGTGCCTGAAGCATATCGTAACCAATCTTCATAATAATGATACCAGCCGCTATACGGAAGCCGTTTGTAGATATTCCGAAGAACTTAAACAGAAACTGTCCGCAGAACGTGAACGCTATCAATATGATAAAAGAGATTATAGTAGCGCGCTTCACAATGTGCTTACGTTCTTTCTCATCCATGCCATTGGTCATGGTAAGAAATACCGGCATTGTGCCTAGCGGGTTAGTCAACGTAAAAAACGATGTAAAGCATAATAAAGCAAAAGGAATTATTGCATCTTCCATAATATGATTTTTTAAATAGTAATTTGAACAAAAGTACAAAATAATCTGTAAGTACAAGTTAAAAGAGAGTATATTTGTATGACAGAAAATCAACAAATACCATTAAGCTGTATGAACTTCTTAGATTTAGCAAAAACGCGTTATTCGGTTCGTAGCTACGACCCACTCCCTATAGAGAAAGAGAAAATGGATTACGTCATGGAGTGCGCTCGCATGGCTCCATCGGCTGTCAATTTTCAGCCGTGGAAGTTCTTCGTCATAAATACTCCCGAAATGCTTACGGCTATAAAAGCGGCTTATCCGCGCGAGTGGATTCAGTCGGCCCCGTGCATCATAGTGGCGTGTTCCGACCATACCGAAAGTTGGCATCGCAGAGCCGATAACAAGGATCATGCCGACATAGATATCGCCATCGCTGTAGAGCACATCTGCTTGGCGGCCACCGAACAAGGGTTAGGCACTTGCTGGGTATGTAATTTCGACCCCGCCGTATGCCGTGACGTACTAAGTTTGCCACAGAATTTAGAGCCAGCCGTACTTATCCCCATAGGATATCCGGCAGCTACAGCCGAAGCCGCTCCTAAAAAACGAAAAGAAGCGGACGAAATCATTTCTTACCTATAACCTAAAAATAAAGCGAGGCGTTGTTAGCGCCTCGCTTTATTTTTATCATCGTTCTATCTCTTTTCCGTATTCTTTCCAGTTTTCAATACCCTTATCCAAGTTCGAAACAGAGAATCCTTTCTTTACCAATATATTTGCTGCTTTACGACTACGGCGACCGCTCTTGCAATACACTGCTACCGGACGAGTCTTATCTAACATTTCACCGGCATTAAGCGCAAAATTTTCGTCCATCACATTTATGTTCAAGCTTCCCGGAATATGCCCCTCCGAATATTCTGCCACGGTACGCACATCTACGCACTGCACATTCTCATCGGTTATAAGTTTTTCAAATTCATCGGCCGAAAGATTCTTGAACGAATCCTTGTTTTTTCCTGCGCAGGCCATCATCCCCAAGGAAAAAGCCACGACGAAAAACATAAAATAAAGTGTTTTTATCATATTGTATTAATTATAGGTTCTATATCTATTCAATCTATACTTTTCTCTAACGCGAACTTACGGAATACCTGTCCTTGTTTCACTGTGTTTAGGCGGAAACAAACGCTATCGCCTACAGACAACTGACTTTTATACCCGTGCAACGGAACAGAAAGGTATGCCCTGTTGGTAAATGCCGCATAATCATTGTTGCTATCGTGATAAAGACGCAGATTCAGAACATTCTTACCATCGGCGGCAGTCTCTACCCCTTCATCTACAAAATGAAATGAGTGCTTCTCCTCTTTCACCGGAATAAGAAGTACCATATTCAGATAATTACCCGACAGCCAAATGCTCTGTATCTCTACCGGATCGGTCTTCACCCCCGATTTAAATGATTCGGGGCGAAGCGGATTCGGCGAAACTATAGCCTTGCAAGAATACAGCTGCACCTCTTTTGCCTGTGGCATCAACTGAAAAACCGACACAGTACGGTATACTGTATCCTTCGACAATTTGTCCAATCCGCTGCGCGACTGGATGGAATAAGCCTCACCCTTATCGGTAAGCAATTTCACCCCCGTACCCGTAGCGTCCGTCTGCAGGCACACAAATTCAGTCTGCACGTCGGGATATACATACTTGTCGTCATCATTACATGCGCACAGACTGCATATCCCGGCAAAGACAACAGCGCCTATCCAACTTTTCATAATCCCAAAGCCTTCTGTTGGTTGATTACCGGATTGGCGTACATCGTAAGCATACACTTGCGCAAGAATTCCTCGTCCTTATTAGGAATCTGAATCATAGACATCTTCTTCTGCAAATACTGTTCAAAGCGTACTTTATCTTCAGCTGTATAATGAGAAGCATTAGCCTGTGAGCCTTGCAGCAAATCGCAGGCTATATAATTGCTTGGATACAAACGGTACCCCAAGTGTATATGCTTATCTATCAACTCCGAAACACGGGCGAACAACTCTGTCTTAGGCAGTCCGCGCAAAGCCTCCAACTCATCGTTAATGCATGTAGAAGTCTGGAAGTGCACATGTCCCTTATATCCGAATATACCAGTCTGCATATTCATCAAATCGTCTGCCTGAGTCTTCTTAAAGCCCTCTACATCGCGCTTAAGCTGCATTTCCTGAGCCTTCAAGAAATCGCACGGGTCGTATTCATACGACAATGCCGCAGGCACAATGTTCAGTTCCTTCAAACTGTCGATAACATCTCTTCCGCCACCCATGGCAAGCATTTTCAATACACTATCCTGAGTACGGTCGTTAGAATCCTTGGCGCGACCTTCGCGCTGAGCAATCCACACATTCTCATGCTTCTGCGTAATGGCGAAATGAATGTATCTCGACATTCTGGCAGAAGATTCCAGCATCTGACGCATAGAAAGCGCACGCTGCACTATAAACGACTTATTTACGCGGACTATCTTCTTAATCCACGGATAAATCAGCAAGTTATCTCCTATGGCAATCTCTACAGTTGTAGGAAAGTTATTATCAATCAACCCCACAGAAATGAATCCCGGGTCGAGCACAATGTCACGGTGATTCGAGATGAACGTATAGCTACGCTGCTTATCAGGGATAGACGACGTATCCATATCGAACCCATCGCTATGTTCACGGATAATGCCATGCAGCAATTTATAAAAGAAGTTCTTCTGCACATCGAGGTTTGTCTTACACTGCTTCAACTGAGCAGCCAACACCTCTTGAGGCACACCAGGCATAATTTTAGCCATTACCGCCTGAAACGAAGAATCGGATAGCAACTCTTCGAACACTTGAGGCAACTCTTCGGGAGTATACGGACGGATTTCGTCAAATTCGGCAGGGATATTCATAAGCAATGATTTAATTAAAATGGTCTTCTATAATATCTGTCATCACATCTTTTATGTCGATGCCGGCGGCACGCACCTGCTGCGGTATAAAGCTGGTGGCTGTCATACCCGGAGTGGTATTGATTTCGAGCATATTAATCTTATCGCCTTCGGTTATTATATAGTCTACACGCACAATGCCTTTGCATCCTAAGATATCATAAACAGCAGAAGTAAGCTTCTGCACACGGGCGGTAAGCTCATCGCTCAGACGTGCCGGAGTAATCTCGGTAACCTCGCCTTTATATTTGGCGTTATAATCGAAGAACTCGTTCTTGCTCACTACCTCCGTTATAGGGAACACTACAGAGCTGTTCTTAGTCTTATAGCATCCGTTGGCAAGTTCTATACCGTTCATAAAAGCCTCAACCATAACATCGTCCGATTCCTTGAAAGCCTCTTCCAGCGCCGGACGAATATCTTCCTTAGTCTTAACCTTAGTAACGCCGAAGCTAGAGCCGCTGGCATTAGGCTTGATAAAGCAAGGAAGACCTATTTTCTCTATAATCGTTTCATCGCTCACCTCATGACGACGGTTAATTAGCATAGACTCTGCCACACGTACACCGAATCCCTTAAGATACTGATTCAGAGTAAACTTGCTGAAAGTCATGGCCGACACCAATACATCGCAAGTAGAATAAGGTATGCCTATCAACTCGAAATACCCCTGCAATATACCATTCTCGCCCGGAGTACCGTGAATAGTGATATAAGCGAAATCGGGCACTACCTTCTGTCCGTCATGATTAAAGCTGAAATCATTCTTATCTATTACAGCACGACTGCCGTCAGGTAGCAACGCCTCCCACTTGCTACGTGTAAGTTCTACTATATATAAGGTGTACTTATCTTTGTCAATAAAAGAATAAATGCCCTCTGCACTACGCATAGACACATCATGTTCCGAAGAATCCCCTCCGGCTACAATTGCAATGATACGTTTCATATTTCTTCTCTGTTACTTATATAAGCCCTCCATTTCTCCAGCAAACGAGTCATGTCTTCCGGCAATTCGGAAGTAAAGAACATCTCCTCACCAGTGCGCGGATGCACAAAGCCAAGAGTCTTGGCATGAAGTGCCTGTCGAGGACAAATGTCGAAGCAGTTGTTTACAAATTGTTTGTACTTGCTAAAATGGGTACCTTTCAGAATTTCATGTCCGCCATAGCGTTCGTCGTTAAACAGCACATGGCCAATATGCTTCATGTGTACCCTAATCTGATGAGTACGTCCGGTTTCGAGCACACACTTTACCAGCGTAACATATCCCAGACGCTCCAGAACCTTATAATGAGTTACGGCGTGCTTACCCTGTGTAGGGTCGCTCAGCACCGCCATCTGCATACGGTCTTTCGGATTTCTGCCGATATTCCCCACAATGGTACCTTCATCTTCATCAACTATACCCCACACCAAAGCATTATACTCACGCTTGGTGGTCTTGTTGTAGAACTGAAGTCCCAAACTAGTCTTGGCATCGGGAGTCTTAGCCACCACCAGCAGTCCCGACGTATCCTTATCTATACGATGCACCAATCCCACCTGCGGGTCGTTGGGGTCGTAAGACGGCACATCTTTAAGATGCCACGCTATAGCATTAACCAGCGTGCCATGATAATTGCCGCATCCGGGATGCACCACCAATCCCGCCGGCTTATTTATCACCATCAGGTCGGCATCCTCGTATACTATGTTAAGTGGAATATCTTCAGGAATAATATCATTTTCATAACGCGGACGATCCATCATCACCGTAAGCACATCGAGCGGCTTCACCTTATAGCTGCTCTTCACCGGCTTACCGTTTGCCATAACGAATCCGGCGTCAGCCGCCGCCTGAATACGGTTGCGCGAAGCGTTCACTATACGTTCAAACAAATACTTGTCTATACGTATCGGAGCCTGCCCCTTATCTACCACTACACGAAAATGCTCGTATAGTTCTGGTTGCTGCACCTCTTCTATATCCTCTAACGAATCGTCGAGTTCGTCTATGTAATCTTCTGCCATATTATCTTATTCAACATTGAAATGAATTAAAGCGGTCTGCACTATCAGAACCACGAATCGTCAACTTCCGGTTTCGACTTGTCGCTACCGTTTTGATGCTCCATCATGTTCTCTATCTCAATGTCAAGAGAATCTACATTCAACGAATCGCGTACTTGCGTGCTGCCAATGCACAGAGTCAGTTCCGCTTCCGACGGCACCTTATCGCCAGTCTGCAAGCTACGGCCTCTATACTTTATGCCATACACCCAGTCCTGCTCACCGCCTACCAGCTCAGGTTCGGTTAGCTTAAAACCCATCGCTCTCAGTTTAGCCGCCGCCTGACGCATGGAGCTATTATCTATCACATCAGGAATTCTGATAGTAGGCACCTGGTCGGCATTGATGGTAAGATAAACCGTCCTGCCCTCTTTCACTTTCATTCCGCCCACTGGGGTCTGATCGAGCACTATCCCTGCCGGAAGTTCTTTTACATAAGCAGAGTCTACCACAACTCCCTTCATATGTTTATCGGCCAACAACAGCTGAGCCTGATTTACCGACTTGTTTTTCACATCGGGCACCATATAAGCCTTTCCATGGTGGGTATAGACATCCAATCCCCACAATGCGCCCATTATAAGAGCTGCAACGACAATAATCATCGCAAAAATGTTCACCCAGAAAAACCGGTTATTTTTAAACGAAAAGAAATCTTTCAGTTTTATCATATCATTCAATATATATATTTGTGTGCAAAGATACAATATGAAAACGAAAAAGCCGCAAACGCTTCACAGCATTTGCGGCTTTCTTTTTCCTTTTCCAACGTATTTATGCTTTCACGCCATTGTATTCGTCAGAAATAGTTAATTTCTTACGTCCTTTAGCACGACGTGCAGCCAATACTCGGCGACCGTTAGCGGTAGCCATTCTTTCGCGGAATCCGTGTTTGTTTCTTCTCTTTCTGTTAGAGGGTTGGAATGTTCTTTTCATTTTCGTATATACTATTTATGTTATTATCTCATGGTTCGGGCTGCAAAATTACAGACTTTTTTTAAATAAACCAAGGGCTAAATCATTTTTAGACAAATCTTTTTGCGTTTTTTCATGATTTAGATTAATTTTGCACCCATATTTGTAATGAGACAAATCAATAATCACAAAAAACATAAAATATTCTAGTTATGATTAATGCTCAAGACATTAAGATCGGAACTGCTATCCGTATGGATGGTAAATTGTATTTCTGCATCGACTTTTTGCATGTAAAACCGGGTAAAGGTAACACTTTCATGCGTACAAAATTGAAAGATGTAGTAAACGGATACGTATTGGAACGTCGTTTCAACATTGGTGAAAAATTGGAAGATGTACGTGTAGAACGTCGTCCTTACCAGTACCTTTATAAAGAAGGAGAAGATTATATCTTCATGAACCAGGAAACTTACGAACAGGTACCTATCGCTCACGACTTGATTGAAGGTGTTGATTTCATGAAAGAAGAAATGATTGTAGACGTTGTATCAGACGCTTCTACAGAAACTATCCTTTTCGCTGAACTTCCTGTAAAAGTACAGTTGAAGGTTACTTACACTGAACCGGGACTTAAGGGTGACACTGCTACAAACGCTACTAAGCCTGCTACTGTAGAAACAGGTGCTACTGTTCGTGTTCCTTTGTTCATCAACCAGGACGAAACTATCGAAGTTGATACTCGCGATGGTTCATACGTAGGTCGTGTAAAAGCATAATTTTACAACTACCATATAACAGAAAGCCTTTCCGCTTTTGCGTTACCGCAAGCGGAAAGGCTTTTTTGTTTTGATTATCAAAGAAGTCGTCTTACTTCGACCGAAGTAAGCACGTTGACCGACTCGAAGTGAGCGCTTACTTCGGTCGAAGTAAGCATTCACATCGGTCGAAGTAAGACGACTTCATTAATACATTACCATGACACTTACCCACATTAAGGCACTCTAAAACTACCGGCAACTCATCCAAGAAAAGAACACTGCCACTCTCATTTTTAAACAAATCTGTAACAAAGTTTTTAAATGGTGCCAATACTCATGTTATAAAACACATTATTTAATTTTTGACTATATTTGTTCACATTTTATAGCTCATTTCATATAAATATATATATCTTTGTAGCTGCTAGAAGATTTATTCTAACTAAGAGATACGATTACTATTAGATTTAATGCAATTTTAACCTGTCGTAATGTCTCCTTTTAAAAAGAGATAATTGAACGACTTTTTATAAACTGTTCAATAAAACGAGAGGATTATTATTGCTTTTTGATGAACTGTGGGACGATACAACAAATGCGGAGAAATTCTCCGAACTTTTAGAGATACAATTTATAACTGCTTGATTTACAACAATTTAATATATCCGGCAGGATTAGAAGTCTTGCTCTTAAATCAAAAATGGCAGCGAAAAATTACCCCCCCCATTCGCTTTCCGCAGAAACTCCAACCCATAACGTTGTTTCAACAGGCGGACAAAAGCATCAGAAACACTGGTTTGTGATGCGCGACCTTAAACGTCCTAACGCCAAACTCCCCGCTTATAAAATGCTTGAAGATAAATGCTTTGAAGTGTTTATCCCAACTAAATGGCAAGTAGTGACAAAGCTGGGTAAAAGAGTGCGCGAAAAAGTTCCGGTTATCAACGGTCTGCTGTTTGTTCACTCCGAGAGAACACTACTCGACCCGATAGTTGAATTAAACAGCACTCTGCAATACTACTACCGTAAAGGCGGAGGTTATCGCGAACCCATGGTGGTGCGAGATGACGACATGGATAAGTTTATAAGCGCTGTCAACAGTTCCCAAAATTCAGTATTCTATTCTCCGCAAGAAATCACACCCGATATGATAGGAAGCAAAGTACACATCATCGGAGGCAACCTCGATGGTTACGATGTATCATTGCTCAAAATAAAAGGTTCCCGAAAGAAACGCATCTTTGTAGAGTTGCCGGGAATTATAGTAGTAAGCGTTGAAATTGAACCGGAATTCATTCAGCTGATTTAAAGTCATATAATATATAATGTCATCTATAGCAACCAAGAAGAAAAAAGATTGCAGCGGATGCAATGCGTGTGCAGAAGCATGCCCCAAGCATTGCATAGAGATGATACCCGATAAAAAGGGATTCCTTTATCCGAAGGTTGATACATCAACCTGCATAGACTGCGGGGTCTGCACTAAGGTATGCCCGTTCGAAGACGGGAACATCCATCTTAACCCTCCCCTCACCGCCTATGCGGCATGGAACAAAGATAGAGAGCAGTACCTTGCCAGTTCATCGGGTGGTGCGGCACAAGTCTTTTCTTCATACATCATCAATCAAGGAGGCGTTGTTTACGGTTGTACTTCCGATGACATGCGCATTCGCCACATACGTGTTGACGCTTTGAGCGACTTACATAAACTACAAGGCTCTAAATACGTACAAAGCGACGTTAGAGGATTATTCAGTAAGGTTAAAGCCGACTTGAAGGCAAATAAGCCGGTGCTTTTCATTGGCACGCCTTGCCAGATAGCCGGACTGAAAAACTATATAAAACAAATTCCAGAACACTTGTATCTGGTAGATCTGATTTGCCACGGCGTTCCGTCGCAACAGATGCTTAACGAGCATATAGCTCACGTTCTGAACAGACGCACCGCAAAACAAATATCTTTCAGAAAAGGAAGCCGATATCACATAAAGATAACATCACAATGCGATACAGTATATTCTTCAGAACCTCATAAAGACAAATACTACAGAGCGTTTCTTGATGGAACATCCAGTAGAGAAAGTTGCAGCCGCTGTCCGTTTGCACGCAAGGAAAGAGCGAGCGATATAACGATAGGCGACTTCTGGGGATTACAGAATGCGGCTTCACTCCCATTAAATAAAGAAGAAGGCATAAGCGTAATGCTGCCTTTAACAGAAAAAGGTAATAAATTAATTAGCGCAACAAAGTTAGAGATGCATGCTTATGAGCGCAACGCTCAAGAAGCGATAGATGGCAATACACAATTGCAATGCCACATGAAAGGCACATTGAGCCGACGGATATTTAACGCATTATATCCAATGCTACCGTTCGACACAGCGGTAATGTGTTCCATTATCCACTGCAAAATTCGGACTTTGTTTAAAATCTGCACCAATCGCATAACACATGGTTTCGTACGCCGATAACAAACGTATAGCCAAGAACACGATATACTTATATATAAGGACATTCGTGTCGATGCTGGTAGCCCTTTACACTTCGCGTAAGATTCTTGAAGCTCTTGGCGTAGAAGATTTTGGTATACTTAATGTTGTTGGCGGTATCATCTCGCTGATGTCTTTCATAAACGGCTCGATGTCGGTGGCCACACAGCGCTATCTTACTTACGAATTAGGGAAAGGCACAGAAGAACAATTCAACAAGGTTTTCAACATAGCGGTATACATACATGCCATCATTGCCGTAATAGTTTTGATAGCAGCCGAAACCGTGGGCGTTTGGTTTGTAAACACACAGTTGAATATCCCCGAAGCACGAATGGGGGCTGCCAACTGGGTATTTCAAGCCACTATACTCACAACTATTTTAGGAATATTACAGAGTCCATACAATGCAGCCATTGTATCGCATGAGCATATGCATGTCTATGCTTATGTAGGGTTGGGAGAAACATTCGCCAAGCTATTCGTTGTTTTGGGACTGTTCTACTACCCTTTCGACAAGCTTGCCATTTGGGGATTTGCATTATTCGCCATACAGTTGTGCTCTTCGCTTTTATATAGATTCTATTGTATTAAGAAATTCGATAATTGTAATTTAAGACGCAATACTTGGGATTTAGCATTGGCTAAGTCAATGCTTGGCTTTACCGGTTGGAATATGTTTGGCACTATTGCCTGGACTCTGAAAGACCAAGGCGCATCTATATTGCTTAATATATTTGGCGGCCCTGCTATAAACGCCGCCCGCGGTGTATCAGGACAAGTAACAGGAGCAGTTAAAGGACTTGTAGGAGGATTTCAATCAGCCGTAAACCCTCAGCTTACTAAAACATACGCAGCCAACGACTTAACGGCTACATGCAGCCTACTATGTAAAAGCTCAAAGTTTTCATATTTCCTATTGCTGCTTATTTCGATACCGGTAATACTTGAAATTAATTTTCTGCTTAACATCTGGCTTGTAGAGGTACCACCACATGCCGCACTATTTACACAAATAGTAATTATGGAAGCCCTATTCGATACATTGGGAGGCCCGATGATAACATCGCTAATGGCAACGGGCCGCATAAAGTGGTACCAGATTGTAGTAGGCTCAATATTGTTACTCAATATCCCGATAGCTTATCTTTTACTAAAACTAGGCTATCCCATTGTTACACCGCTTGCAGTATCGTTGGCTTTTATGATTATAGGCAACGTTTTCCGCTTATTGTTTTGTAAAAACATGCTTGGGCTATCCATCCGCACATATATCCGCACGGTTATATTACCTATCACCATAGTTTCGGTTTTAGCCTTCATAGTACCGTATATTATAGTTTCGGTTATGACGGAAGGATGGCTACGTTTGTTAACTTGCTCCGCATCTAGTGTAGTTTTTGGCGTTGCAGCTATTTATTGCTGTGGCTTCACCACATCAGAGCGTTCATTTATTATCAATCTGTTGCGTAATAAGTTATTGCGCCGTAAACCTTCTAGCTTATGAAAAAAGTAGGAATCATTACCTTTCATGCATCGCATAATTATGGGTCTATGCTACAGGCATACGCTTTGCAACAGACTGTTTTAGGCTTAGGGTATAAGTGTGAGATTATTAATCTCAGGACTAAAATCCAAAGAAAGAATTATCGTCCTTACTTTATGCATCTAGGCTGGATAAAGCATTTAAAGAGACTTGGACCATTACGGTTAATAATAGAAAGCATCCAGAAATATAGGAAATTCGAGAAGTTTATAAACGAAAAATATATTCTTTCCAAGCATACATATACAACAGCAAAGGAACTAAGAAATGCGAATTTGGATTATGATTGCTACATATCTGGTAGTGACCAAATCTGGAATACTTCATGCTTTGATTTCCAAACATCCTATTTCCTTGATTTCGTAAAACACGGTAAACGTATTGCTTACGCCCCAAGCATGGGACCAAAACCTTTTGATGAGATTGATAATAAATTCTATCCATTTATAAAGGAATCTGTAGCACATTACGATGCCATTGCAGTTAGAGAACAAGATGAAGCTACTCTATTAAAACAAGTGGCAAACATAACTCCATCGATAGTGCTTGACCCTACATTGCTTGTCAACCCCAAAGATTGGTCAGCCTTAGCTGGAGACAAGCCGCTGATTAATGGCGATTATATATTTATTTACACCCCATGGTATAATAAATATGAACCATTCTTTACAGCAGCTTTAAAATTGGCCAAACGACTTAATCTTAAAGTTATTTGTTCATTATCTGACAATGTGTACCAATGGCGTAATGAGCAGTCTATTCATTTTTATACGGCAGTAGGCCCTATCGAATTTTTGAATTTGGTAAAGTATAGCAAATACGTATTTTGTGGTTCTTTCCATGCTGTAGTATTCTCTATCTTACTTAACAAGCCGTTTTTCGCATACAAGGGAATGAAAGACAGTCGTATTGCTCCATTACTAAAAACGACTGGTCTTGAACGATGCACAGAAATTAAGGAAGGGCAATTACCTATATCATACAATTACGAGGAAGTAAGAAAAAAACTTGAATTGCCAATTAGTCAATCTATACAATACCTTAAAAAACTATAAATGCTCATGTCACCAAAAATATCAATAATAATTCCAATCTACAATATAGAACGTTATCTACGTCAATGCATTGATTCTATTTTAGCACAGACATTCACTGATTATGAATTGCTGCTTATTGACGATGGGTCGACAGACGGATGCCCAACTATTTGTGATGAATATACTGAAAAAGACAATCGTATTCGTGTATTTCATAAAAAAAATGGCGGAATAACTTCAGCAAGAAACTGCGGCGTATATAACGCCAATGGTGAGTGGATTATGCACATTGATAGTGATGATTGGGTAGAACCTACATACGTTGAAGAGTTATATAATGCAGCTATAAACAATAAAGCAGACATCGCAATTTGCGGATTTTATTTCGCCTATGAAGATGGAAGGTTAATCAGAGAACATCCTACTTTATGGGATAATAACAAAGAGGAGTCACTTCATCGGTATATTTCAAGTGTATGGACTACAACCTGGGGATCTATACATAAATCTAGTATCTATAAAGATAATGGGGTTAGAAGTCCGAAAAACATAAACTTCTGTGAAGATTTCCATTTAATGACTAGACTATGCTATTTTGCAAACAAAATTGTTTCCATAGATCGCCCTTTACTTTATTATAGACAACATCCTGCTTCTTATATGCATGCTACTGCTTTTAAAAAGATACAGAAAGAAGAACTTATTGTTTATAAAGAAATACTCGAATTTTACAATGAGCAAGGAAAGTTGGAAATATGTAAAAAAGCCATCATGTGGCGCACTATTTATGCCCTACGAGATATGATTTTGAATCCATCTCTTTTCGATGAATTCAAGAAATGCTGTCCTGATAAAAAAGACTATATTTGGGGTTGCCCTTATCTCGGATTTAAGCTGAAAGTTTTGGCTTGGTTAATAACACATAATTGCGAACCAATAACAAAGGCTATAACACGTTTACGTAAACTTCTAGGACGATGAATAAAAGAGTTGAAGTTTCAATAATAGTTCCGGTATATAAGGTCGAGCGTTATATTCGTCAATGTATAGATTCTATTTTAACACAGACTTTCACTGATTTTGAATTGTTATTAATCGACGACGGATCACCAGACGGATGTCCTATCATATGTGATGAGTATGCAGAAAAAGACGACCGTATCCGTGTAATCCACAAATCCAACGGTGGTATTTCTTCTACAAGGAACCGTGGCATTAACGAAGCATGTGGGAAATGGCTAATATTTCTTGACTCAGATGATGCTTGGGCCAATCCACACTGTCTGCAAAAACTTTATTCTTATACAAAGAAACTAAATTTAGATTTAGTAAGATTTGAGTATCAGGCCGTAAATGAGCAACTTGAGCACATAGAGCCACGCAGTTATGATAAATCAAACATCGAAGGTCGTGTGATAAATAATTACGAACTAGTCTATTCTGGTATATCTGGAGAATGGTTTCCATGGCTTTACTTGCTTCGTAAAGAGATAATAGGTGATTTAAGATTCAACGAACAAATAACTTTTCAAGAAGATACAGATTTTTTCTGTCGACTTTTTGGCGCTCATGAATTACGTTGCGGCTATCTTAATGAACAACTGTACTTTTATCGTAAAAGAACAGACTCGATTTCAAATACTGCACAAATAAGCAATTTGAAAGGTACTCTTTTACTCTGCGATGTTTTCTATAATGAAAGTGTTAAAGTTCACGATGAAAGACTTAAACGCCTATATATATATTATTCGGTAAAGATGTATTGCCGAACATTAAACAACATGGCTACAGACGAATACTTTCCTAAGCGTAAAGAAATGGGAAATCATTTAGATCTTGGTAGCATGCGAAAAAAAGCATTGATGCGAAAAAAGCAAAACTCTATTCAAGTGCCACGTAAATATTTACCTTGTCTATATCTTCCGCCTACAGTCTCAATTTGGCTGACTAATAAATGGTATAAACTAATACTAAAACTGAAACATAAAGGAATCATGGATTGACTCTTTAAAGTTAGCAACACTGTTGTAATTACGTATTCTCGAAAAAAACAGGGGATAAATTCCAAAGAGAACTTGATTTTCTTCGTACACAGACTTTACTCCTGAAGATATTAAATTCTTAAAATCGTAAAGATATGAATATAATTCCTATAGCATTTGCTTTTGATAACAACCTGACAATGCCGGCAGCGGTAGCTTTCACCTCGTTGTTGAAAAATGCTGCACCGGAAACTTTTTATGACATCTATATTCTTCATTCTGAAAAAGAAGAACTTGACAAATCCTTATTTTCGAAGATTGTAGAAGAGTTTCATAAATGCAAAATAAACTATGTTCCGGTCGGAAATACATTTGAAGGCGCTTTTGAGATTCGAGAAATTACCACTCCGACTTATTATCGTTTGTTGATTCCGAAACTGATTCCGCAATACGATAAAATAATATATGCCGATGTAGATATTACTTTCAGATTAGATTTAAGCAACCTATATTCTATAGACCTTGGATCAAACTATTTAGCAGCGGCCAAAGACTTAGGTTCTATTTTGACAGAAGATGGTAGAAATCACGTAAAGACCCTACCGGATGTAAACCCTGATAATTATCTCCAGGCTGGATTTATAATGCTCAACTCTGCTCTTATTCGTCAAGATGGGTTAATAGATAAATTCGTAGAAGTTGCTGCTAAGAAGTGGAAGTTTCAAGACCAAGATACTCTAAATATTGTTTGTCACGACCGTGTACTTTTCCTTGAACCAAAATACAATATGACTGATTATTCTTTCTATTTTTATTATGGCACCAAGGATCATTCAGAATGGAACGAGCTATATACAATAGAACAATTTAAAGAAGGAGAAAAATGTGGCAATCTCCATTTTAACGGTCATAAACCTTGGAAAAAATGGAGTGTAAATTTTGATATTTGGTGGGAATATTATCGAATGTCACCTGCATTTGACGAGGAGTTTTACTTTAATTTCTATTATAATAGACTAAATGAATTGGACCAACTTCCACTAATGAAGCGTATAAAACTTTTGGTGCGCTATTTTATATCTCCACCACAATGGTATTTGAAATTATCTACTTTTATCAATAATTCTTTTCACAAAAGTTAGTTCCTATAAGATGTTTCTGGGATTAAGAAAAACCTTATTAGGTAATAATCACGGCTTATTTTTTAGTTGCTTATGAAACACGCTTATTTAATTATAGCACATAATGAGTTCAATGTTTTAAAGGCAACATAACGAAACGACACTCCCATGTGGGCTACGCGTCATACACGAGTCCTCTGACTCTCCAGTACTCTATTGCG
>ENA-UEYI01000596-UEYI01000596.1-human-gut-metagenome-genome-assembly--contig:-NODE-596-length-35377-cov-21.008470_pt1 | contig 35377 bp, 22 predicted proteins | sample MGYA00242900_ERZ507916 | MGnify/ENA primary metagenome ERZ507916 (study PRJEB26167, sample SAMN06115521) | human gut metagenome | host: Homo sapiens | place: China:Chongqing | collected 2015-09-02...
TATTGTAGAGCTTTTGCCCTTTCAGGGCGTCATTGAAACACTATTCATTAACCCAGGGCGCTGCCCTGGGCTATGTGTTCCATTGGGCTTTCAGCCCGTCTTTGCTGCAAAAAACGGAACATTAAACTGCACACCCTATCTAATAATATTGCCGAACCGCAGCCTATCTTATACAAAGATAGTAAATCCATACATTTCGTTACTATCTGTTACAAGCAATTAAGCAGTTCGTGAGGAGTATGAACGAAGCGAGTTGTAGGCTGAAGGGGGAGAGAACGTAGGAAAGACTCATCGCGAAAGCCCCACGTGACGAGCGCACAAGGTAGTTCTGCATTACGAGCCGTAGCAAGGTCTACTTCTGAGTCGCCTACGTAGATAGCCTCCTCCTTCGTGCTGCCCAGCTCGTTGAGGGCTGCAAGCACAGCGTCAGGATTGGGCTTGCGACGTACTGTAGCACTCTCGCCTACGGCCGAGGTAATGTAACCTTTAAAAAAGCGTTCGGCCAATTCTTGCACTGCGGGATGTAGTTTGTTCGAAACAATAGCCATTTTGACATTCCGACGTTTGAGTTCTTCCAACAAAGGCATAATACCAGGATAAGGCTGCGTGGTGTCGAGACAATGTTCAACGTAGTGAGTACGGAAAGTTGTGAATACACGTTCAAAGGCATCACCCGTTACTGCGCCGTCAACAGCGTGCTCCATTAAGTAGCGAATGCCATTGCCTAAGAATTGGCGTACTTCATCGAGAGAGCGCTCTTTAAGTTGATGAGTGCGCAAGGCATAGTTGACACTGGCAGCTAAGTCGCCCAATGTGTCGAGCAGCGTGCCGTCTAAGTCGAATATTACTGTGTTTAGCATAAGGTGTAGTTTTTTGTTTGCAAGTGCGAAGGTACAAATAAATTTATGCAAATAAAGGTATTAAGGGACTAAGAAATTGATTTCACACTTGCGCTTTTAAAAAATGTCCAATCCTATGTATGCGATAGTATAAAAAAGGGGAATATGCACGTATGTTTCTGTATAAATATCGTTTATATGACAAACAAACCGAATAAATGCACAAAAGGAACAACAGTGAGCGGACGAAAAGATGAAAAAACACACTTAAACCAACTTTTTCTAACAAAATGCTTGTTTGTATTGTTATAATGCTTACATTTGCAAAACAAAATAACATTTTAAGCAATAAACTGTAAGTCGCTATTCCCTTATTTGTGGACAAAATGAAAGCGGCACAACATATAATTACCGAATATTATGAAAATACAGTTGCATAGTGCTTTTAGCACGGAAGGAAGAAGAATGGCTGGTGCACGCGCCTTGTGGATAGCCACAGGTATGAAGCGCGAACAGTTTGGCAAACCTATCATTGCCATAGCCAACTCATTCACACAATTTGTGCCAGGTCATACCCACCTACATGAAGTAGGTCAGTTGGTGAAACACGAAATTGAGAAGTTAGGTTGCTATGCAGCAGAGTTTAATACCATAGCAATTGACGACGGTATAGCCATGGGCCACGACGGTATGTTGTATTCGCTTCCTTCGCGCGACATTATAGCCGATTCGGTAGAGTATATGGTACAGGCACATAAGGCCGATGCCTTGGTGTGCATTTCGAATTGCGATAAGATCACGCCGGGTATGCTTATGGCTGCCATGCGACTGAATATCCCAACCGTATTTGTAAGCGGTGGCCCCATGGAGGCTGGACAGTATAAAGGCGAAAATGTAGACTTGATTACGGCCATGATTAAGGGAGCTGACAGTAGTGTGAGCGATGAAGAATTGGCCGAAGTTGAACAGAGAGCTTGCCCCGGCTGCGGTAGTTGTTCGGGTATGTTTACCGCCAATTCCATGAACTGTCTGACAGAAGCTCTTGGTCTTTCATTGCCTGGTAATGGTACAATATTAGCCACACATGCCAATCGTCGTCAGCTATTTAAAGATGCAGCCCAGCTCATTGTAAAGAATGCAATGAAGTATTATGAAGAAGGCGACGAAAGCGTATTGCCTCACAGCATTGCTACCCGCCAAGCCTTCTTAAACGCCATGACGCTCGACATCGCTATGGGCGGAAGCACCAACACCGTGCTTCACCTCCTTGCCGTAGCCAATGAGGCCGGGGTCGACTTTAAGATGAAAGATATTGACCAATTGAGTCGCCACGTGCCTTGCCTCTGTAAGTTGTCGCCCAATACACAAAAGTACTCTGTACAGGAGTGCAACCGTGCAGGCGGTGTGTTAGGCATTTTAGGCGAACTGAGCAAAGGCGGCTTACTCGACTTAACGGCACAACGCGTGAATGGCAGTACGTTGGGTGAAGACATTCAGAAGTATGACATAACGGCCGAAAGCATTGACGCGGAGGCCGACCGCATTTACCATAGTGCACCGAGTGGAAAGTTTTGTACACAAATGGGCGCACAAGATACACAATGGCCTGCGCTTGACACCGATCGCGCTACGGGCTGCATTCGTTCGTTGGAGCATGCCTACACCAAAGACGGTGGCTTGGCCGTACTCTTTGGCAATATAGCCCAAGACGGCTGCGTAGTAAAGACAGCTGGCGTAGACGAAAGCCTTTGGCACTTCGAAGGCCCTACCCGCGTGTTCGACTCACAAGAGGAAGCCTGCGAGGGTATCTTGGGAGGAAAGGTACAAGCAGGCGACGTCGTAGTGATTACGCACGAAGGTCCTAAGGGAGGGCCAGGCATGCAAGAGATGCTCTATCCTACGTCGTATATCAAGAGCCGCCACTTAGGCAAGGCTTGTGCCTTGATTACCGATGGTCGCTTCTCTGGCGGCACATCGGGCTTGAGCATCGGCCACATATCGCCCGAAGCAGCAGCTGGGGGTGCGATAGGTAAGATAGTTGACGGTGATGTGATAGAAATTGACATTCCGTCACGTAGCATCAACGTCCACCTAAGTGATGAAGAATTGGCCGCACGCCCCATGCGCCCCTTGCAACGCAAACGCGAGGTGAGCAAAGCCCTTCGCGCCTATGCCAGCATGGTGAGCAGCGCTGACAAGGGCGGGGTGAGAGAAATATAGTGAATGTGCAAATGCATGGTGAATGTGCAAATGTGAGAATGTGCAAATGTGCAAATGGTCGCCTTTGTACGCGCAGTTATTAAGACATTAAATCATTTGTATATTCTCACATTTTTACATTCTTACATTTGCACATTTGCACATTCTCACATTCACCAAGCATTTGCACATTCTCACATTTGCACATTTGCACATTATTATGATCCTATGAACAAAACGAACAATAATAACATAACTGGCGCAGAGATATTGATGCGTGCATTGATAGACGAGGGCGTGAAGACACTCTTCGGCTATCCGGGCGGTGCAATCATGCCCGTTTATGATGCACTCTACGACTATCGCGACCAGTTGAACCATATATTGGTGCGCCACGAACAAGCCGCTACACATGCAGCTGAAGGGTTTGCTCGCGTAAGCGGACAAACAGGCGTTTGTTTGGTAACGAGTGGTCCTGGCGCCACAAACACGATTACGGGCATAGCCGATGCGATGATGGATAGCACCCCAATGGTGGTTATCACAGGACAAGTCGGCACCCAAATGTTGGGTACTGATGCCTTCCAAGAGTGCGATGTGGTAGACATTACACAGCCTATTAGTAAATGGTCCTATCAGATACGTTCGGCTAAGGACGTAGCATGGGCCGTGCATCGTGCCTTCTACATTGCTGGTAGTGGTCGACCGGGGCCCGTCGTGTTAGACTTTGCCAAGAATGCACAAGTCGAGAAGGCTGACTACGTGCCAGGAACGATAGACTTTATACGTAGCTACGTACCCATTCCACCTACCGACCGTCAAAGTGTGGCAGAAGCTGCTGCTTTGATCAACGAGGCCAAACACCCCTTAGTATTAGTCGGTCAAGGCGTAGAGTTGGGCAATGCCAGCGAGGAGTTACGAGCCTTTATCGAAAAGGCCGACCTGCCAACAGGTTGCACCCTGTTAGGACTATCAGCACTACCCAGCAGTCATCCCTTGAACGTAGGCATGTTGGGTATGCATGGCTCATTAGGAGCTAATAAGAAGACGCAAGAGTGTGATTTGCTCATTGCCGTGGGCATGCGTTTTGACGACCGCATTACGGGCAATCTCTCTACCTATGCCACACAGGCTAAAAAGATTCACTTCGACATCGACCCTTCTGAAATCAACAAAAACGTAAACGTTGATGTGGCCGTATTGGGCGATTGCAAGGAGACACTTGCAGCCGTAACGGCATTACTCGAAAAGAAAGAGCACACGGAGTGGCGCGAGAGTTTCAGACAATATGATGAACAAGAAAGTCGCATTGTAATAGAGCCACAAATTCACCCTACCTCAGGCCCCTTGCGTATGGGCGAAGTGGTGCGTCGCGTCACAGAGTTGACGGCTGATAAGGCTGTGCTCGTGACCGATGTCGGACAGAACCAAATGATGGCAGCGCGTTACTTCCGCTTCAGTCAGAAGCGCAGCATCATCACCTCTGGTGGTATGGGCACGATGGGTTTCGGACTGCCCGCAGCCATTGGTGCCACGTTTGGCGCTCCCGACCGCACTGTCTGCCTCTTCTTAGGCGATGGTGGCCTACAAATGACCATTGAGGAGTTGGGCACGATTATGGAACAACATGCCCCCGTAAAGATTATCTTGCTCAACAATAATTATTTAGGCAATGTACGCCAGTGGCAACAACTCTTCTTCCGTCATCGCTATTCGTTCACGCCGATGATGAACCCTGATTACGAGAAGATAGCCGAGGCTTACGACATACCCGCCCTCACCGTGACGGAGCGCGATAAGTTAGACGAAGCCATTACGACAATGATCAACACGCCTGGCCCCTTCTTACTACAGGCCGCTGTGCTTGAAGAGGACAATGTACTGCCGATGTGCTGCCCTGGCCACGATGTTGACGATATGATGCTTGAAGTGTAACCCTCTAACTCACAATGTACGCTTTATGACAACAACTAATCAAAACGAAACGCCCAACGTAACGCTTTATACGATAATCGTTTTCTCTGAGAACTTAGCGGGTGTACTGAATTTGGTGGCCAATGTGTTTACGCGTCGTCAGTTAAACATTGAGAGTTTGAACGTTTCGGCCTCGGGCATCGAACACGTTCACCGTTATACGATCACTTGTTACACTGACGAGCATACGGTGCAAACCATTGTTAAACAACTGGAAAAGAAGATTGACGTAATTCAAGCGCAGTATTTTACCAACGACGAGATCTACGTCATGGATCAAGCCCTTTATAAAATTGCTACCGCGCGACTTATCGAAAATCGCAACATCTCAAAGGCCATTCGTCTGTACGACGGCAAAATCGTTGAGGTCAACTCTACTTATGCGATTGTATCGAAAGAGGGATTGCCTGAAGAGACACTCGAACTTTATCATAAACTCAAAGGCTATGGCTGTATATTGCAGTATGTTAGTTCGGGGGTAGTGGCCGTCACGAAGAGTCACCGCGAAGAGTTGAATGAGTTCCTCGAACTGCGCGAAGAAGAAAAACGCTCACAACAAGCTTCGGCTGAGGAGTGAGACATTATAAGGTTATAGGGGGAATTAACCTCCTAAGCCTCTAACTCCCAAAAAAGATATTAACCAACATAAGGCAAAGCGTGAAATAAATAACGCCTTGCTTTATCAAAAAACTAATAGATATGGCACAATTAAATTTTGGTGGTGTAGTAGAAGAAGTTATCACCCGTGAAGAGTTCCCCTTGGAAAAGGCACGTGAAGTATTGAAAAACGAAACCATCGCCGTACTTGGCTATGGTGTGCAAGGTCCAGGTCAGGCTTGCAACTTACGCGACAACGGCTTTAACGTAATCGTTGGTCAGCGTCAAGGCAAAACCTACGACAAGGCTGTAGCCGACGGTTGGGTGCCAGGCGAAACACTCTTCTCACTCGAAGAAGCTGCCGAAAAGGGTACTATCATCTGTATGTTGCTCTCTGATGCAGCACAGATGCAGTTGTGGCCCTCATTGAAGAAATACCTCACTCCAGGTAAGACGCTTTACTTCTCTCACGGTTTTGCTATCACTTGGAGCGACCGCACAGGCGTTGTTCCTCCTGCTGACATTGACGTCATCATGGTAGCACCTAAGGGTTCGGGCACTTCATTGCGCACGATGTTCCTCGAAGGCCGTGGTTTGAACTCATCATACGCCGTTTATCAAGACGCATCGGGCAATGCTACAGAGAAGGTGTTGGCCTTTGGCGTAGGCATTGGCTCAGGTTATATGTTTAAGACCGACTTTAAGCGTGAGGCTACCAGCGACTTGACTGGTGAGCGTGGCTCATTGATGGGTGCTGTTCAAGGCCTGTTCTTGGCACAGTACGAAACGCTTCGCGAACATGGTCATACTCCCTCTGAAGCCTTTAACGAGACCATCGAAGAGTTCACGCAGTCACTTATCCCCATGATAGGTAAGAATGGTATGGACTGGATGTATGCCAACTGTTCTACCACAGCTCAGCGTGGTGCTTTGGACTGGATGGGTCCCTTCCACGATGCTATCAAACCCGTTATGGAGAAGCTCTACGAAAGCGTAGCATCAGGCAATGAGGCACAAATCTCAATCGATGCCAACTCTAAACCTGACTATCGCGTAGGACTTGAGAAGGAACTCAAGGCATTGCATGATAGCGAAATGTGGCGCGCTGGTGAAACCGTTCGTCAGCTCCGTCCTGAAAATAATTAATTCAAGTTTCGACTTGATATAAACTGCAATTGGGGCCTCACTCCCCTACCCCTTCTCCTCAAGGAGATGGGGTTAGAGGGGTGAGGCCCCAATTACAGTTTGTCTTCTACCTCTTTTCGAAGTGTTGATAGTCAATGCGGCGTTTCCAGCTACCGCCCCAGATGAAGCCGTGCTTGATAAATTCACGATAGCACAAGTCGCTTTTATCAATTTTATATGGAAACGTAGCATGTCGGTTAGCATAAGCCTTCGCCTTCATAGGACTGACGATTAACTTTCCTTTGGCGTTGTGATAGACGTAAGGATTATAAAGCGGATTAATGTCGATCGCACGTCCTGAACTATGGTTTGACAATCGTTTGGTGCCTGCTATATAACGATAGTTAAAGCACGAAGTATTGTTGGCAAGCATAGAAGGCTCGTCCTCCGCATTGTAGTTGTCAATCAACACCATGCGTTCTATTGGATAATTCGCTTGGTAAAGCGTTCTAAAGATGCTTACGAGGTCGGCAGCTATATCACGATGACACACCAACTCTCCCAACTGCGTTTGTCCCATTGCATTGCGGTGCAACACCTTGACATATCGCAACTGCGTAAGCGGAAGGTGACAATACGACTTGTAAGACTTACCCTTCATGCGTGCAAACACTTTGTCACTGATAGGGCATGCTGCGAAACATCTCTCCAGACCATAGCCCTCAACGTCCGCGTCTGTCACCACGCTACCAGCTTGCCACTCATCAAGGGCCTTGTAGCTATCATTGTCAACGCGTCCTGTCGTTACATTTTGTCCCGTTCGCATGGTCGTCGCGATAGGGGACGTAGAAGGCGTAGAAAGCGCAATGCTAATTGTGAAAAATAAAATCGGAAGTAATAGCGTCATCGTGTGCCAGTTTTACCATTAACGAATTGGCGTACCTTCTGAATAGGAATGCCAAAGTTGAAGTTGTCAGAGCCATTCATCTTAGCAAAGTTTACGCCCACTAAGTCACCCCACTCATTAATCACAGGACTACCGCTTGACCCCTGCATAGCAGGAATGCTATACAGCAAGCGGTCGCCATCGGGCAGTTGAGTAATGCGCCCGCCCGTCATTTGTACCTTGATGCCCTTGCGCGTATTGGCCAACACAAATCCAGCGTTAAACCCTATCATGTAGAGCTGCTGATTAATCTTCAGCTTGTTCGTGTCCGTATTGTCGCGCTTTGTAAAGAGGCTTGACAAAAAGCTATCAGCCGATTTCTTTTCATCAACCGAGAAGGCATAACAATAGTCAGGAGTGCGTCCACTGCGAAGTTGAATAAGTGCCAAGTCCGTATTCTCATCTTGCGAGCAACGTACTACGCTGCAAGCGTTATTGCCCCCCATAAAGTCAGCCTCCGTCGTGACGTAAGAATCATTGTAGCCGATGCCTAATTGACAGATAGGGTGAATCGTTATGTTAGAAGGATTGAACTGACTGTCAATGATACTGCGTTCTCGTTGCAACTCGTTATGTCGTGCGATGAGTTGTTCCATTTCATTGTCAATGGTTCGAATCTCCTCTTCACTACCAGCCTCTACGCCCCAAAAAGTAGATTGCGTAAGATTACGTCGTTGCAAGTCAAGTGCACGATATTGATCTACCACTTCTCTGATTTGACTATCATAAATCATCTTAGCGTACTCAGCAATATTCTGAAAGCACTGCTTAATCAGTTCAGGGTCGATGGAGGGTTGTGCTACGTGACGATTGGTAAGCAAATTTCCTTTATTATCAATAAAGAAAGCGGTGCCAGTAAGGTATCCACAGTTCTGTCTTATCTCGTTTACGTCGTCAGTGAGGTTGGTCAGCGTACCGTCCTCTTCAACGCCCGTAAAGTAAAGATGGTGTCCATTGGGCAGAGAAGCGTTATAATAAAATTTGTTGAGCACTAATACGACTCCCGAAGCCTGTTTCTTATACATCGCCTCAGGAGTGGGTGGTCTGTTGTCACAAGCAGTTAAGGCGAGCAACGCAAAGAGCAGCGTATATAGTAGTGAACGAATGCTGAAATGTCTCATTTAATCTGTGTTAAGTAATTTATGATGCAAATGTAGATAAAAACAATCGAATGCTTGAACGTTTCATTGTATTTTAAAGGTCCCATAACGCAGCGTGTGGGTCAAATAGGTTGATAAACCTGCAATTTATCTGCCTCACCTGAGGGCGACGCGTCCCCGCGTCGGCAGCATATTGTAGATATTTGCTAGTCGCTTAGCGCGAGAACATACATAACATACACTTTACAAACTCTTGTCGAACAGACTTATTACATATTACTCAATTTGTACCAAGGCACAAATAGATACATACAGGCTACGCCCTTGTGTTTCAGCGACAATGTGATATATTGAGAATGCTTCTAATTATATGTTCGACAAGAGTTTGTAAAAGTGTATGTTATGTATGTTCTCGCGCTAAGCGACTATAAGCTGATATTCAAAGCTTCCTGCCGACGCGGGGACGCGTCGCCCCCAGGTGAGTTTACGGTTTTGGTCCTCGCGTACTAAAAATCATTAATTGTAATGACCACTACTCAAAAAGCGAAGTCTACATTTGCAAAATAGTACTATGAAAGTAGCATTATGCAAACATTATCAACCTTCAAACACCGTTTACCCACATGAGTAGATTAACAACCTCCCTTAAGCGGGTGTGCGCAGCTCTGATGCTGTGTTCGAGTTTCCCGTCCGCGCTCGTCCACGCCCAGTATGTATCGTTTCGTATTGAAGCTCCTCAAAACATTGATTATGCAGCTGAGAACTACAACGAGTTGATGAATGAGATTGGTACACTCAAGATCACCTTCTCGCCTTCAAATATGTTCCAAGATGTAGACAACTATGCTCGCTATAATCTTGACCTTAGTAATGATGAATTCCAATACAATTCGTCTTCTAAGAACTTTAAATTTAAATATAAGAGCTATACCCTCAACGCCTTCCCCAATGGCGAAAATGGCGTATGTTGGGGAAATCAAAATATTACGACGTTCAACGTGCGCGAATTGCAACGCGCTTTTGGCGTGACCCGTAGTTGGCCCATCTACTACCGCGTCTATAGTCCTCACTTCAACCGCATCATTATAGGTGAGATCACCCCCAGTGATGAGGAGCGAATCACTATTCGCCACGACGAGTGGGCTAAGTCTCGTCGCGTAGTTTTCAACCCCGTTATAGGCCGAGAAGGCAATGTCGTATCGGCTCGATTGGCCCCCGACTTACGCACGGGCACTGTTGGGGCATACAATTCACACAATATGTATGACCTGCAAAAGGATTGCCCCTTTGTCCTTTACGCTCCAGTGGGCGACACCTTGCGCTACTTGGTGGCTCCTCAGGAGGATAATCTCGCCCTCCATGCTGACTCTCTCAAAGTGACCGATACGACAACCAGCGTCACCACCGACTATCGTAAGGCTACGCTCTGTTACTTCTACATAACCGATACGAAGGGTAACTTATGCCCGACAACGAATGGATTCGGTTCTGTCTACTACCCACAGCAGCGTATCAGAATAGAAAATAATAATGGTGGTACATATGGCTATGGCTTCTATAATGTGACTAATCAGTTTAGCCTTAGAGCTCCTGATGGTACACAAGCTGCCTACGTGCTGCCAGGCACACAAACGTTCCAGTTCGGTCGCCCCTTTGTCGAAACTACTGACCCCGACTTTCTCGTGCCTTACAATGCAGAGGGACGATACGTTATCAAAGAACTAACAGTGCCTGAAAGCACAACGCCTGTAAGCCTTTCATTAGGCAAGAGTACAATCGTGCGCACCGTTACGACCCTTGCTGGTGCAGCACCCTATGCAGACCGTCTGAAAATGGGAGCTTTTAGCAATGCCAGTCGTCCTTATGCTTGGAGCGATTATGCTAAAATTGACATTGAAAGTCGCGAAGTGAGCCGTGAAGTTCAGGGCAATGACCTTGTCATCACGACTCAGGTAGAAGGCAGTACTGAATATACCTCTCTTCACCTCTCTACGAACTATAGTGCACAGTCTGATACCGTATCGCCAGGCATTGACGCGAGTCTTGTTATCTATGCTTATTACTACTATCCAGGCGTAAGAGTGGACGGCGAGTGGCACTTTACGCAAGACTTATTCCACCTAGAGCATTTGGCGTATGATACTAAACTCAACTTTAACGCCCTTCACCCTGTTAAGTTTATCATTCCTTGTCATCTTATGCAAGAGGGCTACCACGTCTTTGCAGGGGAACCCAACGGCTTTACTGCCACTCACCACGAAGGCTGCGCCAAATCGCTTGCTGTAGGCACGGAGTCGCCTGTTCCCTACGATACGCTTACGGCTATCCTACCTGAAGGAGAGTACAATTGGTGCATGCTAAAAGGAGACGGCTACCCCACTGAAGACCGCATGAATCACTTTACGCTTGATGCCACAGGGCCTTTTGAGCAGCATTTGCCCGACAATCAGTTCTCATTGCTCCGTGTGAGCAATATGGGCGTAGATAGCGTCTACGTATTCAATGGTGTTCCTGCGTCTCAATTATTCCGTAAGTTCGTTGGTGACAATGGGGAGAATAAGCAGTTCTACTTTGCTGAAGAGACAATACCCCTTCACGCTGGCTATAATGAACGCACCATTGAATATCGCCAAATAAAGTTGGAGAAGGATACGTTCAATGCTGTTACGTATTGGTTGGAATATCCGAGCATCTTTAAAACAGATAATGAAGATGCGGGACATCCTAATTATATTTACTACAGCAAAGGCAGCATTTATGGTAGCTTAGACAGAATGGCCACTACCACGCCCGACAAGGCTATCAATATCTCAACAGGCAGTAGCATAAACATTGCTACATCACCCGATTCTTATAATCCAGCCTATATCATTGAGATAACACCGTCTAAAGCCGATACGACCATATCGCTTTATAATAAGAAGTTGGTAAAGACTCGTTTTAGGTTTAATAATAGAGTAAAGATGCCAGATTTTCAATGGTTTAATATGTGCTACAATAATCAGCAAACGCATGTTTCGCCACAAAATGATTCCTATTTTAGGAGAGGAGGTCGATTAAATCTTTTACCGGGCCACTACACCATAGAGGGTGAAGCATTGGTAGAAACTGAAAATGAATACGAATATGAGTATATTCCTATCCATGTAGCTTTTGACGTGCCAGATGATCGTGTGGTTGAGTTGAATCCCTCCGTGATTGAATCTATCTCCACTGTCTCGACGGAAGAAGGTAGCACTCCTCAAGCACAGCTTCGTTATACGATCGATGGTCGCCGCTTGACTGCGCCACAGCGCGGCATTAATATCATCAAGATGAGTGACGGCACCGTACGTAAGGTGATGGTGAAGTAAATGGGGACCTCAAAAAGTGGAACATAGAACTGGACACCCTATTTAATAGGTATAATCTGCCTAATTGGGGGGCGGGTTTGTAACCCGCGGAAGCAGCAGGATTTGAACATCTGCTTATAGTCGCTTAGCGCGAGAACATACATAATATACAATTTAACATACCTATTTACATACTATACTCAATTTGTGCCTTGGCACAAATTGATACAGACAGGCTACGCCCTTGCGCTTCAGCGACAATGTGATATATTGAGAATGCTTTTAATTATCAATCGTTTATGCAAGCCATTAGTGCGCTGAAGCGCAAGGGCGTAGCCAGTATGTTTCAAATTGTGCCTTGGCACGATTTGAGTAGTATGTAAAAAATAAGTATGTTAAATTGTATGTTATGTATGTTCTCGCGCTAAGCGACTATAAGCAAAGATAGTTCAAAGCCTGCTGCTGCCGCGGGTTACAAACCCGCCCCCCAATTAGGCAGACAAATTGCAGTTTTTTTAATAATTAGCGTTTCGTTCCGCTATCTGCTAATTATTAATGTGTAACTTTGTCTGCAAAATAACAATTCTACTCGTTTTTTTTGACTATGAAATCAAAATACAACAAAAAGCGCTATGCCACACTCGTTATGGCACTGCCATTAGCAGTTGCAGGCATTACGTTTGGAACAGAAGGAGCGCAAGCCTTGCCTTTGGCTTCAGCACTCGTTAGCTCAGCGCAAGCAGCAACCGACGTTGCTATCAAGAGCGTAACGAAGCTCAACCCCACTACAGTTGAAGTAAACTATACCAATGGTAAGCAATTGACCATTGACTTCTATGGCGATAATATTTTCCGCCTCTTCCGTGATGACAATGGAGGCGTAATTCGTGACCCACAAGCCACTCCCGCAGCCAAGATATTGGTAGATAATGCACGCCGTTCAGTCATGGCCGTTGACATTCGTCCTGAGGCAGACGGCTATGTAGTAGCCACCTCACGCGTAGCCATTCGTTTGAGTAAGAACGATGGCTTATTGTCAATCGTCGACACCAAGACGGGCGACACCGTAGTAGAAAGCGTGGCCCCCGTATCATTTGATAAGGGTGCAACAACGCTCGTATTGAAAACGCAAGGCAATGAGTACTTCTATGGTGGTGGCGTGCAGAACGGACGCTTCAGCCATAAGGGTAAGAGCATTGCGATTGAAAACACCAATAACTGGGTAGACGGTGGCGTGGCTTCGCCCACACCTTTCTATTGGAGTACAGCAGGCTATGGTGTGATGTGGAACACCTTCAAGCCTGGCCGTTATGACTTTGGCGCAACAGAAGAAGGTAAGGTTATCTTGACCCACCAAGAAGACTACCTCGACGCGTTCGTAATGGTAGACCAACAACCCGTCGACCTCTTAAACGACTTCTACCAGCTGACGGGTAACCCCGTACTCTTGCCTAAATTCGGCTTTTACGAAGGTCACCTCAATGCCTACAACCGCGACTATTGGACACCAGCCGAAAAAGGCTTCATGCTTTACGAAGACGGCAAGCGTTACAACGAGAGCCAAAAGGACAATGGTGGCGTAAAGGAAAGCCTTAATGGCGAGAAGAACAACTATCAGTTCTCAGCCCGTGCAGCCATCGATCGTTACTTCAAGAACGATATGCCCTTAGGTTGGTTCTTGCCCAACGATGGTTACGGTGCAGGCTATGGTCAAACCAACTCATTGGACGGCAACATCCAAAACCTCAAAGAGTTTGGCGACTATGCACGTTCGAAGGGTGTAGAGATCGGTCTTTGGACACAGAGCGACCTTCACCCCAAAGAAGGCATCGAGCCCCTCTTGCAGCGCGACATCGTAAAGGAAGTGCGCGATGCAGGTGTACGCGTACTCAAGACCGACGTGGCTTGGGTAGGCTACGGCTATTCATTCGGCTTGAATGGTGTGGCAGATGTCGCCCAGGTAATGCCTTATTATGGTTCAAATGCACGTCCGTTCATCATCTCATTGGACGGCTGGGCTGGCACACAACGTTATGCTGGCATCTGGAGTGGCGACCAAACAGGTGGCGACTGGGAGTACATTCGTTTCCACATTCCGACCTTCATCGGTTCTGGCCTTTCAGGTCAGCCTAACATTACTTCCGACGTTGACGGTATCTTCGGTGGTAAGAACGTACCCGTCAATGTACGTGAGTTCCAATGGAAGACGTTTACCCCCATGGAATTGAACATGGACGGTTGGGGCGCAAATCCCAAGTATCCTGAAGTGTTGGGCGAACCCGCTACCAGCATCAACCGCTCTTACCTCAAACTCAAGAGCGAACTCATGCCCTACACCTATACCATTGCGCGTCAGGCCGTAGACGGCAAACCTATGATTCGTGCCATGTTCTTAGACTATCCCAACGACTACACCTTGGGTAGCGACACGCAGTATCAGTTTATGTATGGTCCGTCGTTCCTCGTAGCTCCTATTTATAAGGACACGAAGATGGACAAGGAAGGCAATGATATACGCAATGGCATCTACTTGCCCGAAGGCCGTTGGGTAGACTATTACAATGGCGACGTATACGAAGGCGGCCGCATTGTCAATAATTACGATGCGCCACTCTGGAAGTTGCCCGTATTTGTCAAGGCCGATGCCATAATCCCAATGGCTAACCCCAACAATAATCCTTCACAAATTCGTAAAGATTATCGCGCTTACGAAATCTATGCTACTGCCAATGGCAATGCAGCCTTCAGTCAATACGATGACGACGGCACGACACAAGCCTACTTAGGCGGTAAGTGCACCCGTACGGAAGTGTCAACCTATGCCAATGGTAAGGGCAAGTTGATTGTTACGCTCAACCCCACTTACGGCACCTTCGACGGCTTCGAGGCTAATAAGGAGACAGAATTGCGTATCAACGTAAGCAAGGCTCCTAAGGCTGTAGCAGCAAAGGTGGGCAAGAAGAGCGTGAAGTTGACACAGGTCAACACGTTGGCCGACTTCGAAAAGGGTACAAACGTCTACTTCTACAACGCACAGCCCAACCTCAACCGCTTCTCAACTCCAGGTTCAGAAGCTGCGAAGAAGGAGATAACGAAGAATGCACAATTGCTCGTTAAGGTAGGTAAGACCGATGTGGCAGCCAACTTGGTTGAAGTGACCGTTAACGGTTTCGAATTTGCTCCTGCTGACCGTATGCGTACGCACAGCGGTGCTTTGTCAGCTCCGAAGGTGAACTTCACAGAGGCTGGCACGGACGTGTTTAGCTTAACTCCTTCATGGAACAAGCAAGAGAATGCCGACTTCTACGAAATTGAATACAACGGCATGCTCTATTCTACGATTCGCGATACAGAGTTCACGATTGATGGTTTGCAACCCGAAACGGACTATGCCTTCAAGGTACGTGCCGTTAATAAGGACGGTTACTCAGACTGGGCTTCAGCTTCAGCTACAACGAAGAGCAACCCCTTGGAATTTGCTATTAAGGGTATCAAGGCTCAAAACTCTGCTGAGGATCAACCCGGACAGGGCGTTGACAAGCTATTCGACTTCGACGAGAAGAGTCCTTGGCACACGAAGTGGGGCAAGGGCGAAGGCGTACCTGCCGACGTTACGATTGACCTCCGTTCGGTCAACAAGTTGGATCGCTTAGAATACATTCCACGTGAAGATGCTGGCAACGGTACGTTGTTGGCAGGTTCGTTCTCTTATAGTTCTGACCGTCAGAACTGGAGTGCTCCCGTTAAGTTTGAGTGGGCACAGAATGCTGACCACAAGACGTTCACCTTCGAGGGCAATCCCGAGGCACGTTACGTGAAGATGCACCTCGACAAGGCCGTAGGCAACTTTGCCTCAGGTAGTCAAATGTACATCTTCAAGGTAGCAGGTTCGGAGAGTTTCTACCAAGGCGATATCAACCACGATAAGCGCATTGACGAGAACGACTTGACCTCTTACATGAACTATACTGGCCTTCGTAAGGGCGATAGCGACTTCGACTACGTAAGCGCTGGCGACATCAACAAGAATGGCTTGATTGACGCTTACGACATCTCATGTGTAACGACTGAGTTAGACGGGGGCGTTCGCAACTCTAATGATAAGGTAGCCGGTTCGTTGGTACTCACACCGAACAAGAAGACCTTCGCTGCTGGCGACATGGTCGAAATCACCGTTAGAGGTAAGGGCCTCCACTACGTGAATGGTCTTAGCTTCGCGTTGCCTTATAACACGAGCGAGTTAGAATATGTAGGCACAGAGTTGCTCAACATGAAGGATATGGTGAACTTGACGTATGACCGTTTACACACGAACGGTCAAAAGGAATTGTTCCCCACATTTGTCAACCGTGGCAACAACTTCTTGCTTGACGAAGGCGATCACAACCTCTTCGTTATTAAGTTTAAGGCCAAGAAGGCGGGTAAGTTCAATCTCAAGGCGAAGGATGGCCTTTTGGTTGACCGCAACTTGGGTACCGTAGCTTTCTAATTTTTTTTAAGAAAAGACTTCAAGACGAATGATAAATTTCGTCTTGAGGCCTTTTCTCTTTTATATTGTAATCCTTTTGTAACAACGAACAAATACTTTTGCAGCATACAACCAAGCAACTGCATATCGTTATGTCATTAAAGAAACTCTACTTCCTTTTATTATTGCTCAGCCTGCTCCCTATGAGCAGCGCAGCAAAGCGTTACACCGTAATGGTGTCGCTCGACGGATTTCGTCAAGAATACACACGCGCTTATAACACCCCCTTCTTAAATAAAATGGGAAATGATGGCGTTCAAGCTATTATGCAACCTTCTTTCCCTTCAAAGACATTCCCTAATCACTACACGTTGGTCACAGGACTTGTGCCTGCTCATCATGGCATCATCGCCAACACCTTTTTAGACCAAAAAACCAACCGCACCTTCTCGTTAGGCAATAACGAAACGCGTCAAGACCCTTACTTCTGGCATGGCGAACCGATCTGGAACACTGCTACGCGCCAAGGCGTAAAGTCGGGCGTGGTCTATTGGCCAGGCTCAGATGTAAAGATAGGTGGTCACTTCCCTACGTATTATCATAATTACTTACAGAAGCCGTTGCTCACTTTTGCCGAACGCGTAGCTGAGGTAACGCGCTACTTGCGCTTGCCTGAGGCCGAGCGTCCTCAGTTAGTACTGGCCTATTTCGAAGAACCCGACCACAGTGGCCACACCTATGGCCCTTGGGCTTCAGAGACGCGTCATGCTGTAGAGCGTATGGACCACATTATCGAATCGCTTTACGAAAGTCTGCAAACACTCGACATTCGCGATAGCATCAACCTCATTGTTTTGGCCGACCACGGCATGACCCAGACCGACAACAACCACAAGGTCAACCCTTATGACTACGTGAAGAAAGAATGGTTAGAACGCATTCATTGCGACCTCCCCACCCACGTATGGCCCAAGAAGGGATGTGAGAAGAAAGTGTACGAAGCCTTGCTTAAAATGCCGCATGTGAAGGTATGGCGCAAAAGCAAAATGCCCGCTTACCTCCGTTATGCAGATAATGAGAATATCGGTACGATTGTAGTCAATCCCGACTGCGGTTGGATGATAACGGATACGAAGGTGCGTGCACGCGGTATGCATGGTTTCGACAATACCTCGTTCGACATGCAGGTGCCCTTCCTCGCGATAGGCCCGGACTTCAAGACGAACTACACCAAAGCACAGGTGTTTAGCAACACTGCCATCTATGGTTTGCTCTGTCACCTCCTCCACATTCAGCCCGCCCAAAACGATGGATCATGGGACGAGATAAAAGATGTGGTGAAGTAACACAATAATTGACATATTACTCCATTAGTCTATTAGTACATTTAATAATCTGCAAACTGTACGTGTACGTTAGATAATTGGCACATTTGCACATCTGCACATCTGCACATCTGCACATTCGCACATTCGCACATTCGCACATTTGCACATTAACAAACACTATGTCACACTTTTCAAAACTCATGTTGGCGGCACTTACCGCTCCTACGTTTGCCGTAGTAGCCAGTGCCCAGGTAACAACCTCTGCCATCAATGGCTCAGTAGTAGATGAGAACAATGGCCCGTGTTGGGTGCTACCATTACGGCAGTACACACGCCCTCAGGCTCGCGCTATCGTGCAGTGACCAACAAAGACGGTCGCTTCACCATTCAGGGTATGCGTACGGGCGGTCCCTACACCGTAACGATTGCTTATCTTGGCTATGCAACCAAAAGCTATGAAAAGCTCTATCTCGAGTTGGGTAACTCTCTGCCCATTAACGCGCAACTTTCGCCCAAAGATAGCGAACTGGGCGAAGCCGTGGTAACAGGCACACGCAAGGCACAAGGTGGTGCTGCCAAGAATTTCTCTTTGCAAAACATCACCTCAACGCCTACTATCAACCGTTCTGTACAGGACATTGTAAAGAACAGTCCTATGGTGACGCCCAACAAGGTGGGAGGTATCACTGTGGCAGGTGTCAACAACCGTTACAACAGTTTCCAAATTGACGGTACAGTGGCCAATGACGTGTTTGGTCTTACTTCAAATGGTATGAATGGTGGTCAGGCGAATGCCAATCCCATTTCAATGGATGCTATTGAGGAAATCCAAGTTGTAGTAGCTCCCTTCGATGTTCGCCAAAGCGGCTTTACGGGTGGTGCTATCAATGCCGTGACGAAGCAGGGTACGAACGACTTCCATGGTTCGGCTTATGCTTACTACAACAACCAAAAGATGTACGGTAAGTACGACGCTTCGAACGACTACAAGAAGTCGCCCATGACGAAGCAGTACGACCGCACCTTTGGTGGTACGTTTGGTGGTGCTTTCATCAAAGACAAATTATTCTTCTTCGTAAGTGCTGAAGGCAAGAAGAACTCTTACCCTTCAAGCTATGGCCCTGGCTATAACGAGAAGTACATCACCGCTGAGACGGCACAACAAATCATCGACCAGTACAACCGCTATACAGGTGGTACCGACGTGTTTGGTACGCGTAATATCGATACCCAATCATTTGGCCTCTTGGCACGTGTTGACTGGAACATTAACGATAACAACAAGTTTGCCATTCGCTATCAGTTGAACGATGCCAGCCGCCAGACTTGGGGTACAGGGTCAAGAACCTATTACTTCAACAATGCTGGCTACACTTTCTACGATAAGAATAACTCTGTTGTAGCCGAATGGAACTCACACTTCAGCGAAAAGGTGTACAACGAATTGCGTGCTTCAGCCACCTACGTGCGTGACCACCGCGAAGTAGACAACAACACGCCTACTTTCCGTATCAATAATGTGAAAGCTGCTGACGGCAAAACCAACCTTACGGCCTACATCGGTCCGGAGTACAATTCTACGGCCAATAAGTTGAACCAAGACATTTATACCATTGAAGATAACCTCTCGTTGTATCTCGGTCAGCACACTCTGACATTTGGTACGCACAACGAGTTCTACAAACTCCAAAACCTCTTCTTGCAATATTCTAAGGGTTTCTATATCTTCAACAGTCTTAACGACTTTATGAACGACAAGCCCTCAACGTTTGCTTATACTTACTCTGACGAGGCACTTACAGGTTCACTCAACTATGCGCCTTCGATGAAGAGTGGTCAGTTCGGTTTTTATGCACAAGACAAGTGGACGGTCTCACCCCAATTCAACTTTACATACGGCTTGCGCTTTGACTTGCCCGTGTTCTTCAACAAGCCTACCGAAAACAAAGACTTTAACGCCTTTGCAGCTAATAATGGCCTAAGTGTTAAGGTTGGCGAGACTCCTTCTGTTAAGTTGCTTGTTTCACCTCGTGTAGGTTTCAACTGGTATGCTGACAAGGAACACAACACCTTGGTACGTGGTGGCTTGGGTATCTTTACAGGTCGCGTTCCATTCGTATGGATGTTGAACGCTTACAACAATAATGGTGTAGAGTTGAAACACTATTATGTATCAAGAAATACTGTTCCTACAGTAGGCGAAACCATTAACGATCTCAAGGGTGCTACCGAAACGTTGAGCGCAAGTAGTGAGGTAATCAACACCACTGCCAAGAACTTCCGCTTCCCACAAGTGCTTCGTGCTAATTTGGCTGTAGAGCAGAATTTGCCTGGGGATGTGAAGATGACCCTCGAAGGTGTTTATTCAAAGAATTTGAACCAAGCTTACTTCGAAAACTTGGCACTTGTTAACAAGGGTAGTGTATATGCTGTGCCGGGCGTTGAGGCTTCAGTAGCTCCTTATTACGAGAAGATGAAGTCTAACTATTCACAGATTATCAACATTCGCAATACCAATAAGGGCTACTCTTATGCTTTGACTGCTGCCTTGCAAAAGTCATTCAACTTTGGCCTTGATGTGAATGCTACTTATACGTTTGGTCACTCTAAGTCAGTGAACGACTGTACCTCTTCAATTGCCTCTTCTAACTGGCAATACAACTATTCAGTTGATACGAATAATGAGAAGGAAATCGGTTGGTCTAAGTTCGACATTCCTCACCGCGTAATGGTAGCTTTGAACTACAACTCACCGAAGTACTTGAATGGCTTGATGAGCACTTCGTTCTCTATCATCTATAATGGTACTTCAGGTGGCCGTTATTGCTTGACGATGAACGAGAAGAGTGACTACAATGGCGATGGCTATCGCGGCAACTCTCTGCTCTACATTCCTACGAAGGACGAGTTGGCTTTGATGAACTTCAAGACCGACGAAGACCGTCAGAAGTTTGGCGAATGGATTGAAGCCGATAAGTATGCCAAGAACCACCGTGGTGAGTATGCCGTTCGTAACTCTAACCGCACTCCGTGGGAGAACGAGGTCAACCTTCACTTTGGTCAGAGCTTCTATGCGAAGAACATCGGTAAACTTGAATTCACAGTCGACATTACCAACTTTGCTAATATGTTGAACAAGAAGTGGGGTACACAGTATGGTAATGCTTACAACGTATCACCCATCACCGTTGACGCTGTAAGCACAGCAGCAGGTGCTGATGGCAAGGTAGTAACTACGCCTACTTACTCTTACAATGCCAATAGCAACCCCAACGCAGCCCCCGTCCTTTCACGCTGGCACTGCCAAGTGGGTCTGCGCTTGACTTTCTAAGTCTTTCGATACTTCTTTAATAATATAATCCGCCTCAAAGCAAGCAATTGCTTTGAGGCGGATTTATTAGATGAACTATGGCCTCTCCCCCTAACCCCTCCCCGACCGGGGAGGGGAAATAAGTTACTTTTACTTCTTGAGTTCTCTGCTGGTTTTTCAGTTAGAAACGCAGCAAGTGAAGGTAATCTATTCCCCCTCCCCGGTCGGGGAGGGGGTTAGGGGGAGAGGCCTAAATTGCAGTTTAAAACCTCTACAAAATGTTTCAGAATGTCCTAAATAGGCATTAGCCTTACGTATATTTTACCAATGGTGTTTTTTTCTTTCATGTTTCATTTTTATGTTTCAACCTATTGATTATCAATTCTTTTGAAAACTGAAACATACAACTTTTATGTTTCATTTTTAGTTTCAACGTTTCATTCTAAAAACACTGAGGGAGAAAAACAAAAACACTGTGGGAGCGATTCAAAAACACTGTGGGAGCGTGAAAGCGCTCCCTCAGTGTTTTGAAAAGTGAAACATGAAACTAAAAATGAAACATTAAAGTCGTATGTTTCATTTTCTGAAATGATTGATAATCAATAAGTTGAAACATAAAAATGAAACATGAAAGATAAATCAAAGGTTTTGAAAACGTATAGAGATGTGCCCAAATTGCAGTTTATTGATTTTATCCACGTACCAACAAACGAGGCTGTGCAGCTCTCTGCACAGCCTCATTTAGGACAAGAACATAACAATCTAGTATTCTACTTAACTCGATGCAAAGGTACGGTGACTTTGGACCTTTGGCAATACCCATAATTAGGTATTTACGAAAATTTCGCTGTTTAACGTAAGCGGTAGCCAAGGCTAATAAGTGCGCTGACGTTGCGTTGGCCTTGCGTGTTGAACTTTCCGATGCCCCAATCAGCTTCAAGGCCGAGCGTAAAGCTAGAGGGAAACTGATAACCTACGTAAGTCTGTACGCCATAGTCGAATCGATGTGTACCAGGTTCGCTGAAGGTCTTCTTCTCATAATAATAACGCTCAGCTCCTCCTTGCTCAGTATCGCCCTTAGTCTTTTGCTTACCACTGATGCCGTAGGCTACGTAGGGACCAGCTCGAAACACGATGTAGCGGCTCTCGCCTGTGCGTAGGTAGTAGTTAAAGAGTAAGGGAAGCTCGATGTAGTTTTGTGTGGCGGTACAGCTCTTAATGGCTTTGAGTTGTTGACCGTCTTCACCGATGACGGGGTTGTGGTCTTTATCAAAGGCATTGACCAATTGGTTGGGGTCTTTCCACCCTTTGCCGTATATTTCTATGCCAGGGGTGAAGGTGAAATGTTGGTTAAACTCGAGTTCGTACCCCAATCCTATTTTGAATGCTCCTATGACCTTGGCTCGCCCGTAGTGTGAAGAAAAGCCACCCCCTATCTTTAGTTGCAAATTTTGAGCTTGCGCAAAGAAAGGGAATAAGAGTAAAAGATATAGTATTCGTTTCATTGAATTGTGAAGTATTCAGTACACATTCTGTTATATAAATAGGCTTTTATGACTCAAAGAACTGTCGCCAATCGTCTTTCTTGCGTGACTGCTTGGCTGGAGTGTAGTCGGCAGACTTCTGGGCATCTTTGCGCTTCGACTTTTTCTCTTTCTTCCACTGTTGCTTCATGGCGCGAGGGTCGGCCGCTTCGGCAAAGGTGCGGCGCTCACCGCGACGGCGTTCGGGCTTCTCGGCACGTCGGTTTGAAGAACGACGGCCATTAGGTTGTCCTTCAACGCGGTCGGCATGGTCGACTACAACCTTGCGGTCGCCTACTTTGACGCGCTTCATCTTGCTGAGCACGAGGTCAGCGTCTTCGTTAGGTACTTCGAAGAAGGAGCAATTATTGGTTAAGTCGATGCGGCCGATTTCAACCTTTCCGCCCTTAACGTAACGATTGACGAGGTTGATGATCTCGCGTGCATAGAAGTTGTCGCGTTTACCTAAATTGATAAATAAGCGGGTGTAACCCTCCTCTGCTTGATGTCCCCCTTCAGCGCCTTTACGACGTTCGCGGCGTGACTTGCGCGTGTCGTCGTCGCTGCCTTTGCGGTCGGTAGGTTGCTCAATGACGGGGGCATCGGCATAGTAGCGTAGGAAGTGGCCGAACTCACGGCTTACGATGCGCTTGATTAAGTCCTCCTTTGTGAGCCATTCGAGTTTGCGGAAAATTTCGGGCAAGAAGGGAGCTATCTCTGTATCGTTTACCTCGATGCGTTCGAGTTCGTCCATTACCTTATAGAGCTGTTTGGTACAGATCTCTTGCGGTTCGGGAAGCGTACCCGCTTCGAACTTTTTGCCAATCACCTTTTCGATGATGCGCACCTTGCCCTTTTCGCGTAGGTGAATGATAGAGATGCTGGTGCCTCGCTTACCTGCACGCCCCGTACGGCCTGAGCGGTGGGTATAGTTTTCAACGTCGTCGGGTAAGCCATAGTTGATGACGTGAGTGAGGTCGTCAACGTCCAAACCACGTGCTGCTACATCAGTGGCAATGAGCAGTTGCGTGTGGTGTTGGCGAAACTTTTGCATGGTCAAGTCGCGCTGCGCTTGTGAAAGGTCGCCATGTAGGGCTTCGGCATTATAGCCATCGCGAATGAGGTGGTCGGCCACTTCTTGCGTTTCGAGTCGGGTGCGGCAGAATATGATGCCATAGATGCGAGGGTAGTAGTCGACAATGCGTTTAAGGGCTGCGTATTTATCTTTGGCATGAACGAGATAATAGATGTGGTTGACATTCTCAGCACCTTCGTTGCGTGAGCCTACTACTATCTCTTTATAATCGTGTAAGTAACTCTTGGCAATGCGTTCGATTTCCTTACCCATGGTGGCAGAGAAGAGCAATGTGTTGCGTTCGGCAGGAACACCTGCTAAAATTTCGTTGATGCTCTCAGTGAACCCCATATTGAGCATTTCGTCGGCTTCGTCAAGTACGACGTTTTCAACTGCATCGAGTTTGGCCACCCCACGGTTCATGAGGTCGATAAGTCGGCCTGGCGTGGCTACAATTACTTGTGCTCCCTTTCTGAGTGAGCGAATTTGGCTTTCAATGCTTGAACCACCATAGACGGCCAGTACATGGAGATCGTCAATATAGCGAGCGTATTCCTTTAGGTCGCCAGCAATTTGCAGACAGAGTTCGCGTGTAGGACTGAGAATGACAGCTTGTGTGCGGCGGTCGTTAGGGTTAACCTTTTGTAATACAGGTAGGCCGAAGGCTGCAGTCTTGCCCGTACCAGTCTGTGCTAAGGCTATGACATCGTTGCCTACGCCTAAAAGGTAGGGGATAACTTCTTCTTGCACGGGCATGGGGTGTTCGTAGCCCATTTCACTAATGGCGCGACGTATTTCGGCCGACACGCCTAACTCTTCAAATGTTTTCAATGTATGTAATTTTTAAAGACAACACTCACGAAGGAATAACTGCTGCCACATGATTTTCAAAACGTTTAGGCTACAAAGTTACGCATTTTCGCTGCATTATTCTATTATTCATCTCTATGAATGAGCATTAACGAAATATTTAACGAAAAAATATGGCTCCATAACAACGGTTTATCAAACACAACCATTGTTCCACGTCCTTTCCCAACGAAAAGGGATTTTTGAAAGCGTCAATTGCCCATAATTAAGCATAAACCACTAACTTTGCACGTATACATAATAACAAATCATCAAGAATAGAAAAGTATGTCTGAAAGAAAAGTACGCGTGCGCTTCGCACCAAGCCCCACAGGGCCTCTTCATATTGGTGGTGTACGCACTGCCCTTTATAACTACCTCTTTGCACGCCAACACGGTGGCGACATGGTATTCCGCATTGAAGACACGGACTCTAACCGTTTCGTACCCGGTGCTGAGGACTACATCATCGAGTCATTTAAGTGGTTGGGTATTGAGTTTGACGAAGGTGTAAGTTTCGGTGGCGACCACGGTCCTTACCGTCAGAGCGAACGTCGCGACATCTATCGTAAGTACGTAAAGCAACTACTCGATGCTGGCAAGGCTTACATCGCTTTCGATACGCCTGAGGAACTTACTGCTAAGCGCGAAGCCGTACAAAACTTCCAGTACGACGCCCACACACGCCTTGAGATGCGCAACTCTCTCACGTTGGGCGAAGAGGAGGCACAGCGCCTCATCGAAGCGGGCGAACAATACGTCGTACGCTTTAAGGTAGAACCTGGCGAAGAGGTACACGTAAAGGACATCATTCGTGGCGACGTACGCATCATGAGCGACATTCTCGACGACAAGGTGCTCTATAAGTCAGCCGACGACCTTCCCACCTACCACCTCGCCAACATCGTTGACGACCACTTGATGGAGATTAGTCACGTAATTCGTGGCGAAGAATGGTTGCCCTCTGCTCCTCTCCACGTGTTGCTTTATCGCGCCTTTGGTTGGGAAGACACCATGCCTGAGTTTGCCCACCTCCCCTTATTGCTCAAGCCCGACGGCAAAGGCAAACTTTCTAAGCGCGACGGCGACCGCCTCGGTTTCCCCGTATTCCCCTTGGAATGGCACGATCCCAAGTCTGGCGATGTCTCTTCGGGCTATCGTGAGAGCGGCTACTTGCCTCAGGCTGTTATCAACTTCTTGGCTCTCTTGGGCTGGAATCCTGGTACGGATCAAGAAATCCTCTCTATGCAAGAACTCATCGAGCAGTTCGACCTCTCAAAGTGTTCTAAGAGCGGTGCAAAGTTTGACTACATCAAGGGGCAATGGTTCAACCGCGAATATATCATCAATACGCCCGATGCCGAACTCGCTCCTGCTTTTGACAAGATACTCAAAGAGAATGGCATCAACCAACCCATCGAACGCGTTGAAGCCGTAGTGGGTATGATGAAGATGAAGAAGATTAACTTTATCAAAGAGCTTTGGCCCTTGTGCGACTTCTTCTTCATTGCTCCCTCTTATTCTAAGGAAGACAAGTTTACACGTAAGAATTGGAAGGAGAACACGGCTGCTGAGATGACGGAACTTCTCCACCTGCTCGAAGGCCTTGACGACTTCTCTATCGAGAGCCAAAAGGCGGCCATTGACGCTTGGGCTGCAGAAACGGGTTGCAAACCTTGGAACCCCTGGCGCGTTTGCCTCGTCGGCACAGGTAAAGGCCCTGATATGTACGAACTCGCTGCCTTCTTGGGCAAGGACGAAACGATTGCACGCATGAAGCGCGCGCTTGAGACATTAAACGACTAAGCGCTTAACACTAACACGAAAGAACGCTGAACCTTAAGTTAAAAACTACGGTGCGCTTCGCACTTTTTGATTTGAACATTAATTATCATTCATAAGCCGTTAATTATTCTTTTCTTAATGGCTAATGAATGATAATTAATGTTCAAAACCAAAAGCGCGAAGCGCGCTCCCAAGAAACTTAACGTTTTGCGTCCCGTTTGTTGGCAATTAACGTTATACCATGAAAATTCTCCACGTCAACACCTCCGACACCGTAGGCGGAGCCGCCATTGCCGCTTTGCGATTGGTACAAGCTGAGCGCGCCTTAGGACACGACGCTCAGTTGCTCTGTCGCGACCACACGTTGCCCGATGATACGGAAGGCGTACTGCCACTACGCACTACCCTGTGGCAACGCAGTTTGAAAGCCGTTGAGCGTATACTCATTATTGTGCAAAACGGACTTTCGATGCACAACCTGTGGCGCATCGACACGGCACAGTTAGGCATCGACATCACGCGACTCAAAGCCTTCAAAGAGGCTGATATCATTCACCTACATTGGGTGAACCAAGGCATGCTCTCGCTGCGCGACATAGAACGCATACTGCGTAGCGGCAAACGCGTGGTATGGACACTACACGATATGTGGCCCTTCACGGGGGTATGTCACCACGCTGCCCAATGTGAGCGGTGGAAGAGCGGCGAAGGGTGCGGCAAATGCCCTTTACTCAAACGCCCCAAAGCGGTAGACATGAGTGCGCGTACCTATCGACGCAAACTGAAAGCCTATCGTGCTGGACACTTCACGGCCGTAGGTTGCAGTCGTTGGTTGGCAGGTTTGGCCGCAGAGTCGCCCTTGTTTGAAGGACAGCGTGTGGTGAGCATTGCCAACGTGATAGATACGGACTTTTACCAACCTACCTTTGCCGAAGGACAACCCTCACAGGCCAATGTGCGCCAAGCGTTAGGCATCAACGCTGAAGAACGTGTGTTGCTATTCATTGCACGCGACGTGGCCGACCCTAACAAGGGCATCAGTTTCTTAATCGAAGCACTGCAAGCCATAGCCACCCAACAACCCGAATTGGCCGAACATATTACGCTACTCCTTGTAGGACTCAATAGTGAACGTTATGCTACGGCCTTACCCTCTCCCGTTAAAGGGCGTGCTATCAACTATTGCAGCGACGAGGGCCAACTGCGCCAACTCTATCAAGCGGCCGACCTCTTGGTCATGCCCACCTTAATGGACAACCTTCCCAACACCATTGCTGAAGCCTCAGCCTGCGGTCTGCCCACCATAGCCTTTGGCGTAGGAGGCGTGCCTCAAATGGTCGAAACGGGCGTTAATGGCTACCTTGCGCAGCCTGAACAGGCCGCAGACTTTGCACAAGGTATCATTCGTTGCCTTTGCTCCGACAGTCTGCAAGCTATGGCACGCAACGCACGCACCATAGCTATTAAGAATTACTCGCCACGCAGTGTGGCGGAGGCATATTTGAACTTATGAAGTCATCTAAACTTTTCTGACGAAGATTATATTTAAACTTTTATCTCTTCTAAATTCAATCTTTACCTTTCTTTTTGACCGCTTTTTGACCTTTCATCGGTCGTGTAGCTCGCTACACTCCCTCTTCAAGGCCAAAAATCGCTTCAAAAATAAAGGCAAATCTTGAACTTCATAAAAGTTTAGACGACTTCTATAATTTTTGAGTTAATCCGAAAAAGAAATGATTAAAATCACCATAGCCACCGTCACCTACAATGCGGCAGCACTCATCGAGCGCACCATACGCAGTGTGGAGGAACAAACCTACGTAGCTGTTGAACACCTCATTGTCGACGGCAACTCACGCGATAATACGCTTGAGATTGTTCATCACTACCAAGAGCGCAATAGTCGCGCTCGCATTCGCCACGAAATCGTATGTCGCAGCGAACCTGATGAGGGGCTCTACGATGCCATGAACAAGGCTATCGACATGGCTACGGGACACTACATTCTCTTCCTCAACGCTGGCGATACTCTGCCTGAAACGGACACACTAACACGCGTGGCAGAAGTAGCTCGTACGATTAAAGAAAAGCAAGGCACACTGCCTGCTGTGTTGTATGGCGACACCGACCTCGTTGACGCTAAGGGAAACCGCATTGGGCCGCGCCGTCTGCGGCCGCCTCATACGCTGACGTGGCAATCGTTTAAGAATGGTATGTTGGTGTGTCACCAAGCTTTCTTTGCCAATACGACAGTGGCACGCCTTCACCACTACGACCGCCGTTACCGCTTCTCAGCGGACTTTGACTGGTGCATTCGCATTATGAAGTATGCCGAGCAGCACCACCTCTTGTTGGTCAACCTCCACCGCGTTACGGCCAACTATCTCAACGAAGGACTCACCACGCGCAACCACCGTGCTTCCCTCTTTGAGCGCTTCCGCATCATGGTGCGCCACTACGGACTCATCACTACTATTGTTAAACACGCTCAATTTCTGATGCGATGAAGCCTTCTCCTTACAATTACGCCGCAGCCTTGTGTGCTCGACGTGAATATTGTGCAGCTGACATCGCACAGTTGCTTTATCGTCATAAGGTTGAGGCGGATGAGATTGAAGCCGTCGTTCAGCGGCTCATCGACGAACGATTTATCGATCACGAACGTTACGTATGTGCCTTTGTAAACGACAAATTTCGCTTTGCTCACTGGGGACGCATCAAGATACGTTATGCGTTGCGTCAAAAGGACATAGACGACAATTTGATTAATCGTGCCTTTGACAAGATGATACGCGAGGAGGACTACGAACAGGCCGTAAAGGACTTTATTACTGCACGTCTCAAGACTACCCATGGCCGCACGCCCTACGAAGTGCGCCAGAAGGTGATGCGTGCTGCCCTCAGCCGCGGCTACGAAATGAACTATCTACACGATATTGATATGGAGGACGTGGATTGAGTAGCAATAGCACTACCAATAATACACCTTATTTTGCTAAATATATATTACAGACTATACAGATTGTATTAAAAAAATCTTATTAACAAGCAAAAAGTTGGTCACTACTCTTGCATCTTTCGCAGAAGTCCGTACCTTTGCATCGTGTTTTTCATAGTATTAGATTTAAGGTTAACAAGGTTGGGATACAGTGGTATCCCATTTTTTTTGCTCATACGTCACATAACGCGTGTTGAAGCACGTTGTTACGTGAGCTATATATCATACAAAGCGAGCTGCCAATAGTCAAACTATTGACAGCTCGCTTACTTTTTTTAAAAAAATGCGGATTACAACTTCGGACCGAATGAGAGGTCACCAGCGTCGCCCAGGCCAGGAACGATATAGGCTTGATCATTTAGAATGGGGTCAATAGCAGCCACCCAAAGCGTTACATCGTCGTCGGGGAAGACGCGGCACAAGTGGTCAATGCCCTCTTGTGCAGCTATAACACAACAGATGTGGAGCTTAGCGGGCGTTCCGTGGCTCAGAAAAGCCTTGTACGAAAGTTCTAATGAACCGCCTGTAGCCAACATGGGATCAACCATAAGGAAGGTGCAACCATCGAGCTGAGGTGCTGCGATGTAGTCCACGTGGATTTGAATGTCTTCCTTACGTCCTTCGTCGCGATGTGCAGCGACAAAGGCTGAGTCGGCTTGGTCGAACGTGTCAAGAAAACCTTCGTGGAAGGCTACGCCTGCACGCAACACGGTACCCACCACGATGCGGTCGTCATACGTTGGCACTTCTTTGGTACCAAGGGGGGTTGTTATGGTCTTTTCAGAATAATCGAGGGTACGACTTACCTCGTAAGCAATAGCGCGAGCTACGCGTTGCATATTGCGGCGAAACAAGGTGCGATTGGTCTGTACGTCAACGTCGCGCAACTGCGCCATATAGGAGTTGAGTACTGAACTGCGTTCGCCTAAATTGATAACTTTCATGATGTATCTTTGTTATTTTATAAAAATGAGTTTACAAGTCCAATAAACTTATTAAACTCATAAACTCATTAAACTATTCCTCAATTACTTTGCCAAATGCTTTTTGCGGTCAGAGGTGATGTAAATGCCACGCTTGGGCACAGCATTAAGGCGACGACCTTGGAGGTCGTAGATAGCTGCAGGGCGTTGGTTCTTGACAGTTGTCTCGACAGTAGCAATGTCGGTTGTGATGTCTACGGGTTCGATATACCAACGTGAAGCACCAGCGTCGGCAGTCCAAGGAACAATGCGTTCGCAGTCACCTGCTAAGTGGAGAGAACTATTGCCACCCGTAGGATTGGTGCAGATAAGGGCACTCTTACCATTCGTATAAGAACTTACGCGATAAGGGCTGGCAGCAGCCTCCGTCGTTACGACAGGCACTTTGGTTTCGTTTGCGCCCGTCTTTGAGATATATACGCCTGTACCTTCACATTGGAGCAACCAAGCGCCACTAACGCTGGTGCTGGGTACGAAGGTGAAGAGGATAGAAGATTCCTTTTCGTCGAATGTCTGAACGCCCGTGCCACTGGTTGTAGCCTTGAGATAGAGCGTACCATTCTGACGCTCTGCGTTGCGAATGCGATACTTGCCTCCGGCTTGAATGCCAACAGTACGCTTACCAGCTTGCACTAAGGCTGCATTGAAGGCGTTATAAGTATCTTGTGAAGGATTAGCTTCAAATGCTTCAACTGCAGCGGTAACGCCTGCTACAGCGGCAGCAGTATAGCAACCTACGTTGGTACCAACGTTATTTTTTACGTCCTCGGCCTTTGCCTTGACAACCTCTATGGCGTTGGTAAAAACCGTTGAACGATCGTCTTCCGTATTGTAGCTATAAGCACCATTGGTAATGGTCTCTATCGTGTAGTTCTTATAGACGATCGTATAGTCATAGCCATAAGTGCTCTCTTCGTAGAGGAAACCAATGGTGTTGTCCTTCTGTAAGGCCATAGTTGAATAAGCCGAACCCATATAGCTGCACTGGTGATGACCTGTCCAGTTGGCTGCAAGGGCTGCAGGAGTTGCATAGTCGGCCATAGAGGCTAACTCTTTGTAATAGATACCTACGTTGGTACGACCTGAGCCTAAGGGTACTGACTGAAGAATGAGGTGCATCTTCTTGCCATCGCTCTTGCGCACTACGGGGAGTACCATAACCTCTCCATTGCAGCTATTATTAGTAGCCACTACGCCATTGTTGTCAGCATTTGAAGTGGCGACAATGTCCCAAGAGCCTTCTGCCTTGGCTACATTGGTGAAGTGGTAGATGTTGTACATACGGCCACCATAGATGCGTGAACTGCAAAGGATTGAACCGTCGGGCAACTCTTCGGCCTTGGGTTCGTCAGCACCACTGGGGATAGGTGCTACGTTGACACCTCCCAATACGAGCCATGACTGACCAAAGTCGTCAGAGTAGATAACGTAATTCTTGTTCGTTCCATTCACATCTTTGAAAAGCACTGAGCAGTAAAGGCGGTAGTAGTCGCCCACCTTGGTCGTGCTGCTTTGGAAGATGCGGCCTGAACCAATGAACATACTCTTAGCCGTACCAATCGTACAAGTGTCGAACTGTGAATAGATGCTTTCTGAGATGTCGGTAGGAGCGGACCATGTTTGGCCATTGTCTTCGCTATAGAAGCGAGCAATGCCTTGATGATAGTTACGTGTGCCGCTAGGGAACATCACGTCACCTGTGCAACTCATTAATAGCACACGATTGCTCTCACGGTCGGCTACGATACAAGGGTCGCCAAAACCTGTCTGAAGGAAGGGCGAAGAGGTCTGTCCCTTTACGTAGTCAATGCCGCGAACGACTTCTTTCATATCGCTCCATGTCGTACCATTGTCTGTTGACACCTTTGAGTGAAGGTCGAGTCGGCCATAACCGATGTCTGAACCCGTAAAGCGGTAGTCAGCTACTGCAATAATATCACCATTATAAGCCTTTGTAATAGCTGGAATGCGGTAATTAGGCTGACCTGTTGAGATGAGCAGGTCGGTCTGTGGTTCATGCTCAATGAAGGTGTAGTCCTTCACGTTGGTAATTGTGATAACAGAACCATTGTCGTAACCACCTACCCAGAAGGCTAACTTGCTACCACGATTGTTGAGTTTATTGGCTGCAGTGCCGTGTTCGTTGACATAGTAGCCACCTTGAATGTTAAGGTTTTTATTATCAGATGTTTTAGTAGCAGCAGTGAAGTCCCACAGGTTGGTTTGTGTCGAAGCCAATCCACTGACAGTTTGTAGGTAGGCATAGGCCGTACCGTCATTGGCGCTCGTAATAGACTTTGGAGCAGCAAGAGCTTTGGTCGTACCTTGCTTCTTGTTGTAGATTTTGAAGCCCTCGGTTTCATTGCCCACGAAGCACCAAAGGTTTTCATCGTCTTGGCTCATGAAGCCACCTAACTGAATGTAGTTCTTAGTGCCATTGTCAGAGATACGAAGTTTACCTGCGCCATTTTCGAGCACGTACCACTCCGTGTCAGCTGCGAACTGTCCACCCGTAATCGTAGTCGGCTTAAATGGCACGTCGGCCCATGCTGCACTGGCCACGGCTGCAAAGCCTACAACGAATGCAGAAAGTTTTGTAAAAAATGTCATGTAAAAAGGTATTTGTGTTTGTATATTTAGATTTCGGAACAAAGTTAGCACAAAAAAACACGTGTAACACAAAAATACACAGATAAAAGCTGCAAGCCTCTCCCCCCTACCCCCTCCTCTTCGACTGGTGAGGGGGAATAAGTCACCCTTACCTGCTGCATTTCTAACTGACAAGCTACAAAGAATGTAACGAATAGTATGGGAAAACTGTTTTCATGACAAAAATAAACTGCAATTTATCTGCCTAATTGGGGGGCGGGTCCTCACCTGGGGGCGACGCGTCCCCGCGTCGGCATTTGTAAGTCAAGGCTCGAGGCCTTGACTTGCAAATACATGAATATCGGGTCTATGTTGATTCGTGTGGGTAGCGGTTAGTTTATTTCCTCAAAAACTATTATGGCTCAGTAACGAATAGTGTGGGTAAAATGCTTTTATGACAAATTGCAGCATACCCATACGAATCGTTACAGAGCCATTCATATATTTGTTAGTCAAGGCATCGAGCCTTGACTAACAAATGCCGACGCGGGGACGCGTCGCCCCCAGGTGAGGACGCCCCCCAATTAGGCAGACAAATTGCAGTATCACCCTCATAAGTTATACACCCCACAAAAAAGCGCGCCCGCACTTGATGTGCGGGCGCGCTGAATAAATTATGTTCACTCCTCACTCAAAAGAAAAGAGTGAGAGAGGAAACGTGGTTTACTTTACAAGTACCTTCTGACCACCGATTACGTAAACACCAGCGGGGAGGTTCTTAGTAGCATTAGCAGCCTTAACGCTCTTCTTGATGAGCTGACCGTTGATGCCGTAAACGTTAACTACTGAAGGAAGAACAACTACCTTAGCATCGTCAATGCCAGTGAGCGTGTCACCAACACCCTTAGCTAAATCGATAGAAGCTTTACCCTTCTCAGCTGTAATAGCAGCGTTAGCAAGGTAAGCACCGTTGCAAGGAACTGTGTAAGCACCAGTAACGATCTTGCCGTTAGCGAGGTGACCACAAGTTTCAGCGATTTCAACAGGCTCGCAGAGTACACCGCACAAGCCGTCGCCTACCTTAGGTTCGAATACGAATTCTGCAGAAGCGAGGTCTTCGCAACCTACTGTTAGATTACCTACTGTACCTTCACCGTTGTTAGTGAGGACGTCAGCGAGGAGGATAACAGGAGTACCAGCAGGAACTTCGTCTTCAACTTCAGCCAAGATGAGCTTATCCTTAGCTTCATTTACACCGAGCACAGTGTAAGGAACTGCATTACCATCAGGAGTAACAGCAACAGGGAAGGTACAAGCATAGAACTGACCTTCTTTTACACCCTTAACAGCGAAGCATTCAGTAGTGTAGTCGTCGTCTGCCAACTCGTTGAACTGCCAGTAAGAGTTTTCATCAGCAGGATCCTTCCAAGGTACTACAGTGCCTGTAGCGCCCTTCGTGTTCATGTACTGAGTTACACCATTAGCATCTTCACCGAGGTTGAAACGGAATACGTTAGGCTTAACACCTTCACCAAGGATAGGAGTAGGCTCAGTGCTCTGGTAGAGCTTACCGTTAGCACCTGTGAGGTACATACCAGTAGCGAGGTTGCGGAGAACCATCTTACCGTCTTGAGCAGTTTCAGCCTTCCATACGTATGAAGCATCGTCCTTCAATGAGATAGAGTCTGACAAAGAAGACATCATAGCATCGAGTGAAGTTTCACCGTCAGCAGTTACTTCGCTTGAGTGGTTAGCGAAAGTGAAGCGTACTGCGCTATTAGCGTCAGAGAGTGAGTTAGACTTATTGTTGCCTGTAGAGTAAACAATAGCGTTGTAGATAGCGCCTTGGTAACCCTGAGATTGCTTATCAGCCTCAGCAACTACCTTAGTAGAAGCACTCTTGATTGTGTAGAACTTACCAGCTTCGGGCAAACGAACTGAACCCTTGAATGCGCTGAATGCAGCATTGATTTCGTTAACAGCAGTGTTGATGCTTACGAGGTCAATCTTGTCGAATGTCTCGTACTTAGCCAAAGTAGCTTGCAATGCATCAGCAGTCTCTTGAGAGTACTGAGCGAGCTCTGTACCGATCATGTTGTTGGTGTTAGCAGCATCGAGGAATGCCTTAGCAGCATTGTAAGCGTCAGTTACGCGTGAAGGAACAGGGAGGTTGTTCTTGAACGCTTCAATAGCAGCATTCAAAGCATCGATCTGAGCTTGAGTAGCCTTACCTGCAGCGAGTTCAGCAGCGGCCTTGTTGATTTCTTCACCAAGTGTAGCGTACACTTCAGGAGCAGCAGTCAATGCTTCTTGGTACTCAGGAGTAATGGTCTTAACTACACCAGTAGTAGGCCATA
>ENA-UEYI01000614-UEYI01000614.1-human-gut-metagenome-genome-assembly--contig:-NODE-614-length-34776-cov-5.189371_pt1 | contig 34776 bp, 21 predicted proteins | sample MGYA00242900_ERZ507916 | MGnify/ENA primary metagenome ERZ507916 (study PRJEB26167, sample SAMN06115521) | human gut metagenome | host: Homo sapiens | place: China:Chongqing | collected 2015-09-02...
TTATCTTTGCAAGAACTACAACTAACTTTTTTACTTTAAAGCCTAGGAACGAATAATGAAAGCCTTCGGCATGTAAATCTTATAAATATGACAGAAATAGAAATTTTAGCTCAAGAAGCTATAAAAAACATCGAACATAGGAATACCAAAGATACTAATATTTTGTTAGTGAACCTCTACAGAACTGTTCAAGACACTCCGTCTTGCTTACAAACAGTTAATGATTATGCTCTTCTTGGCAAAAGTTTTACACTTATGCTATGTAATCAACTCTCAAACGACATTGACACATTACAAACAATATCCAGTATAGCATATTTATGTTTGTCAAAGGCAATAGAACAACAGCCAAACAATCCCAACTTGTACAAAGACAGATTACTCGTTATGAACATCGGGCATGATGCTTTTAAATATACCATCATGTCCATTTTGAGTCAAGGTATGGACGGCTTTTCAAGTCTAATGTTTCAATCAAGAGCAGATATTCAATCAAGAGATGCAATATGGCAAATGGAATTTTCAGATATGGAGAAACACACATCCATATGTTCATCTTTTCCTTTTTTTGAGGACAGAAGAAAATTCATTATAGACAAAATACAACGGCAATTTTTTCTCCCAGCAAAAACAAAAAACGAGGTAATAGCTCAAGGCGAAGAATTACATGAAAAAACCTATAAATATCTTACAAAATTAAGTAAATCGCAATTTTGTTTCATACAAATACAATATTCAGTCACTATTTAAACCAAAAAAAGGCTTATTTAGCTAACGGCAAAAAAATCCGAGCGAAAAACCCATTTTATAAAAACCAACTTAAATTATTAACCCGATGAACAAAATTCGACTATTATTGATTTACACTGCGCTTCCGTTATTTTGCGCAATGATTTTCGGGAGTCCCGCCTATGGGCAGGGGGGGGGTAACACCCAAAAGAGAACTGTGTCCGGTATGGTTACCGACGAAAACGACAATCCGGTGAGCGGCGCCACCGTCATCGTTCAGGGAACGACAACCGGAACGACAACCACTGCGGGAAAATTCACGATTCAGGTAACCCCGGCATCGATCCTCGAAGTAAAGTTCCTCGGCTACAAAACAGCCGAGGTTAAGGTGGGAACCCAGACCAACCTCACCATCAAGCTCGAAACGACCAGCGAGACGATCCAAGACGTCGTGGTCACCGCGCTGGGCATGACCCGTGAACGCAAATCGCTGGGATACTCGGTAGGAGACATCAAAGGCGAAGCGTTCGAAAAGGTGCGGGAGCTGAACGTCATCAACTCGCTGGCGGGACGCGAACCGGGCCTGATCATCAGCCAGACCGCCGGAGGCCCCAGCGGCTCCTCCCATGTGGAGATCCGAGGCAGCTCGATGCTCACGGGAAACAACCAGCCGCTGTACGTAGTGGACGGAATGCCCATCGACAACACCAATTTCGGCAGTGCGAACAAGGACGGCGGATATGACTTGGGAGACGGCATTTCGAGCATCAACCCCGACGACATCGAGAACATCTCCGTACTGAAAGGCCCCGCCGCATCGGCCCTGTACGGCTCGCAGGCCGGCAACGGCGTCATCATGATCACCACGAAGAAGGCCTCGTCCCGCAAAGGACAGTCCCTCGGCGTGGAGATCAACTCCACCACGACCGTAGAGCAGCAGCTGACACGCTTCGACGACGTACAATATATATATGGACAGGGATCCAACGGCCGCATCTACGGAACGATCGACGACCGCTCGAACTCCTCGAAAAGCTGGGGCCCAAAAATCGACAAGAATCTGAAAATATGGTATTTCGACAACGTACTGCGTCCCTACACCATCTCCAACCACGGCATCGAGGATTTCTTCCGGCTCGGCGTCACGGCCAACAACAGCATCACGCTCAACAAGATTTACAAGGATGCCGGCATCAGACTCTCCTATTCCGATCTGCGTAACCGGGATATCGTGCCGAACTCAGGCATGAACCGCAGCACGTTCACGGTCCGCACCAACACCAAAATCGGGCGGAAGATCGACGTGGACGTAAAAGTAAACTACGTCTACGAGAAAGTGAACAACCGTCCCGCTCTGGCAGGGGACCGCAACAACGTGGGCAAGAACCTCTCCTCGCTGCCTTCGACTTACGACCTCTACCTGCTGCGGGACAACTATAAGGACGAGGAGGGAAAATACTACAACTGGAACGGCGACGTGAACCGGGTCAATCCCTACTGGACCATCAACGAGATGAGCAACACCTCCAAAAAGAACCGTCTGATCTCCTCGGCCAGCATCTCATACAAGATCACCGACAAGCTGAAATTCAAGCTCTCCGGAGGCGCCGACATCACCGAGTTCAGTTTCGAGGACTTCGCGCCGATCTCCACGCCGAGCCACGAATCGGGCTATCTGAAGACCCAGACCAACAGCAACCGCACGATCAACGCGGACGCGGTGCTCACCTACAGCACCAACTTGGGCAAAAACATGAGTCTGGTCGGAACGGCCGGATTGAACCTCTACCGTGTGGACAACTTCCAGACCACGATCACGGGCAAGGACATGGCCGAACCCGAAATCAAGAAAATCAACAGTTTCTCCGACAAGACGATCGTCGAATCGCCCTACCAGAGACAAATCAACTCGGCCTACGCCATGGTCAATCTGGGGTATAAGAATTTCGCCTATCTGGACGTCACCGTCAGGGCCGACAACACCTCCACGCTGATCAACAACACGTACGTGTATCCGTCGGTATCGGGCAGCTTCATCTTCTCCGAACTGTTACCGTCGAGCGTATCCAAAATCCTGTCGTTCGGCAAGGTGCGCGCTTCGTGGGCCGAGGTCGGCAATGACACCAGCCCCTATCAGATGTCGCTCAACTACGCACTTTATCCGCATCCGGTCGGCGGCGTATCGTCGGGTCAGATCTCCAACTCGACCGTACCCAACCGCGATCTCAAACCGACCCGGACCCGTTCGTGGGAGGTCGGCACCGAGCTCTACTTCCTGAACAAGCGCATCGTGCTCGACTTTACATACTACAGCCAGACCAGCCGCGACCAGATCCGCCACGTCAACACCTCCATCAGCACCGGCTATTCGACCGCCCTGCTCAATTCGGGCGTGCTCACCAACAAAGGCATCGAGATCAAGCTCAACACCATTCCCGTAAAGACCAAGAACTGGCAGTGGGATCTGGGCTTCAACTTCGCGCGCAACTCCAACAAGGTGCACTCGCTGGGCGAATCGCAGATGTACGAGGTGGAGAACGCCGAATGGGTAGGCGCAGCGGGCGTCCGCGTCATGGCCGTGGTGGGCGAAGAGCTGGGCACGATCATGGGCAAGGATTACAAACGCAACGAAAACGGCGACATCATCGTCGATCCGACCACCGGCATCCCCTCGGTCAGCGACAACTACACCGCGCTGGGAAACGCCCACTGGAAATTCACCGGCGGCATGTACACCAACGTCCGGTTCAAGAACTGGAACCTCAGCGCCATCTTCGACATCAAAGTCGGCGCGGACCTCTACACCTCGACCATGCGGGGCACCTACAGCTCCGGACGCTCCAAAAAGACGCTCAAAGGACGGGACGGCTGGTATCAGTCCGAAGAAGGACGCCTTGCCGCCGGACTCGAAACGGCAGCATGGAATCCTACGGGAGGCTATTTGGTGGATGGCGTAGTTCAGGTCAAAAACGACGACGGCACGATCAGCTGGGCGCCCAATACCCGCTACTGCAACCCGGAAAGCTACTGGAACTTCATCTCCAACAACATTCCCCAGTTCTTCGTGCTGGACAACTCCTACGTCAAGATCCGCGAAATGACGCTCAGCTACAGCTTCCCGCGGAGGATGATCGGAAAGGCGCTGGACGGACTGACCCTGTCGTTCGTAGCCCGAAACCCGCTGATCATCTTCAAGAACGTTCCGAACATCGACCCCGACTCCAACTACAACAACGGCAACGGAAAAGGAATCGAGTACGGCTCGCTGCCCTCGCGCCGCAGTTTCGGATTCAACATTAACCTCAAATTCTAATCAACATGAAACCAATCAATATACTGCTCATCTTATCGCTCCTGCTACTGGGTTCGTGCGTGGACAAGGATCTGAACAACGATCCTACCAAATCCGCCAACCTGAATCCGAACTTCCAGCTCACCGGCATCGAACTCAGGCAATGGGGCAGTATGGACATCGGCTCGATTTGCAACCGATACATGAGCCCGCTGACGCAACAGATGCAGGGCAACTGGGACGCCACCAATTACGGCGGCCAATACCGCAACGACGACAATCAGATCAAGAGTCTGTGGAACTTCATGTACCAGAACCAGATCAAGAACATCGTCGATCTGGTGAGCCGGACGGACGGTGATGCCGGCTACGCCAACCTCAACGCCATCGCCCGTATCTTCAAGGTATACCTTTTCTCGATTCTCACCGACGTATACGGCGACATACCCTACTTCGCTGCCGGCACCGCCTATTTCAGCAAAGACTACTACCCGAAATACGACAAGCAGCAGGATATCTACAACGACTTCTTCAACGAACTCGACGAGGCCGTCAAAGCCCTCAGCGCCGACGGCGGCAGTGCGGACGGCGACCTGATCTTCAAGGGCGACTATCAGAAATGGCGCCGGTTCGGCAACTCCCTGCGACTCCGTTTGGCCTTGCGCTTGGTTCAGGCCGACGCCAATACGGCCCGCACGCAGGCGGAAGCGGCCATAAACAACGTCGGCGGCGTGATGACCAGCGGCGACATCGCCATGTTCAACTCTTTTTCGGACATTTACGACACCGGACACGGAGAGTACCGCCGCAACGCATTGGCCCAGATATGGCAGTCGGTAGACAACTCGCCCTCGCCGTTCCTGTGCGAGACCCTTTTCAACTACATGTGGTACGGCCGCGCCGAATCCAACGACAACATCAACTTCGAGGACGGCAAGAAACTCGGCAGCAACTGGAAGCCGGAATACGCCAAATCGAGCAAAAAGGACCCGCACACCTTCGTAATCAGCCGGCTCTACTACCATGACGACCCCCACGCCCAGAAACAGCCGTTCAAACGCATCGACCTGACCGACGAATTGTACAACAAGCAGGTTTCGGGTTCGGGAACGACTCGCTACTTCGTACCCGTTCCCAAAGGGCGCGCATGGTACGACAGCTGGCCTTGGCTGATGGCGTCCAGCAGCACGATCAAGGAGGCCTACAATGAATCGGTAGCCGTGCAGGGAGGAAGCTGCCATCCCCAGCTCAACAACGCATTCCTGAAAACCAACACCCCCGGCATCGCCATGACCTACGCCGAGACCTGCTTCCTGCTGGCCGAAGCCAAGGTGCGCTGGAACATCGCCGCAATCGCCGAAACTCCGGAGGATCTTTACAATACAGGCGTAAACGAAGCCATCAGATTCCTGAAAATATACGACGAAAAGGCGCTGGCCATTCCCCAGTCGGAGATCGACAGCTATCTGGCCGCCAATCCGCTGACGGCCGGAACGGAAGTGGAGCAGATCAACATGCAGCTGTGGATCCTTCACCTGACCAATCCGTTCGAAGCTTTCGCCAACTGGCGACGCTCCGGATTCCCCAAACTCACCCCGCCGTCCAACGCCTACACCCGCGACGCGAAGGACGGGAAGATGCCGCGCCGGCTGAGTTATCCGATCTCCGAAAGCCTTTACAATGCGGTCAATTATCAGGAAGCCATCGAACGTCTCGGAGGCAGGGACGACTGGACCAAACCGGTATGGTGGGACAAAAACAGTACTTATTAAAATAGACTTGCAACAAAACTGAAACAACTGCAGCCGGCCTTCGATCTGTTGCTAATCGCCTGCGCCGAAGCGCCGCACCAACCTACAAATCACCGAATTGGGTGAAGTAAGCGAATGACGTTCGACAAACGTATGGCTGGACTCCTGAGTCTCCTCCCTACAGCATCGAAATCACGAACCTGCTGCAACCCGGCGCCCGCATATTAGAACTCCGCCGAAAGCATTACTCCGGGAATCATGTCCCGGAGTAATTTTTTGTCCCCCGATCCATCCGAATCGGGGCCGAAAGTTATGTATTAATATGAAATTCGACAATAATGCTTACAATCCGTAAGTTTAGCACCGGTAAAAACGACTGCATCGGCACAAAATTTCCCGTTTCAGCCTAATTAAACCTCCGAAAAGGCCTTTCAGACCGCTTTCAAGGCATCTCGTTCCCTGCAAAGCGGGATTAACAAAATTAAAGAAATTGTTATTTTTTTCTCAATTTCGGGAGCGGAAAACCCTCCTTCGGCAAATATTTCGACATTTTTTTGCGGTTTCCTAAAACCGGACGAAAAACGGAGGCTATTTCTTAAAATATATCAAAAACAAACGCCCGTTTTCCGCTTCCGAAGCTTCCGGCCCGCTAAATCCCCGCCCCGAAATCCGACCGAGCACCGCTCATATAATGATAAAATTTCAAAATAAGCAAACCTATTTCTACATTTTTATGAAAATATTTTGAATATTATTCAACCCAATCGCAACAAATCGAAACAAAACCTTAAGTTATTAATTAAGAATCGAATAGAGCACTGAAACACACCGAACAGAGCACCGAAACAGCCCTTTTCAGGCATTTCATCCATTTTGAATATTTGGCAAATTCATTTTAATTATTTTTCTTTGCCGCGTAAGAAAGTATCATCCACTTATGCAAAAAACGAAACTTCTACTCAACATTCTTGCACTTTTCCTATGTATCCTGCCGGCCGTATCTATGGCTCAGGGGGGGGGAAACGTGACCGTCAGTGGCATCGTCACTTCGGCGGATGACAAGCAACCCCTGATCGGGGTCAACGTGATTTCCGGAGCCACGAGCGGAGTGAGCACACTCGCCGACGGCACCTACCGGATAACCGTTTCGGCGGGGACCACACTCACCTTCCAGTACATCGGTTACAAACCGTTCGAATTCACGGTTCCCGCAGGCCGAAGCTCCGTTACCTGCGACGTCGCGCTGCAAGGCGATTCGCAGACGCTCGACGACGTGGTGGTGATCGCCTACGGCGTCCGCAAAAAGGGCACCATCGCAGGCTCGGTATCGACCGTCAAGGCCGAGAAGATCGAGGACACCCCGGCGGCGGCCTTCGATCAGGCCCTTCAGGGTCAGGTTCCGGGTCTGACGGTACTTTCCGACTCCGGCGAGCCGAGCGAGGCCGCAGCCATGGCCATCCGAGGCACCAACTCGATCAACTCCGGCACCGCGCCGCTCTACATTCTGGACGGCGTCGCCATTTCGAGCAGGGACTTCAACACCATCAATCCCTCCGACATCGAGAGCCTTTCGGTCCTCAAAGACGCTTCGTCCACCTCTATATACGGTGCGCGCGCGGCCAACGGCGTGATCGTCATCACCACCAAGCGCGGCCGCATGGCCGACCGCGCGAAGATCAACTACCGCATGCAGCTCGGTTTTTCGCAGATCGCCTACGGCAACTGGGACCTGATGAACACTTCGGAGCGCATCCAGTATGAGAAAGAGCTGGGGCTGACCGACGGCAAGAACTACAACGTGCTGGCCAAGACCGACGTCAACTGGCTCGACGAGGTGTTCAGCAACGCCGCGCTGCTCCAGAACTACGAGCTTTCCGTCTCCGGAGCCAGCGAAAAGACCAACTACTACGTTTCGGGCGGCTACTACAGTCAGGACGGTACGGCCGTGGGTTCGTCGTTCGAGCGCTACTCGATCCGCGCCAACGTCGAGCAGCGGGCCGCCAAGTGGCTCAAACTCGGTACCAATACGATGATGAACTACCAGAGCATCGAGAAGGCCGACGACGGGGAATACACCCTGACCACACCGATTTCGGCCGCACGCTTCATGCTTCCCTACTGGAACCCGCACCGCGCCGACGGTTCGCTGGCGTCGGTGAACGACGGTTCGTGGAAAGGCGAGGGGCAGAACCCGCTCGAATGGCTCAAGAACAACCCCGTAGACTACAAGAAGTACAAGATCATATCCACGGTCTTCGCCGAGGCGACCCCGATCGAAGGGCTTACGCTCCGTTCGCAGTTCGGCGTCGATTATTCGCACTCGACGGGCCGCGGCATCTCCTATCCGAGCTACGCCCCCAACCTCGGTTCGGGTACCGTACAGCGCAACTCCTCCGACGGAATGAGCCTTTCGGTCACCAATACGATCACCTACCGGTTCGACATCGACAACAAGCACATGTTCACCTTCCTCGCGGGGCAGGAGGGACTCGACTACCGGTACGAGGCCTTCTCCTTGCAGACCAAGGACCAGAACAACGACAAACTGGTGAACATCTCGTCGAGTCCGCGCGCCACCCGCTGGAGCGACACCACCGACGACAACTACGCCTATCTGTCGTTCTTCGGACGCGCCGAGTACAGCTATTCGGACCGTTACTACGCCGACTTCTCGCTGCGTACCGACGGCTCCTCGCGCTTCGGCGCCTCGAACCGCTGGGCCGGCTTCTGGTCGGTGGGCTTCATGTGGAACCTGCGCAACGAGAAATTCATGGAGAACTCCCGCCGCTGGCTGACGCTGGCGCAGATCGCCGTCAGCACCGGTACGTCGGGCAACTCGGAGATTCCCAACTACGAACACCTCGCGCTGGTGACCGGCGGCCAGAACTATTTCGGCAACGCCGGCATCGCCCCCACCCAGCCGGGCAACGAGGAGCTGAGCTGGGAGAAGCTCTGGACGACCAACGTGGCCCTGCATCTGGGCTTCTGGAACCGGCTCAATCTGGACGTCGAACTCTACAACAAGAAGACGACCGACATGCTGATGGAGGTTCCCGAATCCTATGCCGACAAAGGCTACGGCTACCACTGGAGCAACGTGGGCGGCATGGTCAACCGCGGCGTCGAGCTGAGCCTGTCGGGCGCCGTCGTCGCAAGCAAGGACTTCCTGTGGAGCGTGAACGCCAACGTGTCCTACAACAAGAACAAGATCACCGAACTCTATAACGGCGTCACGGAGTACGAAATGTCCAGCACCAACACCAAGCTGGTCGTGGGACACCCCGTGGGCGAATTCTACATCAACCGCTTCGCCGGCGTCAATCCCGCCAACGGCGACGCCCTGTGGTACACCAAGCAGGGCGAGCTGACCACCGAACTCCGCGACGAGGACAAGGTGCTGACCGGCAAGAGCTTCTTCGCCCCGTGGCAGGGCGGCTTCGGCACGACGCTGACATGGAAGGGGCTTTCGCTCTCGGCACAGTTCGCTTGGGTGGCCGACCGCTGGATGATCAACAACGACCGCTATTTCGACGAGTCGAACGGCCGCTTCGTCTCCTTCAACCAGTCGAAACGCCTGCTCGACCGCTGGAAGAAACCGGGCGACATCACCGACATTCCGCGCCACGGCGTCTACACCGAGTTCGACGACCGCCTGCTGGAGGACGCTTCGTTCCTGCGTCTGAAGAACCTCATGCTCAGCTACACCTTCCCGCAGGAGTGGCTGCGCAAGACCCGGTTCATCGGAGGCGCCCGGATTTACGCACAGGCCCAGAACCTGTTTACGTTCACCAAATTCACGGGACTCGATCCTGAAGGTAACTCCAACATGTACCAAGCGCAGTATCCTATGGCCCGGCAATTCACCTTCGGACTCGACTTAACATTCTAAAACGGGACTATGAACATGTTACGCAATATAAAATTCCGACTTTCCGCCCTTGCGGTGCTTCTCCTCGCCACTTCGTGTCTGGACAAATACCCCGAATCCGCCATCCCCGAAAAGGATGCCATGAAGACCTTCGCGGATGCCGAGCAGACCCTCACGGGCATCTACGCCACCTTCAAGAGCAGCTCGCTTTTCAGCGGACGGCTCACGCTGCTGCCCGACATTCAGGCCGACCTCGTCTATGCCGTCGAGGGCAACAGCAACCAGTTCGGCAACTTCTGGCGCTGGGACGTCCGCCCGACCGACCTCGACCTCGAAGGCGTTTACGCCGACCTCTACACCGTCATCAGCCGCTGCAACTTCTTCCTCGAACGCATCGACGAAGTGATGCGGAACGAAATCAGCGACGACAACCTCGAAGACCTCGAAGAATACACCGGCGAGGTCTACGCCATCCGCGCGCTCTGCTATTCGGAGCTGCTCAAGAATTACTGCAAGGCCTACGACCCCGCCACCGCGCAATCGGAGCTGGGCGTGGTCATCCGCACCAAATACTCCACGCCGGAACCGATCCGCCGCGCGTCGCTGTACGACTCCTATAAGTTCGTGCTCGACGATCTGGCGGAGGCCGAGAAGCGTCTCGACAAGGAGGAGGACGCCTACAGCAACGAGTACATCACCTCGGCGGCCGCTCAGGCGCTGCACGCCCGCGTGGCCCTCTACATGCAGGACTGGGATACCGCCATCGAATACGCGAGCATCCTGATCGACGACAAGAAGAACACCTTCAAGCTGGCCGACGCCAAAACCAAGTACAACGCCGACTACACCTTCTTCGACTACATGTGGGCCTACGACCTGAGCTACGAGATCATCTGGCGCATCGGCTTCACGGAGACATCCTACGGCAGTCCCCTCGGAACGGTGTTCCTGAACTTCACCAAGGACCTCACCTACTACTATCCCGACTACGTGCCGGCCACCGCGGCGCTGAACCTGTACGACGCCGCCGACCTGCGCTATTCGGGTTACTTCGCCGGCAAGGAGCAGGGGCTGACGATCGGCTACACCAACGGACTGGACTGGCCGATGCTGGTGAAATACTACGGCAACCGTAACTTCACCAGCAAGCTGATCTTCCACGTTTCGATGCCCAAGCCGTTCCGGCTGGCCGAGCAGTACCTGATCCGCGCCGAAGCCTACTGCCGCAAGAACGACTTCACGAAGGCCGGCAACGACCTCACGGCGCTGCGCAAGATGCGCTACGCTTCGGGCGGCACGCTGAACGTCTCGAAAAACAACTGGCTGCAGACCATCTCCGACGAGCGCGTGCGCGAACTCTACATGGAGGGTTTCCGCCTGCACGACCTCAAGCGCTGGGGCAAGGAGTACGCCGACCTGAACGGCGGCTACAGCATCCGCCGCACGCCGCAGTCGTGCTCGCAGCCCGAAGGCAGCTCGCTCAAGATCACTCCGGACAATCCGCTCTTCGTATGGCCGATTCCCCAGCATGAACTGGAGTCTCCCGGCTCGGAGATTCTGCCCAACGAAAGCAACCGATAGCAACAACGAACAGACCATAAACAATGAAACAAATTATCACGGTTTTATTTGCAACGGGACTCCTCGCCGCCCTCTTCACCGGCTGCAAGGAGGTGTACAAGACCTATTCGGACCGGGAGTTCGTCATGTTCGCCGACACTGCGGCGACCTACATGGTGCTTCAGGACAAGGAATACTTCTCGGTTCCCGTCACTTCGACCGTCGCGTGCGATTACGACCGCACGTTCGGCGTGGAGATCATCGACAAGGGCAGCAACGCCATCGAAGGGCTGCACTACGCCCTGCGTTCGAACACCATCACCATAAAGGCCGGCCAGCGCGCCGCCAACGTAGAGGTGCGCGGCCTGTACGACAACATCGAGCCGACCGACTCGCTGGGCTTCATCCTCAAGCTGGTCATGCCCGAACAGGTCAACTGGAATCTGTACCACGACCGGACCAAGGTCGTGATGATGAAGAGCTGCCCGTACGACGTCAACGACTTCACGGGCTGGTGCGTCGTGACCTCGCTCTTCCTCAACCAGTATCCCGGCATCGAGAACACTTCGCTCCAGCGGCTCATCCGCACCGAGAAGCACCCCACCGAGGAGAACATGATCATCCTTCACGACTGGCTCTTTTCGGGCTACGACGTGACGATCCGCCTCGACCCGGCCGATCCGGCCGAACCGCTGGTGACCATGGACAAGAACCAGATACTCGCAGACGAAGGCTCGGTCTTCGGACAGATCCTCGGCGACAACAAGATTCTGGTCACCAACAGCCCGCTCTACGACTCCTACTTCAATTCGTGTCAGAAATACGTCACGCTCTGGATCAAGGTCCACGTCGAGAACATGGGCGAGAACGTCGGTCTGGTAGGCCACTTCTACAACATCATCGAGTGGGTCAGCGACGAAGAGGCCGACCGGCTCCAGCGTGAAGAGGGCATGAAACCGGGCGGAGTCATCACGCCGCACGCGCGCTAAATCCATTAAAGCAGAAAAAGACAAGAGATATGAAAAGGCACTATTTACACTTGGTGATGTCACTGCTCGCGGGAGCATGTCTGGCGGCCGCTTCGTGTTCCGATTCGGACAAGGAGATCAAGGCTCCCAGCCCCAACTTCCCCGAAGCGGTCTCCCCGACCATCGGAGCCGGAGAGACCTTCACGATCGAAATCGACCCCAATCAGGATTGGGAGGCAAGCGTCCCGACCGCAACGGCCGCATGGTTCTGGATCGAGGACGGAACGCAGAAGGTCTGGACCCTGCGCGGCGGCGCGGGCCCGGCCCGGATCGTCATCGCCGCCGCCGAACTGGAAGAGTTCGACGACAACCGCGTCTGCGAGGTGACCCTGACCATGGGCGGCCAGAGCAAGGTCATCGCCACGATCACGCGCGGCACGCTCGACCGCGGCTTCACGCTCCGCACCTGTCAGCTGGACGACTACGGCGACTTCATCTACAACCCCAACAGCACCGAAACCGGGCTTACCTACCTCTACGGCACCGAACCGGCCGAAAACGTCGCCCTGACGTGGCCCGAAGGCCGCACCGGATTTTCGATGCCGGTACTCGTGGAGGCCAACTTCGAATGGGTGCTCGGCAAACTGCCGGAGTGGCTTGAGGTCCCGGCCAAGACCATCGGCGAACCGGGCGCGCAGCTCGAACTGCGCCTGCAAGGCGACGCTTCGCGCTACCCGCTCGACGGAGCCGAGGAGACGCTGGTATTCACCGACAAGAACAACTCCGGAGTGAGCTACGAGATTCCGATCTCGATTCCGGCCTGCCGCGACATCTTCTCCGTCAGCGGCATGAGCGCCGAGACCAAATTCAACACCAAGGCCGAATATTTCAACAGCATGAACGGCGACTGGGTTCCGGGCAGCGCGATGGGCAGCGTCCAGAGCATCGACGGCGCGAAGTTCTTCCTCTTCGCGGAGGTCACGCAGCAGTGGGGCGCCCCCTACCTGAGCGCCGAAGCCGAAGACCTCGCATGGATCCTGCTGACCGAGGAGCCGTGGGACAGCACGCCCGGCAGCGACGTCGTACAGTCGCGCCAGTTCACCGTGGGCGTGACCGAGAACGGCGGCAAAGCTCGCAAGGCATACCTGCTGGCGCTGCCCGCAGCGGTCGCCGAAACGATCTCCGACCCCTATCAGCTCATCGACGCGGAGATCCGCGACGAATACAAACAATATCTCGTCACCACCATCAATCAGGAGGCCAATCCCGGCTCCATCTCGGCGAACAACCCCGCAGGCATGACCGAAATCGGCGCCGCCTTCGAGAAGCTGCCGGCCGACGACTGGTACATCGGCGAATTCGGCGTCAGGGACGGCTACAAGCTCATCTATACGAAGGAGTGGTCGAACGATCCCGAATCGACGCTGACCGTGGACCGCGAATATACCGGCGTCGCCTTCTTCGACTACGACCTGCAGCCCATGAGCGGCGAGGAGAGCTGGCTCTCGGTACGCAAGACCGCGGAGGGCGTCATCGTAGACATGGACCCCGCCAAGGACAAGTGCGGCGGCAGCTCGATGGCGAACGAGGGTATCGCCCACATCGGATTCGCCGTCTTCACCGACGCCGACGGCCGGTTTGCGCTCATCCAGTGCATCTACGACGAGAATTATCCGATCGGCGGTGGCGGCGAGGGTTTCGAAGTGAAGTTCGCCATGCCCGATCTGGTGAGCGGCGCGACGCTGGTCGAGATCACGAAGGAGAACTACGAAGCGGTCGCAGGCGGCAACACGGACCTGCTCGCCTCGTTCGCCGAGAACCTCGGCATGGGAGTTCCGCAGTACATGCTGACCTACACCTCGGCCGAACCTTCGAACGCCGTACTGGAAGTCTCGCCCTACCAGCAGATCATGCTCATGCCGATGTCGGGCGCCGAGTGGCTCGACTACGAACCCCTCTCCGACACGCAGATTCAGGTCTCCATGGCCAAACCCGAAGCGGAGCAGGCTCCCTACGGCATGCTGCAGTTCTTGGACGGCAGCTGGAACATGAAATGCATCGTTTACTGTATGCCCGCGTTCTAAACACCACCCACACGACAGGTCCCCGTTCGAAGGGGCGGGGACCCGTTCTATACGACTACAATTTATGGAGAATATACAGAACAGGTTTTTAGATATGAAACTTTTAAAAATTTTCGTAGCGGCGATTCTCGCACTGGCAGCGGCCCTCACCGGCGGATGTTCCGACGACGACGGCATCGACAACCGCGATCTCGACTACGGATACGTCCAGTTCAAACTCTACAAGGAGGCGTCCTACGACGCCGTCAGCCGGGCGCAGAAACCCCAGCTCGACTACCTTTACGAAGCCGCCAAGGTGCAGGTGTCGCTCGGCTGCAACGGCACGACCGTCACCCAGACGCTGACGCTCTCGGCCTCCGACAAGGAGAGCGCCGAGTTCGGCTTGCGCAGCGAGAAGCTGCGGCTGCTGACGGGACAGTACCAGATCATCACCTTCTCGCTCTACAACGCGAACGACGAGCTGATATACAACGGCATGCCCCTCGACGACCGGCTCGTCGTCGAAGCCGGCGGCCTGCAGGTCCACGACCTGACGGTCGATGTCGAACCGCGCGGAAAAGTGCGCTTCACCATCCGCAAGGACCTTTCGGACTTCACCGAGACGCCCGTCACCCGTGCGGCAAACAGACAGTATACGTTCGACGAGATCGCTTTCATCAGCCTCACCGTAAAACAGGGCGAGACCAACGAACAGACGACCTTCAAGATGCTGCCCACGAAGTTCTCGATCCATTTCGACGAGGACGACGACACGTTCGGCTACCAGACCTCGTCGCTCGAATGCGACACGCTGCTTTCGCTCAAGGCCGGCAGCTACAAAATGATGCGGTACGAAACCTACGACAAGAACAAGCTGCTGCTGGAGAACAACAAGCGGCCCAAGAACCTCGACTTCGTCATCGAGGACAACAAGACCACCGAAACGAAGGTCGGCGTCACGCTTTACGAGGCCGACGAGTATATCCGCGACTACTACGCGCTGTATGAAATCTGGAAGGCGCTCGACGGCCCCAACTGGTATTTCTCCGGCGAAAACTACCCCGAAGGCACCAACTGGGACTTCAACAAGGACCCCGACCTGTGGGGCATCCAGCCCGGCGTGGAGGTACACTCCAACGGCCGCGTGGCGAAGATCACGCTCAGCGACTTCGGATTCCGGGGCCACCTGCCCGCGGCCATCGGCCAGCTCACGCAGCTGATCGAGCTTTATCTGGGTTCGCACAAAGACGCCAACCTGCTCGAATACGATCCCTCGATCGCGCCCGACAAGAGCCTGAGCGAGCGGAAGCGCACCCGCATGGAGCGCAACAAGGAGTTCCTCCGCCTGATCCACACGCCGACGCAGACCTCCGAGCCGATCGCCCGTGCGCTCAAGGAGCACAACCTGACCATTCCGGGCATCTCGCTCTACGAGGAGAACTATACCGAGGACGAGATCATCGACCGCAAAACCGGACTTCAGAAGCGTATCCGCCCCTATGACGTGGTGCACGGCAAGCTGACCAACGGCCTCAAGTCGATCGACCCGGCCATCGGCAAGCTCGAAAACCTCGAATACCTGTTCGTCGCCAACGGCGAGCTGGAGACGCTGCCCGACGAACTGGCAAACCTCAAGTCGCTGACCGACGTCGAGGTGTACAACTGCCCCAAGATGACGCAGTTCCCGATGGTGCTCGCCAAGCTCCCGGAGATGATCTCGCTCAACATTTCCAACAACTCGCAGTGGTCGGCCGAGGAGGTCTACAAGGGTCTGAACGCCATCGCCAACGGCCCTGCGAAGGAGAAGCTACAGATTCTCTACGTCCGCGACAACAATCTCCGGGAAGTGCCGGAATCGTTCCGGAACCTCAAGAAGATCGGCCTGCTGGACTTGGCCCAAAACCAGATCGGGACCATCCATCCGTTCGGAAAAGAAGTGGCTCCCGCGCAGCTCTACCTCGACAACAACAAACTCACGTCGCTGCCCGCCGACGGGAACGGCCTTTTCTGCACCATGGACGACGTCGAGACCTTCTCGGCGACCTACAACAAATTCACGAAGTTCCCCAACATCTTCTCGGCCAAGAGCAAGTTCACCATCAAATCGGTCGATTTCTCCTACAACGAGATTGACGGCTTCGAAGGCGAAGAGGACGGCACGTTCAAGGGCCTGAACATCGAACAGCTCTCGCTCGCGGCGAACAAGTTCACGAAGTTCCCCAAATGTCTCGGCACGACGGGATCGCTCGTCGCATACATCATCCTGCGCGGCAACATGATCGACGAAATCCCCGAAGGGTCGTTCTCCGGCAAATACTCGACTTCGATGACCTCGCTCGACCTGACCTACAACAAGCTCAGCAAGCTGCCGAAGGATTTCACGGCCGAGCAGCTGCCTTACCTCTACGGGCTGGACGTCTCGTACAACGCCTTCGACAAGTTCCCGTGGTCGCCGCTCAACTGCGCGGGCCTGACGGTCTACGCCATCCGCGGCCAGCGCGACGCTCAGGGCAACCGCTGCCTGCGCGAATGGCCCACGGGACTCTACCAGCACACCGGCCTGCGCGGATTCTACATCGGCTCGAACGACCTGCGCAAGATCGACGACACGATCTCCCACCTGATCTACCACCTCGACATCAGCGATAACCCCAACATCACGTTCGATGCCTCGGCGATCTGCTACTACTGGCAGCAGGGCGCCTACAACCTGATTTACGACAAGACCCAGAATATCCTGAACTGCGATAAAATGCTCGAATAACCACTAAGGAGAAATGACAATGAAAATAACGAATTACATACCGGTTATCCTCTGCTCGATCGCATTGTGCGGCTGCTCCGACGCCGCCAAAACCGTCGGATTCGGCACCGACAGCGACGCCATCGAAGCCCCCGCCACGGGAGGAACCCACACCGTCAGGGTGTCGGCGGAGAAAGAGTGGGTCGCCACCACCGACGAACCGTGGATCACCGTCTCGCCCGCCAACGGCCGCGGCACGACCGAATGCCGCGTACTCATCGACTCGGCCCTGACCGACCAGCCCCGCCGCGGCGTAATCCGCATCATGGAGCAGAACACTTGGGTCAAAAAGGAGATCGCCGTCTCGCAGAAAGGCTTCGACTACCTCATCGGCATCGACGACAAGGAGGTCACCGTCGCCAACTACGCGGCGTACGGCATGCGCCACTTCGACGTCAAGATAAAGACCAACGTGGATTTCTACGTCAAGGTTCCCGAATCGGCCGAAAACTGGCTCAAGTTCGAGAAGCCGGCGGTCGAATTCGACCGCGGCATCCGCCCGCGCGAAGTGACCGTGCGCTTCAACTGGAACATCAATTCGCAGCCCAACCCCCGCATCGCCGACGTCACCTTCACCTCCAAAAAGGAGGTCGAACTCGCACGGCACGACAACCTCGTGGTCACGCAACAGGCCGCCGAACCGATCGAGGAGAACACCCGCGGCGGCGACTCGATCGCCCTGCTGGCCATCGCCCGTACGCTCGAAACCATCGCAAGCTGGGAAAACGGCGAACGCATGGACAACTGGGACAACGTGATCCTCTGGGAAGAGGGCATGGAGGGGTACACGCCCGAAAAGAAGGGCCGCGTGAAATACGCCCGGTTCTTCATGTTCAACACCAAAGAGGAGCTGCCTTTCGAGGTGCAGTACCTGACGGCCGCCGACGAGCTGAGCTTCTACAGCAACGTCAACGCCTTCCTCAAGGACCTCACCACCGGCGAGTACATCACCAAGCTCACGCAGCTGCGCCGGCTCACCATCTCGGCCTACGGTCTGGTATCGCTGGACAAGAACTTCACGGCGCTCAAGAATCTCGAATACCTCGACCTGAGCAGCAACAACTTCCAGAAGGTTCCCGAAGAGATCAACCCGACGAACTTCCCGAAGCTCCGGACGCTGAACATGGGCGCCAACACGCGCAAGAACATCTATGACCTGAGCAACACCATCGAAACCAACTACGGCGGCCTTGTCGAAGAACAGGGATTCCCGCGCCGCCTGATCGAATGGGACCTCGACACGCTGGTGCTTTCGGTCAACTACCTGCAGGGACCGCTGCCCAAGATGGACGACTGGGAAAAATACACCGAACAGGACATCATTGACGCCGACACGCTGCCCCGCGCGCTGATCGGCACCCCGAAGGTGATGCCGCACACCAAGCGCTTCGCCATCAACCTCAACCGCCTGACCGGCGAACTGCCCGACTGGCTGCTCTACCACCCGGCGCTCGACTGGTGGGTGCCCAGCGTGCTGGTGTTCACGCAGGAGGGCAAGGATGCGACCGGCACGCTGGCAGGATTCACCAACGAACCCGCCAACATGAACTACTACTACGAATTCTACGAGGGATACAAGAAAGATCCCGGCACAGAAGAAGAAGAGGAGGAGACGACCAAATAATTATGACGATGAAAAACTATCTATACGGCATTCTTGCCACCGCTTTACTGGCATTTACCGCATGTACCAAAGAGGAGCTGTCCGCCCCGGAGCCGGCTCCGGGCCCGGACGTCCCGGCCGAATACCAATCGGGGGAGGTGCTGGTGAAATTCGCACCTTACGTAAGCGACATACTCGACCGGGCGGGCATCACCCGCAGCGGCGGCCCCGCGACCCGTTCGGGCATTCTCTCCGTCGATGAGATTCTGGACATCGTCGGCGGTTATGAGATCGAGCGCGTCTTCCCGGTGGACCCGCGCAACGAGGAGCGCACCCGCGAATCGGAACTGCACCTGTGGTACGTGGTCCGCTTCGGCGAGGAGTTCACCGCCGCCGAGGTCGCCGAGAAACTCTCGGCGCTGGGCGAAGTGCAGCACGTCAGCTTCAACCGCACCATCCACCGCGCCTACAACGCCGGGAAAAAGGCGATGCCCCTCTCCCGCAAGACGCTCGAAGCCATCCAGCACCAGCGCGCGACCCGGACGGGCGAAGCCTCGGCCTATCCCTTCGACGACCTGCTGCTTCCGCAGCAGTGGCACCTCGTGAACCGCGGCAACATGTTCGGCGGGAAATCCATCGTGGACGCCGACGTGCAGTGCGAGCAGGCGTGGGAACTCTCGACGGGCGACGAGTCGATCGTCGTGGCCGTCCTCGACGAGGGCGTGATGATCGAGCACCCCGACCTGAAGAACAACATGTGGGTCAACGAGAACGAAATCTACCGCTCGCACAAGGACAACGACGGCAACGGCTATCAGGGCGACGTCTACGGCTACAACTTCGTCAAGAACACGGGCGTCATCTCATGGGACGACGTCAACGACACCGGCCACGGCACGCATGTGGCGGGCGTAATCGCCGCGCAGAACGACAACGGCATCGGCATCAGCTCGATCGCCGGCGGCCGGGGCAGCATCCCCGGCGCGAAGATCATGTCGTGCCAGATTTTTTCGGGCAGCACGGCCAGCAACGCGCTGGCCACGGTCAAGGCGATCAAATACGCCGCCGACAACGGCGCCGTGATCCTGCAGTGCAGCTGGGGCTACGTTTCGGGATTGGCCAACAGCTACGAATGGGGCGAGCCGGGCTTCAAGACACAGGAAGAGTGGGAGAAAAGCATGCCGCTCGAAAAGGAGGCGCTGGAGTACTTCATACATAACGCAGGCTCGCCCAACGGTCCGATCGAGGGAGGTCTGGCGATCTTCGCCGGCGGCAACGAAAACGCCCCCATGGCCGGATTCCCCGGCGCCGCAGACTACTGCATCTCGGTCTCCGCGACGGCCGCCGACTACACCCCCGCCGTCTATACCAATTACGGTCCGGGCGTCACGATAGCGGCTCCGGGCGGCGATCAGGACTACTATTACGAATACTTCGACGACGACCACAAGCGCGGCGAGATCGGCACCGTCCTCTCGACGCTGCCCTACAACGTCAGCGAAAGCGGCTACGGATACATGGAGGGCACCTCGATGGCCTGCCCCCACGTTTCGGGCGTCGCGGCGCTGGGACTGTCGTACGCGGCAAAACTGCGCCGCCACTTCACGGCCGACGAATTCAAGGCCCTGCTTTATGAGACCGCGACGCCGATCGACGACTACATGAGCGGCATGAAATTCTACTACCGCTACGTGGCCGACGTGGGTCTGAACCAGCCCATGCAGCTCAACAAATCCAACTACCGCGGACAGATGGGCGTCGGTCAGGCGAACGCCGCCAAACTGCTCAACGCCGTTGCCGGCAACGGCACGCAGGTGTCGTTCCCCAACCTCTACATCAACCTCGGCGGCGAAGTGACGGCCATCCCGGCCAACTATTTCCTCGGCGGCGAGACGATGACCTATACGGTCTCGATCTCCGACACAACGGTCGCAACGGCCTCCGTCGAGGGCCAGAAACTGACGGTCAAGGGACTCAGGAGCGGCACGACCAAGGCCAGCATCACGTCGAGCGGCAACGAGACGCACACCTTCAACATCACGGTGCGCAAGGTCGCGAACGGCAACGGCTGGCTCTAAACCCGCAACGATGCGCAACACAGCGACGATAACACGCATGCTTCTCTGCTGCGGAGCGTTGTGGGCGGCTCTCGCCGCCCCGCCGCTCAGCGCCCAGATCCGCATCGTCCCGCGCGCCAAACTCGACAGTCTGGCCCACCCGGCCACGGCCGCGGGAGGAGCCGAAGCGATGCGTTTCGAACGCACGCTGATCGACGCCGGGCATATCGGCGAGGACGACGTTCCGCCGGTCTACACCTTCCGGTGGCGGAATACGGGCGGCAAGCCGCTGGTCGTCACCCGCGTGCAGACCACCTGCGGCTGCGCCGCGGCGAGCTGGGACAAAAAGCCCGTCGCACCGGGCGGCGAAGGCGCCGTGACAGTGACCTACCGCCCCAAGGGACATCCGGGGGTTTTCGACCGGCGGATTTTCGTCTACACCCAGCTCTCGGACAAGGAGCCTACAGCGATCCTCAGCCTCCGGGGCGCAGTCACGGCCTCGGTGCGCACGGACGACGACTATCCCCATGCGATGGGCGCGCTGCGGCTCAAGCAGCGGACCGTCCGCTTCGGCCGCACCGACAAGGTGCAGAGCGAGCGTATCGAGTGCCTGAATGCGGGCGACAAACCGCTCACCCCGGTCTGCGACGAAGGATTCGCGGCCACCGGCCTGAGCTTCGCCTGCGAACCGGCGACGCTCGCACCCGGCGCAAAAGGCGATCTGGTCGTCCGCTTCGACCCGGCCAAAGCCCCGCAGCCGCTCCGGCGGACTCCCCTGCCGATCGGGGGACCGGACGTGCCGCCGAGTCAGCGCATGTTGTGGATCGAGTTCGGGGAAACAGAATAAGAAACAGGATAAAAACAAGTCATATGAAAAGATTTTTGAGATTTGCGGCCCTTTTGTCGGCCCTCGCGCTACTGGGCGCCTGCGACGACGATATGTACGTAACTCCGCTGGAGGTGACCAACAACAACATCGCGGGTACGTGGCAGCTGGCCGAATGGAACGGCGCGCCGCTCGCCGAAGGCAGCTTCGTCTACATCGAATTCATCCGCAAGGACGCCAAGTACGTCATGTACCAGAACCTCGACAGCTTCGGCACCCGCAAGCTGACGGGCCGCTTCGTCATCGACAACGACGCGGAGCTGGGTGCGGTCATCCGCGGCAGCTACGACTACGGCGCAGGCGACTGGGCGCACCGCTACATCGTGACCGACTTCACCGAGACCTCGATGGTCTGGACGGCCAAGGACGACCGCTCGGACGTGCAGGTCTTCGTGCGCTGCGACGGCATTCCGGACGAAGTCACCGGCGGAAAAACCGAAGAATAAAGGAAATAAAAAGTTCGCGCCGGAAGGCGCCGGAAGGGATGTCCGGACCGGGCGTCCCTTTTTCGTCGTCCCGGCCGTCCGGAACGCCCGCGAAGAGCCGCAGGAGAGCCGCAGGAGAGCCGCAGGAGTTGACAATGCGCGGAATTTGCACTATCTTGCGCAAAATTACGACGACAATGACACAGGAGCTGCAATTCATACCTTTCGAATCCCGTTCGGACAAAGGCTGGGCCGAAGCGTGGGACCTTTACGAAGAGTCATTCCCCCGCTGCGAACGCTGGAACGCGCAAGGGTACGACCGGGCGTTCGGCGATCCGCGCTTCGAAGCCGACGGCATCTGGCGCGGCGAAGAGTTCATCGGCATTCTGTTCCACTGGAACGCCGGGGCGTACCGCTACGTCGAGCATCTCGCCGTTTCGCCCGCCCTGCGCGGTCAAAACATGGGTTCGAAGGCGCTCACGGCATTCTGCCGGAAGGTCGGCCGCGTCATTCTGGAGATCGACCCGCCGGTGGACGACATCTCGATCCGCCGCCGGCACTTCTACGAACGGCTGGGCTTCGTCGCCAACCCCTACGAGTACATCCACCCTTCGTTCCGCAAACCCTTCACGCCCCATCAGCTGATCCTGATGAGCTATCCCGGCCCCCTTACATACGACGAAGCCCGCGGCTTCGCGGACTTCGTACGGGAGACGGTGCTCGGCTATTCGGAGCACGAAGCCCCCACGCTGCCGAAATTACCGTAAAGCGGAGACTCCGGGCAGCTCTGTTTACAAGATTCCGACCAGATATTTGGTGACGAAATAACCGCCCGCCACCAGCCAGACATACAGCAGGCCCGCCAAGACGAAGGGCTTCGCCCCGGCCTGCCGGAACTTGTCGATACTCGTCTCGGTGCCCAGCGCCGTCATGGCCATCGTCAGCAGGAAGGTATCGGCGTATTCGATCGCGCCGTTGAGCGGAATCTCGCGGACGCTCTCCACACCGAACAGGTATTGCAGCAGCGAATTGAGGCAGATGATCCCGATAAATCCGAAGGCGAACCACGGCACGGCGATCTTGCTCTTCTCCCTGCAGGCTCCGGAACTCTTCCGGCGGCCCAGCACGAAGCCCATGACAACCAGCACCGGCGCGAGCATCATCACGCGGATCATCTTGGTAATCGTGGCCGTCCCCGCGATTCCCAGCGCATCGGTCGGGTCCATCGCATTGCCGGCTCCGGCCACATGAGCCACTTCATGCAGCGTACTGCCCGTGTAGACGGCCACGCCCGTGTCCGTAAGTCCATCGAGCAGCCCCATCCGGTACATCAGCGGATAGAGGAACATCGAGAGGGTTCCGAAAATCACGACCGTGGAGACGGCGATGGCGGTCTTGTAACCCTCGCACTTCACGACCGGTTCGGCGCCCAGCACGGCCGCCGCGCCGCAGATGGCGCTGCCCGTCGAGGTCATCAGCGCCGTATCGCGGTCGATCTTCAAGAGACGGCCCAGCAGGACTCCCCCGAAAATGGTGACCGTCACGATGACCAGATCGACGGCGACGGCCGGAATGCCGACAGCCGCCACTTCGGTCAGCGTCAGGCGGAATCCGTACAGGACGATGCCCCAGCGCAGCAGCTGCTTGGTGCAGAACTTGATGCCGGGGACCCACGTTTCGGGCAGTTTGTTGCGAAGGCTGTTGGCGTAGAGCATACCCAGCACGATGCCCACGATCAGCGGACTGAACGACAATCTTTTTACGATGGGAAAGCCGGCGATGTAGAAGGCCGCGAACGAAAACAGCGCGATCAGCAGAATTCCGTGCAGGGTGTTCGCCCTGTTACCTTTTTCCAGCATATGCTTGTATTTTTAAAATGGTCACTATAACTTTTTCTTTATTCCGCCGGCAAAGGTCGCATCTTTTAGCGGAATATAAAACAAGAAATCATTATATACCATAACAAAAAGTTATACTGAAGAGCAAACGGGCGGATCGTCTCCGGAAGCGGCGGCACAAAGAAGGGAGGAAACGAAGCCCGGAACCGCAACGCGAGCACGGCGGGAACGGCGGCAGAAACGGCGGCAGAAACGGCGGCAGAAACGGCGGCAGAAACGGCGGCTGCGGAAACGCGGCAGAAATGAGAGCAGAAACGGCGAAGGAATCACGGCAAATACGCTCGTCGAGGCTGCGCCAGAAAGCCCGCCCGGTCAACGGTCGGCCCTTGCGAACTCGATGAACTGCCGGACGAGAGCCGACGGCTCGGCTTCGACGTGCACGAACGCGAAATCGCGCCGCAGGGGAAGGTCTTCGAGGTCGATGATCCGCAGCACGCCGCTGCGCAGCTCGTCCACGACCGAGATCACCGAAACGATGGCCATGGCGTCGCTGTTGCGGACGAAAGCCTTGATCCCCTCGGTCGAGCCCAGCCGCATGACCACGTTGAGCTGCGGAATGCGGATGCCCGCGCGTCCCAGCGCCGCCTTGATGACTTCGAGCGTTCCCGATCCGCCCTCGCGCAACACGAGCGGAATTTCGCGCAGCTCATCGGCCGTTATCGACTCGGTCCGCGAATAGGGACCGCCCGTGCGGGCCACCAGCACCAGCTCGTCGGGAGCGAAAACCGTATAGTGCAGCCCCTGACGGCGGCTCAGGCTCTCGACCATTCCCAAGTCGATGCCGTGCCCGCCGAGCGCCTGCTCGACCTGATCGCTGTTGCCCGACATCATCGCGACCCGAACGCCCGGAAAGCGCGTCGTAAATCTGGCCAGAATCGGCGGCAGGAGGTATTGGGCGATGGTCGTGCTGGCCCCCAGCCGCAATTCGCCCACGGGAGCGTCGGCGCAGAGACTCATTTCGTACTGCATGCGGCGGTAGTCGTCGGCCAGCCGTTCGGCGCAGGCGAGCAGAGTCTCTCCGGCCCCGGTCAGTTCGAGACGGCTGCCGCGGCGCATGAAAAGCTGTACCTTATATTGGGATTCCAGCTCGCCGATGTGTTTGCTGACGGCGGGCTGCGAGATGAAAAGCCGTTCGGCCGTCCGGGTGAAGCTGAGCGTCCGGGCCGCCGTAATGAAGACTTTGAGTCGGAAATCGTCCATAACGTTCCAAATTAATGAGACAGCATCTTTTGCGGCAACCGGCGGAATTCACGGCCGGAATTCGGGTGCACGACGGCCCGAAAACCGGGAACCGCAGGCGGCTGCCGCGAGCGCACCGGAACCGCAGGGGTCGCTGCTGCCCGGCAGAAGCGATACGGCAGGCCCCGGAAGCCATGCAACCGGAATCGGACGGGCAAAAGTCGCTACAAAGGCGATCGGCAGCCAAAAATCCGGTGCAGAAACCGCCGCAAGACAGTTGACAGCCGGAAACCGGGCGGCAGAATCGAGCAGGCGGAAACCGCAGCAAAACGATTGACCGCCGGAAACCGCCACAAGGCGGCAGACCACCGGAAACCGGACGGGCAAAGTCGCTGCAAAGGCGATCGGCAGCCAAAAATCCGGTGCAGAAACCGCCGCAAGACAGTTGACAGCCGGAAACCGGGCGGCGGAATCGAGCAGGCGGAAACTGCAGCAAAACGATTGACAGCCAGAAACCGCCACAAGGCGGCAGACCACCGGAAACCGGACGGGCAAAGTCGCCGCAGAACGACTGACCGTCGGAAACCGGTCTGCCGGAACCATTGACAACCGGAAATCCGGACGCAGAGAACTGCCGGAAACCGCCGCAGCGCGGCCGCTCCGGCGGATCAGCCGAGATGGCCCTCGTCGGCGAACTCCTTTACCGACTTGATATAGTGTGCGATAGTCTCCTGCATCGAAACGAACGATTTACCTCCGGCGGCGTTCTTATGGCCGCCGCCATTGAAGTACTTGCGGGCGAAGAGATTGACGTCGACATCTCCGCGCGAACGCAAGCTGACGCGGATGAACTTGCGGTGGGCCAGAAACATGGCCGACATCTTCATCTTCTTGACCGTCAGGGCGTAGTTCACGAAACCCTCGCTGTCCCCCTGCTGGAACTGGAAGCGGCGCATCTCGTTCTCCAGCAGCGACATGTAGGCCACCGTGCCGTCCTGAATAATCTCCATCTTGCGGTTGATGGCATAGCCGAACAGCCGGGCGCGGCCCTCGGTATAGGCGTTGTAGACGTTGTTGTGAATGTCGGGAATGCTGATGCCCGTCCCGACCAGCACGGCCACGGCGCGGAACAGCTCAGGCGTGAGGAACGAATAGGCGAAATTGCCCGTGTCGGTCATGATGCCCACATAGAGCGCTTCGGCCATGCGGCGCGTAACGGCCTGCGCGCCGAACAACGCTTCGACGATGGAGTAGACCAGAAAGCAGGTGCTCGACGAATCGGGATGCGAGAACGAAAGGTCGAAACCCTCGTCGGGCGAAAGGTGGTGGTCGATCAGCACGCGGCGGGCCGTCGTATTGGCACCGATGGTCTCGCTGAGGATTTCGAGCCGAGAAACGGCGTTGAAATCGAGACAGAAGAGGATGTCCGCATCGGCGATGGCGCGGGCGGCGCGGCCTTCGGTGTCGTTCTTGAAGACCACGACCTCCTCGATGCCCTGCATCCAGTCGAGAAAATAGGGGTATTTGTTCGGAACGACGCACGTCACCTCATGTCCCATCGACCGCAGCGCCTCGGCCCATGCCAGCGACGATCCCACGGCGTCGCCGTCGGGATTGGTGTGCGACACGATCACGATCTGCTGATGGGCGGGGGCAAGCAGTTCCCGCAGGCGTTCGAGACGCTCTTTCGATAACTCCATTTCGGCTCTGTTTCGCTAAATGATCTTTGCAAAGATACAAAAAAAGAAGAGATATGCAACCACGGCCGCGGGAACGTACCGAAATAGCACGTTTCCATACTCCGGAAAGCCGGCGGCCGGCGATCCGGTTTCGGGGCGGCGGTTGTCGGTTCGGTATTTTTGCGTAGCTTTGCATACACAAAAAAACGCATTATGGCTTGTTGTCTTCAGGTGGAGAACCTGACCAAATCGTTCGGCGATCTGGTACTCTTCGAAAATATATCGTTTGCGATCGAGGACGGGCGGCGCGTGGCCCTCGTCGCCAAGAACGGCACCGGAAAAACCACGCTCCTGAACATCATAGCGGGACGAGAGGATCACGACGGCGGCAGCGTCGTACCCCGCCGCGATCTGAGGATCGCCTACCTCGAACAGAGTCCGGTCTATCCGGCGGAGATGACCGTGCTGGAAGCCTGCTTCCTCTCGGAGAATCCGGCGCTGAAGGCCATCGCCGAATACGAACGGGCGATCGAAGAGCCGTCGGGCGAAGGATTGCAGGAGGCGATGGCCCGCATGGACGCGCTCGAAGCGTGGGATTACGAACAGCGGGCCAAGCGGATTCTGTCGCGGCTGAAGATCCGCGACTTCGGACAGCGGGTCGGGACCCTTTCGGGCGGACAGCTCAAGCGCGTGGCGCTGGCCAACGTGCTGATAAGCGAGTCGGACCTGCTGATCCTCGACGAGCCGACCAACCACCTCGACACCGATATGACCGAGTGGCTCGAAGAGTATCTGGCGGCAAGCGGCGCGGGGCTGCTGATGGTGACGCACGACCGCTACTTTCTGGACAAGGTGTGCAGCGACATCCTCGAAATCGAGGACCGGCAGCTATACCACTACGCGGGCAACTACTCCTATTATCTGGAGAAGAAGGAGGAGCGCGAGACGGCGCAGGCGGCGGGGCGGGAGAGCGAAACGAATCTCTACCGTCGCGAGCTGGAGTGGATGCGACGCCAGCCGCAGGCGCGGGCGACGAAGGCCCGGTCACGCATCGACGCCTTTCACGAGCTGGAAACGCGCCTGCAATCGACGCGCAGCCGCGGCGAAGTGCGGCTCGACGTCAAGGCGTCGCGGATCGGGACCAAGATATTCGAAGCCAAGGAGGTCGGCAAACGGTTCGGCGAGCTGGTGCTCCTCGACAAATTCAACTACAACTTCACCCGCTACGAGAAACTGGGGATCGTGGGCGACAACGGCTGCGGGAAATCGACGTTCCTCAAACTGCTGACGGGGATCGAACGCCCTGACAGCGGGACGATCGAGGTCGGCGAGACGGTCCGCTTCGGCTATTACAGCCAGCAGGGGCTGGAGTTCGACGAGGGGAAGCGGGTGATCGACGTGGTGACCGAAATCGCCGAGCAGATCGACTTGGGCGACGGACGGCGCATGAGCGCGTCGCAGTTCCTGCAGCACTTCCTCTTCACGCCCGAAACACAGTACAGCTTCGTGGCGCGGCTCAGCGGCGGCGAACGGCGGCGGCTGTATCTCTGCACGGTGCTGATGCGCAACCCCAATTTCCTGATTCTGGACGAGCCGACGAACGATCTGGACATCGTGACGCTCGGCATTCTGGAGGAGTATCTGCGCGCATTCAAGGGGTGTGTGATCGTAGTGTCGCACGACCGCTATTTCGTGGACAAGGTGGCCGATCACCTGCTGGTCTTCTGCGGCGGAGGCGAGGTCAAGGATTTCACGGGCACCTACTCGGAATACGTGGCGTGGAAACGCGAATACGAAGCCGCACGCCACGCGCAGGAGGCGCAGGCCCGGCCCAAGCCGCAGGCGGTGCGGACGCAGGCGGCGGACGGCGCGCCGCGCAAACTCTCGTACAACGAAAAGCGCGAGCTGGAGGCGCTGGAGCGGGAGATTCCGGCGCTGGAAGCCGAAAAAGCGGCGCTGGAGGAGTCGCTTTCGTCGGGTTCGCTCGGAGTGGACGAGCTGACGGCCCAGTCGCAGCGCATCGCGGAGCTGATCGGGCTGATCGACGAAAAGACGATGCGCTGGCTCCTCCTGAGCGAGCGGTAATCGCCGGACGCAGAACGAAAAGCCGGGAAAACAGAGAACAGGCTAACAGAGCGAGAAAAACAGGCGGGCGGAAGAGCGAAGAACCGAGACGGGAGAAAAGCGGAAAACCGGCCGCAGCCGGGAAAGCGGGGACCGGAGGGAAACAGAAAAGCGCAAAAGGACGGATGCCGCCGGAAGGACGGAAAACCGAAGCGAAAGAGACCGGACGACTTATAAACGACAACGGCGGAGCCGAATGCTCCGCCGTTGTCGTCTTATTCGGGTTCGGCCGTCGAATCTGGCCGCCGGATTATTCGAGATTGAGCAGCGTCCGGTTTTCGAGGACCGTTTGCTGGGCTACGCGCTGGAGGTATTCGGCCTGTTCGGGCGGAAGACCCATCGTGCAATCGGTCTGGTAGGGTTTGCCGTAGATGGTCGTGAAGATCACGTTGGCCGCGAGGTAGCTGCCCGGCAGCGCGGGGTGGAAACAATCCTGCGCATAGAGCACGCAGTCGGGACGTTCGGCCCGCACGCGGCGCCACGCCATGCCAACAGGGGCGCACCACGCGTCGTTGTCATAGGCCATTTCGAGGTAGCTCGTAATCAGCCGCTCCTGCATGGTCTCGTAGCGGTTGATGGGCGGATATTCCGGAATCGGGAAGCGGTTGCCGTTCTTGTGGCCCCACGTCATGTAGAAGATCACACGGGCGTCGGGTGAACCCGCATGCACGAGGCTGTCGAGCGTGCGGGCCTGCGGATAGACCTCGCGGGCGACCTGCCGCGTCGGCATGGCGGGCGCGGAGCTTTGCTCCTGCAGGACGACGTAGTCCCAGCCGCCGGCAGCCAGCGCCTTCAGCAGTTTCTGGTTCGTCAGGTGGCCGGAGAAGCGTTCGCCGCCTTTGAGGAAGTGCGTGCAGGAGACCTTCACCTTCTGCGTCGCGGCGATCTGCTGCACGATGGCCGGCATGTCGTTGTAATAGGTATAGCTGTTGCCGACCCAGAGCACGCGCAGCGAATCGGCGTCTTTGGCCTGCCCGGCGAGGGGCAGCAGCAGGAACAACAGAATACGGAAGAGGTTTTTTGTCATATCGTTGAAGTTTTTAGGGTTTTGGGTCGGTGGTTCAGCCCTTCGGGGCCTTATGGTCGGCGGCGTATTTGCGGCACCACACGGCGATGCCGCACTCGCCGCACTTCGGGGCGCGGGCCGTGCAGACGTAGCGGCCGTGGAGAATGAGCCAGTGATGGGCCACCGGCAACAGGTGCGGCGGAATGTTCTTTTCGAGCGTCAGCTCGGTCTGAAGGGGCGTTTTGGAGTTGGTCGTCAGGCCGATGCGGTTCGAGACGCGGAAGACGTGCGTATCGACCGGCATCACCTCCTTCTGCCACAACACCGCGCCCAGCACGTTGGCCGTCTTGCGGCCCACGCCCGGCAGGCGCTGCATCTGCTGCAGATCGCTCGGAACCTCGCCGCCGAACTCCGAACAGAGCATGCGGGCCATGCCCGCGAGGTTGCGGGCCTTGTTGTTGGGATAGGAGATGCTCTTGATGTAGGGGTAAATATCCTCGGCCGTGGCCGCGGCCATATCGAAGGGCGTAGGAAACGCCTCGAACAGCGCGGGAGTGGTCATGTTGACCCGTTTGTCGGTGCACTGCGCCGAAAGGATCACCGCCACCAGCAGCTGGTAGGGGTCGGTGTAGTGCAGTTCGCTCTCGGCCACGGGCATATGCTCCGAGAACCATGCGATTACGCCGTCGTAACGTTGTTTGGTCGTCATAAATGCTGTTTTTTACGTCGAAAAAGAATTTTCTTCACCAGAAAAATAGCCCCCTCCGGGCAGAAGACGAGCCGCGGCGTCCGCCGCAGATCGGCCCACCAGCGCGCGAGGTATTCGCCGACTCCCGCCCCTTTCCACGAGAGCAGCCAGAGCCCCACCACATGACGGCGGCGCAGAATGCGGAAGCGGTTGCGCGAAGCCGTGAAGCGTTCGTCGAACCAGAGGCTGGTCTCCATCGCCGAATCGCGGCTCGCAAGGCGTCCCCTGTAGGAATCTCCGTGGCTCACGCTCCCGACCATGCGCCGGTGCACGGCCGTCACGCGGTCTATGAAGCGTATTCGGGAACGGCAGGCGAACCACAGCCACATGGGCCAGTCGTCGGTCAGCCATTCGGGATGCTCCTCAGGGCGGATCTCGGCATAGTAGGCCGCGATCAGCTCACGGCGGGCCAGCGCCGTGCAGTTGGGGACCGAAATGCCGAGCAGCATCTGCTCGAAATCGGTATAGTGCCGGTCGGGATCGGGTTTCAGGGTCCCTTCCGCCTGCCAGTATTCGTCGGCGCCCGTATAACACATGCCGCAGCCGGGATCGGACTCCATCAGATCGGCCTGCATCTGCAGCTTGCAGGGATCGGTCCACCAGTCGTCTCCGTCGCAGTAGGCCACGTATTTCCCGCGGCAGGCGTCGAACGTACGGCGGTAGTTGGCCCGCCAGCCGACGTTGCGGCCGCCCGTCACCAGCCGCACGCGGCCGGGGTATTTCGCAGCGTATTCGCGGCAGAGCTCCGCCGTGCCGTCCGTACTGCAATCCTCGCCCAGCACCAGTTCGACGCCGAACGAGGTCTGCTGGGAGAGCACGCTCTCGATGGCCTGACGCATGTAGGGCGCGTGGTTATAGATGGTCATGCAGACTGAAATGAGGGGGGGGGAAGTTTCCATCATCTCTACAGTTTGGTCAGCTTGGCGAATTTGGCCAGCAGGGTTTTCTCGCCCACGCTGTCGAAGGCCACGACCAGTTTGTGGTCGGTGGCGAGGGTCTCGATGCGCTGGACGATGCCGACGCCGAATTTGGGATGTTCGACGCGCTGGCCCACGGTGTAGTCGCCGCTGACGGGCATCGACGGCCCTACGGGCACGCCGCCGTCGACCGCCTGCCGCACGCCCACGCGGCGCATGCCGTCGGTCGAGGGGCGCGGTGTCTGGACGAGGGCCGGATCGGGTCTGCCCGCAGGGCGCGCGCCCTGCGGAGCCGCGGCGCGGGCGAAGCGCCGGGCGGGACCGGACTGGTCGTCGGCGGAACGCCCGCCGAAACTGCCGCCGCTGCCCCGGCCGCCGAAGCCGCCCTGCTGGCCGCCGTTATTGCCGCCCGCACGGTCGGCCTGCCGTTTCTGCTGGAAGCGGTAGTCGAAGCGGCGGCGCAGTTCGTCGATGGCCGAGGGGCCTTCGCCGTCCTGCGGGCGGCGCGGACGCTCCTCGCCGGCGTCGAAGTCGGCGCGGACATATTTGGGGTCGATCTCGCGCAGGAAACAGCTCGGACGCGAGAACTCCATATTGCCCCACTTGAAGCGCATCTCGGCATAGGAGATCGTCGCCTCGACCTTGGCGCGCGTCAGGGCCACATAGAACAGGCGGCGCTCCTCCTCGATGCCGTCGGGCGACTCGGCGGCCCGCTGCGAGGGGAAAAGGTTCTCTTCCAGACCGACGATATAGACGTATTTGTATTCGAGCCCCTTGGCCGAATGGACGGTCATGAGCGTCACCTTGTTGCGGTCCTCAGGATCGTCCTTGTCCATGTCGGTCATCAGCATGACGTTCTGCAGCCACTCGTCGATGGTCGCCTCCTCGTCCTCCTGCCGTTCGCCGCTGCGGATCTCGGCGTCGCGCTGCTCCTTGAAGAGCTGCATCGAGTTGAGCAGCTCCTCGATATTGTCCAGCGCCGAGGTCGCCTCAGGGGTATTCTCGGTGCGGTAGGCGGCGATGATGCCCGAACGGGTGGCGATCTCCAGACCGAAGTCGTAAAGGCTCTTTTCGTTGCGGGCCAGAGACAGGCCGCGGATCATGGCGACGAAATCCGACACCTTGCGGGCGATGGTCTTCTGCACGGGATCAGCGGCGGGTTCGGCGACCAGCGTATCGACCGCCTCCCACATCGAGACGCCGCGCCCGGCGGCCAGCTCGGCGATGCGCTGGACGGTCGTGTCGCCGATGCCGCGCGCGGGATAGTTGACGATGCGTTTGAACGCCTCGTCGTCGCGCGGGTTGATCACCAGCCGGATATAGGCCAGCATGTCCTTGACCTCCTTGTGGTCGTAGAACGAACTGCCCTTGTAGATGCGGTAGGGGATGCCCCGGCGGCGGAGGTTGTCCTCCAGCACGGCCGACTGGCTGTTGGTGCGGTAGAGAATCACCGCCTCGGACCACTCGTCGCCCGTCTGGCGGATCTTGTCGCGCAGGTCGCTGACGACCATTTCGGCCTCCTCGCGGTCGGTATAGGCTTTGAGGATGCGGATCGGCTCGCCCTTGTCGCCCTCCGAGAAGCAGTGTTTCTCCATGCGTTTGGAGTTGCGGACGATCACCGAGTTGGCCGCATCGACGATGGTGCGGGTCGAGCGGTAGTTCTGCTCCAGCTTGAAGACCATGGCGTCGGGAAAATCCTTCTGGAACGAGAGGATATTCTCGATCTTGGCCCCGCGGAAGGAGTAGATCGACTGCGCGTCGTCGCCCACGACGCAGACCTTCGAATGCAGCTGCGAGAGACGGCGGATGATGACGTACTGGGCGTAGTTGGTGTCCTGATACTCGTCCACCAGAATATATTTGAACTGCTCCTGATAGCGCGCCAGCACGTCGGGGGCGTCGCGCAGCAGGATGTTGGTCTGCAGCAGCAGGTCGTCGAAATCCATCGCGCCGTTGCGCTTGCAGCGCTGGCAGTAGATGTTGTAGATGTTGCCGAATTCGGGAATCTGCGCCTGACGGTCCTCGGCGGCGTAGACCGAATTGGCGAGGTAGGCGCCGGGGGTCACCAGACAGTTTTTGGCATAGGATATGCGCGAAGCCAAGAGGTTGGGCTTGTATTTCTCGTCCGGAAGGTTCAGCTCGCGGACGATGGTCTTCAGCAGGTTCTTGCAGTCCGAAGGTTCGTAGATGGTGAACGAATCGGGGAAACCGATGCAGTCGGCGTTCTCGCGCAGGATACGCGAAAAAACCGAGTGGAAGGTTCCCATGCGGATATAGCGGCTGCGGTTGTCGGGGATCATCTGCGCGATGCGTTCGCGCATCTGCTCGGCGGCCTTGTTGGTAAAGGTGAGCGCGAGGATGTTGAAGGGAGCCACGCCCTGCTCGATCATATAGGCGATGCGCGAGGTCAGCACCCGCGTTTTGCCCGAACCCGCACCCGCGATAATGAGCGACGGGGCGTCGTAATTCACCACGGCGGCGCGCTGAGCGGGGTTCAGACCTTGTAAAATAGGTGATTCTTTGGATTCCATGACGGCAAAGTTAATAAGAATTGAATAAGTTTTTTTCAAAGAAAATAATATCTTTGCATTGCAAACGTTAAAAAACTAAATCCGACGGCAATACAGCGAGGTTTTCGCCGTGCAGGCGCAAAGGCTGCGGGCAGAATGTGCGGGGCCGGATTTGTCGGGCAGAGTGTGCGGAACCGAGTTTGTCGGCAGAATGTGCAGAGCCGGAGTTTTCGGGCTGAGCATGCAGGCCGAATATGCGGAACCGGATTTGTCGGCAGAGCATGCGGGGCCGGATTTGCCGGACAAAGTATGCCGGACCAAACATGCCGGACCAAACATGCCGGACCAAACATGCCGGACGCGGAAAAGAGGAATGAAATTCAACAATATAAAACAATGAGCGAAGTCATCAACATCAAGGAACTCAACGAGCGCATCGAACGCGAAAGCGTCTTCGTGGATACGCTCCGTACGGAAATGGGCAAGGTCATCATCGGCCAGAGCCATCTGGTAGACACGCTGCTGATCGGCCTGCTGTCGAACGGCCATATTCTGCTGGAAGGCGTGCCGGGACTGGCCAAGACGCTGGCCATCACTACGCTGGCGAAGGCCGTGGACGCCGCCTTCTCGCGCATACAGTTCACCCCCGACCTGCTGCCGGCCGACCTGATCGGTACGCTGATCTACTCGCAGAAGAACGAGGAGTTCGT